>Ga0214919_10007893_pt1 | contig 14222 bp, 16 predicted proteins | sample LL1503_MetaG_FD_177994 | JGI IMG/M metagenome (GOLD analysis project Ga0214919, IMG submission 177994) | Freshwater microbial communities from Lake Lanier, Atlanta, Georgia, United States - LL-1503 | ecosystem: Environmental > Aquatic > Freshwater > Lake | place: USA: Georgia | collected...
GGCTAAGGAAAATACTAATTCAACTATGGAAGATAGTCATATGTATCTATAATTTACATAACTTACATAAATAAAAAGAAACATCTAACATAAATAAAAAAATTAACATAAATATTATATTCAACATAATTGAATATAATATTTTTTTCTATTTAAAACTATATATCATGTATAATTAAAAATCCCTAAATATAAAAAATTGAATATATATTTAGTATTCTATATAATTAACCATCAATTATAATATTTAAAACCATGTTCTTAGCATTTGATACCGAAACAACTGGATTAACTGAACAATGCAATGTATTAACAGCATATTTCATTATTCTAGATTCTGATTTAAATCAAGTTGACACATTAGATCTTAAAATTAAACATGAATATTATACAGTATATGCTAAAGCTTTGGAAATTAATAAAATTGATTTGGTTGGACATCATAATACTTCAATTAATAAAAGCGAAGCATGTTTACAATTAATTGAATTTTTACATAAAAATAAAACAGATGATAAGTATAAAATGCTTGGACATAATGTTTCTTATGATTTAAAAATGTTAAAATCTAATAATTTATTTACTAATGCAATTATGGAAAAATATATATCTGATGATAGTGTTGATACACTTACATTAATGAGAAAAATAAAAAGTGATAAACATATACCTAGTAAACAATCAATATCATTAAGCAAAATTTGCTATTACTATGATATTGAATTAGATACTGATGTTGGATATCATAATGCGGAATATGATATTCGTATGACTATTGAATTATATAAAAAAATAAAAATTATGTATTTCTAAATAAAATAATTTTACATAAGATTATATAAGCATATTCATAATAAAATTATATCTTTCATATTCATTTTTTTTTAAAAATTCAAGACGTAATTTGCTATTATTTTGTAACTTATATATTAGTTTAGTATATTTTTTTAACTTTGTAACTATTTCTTTCCATAGTGCCTCATCTTCAAAATTATCTAATACATCGACTTTTATTTCTTTATCAATACATTGTACAAAAATTATATCAGTACAGATTAATAATTTAGTATATGTTAATAATTGAATTTTTTCATATATTGGTATAGTATCAAATAATTTATGCTTTCTATTTTTTATTTCAAATAGATATAATTTATCATACATATTGACAAATCCATCAATTTTTCCACAAATATAGAAATTATCAATATGCGAAGTATACAGTTTAGAATTATTATTATATACTTTGTTATTTGTCTTTTCCTCATATATCTTTATTGATTTGTTTTCAGTATTACTCCCATATGTGCAGTTAATCTTTGAATTCATTTTACTTTTTATTTGTTCTTGTTTATTTTTATCTATAGATAAATTATTAAAAATATTTGTAATTTTATTAGTATTAGATAATAATTCTGTATTGTTTTGAATATTAGTATCTAATATTTCATTTACTTTCCTTTTTAAATTTATTGGTATATCATTAATTAACTCTTCCATCTGTTCTTTATCATTTAATATTTTTATATTTGATATCCTTTCATCAAACTCCTTTAAATCATTTCTATTTTTATATAAATATTCCATAAATATATTATTATTTGTTTCTTTTGTAGTATATTTATTATACCCAAGAATATTAGCAATTTTACTAGTATGTATATAAAGCATGTTCAAATATGTAAGTGATTTTTAAAATTGATTTTTTTATTAGCAACTAAAATACTTAACAGTAATTTATTATACTAGATTAATTAATTTTATGTCTAATTTAGTATTAACAAAATTAAAGTTAATAGAATTATTTAAACTATGTAAAAAATATAACATTCCAAATTATAAAAATTTAAAAAAAAAAGAGCTAATCAATAAGATTAATTATAATCTAATGGGGAGATTAACTATTAATGATTTATACAAAATATGTATAAAATATAATATTAATAAATTTAAAGGTTATGCAAAAGATAAATTAATTTATAAAATCAAGGCTAGTCTTTTTAATAATAAAAATTACAATGCTATAAGTTCTTATTACTTTGACAAAATATATAATATATCTAATCTAAAAACAATTAATAAAAAATTAAATAAGAAATCTATAATAGTTCATAAAAAAACTAATGAATCATTTGGAATAACGTGTGAGTATATAATCTGCAAATTGTATAAATTAGATAATAATTTACAAAATAGAATTGATAATATGTATATAAAAAAATTAACTGAGACATTAGATAAATTTAAAAATGAGTTTAAGAAAAAATATAATTTAAGCTGTAATGAGTTTTTAGGTTATCAAAATAATGCTATAGATTTTAATTGTTATGATAATAGAAAGAAAATTAAAAATATTTCATTATCTATAAAATCTAATATCAATTCTAATGCTTTACTATGCCCGCAATTTATTGGTCAATGTACATTAAAGTCATTTATACAAAAAATTAATAATATGGATGTATTCAAATCAATCAAATTAAAAAATATACAAGATGTTAAAAAATTTATAATTAGGAAGATAAATCTATTATTTGATATATATTATAAATATCTATTTTGTTGCAACTATTTACTATGGGTTAAAAAAGATACTAATAATAATATTGAATATGATATTATTGAAAAGCCAATCAAACTCAATTTAAAAAAAAATTTATTTTCATTTACTAAAACTTTAGATATGTGGAATGAAAGTAATACATTAAAATATGATGATCTATCTGTTGGTATATTTCAAATACATACTAATAGAGATTGTATAAAATTCCGTTTTAATTTTAAAAATCTAATGTCTCTTATAGATTGATAAAGATTGAAAGTTGAATTTTAAAAATCTAATGTCTATCATTGATTGATAAATATATTTTATATAATTTTATTTTTTTTATATTTAGAAATTAATTATAGAATATATATAAAATATGACATATTGTAATGCTTTTATAGTTAATAAATGTAATAATAAAGAATGTGAATTTGAACATATTGAAAATGTATGTAAGCACTTTTGGAATTTTAATAAATGTAAATTTGATACTGAGTGTAGATTTAAACATATAAAAAATATAAATTCTAATAAAACTAATAAAAATGAAATTATATTTGTAAATTCAAAAAAGCATAATGATAATAAAAATTTAAAAAAGAAGCATGTGAAAAATACTGAAACATTCATACCTATTAAAAAAAGTGATGTAGACATTCGTATTGTCTTTCATGATTCGAGAAATAAAACTAAATTTGATGAAAAATTAACTTCTAAGGATGTACTTGTTGTTAATAATTTATTCGATGACTTTAATAGATATGATATCTATAATTCTTTAGTAAATGAAATTGAAAGTTGTGGAATTCGTTCAGAATCATTATTAAAACTGTGGCATGGTGATTCGCATCTTATTGCTGATGATAAATTAAATTGGAAAATTAATTGTCCTACATTTAATATGGTATTAGATCGTATTCAAGAATATTTTGATATGGATATACAAGCAACGCGATTTAACTGGTATAAGGACACTTCTCAATGGAAACCGTATCATAAAGATTCGAGCGCTATTAACCCAGAAAAGGCTAAAATACAGAACTTTACGCTTGCAGTTAGTTTTGGAACTACTAGAGAAACTTCATTTGAAAGAGATACTAGAGACAAGACAAAAATAAGCATACCAGTATCTGATGGGAGTATTTATGCTTTTTGTAAAGATACTAATGTTTTATGGAGACATGGAATATTAAAAGAAGATGAAATTAAAAATGAAGGAAGAATAAGTATTATTGCATGGGGAAAATTAAATCAATAAATTAAAAAAATAATTTTAACAAATATTCTATATTTTTTTATAAAAAAAATAAAATGTAATTATATATTTATATATATTATGTAATTATTTTTTTATTAATATGTAATGTTTGTTAAAATTTAAAATGTTGTAACATTTCCAAATTCTTTGTATAGATCCAAAACTTTATGATCAATATATGAATTATTGCATCCAATAATTATATTATCATATTGTTTTAAATTTTCAACAGTAAATTCCAAATCAGCATTTATATTTAATGAAGGATCATATAATGTTACTTTTTTATTTTCTTTTAGTAAATTGTTATATAGTTCCAAAGATGGAGACATTGCTGTTAATGTTTGATCTGCTTTGAAACCAATTCCTATCAATAGCATGTTTTTATATTGTAAGTCCTGAGCTCTTTTTTTAGGTCTTTCATTTAATACATTTATTGATTCTGTTAATATTGGCATATCTTTTTTTGGATTCTTAATATCATTCATTAAGTAATATGGATTTTGTGGTAAACAGAATCCTCCAATACCAAATCCAGGATGGAATGGCATAAATCCAAATGGTTTTGTTGAACTTGCTTCAATTACTTCATGTACATTTATATTTTTTGATTTACACAAATCTGCAATTTCATTAACATAAGCAATGTTTACAACTCTGAAACAATTTTCATATAGTTTGCACATTTCAGCTGTTTCTGATGAAGAAACTGGAATTATATTACTAATTGCAGAATCATATAGATCTTTTATATGTACTAATGATTCTTTATTAAGGCCAGAAATCAATTTAGGAATCTTATGACAATTTTCATGATCACCTGGAGATATTCTCTCAGGTGAAAATCCAACATATATTCCATGTTCCAAATAATCTTGAAATAGAAATCGTGTTCCTCCAACATAAATTGAACTTTCCAATACAACTATATCCCCTTTTTTAATAAATTGATTTAACATTTCTTTAACTTTATTTAAGTGATTTAAATTGATTTGTTTATTTTCAGTTACATTAGTAGGAACTGCAATTAAATATACATTACATTGTTTTAATTCATCTTTATTAATTGTATAAGTTACATTATTCATTTTTTCTGATTCTGTTAAATATCCAATTCTGTCAACAGATATATCATATCCAATGACTTGATATTGTTTTGAAAAGGTTTTAATTAAATTGAATCCGACATACCCACACCCAATTACTCCGATTGTTTTAGACATTTTATTGATTGTTTTCAGTTTAGTGATTTTGACTTTAATTATTATATTTATTATATATACTTATGTTTAATTACATATTCAATTTCTTTAAGATAATTGTATAATCTATGAAAATTATTTCTAAAAAAAAAATTGAATATTAATATCTAATATAGTATAAAACAAACAAATAAATAAACTAATTAAACAAGTAACTACTAATTAATAAATATATAACCAAAGTTAATTAATTAAAAATGTCACTAAATAACTATCAATTAACAACAATTATAATTGGTTCAAGTATATGCTTATTAACATTAATTTGCATAGCTTTAACTAAAAATTATAAAATCACAAATACATTTACTAAAGATAAAATCTTTTATTTAAAAAAATATGCATTAATTACATTCTTATTACTCATCAACGTTGGTTGTTGTATAATGACTTATTATACTAAAAATTTAAATATTATAATGTATGTTATAATATTTTTAAAATTAAAAGATTTAATAATGGCTGTAATATTTATAATAAATAAATGTATTAAATCATTTAGTAAATATTGCTGCAAATCAAATAAAAATAAAATAAATCATTTCATAAATAAAAAAAATAATATAATTGCAATGGTTCCTTCATATTCGGAAAGTGTTGAAGCAGTAACTGAAACAGTTAAGTCATTAATTAATAATGACTTAAAAGGTAATAATTTGGTAATTTGTGTTATTTCAGATGGTACTAATAACTATGATACAATTATTAATGAAAAAAATATTATAACTAAGGAATATGAATACCAAACATGGTTAGGCAATGTACTAAATATTTCGATTTCATATGGAACATATAATAATATTAATATTATTATTATACATAAAAATCAAAATCATGGGAAAAAGGATAGTATTATCATGTTTAACGATATATTTAACATTGAAAGAAATAATATTCCAGATATGAATAAAACATATAAATCAAATATATTAAATGATATGGATACCATATTTAATATTAATAAATTTGAATATATGTTTTCAACCGATGCTGATACTATTATTGATACTAATTCATTTGAATGTTTAATTAATTCAATTGAAGATAGAGGAGCCATTGCAAGTTGTGGAATTATTAATGTAAATCGTAATTATGGTAATGCATTTTGGAATAATTTTCAAAATTTTCAATATTTATATGGACAATTTTTAAGAAGATCTGTTGAAGATTTATTTGGACAAGTAACATGCTTACCTGGTTGTATGACTATGTTTAAAATTCATAATGAATCAAAAGTAGCAATGGATATGTATTCATCAATTCCAAAACAATCTAATATAATTAAATCATCAATACAATATATTGGTACTGATAGAAGATTAACCGGAAATTTGATTTATTCAAATGAAAATGCCAAAATTGTATTAAATACTGAATGTAATGCATATACTATACCTCCATCAAATTTAACATCTTATATTAATCAAAGAAAAAGATGGTATCAAAATACCTATTTCAATTCATTAATGAATATCATTAGTCCTAATGTTATATTTCTTAACAGAATATTTAATATATTAGACTTTCTAAAGTTATCATTGGTATATTTCAGATTATTTAATACTATATATTTTATATATTTATTAAGCATATCTGACAAAAATAATGATATTATGAGATTTATACCATTTATTATTATTCTATCAATTCCAACATTATGTTTCTTCATATACAGTTTATTTAATAAACATTTAAGAAATATATATCTCAGTTTGTTGATAACTTTTATATATAATAAAGTAATGATATTATTGACCAATGTTATTATATTTACAGCTATGTTGATACATATTGGAAGTAGTAAATGGCATAAAAATAATAATGATTTAGATGAAGTAGTTGTTGTAATTGATACTAATTACAATGAATGCGTAACACCTCTATCACATTCATTATAAATATATTCAAATTAATAAAAATACATATTATATTTTAAATATTCAAATTAATAAAAATACATATTATATTTTAAATATTCAAATTAATAAAAATACATATTATATTTTAAATATTATATTTTATATTTTTTTATTTTATATTTTATATTTTTTTATTTGAATTAAAGTATAAAAGTATTATAAATATAATAATGTCAGTATCTAATATTAATGATTCTGGTTATGATGAATTTTCAATTAATGACATTCAAATTAAATTTAGAAAAAGAGATAATGTTGAAATTGAGATAATATCAGAAACTATAAATGATAATAGTGAAATATTATTATTTATAGAAAATGAATTTATTAAAGATAGTAAATTAGATATTATAATTAAAATGAAAGATAATGAGATTAAATTAAATAAAACTATATTAAATTTATTATATAAGTTATTTAAATAATTTTTATATATTAATATATAGAATACAAAAAATGTTACGCGATATTAGTATTTTATTAATTGGAATTTACATTGGTCAGGAACATGGAAATAAAATACCAAATGTAAAAATTAAAGCTATAGAATATTATAATATCTTTAAACAAACAGAATTATATAAAAATTTAGAAATTAAAAAAGAAAAATAAAATTATATAAATATATTTATATTTTAAATGAATCCAAGTAACAAAAATTGCAGTTACTTTTTATTTTTTTATGTCTACACATTGCTGATTGTTTACATTGTCTACAATTGTATTTAATTAAAGAATGCTCGCAGATAATTTTAGGATTGCATTTTTTACATTTTTTTACATAAATATCATGAATACATATAATTTTGTTATTGCAATCTCTACACCCATATTTAACTATATTATGTTTGCATACTATAGTAGGATTGCATACGCCGCATTTAGTTTTGAATCTATTATGAAGGCAGTAAGCCTTATAATTACAAACTTTACAAACGTATTTCATTTTATTATGAATGCATAAATAAATACGCTTTCTTTCCTTATATGTTAGATAAGTTCTTTTATATTTTCTAACATCTTCAGTTTTACCCATATAAGATTTATTAGTAATAATATCATTAATAATATCGACAACATTAATATTATTTTCCATGATATTTTTAATAATATTATTAATAACAACATCATTATCTATAGTATTAAAATTATTAATAACATTATTTTCAATAACAATATCACTTTCAATAACATTAATATAATCAATATCAATACCGATATCATCAATTAATTTTATAAATTCTTGATCATTAATATTATTTAAAAAGTCTGATAAATCTTTATTTATATCCATTGTATAAATAATTTAATTTATTATTCAATTTTTTATTTATTATTTATAATATAAAACTTAATAAGTAGAAATTACAATGTCTACGAAATATAAAAAATATTTATCAAACGCAGGATTATCAACAAATGAATGGGGTCCATCAGGTTGGTACTTTCTATTTTCATGTATAATGGGTTCATACCCTATGAAAATTAATAATAATAATAAAGAACATATTAAAATAAAAAAAGAATTTAAGAATATGTTTAATTCTCTATCTTATACTATGCCATGTATATTTTGCAAAATATCATATAAGCAATTTTGTAAAGAATTACCAATAGAAGAAGGATTAATTGGAAGAATTGAATTAATGCATTGGCTATATCAAATAAAAGATAAAGTTAATAAAAAGTTAATGTTGCAAGAATTAGAATGTTACAATGATAATAAATCTAATATTGATACTAAATATAAAAATAATAACATAACTAAAATAGAATATAATAATTTAATTAATAATTTAAAAAAAAATACTTTTATTACTTCTAAAAGTCCAACATTCATTAATGTTCTAAACCAATATGAATCCATAAGAGCAAAATGTAGTACTAAATCTAAAACTTGTAGATAGAATAATAAAATTATTATTTATTTTTTTGATTATTAAATGTACAATAATATATTATTCCAAAGTGTGATAATATATAATAATATGACAATCATTAACTCTTTAGAGATTGATAATATAGAGTATATAGAAGATAACGTTAAGAGTGTATTAAAAAAAAATAAACAGATAGAAAGTAAATTAAATGTAATAATTGTTATTTCTAATTGCTCTCAATTTGCGACTAGATATATTCTAGCAAAGGAATTCATTCAAAGAATTAAGAAAGAAGAAAATAAAGTAAATTTGTATATTGTAGAATTGGCATACTATAATCAAAAATATCAAATTACTAATAAAAATAATAAAAAGCATTTACAATTAAGAAGTAATATCCCACTTTGGCATAAGGAAAATATGATTAATATTGGAGTTAAAAAATTATTACCAAAAGATTGGAAATCATTTGCTTATATTGATGCTGATGTTGAATTTGAAAGTATACACTGGGTTACTGACACATTAAAATTATTAAATAAGGATTATGATATAATTCAAATGTTTAGTCATGCTATTGATATGGATAAACAAAAAAATGCCATGAATATATTTTCTAGCTTTGGTTATCAATATACACATAAGAAACCATGGGAAAAGAATATAAAACCAATTAATCAATTTCACCCAGGATATGCATGGGCTATGTCACGTAAAGCATATGAACAAATGAATGGGTTATATGAATTTGGAATTATTGGATCTGGTGATCATATAATGGCTTTATCGTATATTAATAAAGGTTTAAAAGGTATAAATGACGAATCTACAGATGGTTACAAGAAATCAATTACTGATTTTCAAACTAGATGTAAAGGATTGTGTATGGGATATTTACCAACTGTAATTAGACACCATTTCCACGGTACTAAACAAAATAGACAATATGAATCCAGATGGAAAATATTAGTAAAATATAATTATAATCCATTAATACATGTTAAAAAAAATAAAGAGGGAATATTAATTCCAACTGATGAATGTCCAAAAGACATGTTAAATGAAATTATAAAATATTTCAATCAAAGACTTGAGGATGATGTTTCTTAATAAATTAAAAGATTATTAACCTAAATAGTAAATTTTCTAACTACTACAGGGTTAATATCAGCCAAATCCACAACTGGAATAATAGAAGTTACTGCCGGTCTTTCTCTAGGCTGTATAGGCTGTATAGGTCTATTTTCGAATGTAGTTATCCAATTTTTTATATACTTTTTATAAATAAATATTTCAGATATAATTACTAATACTAAACTAGTTGCTAATATTGCTGCAGATGTATTTTCATTTTGTGTAAAGGGAATGAAGTATATTATCATTCCAATTATTAAGAATATAATGAAACCAATTATTTTTATTGCCAGAGTATTATCCATATTTACATATAGAAATATAAATATATTAATTATTAAAATTTAATTAAAATTGAATATATTTTTAAAATATGTATAAGCAATGTTATTAGAAAATATAAAAGATATACTACAATATAAAAACATTAGCATTCCTAATAATATTTTATATGATATTGAATTAGGTATTCGAAATAATACTTATATAAATAACCATGTAAGTTTTCTAATTGATCAAAAGACAAATAGCATTATTACATATGGGTTTAATTATTATCTGAAATCGAATAAGTTTCCATTTAGTTTACATAGTGAGATTAATACTATTAATAAATATTATAAAAAAAATTTAAATAGAGCAATTACCAAATCAAAAAAAATATTAATAATATTAAAAATTTCTAAAACTGGTATTATTGGTAATTCTAAACCATGCTTTAACTGTGCCAATTTTATTTATAATAATTATAATAATTTAAATCTTGCGAATATTTATTATTCTTCACCCTGCAATAAGCTTGTATTATTAATGAAGAAGGATTTTAAAAAGAATATTTTCAAGAGATCTTCTGGATTTAAAGAATCATCAAATACTTAGCGTTAAGTATCGATTCTATTTTAATTTAATATTATATATTTTAAAATTAAATTTATTTTTTTATTCTCCTAGACTTTTTAGATTTCTTAGATTTAAAAATACTTTTATTTTCTTTCATTAATATCTTTACATTTCTTAATTTCAAATGATGTAATATATAATGCTCTAACCATTTTGGCATTGTTAATATTGTTATATCATCTAAACTTTTTCCTGGTAGCCATTTATATCTTTTTCTAGTATCTGGATATAATGAAGGTGGTGATGTAATAATACTTCCATCTGATTTTATATCCCACCCCACTCGCTTTCCATCTATCAAAATTCTATTCATATTTGGTATATTCTTATTATACTTAAAGTAAAAATGCAAAGATCCACCGGGAGATTTTACAGTAGGTGTTTTTATATCTGAGTGCTCTTTCATTAACATATTCCAGTATTTCATTCCATCATCTTTAATATCTATATCCAATACTGTTATATTATTAATTTTTCCAGTTAGTATACCTGTATTTTGCCCCATATAATGCGGTACTACAGTTTTAGTTTTTTTAGGCCAATTTGGTATTAAAGCTTTTTTACCAACCATTGGGATTGATATTAATTTAAATTCATCATAATATTGATGAGGGAGTAATTTTTTACCATTTTTATCTATAATATAGTGTATTCTACTAGGATCCATTGCCAATATAAATATAATATTCTATAATAAACATAAGAAAAAAAATTGAATTTTTATTAATATATAATATATAAAACAAAAGTAAATAAAACAAGTAAAAAGCAAGTAAAACAAAACAAGTTAAAAGAAAAGTTAAAATGAATACTGAAATAATGAACATGATTTCCAATACAAATGAAGTAAACCTAGACTTTATATTACCAGAGTTAAATAATAAAGAATATAGTGAATTATATTTTGAATATGAAACAAAACATATTCCTTATCATTTAATGAATAATACAGATATGACAAATCAATTTAAAAGAAAAATGCCTACAATGAAAGTACTAAAAGGTAAAATGGAAATTTTTAAAAAATATCAAAGAATGTAAATATAATACATATTGAAAAATATATATTATATTTTTTTTTATTTTTTTAAATATAATTAAATATATTCAAATGAATATATTTAATTATAAAAAACAACCAGATGATGATAGAGATTTATATTTCCATATAGAATCTCCACAATTCCGTGGTTTATCATTACCTAATAAATATGATTTAAGAGATGATAATAAATTACCTCCAATTTTAACACAGGGTGATCTTGGATCATGTACAGCAAATGCTAGTAGTAATGCTTTGAAATATTGCTTAATTAAAGAAAATGCAAAGGTTTTCCAACCATCAAGATTATATATTTATTATTTTTCTAGATTAATAGAAGGTACTGAGGATGAAGATAGTGGGTGTACCATAAGAAGTGTTATGAAGGCATTAAAGAATTATGGAGCATGTCCAGAAGATATCTATCCTTATGACATATCACAATTTAAAAAAAAACCAAGTAGTAAGTATGTAACTATAGGTAAGAAATGTATCAAACAAATAAAATATTTATCAATTAATCAAGAGTTAGATATTATTAAAAATGCTATATTTCAACATTACCCAGTAATGTGTGGGATTTATTGTTTTGAAACATGTAAATATCCAGAAAATTTACAAATTGGAAATATACCAAATCCTGATACAGAAAATGAAGAAAATTTAGGTGGTCATTGTGTATTATTAATAGCTTATGATGATGATTTACAATTATTTACGCTTATGAATTCATGGGGAACTAGTGTAGGTCAGCATGGTTATTTCACAATATCTTATGAATATATATTAAGTACAGATTTAGCAATGGATTTTTGGATAATACAGTATTTTGTTTAGTTATAGAAAATTTATCTTCTTCCTGCAGATCCAGTATACCATACTCTTGTATTACCATTAAAAATAGCTAGATCACCGTCATCTTGCATATTCATTCCTGTTATTGGTCCATTATAATTCCATAATGATGGTCCCCCTGGAACATTTACTGATGCATAGTAATTTGTTAGCGTAAAGACAGCACCTGGTTGTACACTCATACCTAATGACCAAACACGGTTTCCAGTTGGAATATAATAAATTGCAAATTCTCCATTAGATTGCATAGTTGCTCTATAATAAGCATTGGGGGATATTAAACTTCTTCCAGAACTTAATGTATTATTAGCAGGCATTGTACTCCAATTCCAACTAAACATGGCTGGATTCCAACATGGAGTTACATGACGAGAATCGCGAGATGTAGCCCATGCACGCATATCATTTGTCATTTGTGAATCACTCATATTAGCCCAACTTGGTCCATTCCCAGCAGGAAAGTCAGTAATACAACCAGCATTATTCCACATTCTTTGTATACGGGCATCTGAAGCAACCTTAGCTTCATCAGCTGCTCTTTTCAATGCATCAGCTGCTACCTTCTCCAGTCTCCGTATTTCTTCTTGCCGTGCTGCTTCTTGATTTGCTTGATATGTTTGTAATGTCATTGGTGCATTTCCGGTATAATAGAAATTAGCATTACTGGATACTGGATTTCCCGATATTGGACCATACATACTACATGCATTATTATAAAAGTCAAATCCAAAACAGTTGGGTGTGTTATCACATTGTATTAGACAACTTTGTACGGTTGTATTATATGAAGGATTACTAATTGGATTTTGTGCATAATTTGTTCCACTATATATATTATATCCCCTATTGATTAATAATTCCCATACAGCATTAGATCCATTATATAATATTAAATTTCCATTATTTGTTAAAGTTAATTTAGTACTTGTAGTAGTGTTATTAGTTATAAATGAATGTATTGTATTATTATTAGAATCTGTTAATAATAAATTCCCATTAGCTTTATACTGTAAAGAATAAACACTTGTTGCTCTTCCACCAGATCCCGTTGACCATGTTGATGAACCATTAGATGAATATATAATTAAATTTCCATCTGTTTGTACACTTAATATATATGCCCCATTTGCTGATACCATTTGTTGACAAGAATATAATGTTGTTCCTACAGATATACTTCCAGTACTGTCTGCAATATTGTTTGATTTCATAAATCCCATACAAGTTAATTGTGTTGGTGCTATGCCTTTATAATAATAATCAGTATTTGGTGATAATGATGCTGATGTTACAACATTGCCTTTTAGATTACATGCATTTGTAGAATTGTTAAAAGCAAATCCCGTACACCCTTGTGTATTATCACATTGTATATTACAATTTTGCACGGTTGTATTATTAAAAGTTGACAAATTAATTTGTGA
>Ga0214919_10007894_pt1 | contig 14221 bp, 16 predicted proteins | sample LL1503_MetaG_FD_177994 | JGI IMG/M metagenome (GOLD analysis project Ga0214919, IMG submission 177994) | Freshwater microbial communities from Lake Lanier, Atlanta, Georgia, United States - LL-1503 | ecosystem: Environmental > Aquatic > Freshwater > Lake | place: USA: Georgia | collected...
CATGTAGGCCCCAGCGGCATAGGGGCGAGAGACAACCCGCATGGCGCCACCTTCTCACCCAATCCTCACAATGCACGTGTGTGCTTAGCCAAGATGGACCCTAGGCAACGTGGTCTGTTTTCTGCTGCTTGGACCTTGGGTTATGTCAGCACCTTGGTGCAAGCAGGTGTCGCTCGCATCAGCATGGCTTCGCCTACAGGGCCTTTGGGCATGATGTACACGCACCAAGCCGACGTTAAACAACCTTGGTTTGATGACTTGCCGAGTGCCCTTTCCCAGCAAGCGGTATTCCCTGTGTTTCACACCATGGTGTCTTTGCACTGCGCCAGTGGTCACCCATTGCTAAAAATGCGCTGCAGCGATGCCACGCGCATCAGCAGCTTGGGTTGGTCTGATCCCAAAGGCAAAACCCTGTTGATCGCCAACATGAGCGCACAAGCTACAGAGGTTCATCTCAAGGGTTTAAGCGAGCACACGTCTTTCGGTATGCTTGACGAATCTCACTTTACTCAGGCCACCACCGATGCACACGCTTTTCGCCAAGCCAGTCAATGGCTGCCCAAGAACCACACGCTCAACTTGGGGGCTTACGCCGTCGCTTGCTTGCATCAACCACATGGCTAAACCATGAGCTTGCTGCTGGGTTGCATTGCCGACGATTTCACTGGTGCCACTGATTTAGCCAATAACTTGGTACGCGCAGGCATGCGAGTGGTGCAAACCATTGGTGTACCTGCCCATCCCCTGCCCGCAGATTGCAATGCGGTGGTGGTGGCGCTGAAATCTCGTACCATTGCCCCAGCTGAGGCTGTGAAGCAGTCACTTGAAGCTTTGGCATGGCTGCAAGCGCAACACGTTCAGCAGGTGTATTTCAAATATTGCTCGACCTTTGACAGCTGGTACAGCGGCGATGTTCGCGGCAATATTGGCCCCGTTACCGAGGCGCTGATGGACGCACTGAACAGCCCGTTCACCATCGCCACCCCTGCTTTCCCCGACAACCAACGCACAGTATTCAAAGGCCATTTGTTTGTGGGCGACGTGCTGTTGAGTGACAGCGGCATGAAAAACCACCCACTTACCCCCATGCGCGACGCCAATTTGGTGACGGTGATGCAATCGCAGTGCCAACGCAAAGTGGGTTTGATTGACTTTAAAACCGTGGCACGAGGTGCTGCTGCCGTCACCGCACGCGTCGCTGAATTACAAGCCCAAGGTGTATCTATTGCGGTGGTGGATGCCTTGTCGAATGAGGATTTATACAAGCTTGGTCCCGCGCTGAAACACATGCGTTTGCTCACTGCAGGTTCGGGTGTGGCTATCGCCTTGCCCGCCAATTGGGGTATCGCCCCCTCTGCAGCCAGCGCGCAACTGCCCCCTGCAATAGGCTTAAAAGCCATTGTCAGCGGCAGCTGTTCCTTGGCTACCCAAGGGCAGGTTGCACATTTCTTGCAACACCACCCCCATCAAGCTTGGCAACTCGATCCTTTGAAATGGACTGCTAACGCTTCTGTTGCTGAAATTTCGGCACCCGTTTTGCAGTGGGCTGAAAAACATTTGCCACTCGGGCCGGTATTGGTTTTCTCCACCGCCGATGCCCAGCAAGTCCAAGCAGTGCAAGCCCAACTGGGCCAAGCCGAGGCTGGCGAACGCATGGAGCAGGTATTGGCGTACATTGCCCAAGGCTTGGTGGCTGTGGGTGTGGGGCAGTTGGTGGTGGCGGGTGGCGAAACCTCTGGCGCTTGTGTGCAGGCTTTGCAAATCACCCAGATGCACATCGGTGCGCAAATTGACCCCGGTGTGCCTTGGTGTCACGCCCACAGCCCTTCAGCCCCAGCCTCGGGTTTGCACCTCACATTGAAATCGGGCAACTTTGGCACACCCGACTTTTTCACCAAGGCCTTTCAAAGCTTGCATGACCCAGTGCTTTAATGCCGCACATGAACTTTTCTACTGACAACACCGCTGTTCGCGAAGAAATCTGCCGAATCGGCGAAAGCCTGTTTGCGCGGGGTTATGTGCATGCCAGTGCAGGCAATATCAGTGTGCGCATGGACGATGGTTTCCTCATCACACCTACCGACGCCTGTTTGGGTTTTTTACAGCCCGATGAGCTGGCTTTTGTGGACGCCAGTGGCACACAACGCAGTGGCCAGCGTGCCAGCAAAACTTTGGCCATGCACCAGCACATCTACGCTTCTGCGTACAGCTTGTCGCCCCACACCCGCTGCGTTATTCACACCCACAGCACACACTTGGTCGCGTTAAGTCTGCGTGATACCGCTTTCACGACACCCCTGGGTAAGGAGTTGCTTGCACCGATAACGCCTTACTTTGTCATGAAGGTAGGGCATGTACCTCTGATTGATTACCATCGCCCTGGTGACCCAGCTGCAGCAGCCTTGGTAGCACAAACCATTGCCCGCTATGGTGCGCAAAACCTGCCTTTGCATGCTGTCATGCTCTCACGGCTGGGTCCTAATGTTTGGCATGACACGCTGGCTCAGGCCATGGCAACGCTGGAAGAGTTGGAAGAAACTGCACGCTTGCATATGCTCTGCCCTGCTCAACCCTTGTCTGCCATACAGATTGAAGAATTACGCCAAAGTTTTGGCGCCCACTGGTAATCCTTGGAGTCCCCATGCTGCACTTTGCTGCCAACCTGTCTTTTTTGTATAACGATGTGTCATTCATCGAACGCTTTGCGGCAGCCGCCCATGATGGTTTCAAAGGCGTCGAGTATTTGTTTCCCTATGAATTGGGTTCACACGATTTGGCCAAAGCGCTGAATGACAACGGCTTGCAACAGGTGTTGTTCAACGCCCCACCAGGTGGCACCGACCGTGCAGGTATGACTCACGCATGGGAGCAAGGGGTACGTGGCACCACGTGTTTGCCGGGTCATGAAGCCGAATTTCGCAGCGGTTTTCTCACCGCACTGGAATACGCCGAAGTCTTGAAATGCCCCCGCATCCATGTCATGGCGGGCTTGGTGCCGGCCGAGTTGCGGGTGGCAAGTAGCTTGCCCCCCGATCTGAGCACCAGTGGCCCCTATGCCCGCACGCCAGGCCCTTTGCGCGACACCTACATCAGCAACCTGCGTTGGGCCTGCGAGCAAGCCCAAGGCGCTGGGCGTGATGTGTTGATTGAACCCATTAACACACGCGATATTCCGCACTTCTTTTTGAACCGCCAAGACGATGCCCACGCCATTGTCAAAGAGGTGGGTATGCCTAACCTGAAAGTGCAGTTCGATCTTTACCACTGCCAAATCGTTGAAGGCGATGTGGAGAAAAAAATACGCCACTACCTGCCTACTGGTCATGTAGGGCATTTCCAAATTGCAGGGGTACCTCAACGCCATGAACCTGACACCGGTGAATTGCACTACGACACTGTTTTCAAAGTCATGGAAGAAGTCATTGCTGCAAACAACTGGCAAGGTTGGGTGGGCTGTGAATACCGCCCCGCCCTGGGTGCCTCTGGTACTTCGGCAGGCTTGGGTTGGATGAGGAAGCGGTGAAACCTGCGTTACCTGTTTTAAATATCTCGGCCTATTTGTTCACTGAAATCAGCGACACATTGGCCTTGCGTGAAGCTTGTTATGCACAAGCCAGCGCACTTTCTCTTAAAGGCACGGTGCTGATCGCCGAAGAAGGCATCAACCTGTTTTTGGCGGGACCCCCATCAGCCATTCGTGCGTTTGTGTCGTGGTTGCAGCAAGACCCTCGCTTGGCCAGCATCACACCCAAGGAAAGTTGGTCAGCCACCCAACCGTTTCGCAAACTGTTGGTGAAGGTGAAAAACGAAATCATCCGCATGAACCACCCTGCGATTCAACCGCAAACCGGTCGTGCGCCAGCAGTGGCTGCAGCCACCTTGAAGCGATGGTTAGACGCCGGCCACGATGACCAGGGTCGCCCCGTGGTGACGCTGGATACGCGCAATGCCTTCGAGGTGGACGAAGGCAGTTTTGTGGGCGCGGTGGACTGGCGCATCGACAAATTCAGCGACTTCCCCACAGCTGCCAGCCAGCATTTGAGTGAGCTACAAGACAAAACCGTGGTGAGCTTTTGCACCGGCGGCATACGCTGCGAGAAAGCAGCTATTTATTTACGGGAACAGGGTTTGTCTGAGGTCTACCAATTGGAAGGCGGCATCCTCAAATACTTTGAAGAGGTGGGCAACGCCCATTACAACGGCAACTGCTTTGTGTTTGATGAGCGCCGCGGCGTGAATGCCGATTTAACACCTTTGAAGACCGAGGCCTAGTTCCCGTCGTTTAGTACACCCAGCACATCTGAGCGAAATTCGCGGTTGTACAAAATCGCCACGATCAACAGCGTGGTCAGCACAAAAGCCATGGGAGAGAAAAACCAACCCATGACCGCGAATGAAAAGTAATAAGCCCGTAAGCCGTCGTTAAAGGTTTCAGCCGCCAAGCCCGTCATGGCAGATACCCGTTCAGCGTAATCGTCTTCTTTATCGGTGTGTGTAGCAAAAAATTCGGGCGGTGGCAATGCGCCAATCATCAATGCCACAAACGTGTATTGCCGCATGGACCAAGAAAATCGAAAGAACGCGTAGACAAAAATAGCGATCAAGACCAAGATCTTGAACTCGAAGACCAAGATAGGCGTGGCTTGGGAAAAAGGAATCTCGCGCACCAGTTCAGCAGCCTTGTCGGTGGTGCCCAGGAGCGCCAGCAAACCACCCATGATGATGATGGTGGTGGAGGAGAAAAAAGCAGGCGTGTTGGACAGGGTTTGGGTGATGATGCCATCCAAGACTCTGGGGTCTCGCGACAGAGACACCTTGATCCAACGTAGCCTGAAGCGGTTGGTAGCCGCCAAAATAGAAGGACGCTGAAGCGACCAGCGGCTGGCAAACTGGGCATAGCCAATCCATATCACGCCAAAAAACACCAAGACCAACCAATCGGCCCAAGGCAGCAAACTTAATATTTTCATGGCTTCATGCTAACCCATGCACATGAAAAAACCGCTTGGCACTCTCGCACCAAGCGGTTGTTCATGGTCAAGCCAAAATCAACCGTGCAATTTGGCAGCCACGTGGGCCACGCGTTCGCCATAGGCTTTGGCGGTGTCCAAGTCACCTTGGGGAATATCGGCCGCGGGACTGGTGGGGCCTACTTGCGCCATCACGCCGGAGTTGGAACCAATGCGGTTGATGTTGCCGTCATTCATGGCGGGCTGACCCACCCACACCATGCCTTGTTGCATAGCCAAGGTGATGAAGTATTGGATGGTCGAGAGTTTGTCGCCGCTGGGGCTGGAAGAAATGGTGAAACCACCGGCCACTTTGTCTTTCCACGCCCCGCTCATCCACTGCTTGGAGGTGGTGTCGGCGAATTTTTTGAATTGCCAAGACACCATGCCCATGTAGGTGGGTGAACCAAAGATGATGGCGTCCGCCGCGTGGATGGCGGTCCAATCAGCGTCGCTCACATTGCCATCTGCATCGATGGCAATGAGTTGTGCCTTGGCACCCTCGGCTACAAATTGGGCAACGCGCTGGGTGTGGCCGTAGCCAGAGTGGTAAACAACGACAGTCTTACTCATGCAGTATTTCTCCTAGAGTGGGTTGATAAAAATTATTCGTGATCGTGATGGTGCGAAGCGTCATCTGCATAGGCTTTGGCGTCCAAGCTCCAAGCGCCAGCGCCGTGGGCGGCCAACACCAACAAGCCGCCAACCACAGCAATGTTCTTGAAGAACATCAACTGCTGCACAAAGGCTTGGTCTGCAGGCATAGCCCAAAAGTTATGAAAGCACACGCTGGCAACCACTGTGAACAATGCCAATACCACGGCCGCCAAACGGGTGTGGTAGCCAGCAAGCAATGCCGCACCGCCACCTATTTCGATGACGATGGCCAAAGCCGCACCCACTTCAGGCAGGGGTAAACCCACTGAAGCGATATAGCCTGCTGTGCCTGCGAATCCCATCAATTTCATCAAACCGGCTGGCAAAAACAACACGCCCAGCAAAACACGGCCGACCAAGGTATACAAGGAATCATTGACTTTCATCATTTTTTATCTCCAATTTAAATGCTTAGTTTTCGAACAAAACGAATACCAGGACTTCTGCATCCAAGCCACCGCTCACATCGATACGGTGTTCTCCCTCCAGCAGCAAGGCGTCGCCTGCTTTCAACAGCTGGCCGTTCACTTGCAGTTGACCACGAATAAGGTGCACATAGGCCTTATGGTCAGAGCCCATGGTGAAGTTCGCTTTTTCATCTGCGTCGAATAACCCAGCATAAAGTGAAGCATTGGCGTGGATCTTCACCGCGTCCCCCGTGGGGTTGGGGCTGGCGATCAAAGCCAAGGCACCGCGTTTGCTGGCAGGCGCAATGGTTTTTTGCTCATAACTGGGGGGGATGCCGCGCTGGTTGGGCTCAATCCAGATTTGCAAAAAATGGGTTTCTTCACCTTCAGCATGGTTGAATTCGCTGTGCTTGACGCCGGTGCCTGCGCTCATGCGCTGTACATCGCCAGGGGGAATGCCTTTGACATTGCCCATGCTGTCTTGGTGGGCCAAATTGCCCGACAGCACATAGCTGATGATTTCCATGTCTTGGTGGCCATGGGTGCCAGAACCGGTACCTGCAGCAATGCGGTCTTCGTTGATCACACGCAAATTACCCCAGCCCATGTGCGCAGGATCGTAGTAACCGGCGAATGAAAAGCTGTGAAAAGACTTGAGCCAACCGTGGTCAGCATAGCCTCTGTCTTGTGAGCGTCGAATTATTTGCATGGTATTTTGTTAGATAAGCTTTGACTGTAAATAACAAAGATTCTCTTTTGGGTGCGTGAAATTGATGGCATCATTCAATTATTTTGATTGATAAGACTGGTATGCACTCTGCACGCGACGTTTTAACCCCCGACGCTTTGTTCATGCTCAACGCCATCGCGGTCAATGGCAGTTTTGCGGCCGCAGCCCGCGAAATGGGTGTGGTTCCCAGCGCCCTTAGCTACCGGGTCCGGCAAATGGAGGAGGCGCTGGATGTACTCTTGTTCACCCGCTCGTCCCGCCAAGCCAAGCTGACTGCGGCGGGGCGGGAACTGCTTAACGAAGGCAGTCGCTTGCTCAGCGATATGGACAGCATTGCCCACCGCGTCAAACGCGTGGCGACTGGCTGGGAGGGTCAACTCACCATCGCGGTAGACGCCATCGTCGATTTCCAAACCATGATGGAACTGAGTGCAGCGTTTTTTGCACTCAACCCACCGACGCGACTGAAACTGCGCAATGAAACCTTGAGCGGTACTTTGATCGCCTTGACCTCGGGGCAAGCGGATTTAGCAGTAGGTGTCAGTGACCAGTACAGCAACAGCGCAGGTTTGCGTTTCGCTTCGCTTGGCGACGTGGACTTTGTGTTTGCCGTCGCGCCTCAACACCCTTTGGCCAAGATGGCCCAACCCTTGAGCGACGCCTTGATACAGGCCCACCGAGCGGTCGCAGTGGCAGACTCGGTGCCACAAGGTGGTGGTCTGACATTTGGTTTGTTGGCCGGTCAGGATGTCTTTACTGTCCCAACCATGCAAGCCAAGTTGGATGCGCAGTTACAGGGATTAGGGGCAGGCTTTTTGCCTAGCCCTTTGGCCAAACCTTATATCGAGAAAGGCTTGCTTTGTGTGTGCGAGGTGATGCGTCCTTTGCGCCTTGCCACGGTGAGCTACGCTTGGCGGGAAAACCCCCAGCCCAAAGGTCAACCTGCAGGAGACAAAGCCCTGCAATGGTGGTTACAGCAACTCAGCCATACGACGACCCGCAACGCGTTGTTGCGTAAAGCCCCCCAAAAGCCCTGACTCGGTGTAGAGTCGAGACCATGGAACATATCGCTGTTATCGGTGCCGGCATGGCTGGCATCACCGCCGCAAGAACCTTGGTCCAAGCGGGCCACCGTGTCAGCGTCTTCGAAAAAAGCCAAGCTGCAGGTGGCCGCATGGCCACCCGAGAGACGCCTTACGGCGGCTTTGACCACGGCGCACAGTATTTCACTGTGCGTGATGAACGGTTCATGCGAGCCATCCACGAAGTACCAGGCACACAAGCCTTGTGCAAACCGTGGAGTGCCAGTTCGGTGCAGGTACGCGATCCGCTGGGCCGGGTCATAGAGGTACCCAAACCCAGAGGCGAGCCTCACTTTGTGGGCGCCCCTGCCATGAATGCCTTGGTCAGGCATTGGGCAGCACCTTTGGCTGAGGCTGGCCTGCTTCATTGCCATACCCCTGTGAAAACCTTGCGCCGCAAGGACACGCAGTGGGAAATCATCACCACAGAAGGCCAACTTTTAGGCCGCTTTGATAGCGTCTTACTGGCCATACCCAGTGTTCAAGCAGCGTATTTGTTGCGTCAGTCTGGCATGCCTGCCGCCCAGTGCACGGCGCTGTCTGCCACCGAAGCGGTTCAAGTGGCCCCTTGCTGGACATTGATGCTGGCCTACCCTTTGGTTCAGCCGGGTCTGGCGCAAGTAGGACCGCAATGGAACGTGGCCCAAAGCACCCACCACCGTATCGCTTGGGTGGCACGTGAGTCCTCCAAACCAGGTCGTTCACCCATAGAGCGCTGGACCATTCAAGCCAGTGCGGCTTGGTCACAGGAACACGTGCAAGACGACGAAGCGCGGGTAGAGGCTAAATTGATGAAAGCCTTTGCGGAGCTGACAGGCATACGCACAGAACCAGGCTTTAGCCAACTGCATTTATGGCGCTACGCCAAAACCTTAACGCCGGCAGGACAGGCTTTTTTCTGGGATGCGCAACTGAACATCGGCCTGTGCGGCGACTGGCTTTTAGGTCACCGTGTGGAAGACGCTTTTGTCAGCGGATTGAGTCTGGCGCTCAGCCTGGCTTAAGCCAAAGGCACACGCCAGTTTTGCAGGCGATTTATTTCTTGCGGGGGCGGTTAAACCAGTTGGCCAGCATAAAAAACAACACAACCAGCCACATGATCAAAAGGATGTGGTGAATTTTCATGTTTCGTCTCCTAAGGTTAAAGCGTGGTTGTCAAATTTAAGGCGTTTTGGAAGCGATCAAAGGGTTCATGGCCAAAAGGGTGATAAGCAAAAGCACCACTTCAAGGCAATAGACACTGGCGTAGGCCGTTCCCGAATCCACCACCAAAGCCATCAAGTCGCGAATGATACCGCCCAAGCCCATGGCCAAACCGGCCGCCGTGGCTTGCACAGCCCCCCAAGCGCCTAAAGCTAAACCGGCCTGCCCAGGGGGAGCGTGGTTCATGGTGGCAGTCAAGGTGCCGTGACCAAACAATCCCGCCCCAAAACCAATGCACAAGGTTCCCAAGGCAAAGAGCAACAAAGAGGCCTGCGGTGCTGATACCAAAATAGCCATGAATGCTGGCACGCCCACCCAAGCCCCGCTGCAAGCCATGCGAAATGGGTCAGCACCCCGGCTGAGCACATGCGAGGCCCAAGCAAAGCCGGTCAATCCACCCAATGCCAAGAGCGCGGTTAATAAAGTGGTTTCAGACACAGCCAAGCGCAAAATTTCTCCCCCAAAGGGCTCAAGCAACACGTCACCCATGCTGAACGCCATGGTGCCCACGCCCACCGAGAACAAACGGCGCATGGCTTGATCGCCTTGGGTAAACAGCTTTAGGGCAGAGACAAAATCCACATCTTCCTCATGCGGGTTGCCTAAGCGTTTGGTACGCGCTTCTTGCTTCCATAAAGCCGTGACATTGAGCACCAAGGTCAGTACCGCGGCACCTTGAATAGAGCGAATCAGCGCACCAGGGGAGAAGTCTTGCAACAAAAAACCAAACATCAAGGCACTGAGAATCATGCCTACCAACAGCATGAAGTACATCAAGCCCACCACTTTGGGCCGCGCTTCAGGGGGCGACAAATCGGTGGCCAGCGCCAAGCCCACCGTTTGGGTGGTGTGCATGCCAGCACCCACCAACAAAAACGCCATGCCAGCGCCTAAGTGACCGACCCAATCCGGGGCGTTTACCGCTTGGCCCAGACGCCCCAACACCAACAAAGCAAAGGGCATGACCGCAAAGCCACCAAACTGTAACAATGTGCCTAGCCAAATATAGGGAACCCTGCGCCAACCCAGGGCGGATCGGTGGTGGTCTGAGCGATAGCCTATGAGTGCGCGAAAAGGCGCAAACAACAAGGGTAACGCAATCATGGTGGCCACCAAAGCCGCTGGCACTTTCAACTCCACGATCATGACGCGGTTGAGTGTGCCAATCAACATGGCCAAGGCCATGCCAACTGAAACTTGAAAAAGCGATAAACGTAAAAGCCGGCTCAGGGGCAGCGTATCGGTGGCTGCATCGGCAAAAGGAAGAAACTTAGCACTGACTTGAAGCCAAGAACGTGAAAGTTTGGGAGAAGCATTCATGTTAAAAATGGACCGGAAAGACGTGCAATCCGGCCCATCCTAAATGAAATAACTGGACTTAAGCCGTTGGCGTCGCAACGGTCTGTGTGACCGCAGCGGTAGCCGCATTGCCGTTCAGGAATTTCTTGACCCAAGTGGTATTGAGGGTCAGCGCTAAATGCACCGAGAACGATGCGATAGCGACTGCAGCGATGATGATAGGAACGCCCACTGAGGGCTTGACCACCGTCCAAAGTTTTCCATAGATCATGTGGTTCTCCTATTACTTCAGCCAAGGGGAATAGATGTACGCAAGCAAATGCGCCAGCGCGGCAATCATTCCAAAGATTTGGGTTCCCTGGATGAGGTGCCGATGAATCTCTTCTGACTCGGCTTCTGTCAGGCCTGTAGGCCCTACTTTGTCTGACATGTTGTTATCTCCTTGAAAGATCTTCACGTCCGTGCTGAACCCGCACGAGGGTTATTTATGACCCCCATGGCCACAAATTCTTAAAACCCTTTTGTCCTAGTGTTATTCTAAGTTTACATAAATACATGTCAACGTTAATTTACACAATCAAGGGTTTACCATGAGTTACAGTGTCCAAAACAAATAAACCCATGAATTTACTGACTATTCCATGTACCTAGGACGCTTCGCACCCTCCCCAACAGGCCCATTGCACGACGGTTCTTTGGTCGCCGCGCTGGCGAGTTGGTTGGATGCGCGTCACCATGGCGGTGTTTGGCGTGTGCGCATGGAGGACGTGGACACCCCTCGCTGTGTGTCTGGGGCAGACACCACACTCTTGGGTCAACTGGCCCACTGGGGACTGGTACCAGACGGTGAGGTGCTTTACCAATCGCAACGGGGGCAGGCTTACCAATTTGCCTTAGACCAACTGGTGGCCAAGGGCTGGGCCTATCCCTGCGGTTGCTCACGCAAAGAGATTGAGGACGCTCAAGGCCAACGCCCGCGTCACACCGCTGTCATTTACCCAGGGACTTGTCGCCAAGGGCTGCATGGCAAGCCCACCCGTGCATGGCGTTTGAATGTGCAACAAGTGATAAACGATTTAGCCTTGCCAACGCCTTGGAATTGGCATGACCGATGGCTGGGTTCGCAGACCCAAAACGTTGCGCAAGAAGTTGGCGACTTTGTGCTCAAGCGAGCCGATGGCTTGTGGGCCTACCAATTGGCGGTGGTGGTCGACGATGGCTTTCAAGGCATTACCCATGTGGTGCGCGGTGCAGATTTGGCCGACAACACGCCCCGCCAAATGCTGCTGCAGCAAGCCTTGGGATTACCCATGCCAGCGTATTTGCACACCCCGTTGGTACTGGGCGCGGATGGTCAAAAACTGAGCAAGCAAAACGGGGCTCAGGCCTTGGATTTAAACCATCCTCTGGCTACTTTGAATGCCGCTGCTGCCGTGCTGGGTTTACCCGCTTTTGAAGGAACTTGCGATCAAGCCCTTGCGCATTGGGTTGGTTCTGATATGTGGGACAGATAATCGCACGACCTTTTGCACGCCCTACATGACCGCCCCACCTTCTCACATTACCCATCCCAAAACCATCAAAAGTTTTGTCACCCGAGCCGGTCGCACCACCACGGGTCAAGCCAAGGCTTTGAAAGAGCTGGGGCCGAAGTTTGTTCTGCCGTTTCAGCAGACGCCTTTGAATGCCTCAGAGGTGTTTGGCCGCGTCGCACCGCTGATCTTGGAAATTGGCTTTGGCATGGGCGACGCCACTGCGCATATCGCTGCTGTTCGGCCAGAGGACAATTTTTTGTGTTGTGAGGTCCACGAACCTGGGGTGGGCGCTTTGCTCAAACGCGTGGGCGAGCAGAGTTTGTGCAATATCCGCATTCTGCAACACGACGCGGTAGAGGTGTTGGAACACATGTTGACGCCCCTCAGCTTGGACGGGGTGCATATTTTTTTTCCCGACCCCTGGCACAAACTGCGCCACCACAAGCGTCGACTGATTCAAGCACCGTTTGTGCAGCAGTTATGGGGGCGTATGAAGACAGGCGCCTATTTGCACGTGGCCACCGATTGGCAGCCTTATGCAGAACATATCTTGGCGGTATTTCAAGCCGAAGCAGGCTTGTCCAACGCCAGTAGTCGCGCCGATGGCTATGCCGATCAACCGCCCTACCGACCCCTCACCAAATTTGAAACCCGCGGCCTGCGCCTAGGCCACGGCGTATGGGACTTGATGTTCAAAAAGGCTTAAAGCCGCTTGGCCACCCAGCCCTGCACGCTGGCCAAGGCCGCATCCAATCCAGCGGGCTGTGTGCCACCGGCCATGGCCATGTCGGGCTTGCCACCACCCTTGCCGCCCACTTGTTGCGCCACAAAATTCACCAACTCACCGGCTTTGACACGGCCCATGGTGTCAGCGGTCACGCCAGCAGCGATTTGCACCTTGTCGCCGTCCACACTGGCCAACACCACCACCGCGGTTTTGAGCTTGTCTTTGAGCTTGTCCAAGGTCTCACGCAGGGCTTTGGCGTCAGCGCCGGGCAGGCGTGCGGCCAACAGCTTGACGCCTTTCACATCCACCGCTTGGCCGCTCAGCTCATCGCCTTGCGATGAGGCCAGCTTGCCTTTGAGGGCAGCGAGTTCTTTCTCCAGCCCTTTGACTTGGTCCAGCACTTGGTGGATGCGCTGGTTCAACTCGGCCGTGGGGGCACGCAAGCTGCCTGCGGCTTCGTGCACCGTGCGCTCCAAACCTTGCACATAGGCCAAGGCATTGGCGCCGGTGACCGCCTCGATGCGGCGCACACCCGCAGCCACACCGCTCTCGGACACCACTTTAAAGAGGCCAATGTCGCCGGTGCGCTGCACATGGGTGCCGCCGCACAGCTCACGGCTGGAGCCAATGTCCAGCACCCGCACGGTCTCGCCGTATTTCTCGCCAAACAACATCATGGCGCCGGTTTTTTGCGCAGACTCGATGTCCATCACCCGCGCTTGGGTGCTGGCATTGGTCAAAATTTCCGCGTTCACCCGCGCTTCGATGTCGGCGATTTGCGCGTCCGTCACCGGCGCGTTGTGGGCAAAGTCAAAGCGGGTGCGCTCGTCGTTCACCAGCGAGCCTTTTTGCTGCACATGCTCGCCCAGCACCTCGCGCAAGGCCTTGTGCATCAAATGGGTGGCACTGTGGTTGCGCACCGTGGCCGCACGCACGCCCGAGCGCACGGTGGCGGTCAGGCTGTCGCCCACATTGAGCGTGCCTTGTGCCAGTGTGCCGTGGTGGCCAAACACATCGGCCTTGATTTTTTGGGTGTCGCCCACCTCAAAGCGGGCCGAGCCGCTGACCAAATCGCCTTGGTCGCCCACTTGACCGCCGCTCTCGGCGTAAAACGGGGTGTGGTCCAGCACCACCACGCCGCTTTGGCCATGGTTCAGGGCTGCGACCGACACACCGTCGTGGTACAGCGCCAAAATTTTGGCCGGGGCTTGCAGGCTCTCGTAACCCACAAAGGTGGTGGCTGCGCCGCTGAAGTCCAGCGCCTTGTCCATCTTGAACTTGCCAGCCGCACGGGCTTGGTTTTTTTGGCGGTCCATGGCGGCATGGAAACCGGCCTCATCCACTTGCAGACTGCGCTCGCGGCAGACATCGTTGGTCAGGTCCAGCGGGAAGCCATAGGTGTCGTGCAGCTTGAAAGCCACCTCGCCGGGCAGAACCTGCACACCATGGGCCAAGGCCTCGTCCAGGATGTGCATGCCGATTTCCAGCGTCTCGTAAAACCGCTCTTCCTCGGTTTTCAAGATAGCGGTGATGCGCTCGGCTTGCGCCGCCAAGCTGGGGTAGGCCGCGCCC
>Ga0214919_10007896_pt1 | contig 14219 bp, 18 predicted proteins | sample LL1503_MetaG_FD_177994 | JGI IMG/M metagenome (GOLD analysis project Ga0214919, IMG submission 177994) | Freshwater microbial communities from Lake Lanier, Atlanta, Georgia, United States - LL-1503 | ecosystem: Environmental > Aquatic > Freshwater > Lake | place: USA: Georgia | collected...
GAACATCTCTGACTACGAGATGATAAATGGAGACACTGTAGAAATGAACACGCCCGCTGCCAAAGTCGCTGCTTTTGTAGTAGAGACTGAAGACGAAGCAATGACTCGTATCCGCGAGCGTTTTGAAATCCTGACAGAAATGAGCAAGGCGTGCATTGGCGGCGACATCCGCGCAATGATCGTGTCGGGCCCTCCAGGTGTGGGCAAGAGCTACGGCGTGGAACAAGAAATTGAGAAAGCCACGCTGTTTGACAAGATCGCAGGCAAGCGGCTTCGCGCAGAAGTTGTCAAAGGCTCTGCAACTCCCATTGGCCTGTATCAAGCTCTGTACAAATATTCTGATCCCAACTGTGTGTTGGTGTTTGATGACTGTGACAGCATCTTGCTTGACGATGTTTGCTTGAACTTGCTGAAAGGTGCCCTGGACTCGGGCAAGAAGCGCAAGATTTCCTGGTTGAGTGAGTCGGGCGCCCTGCGTCGTGAAGGCATCCCAGACAGCTTTGACTTCAAAGGCAGTGTGATCTTCATTACCAACTTGAAGTTCGACAAGATGAAGTCGCAGAAACTGCGCGATCACTTGGACGCCTTGCAAAGTCGTTGCCATTACTTGGACTTGACCTTGGACACCATGCGTGACAAGATCTTGCGTATCAAGCAGATTGCCAAGGACGGTGTGCTGTTTGCAGACTACGACTTTGAACCCGAAACGCAAGACAGCATCTTTGAGTTTATGGAAACCAATCAAGCCCGCTTGCGTGAGATGAGCCTGCGTATGGCGCTGAAGATTGCTGACTTGCGTAAGTTGAGTCCCGACAACTGGCGCCGTCTGGCAGAGACTACCTGCATGAAGGTAGAGTAAAATGGAAGCGTCGATTGTTTGGATGCTGTTGAATGGTTGGTTTGCCAAGCATTGTTTTGAGGATGGCTCTACTGCATCAGGATGGGTGTGTTTGTTTATCAGTGCCTATTATCTGGCTCGAGTGATGGAATCAATTTTTTAAGGAATCGATATGTTTGAAATCTGGGATGGTGATTTGTTTTTGTATACAGTGGATTCCACATACGAGGCTGACGAAGCTCGAGACACAGGATTCCGTGTGGTAAAGATCCGATAGATTTCGACGGGAGCGCGAAAATAGAGTCGCAGTGAATTTCTAGCCCGGCGACTCTTTTATGGCAGGTGCTTAAATGGCACCTGTCTTTTTGACTTTTGTTTGAGTGTATGTTACTATATACACTATGCCTTTTTGCTATAGCCCCTGGACCAATATTGATATCAGCCCTCAAGGTACCATACTGCCTTGCTGTAAATACCACCCCGCGGAGGATCAGCCAAAATTCAATGTACAGACCCACACATTAAAAGAATATTCCCGCAGTGCCTTTTTGAGCAAAATGCGGCAGGAATTTCTGCAGGATCGCTGGCCCGCAGGATGTGTACGGTGCGAGATTGAAGAACAAAACAACATAAAAAGCAAACGCCAATTGGATCACGATCGGTGGCATGAGCACTATGCTGAATACACATTAGATAGTGATCAATGGTTAACTGCTAGTATAGCGTTTGGGAATACCTGCAATCTAAAGTGTATCACCTGCGGCAGTCACAGCAGCAGTAGATGGCATGACGAATATCTTGAGATCTACGGTAAAAATTTCCAACATGTTAAATTTTATCAAAATGATTTTGTAGATGATTTTGTAGCACAGGCCCCAGGGGTCATTCATCTAGACATTCCCGGCGGGGAACCATTCATAAGTGGAGTCAATGAGCAAAAGAAACTGCTGCATCATTATGTTGAATCGGACCGGGCTCATGATATATCTTTACACTACACAACCAATGTGACTGTGTTTCCGGATGCAGAATGGTGGCAGTTATGGAGCCATTTCCGAGAAATAGATATCCAACTCAGCATAGATGGTACAGGTGCCAGATACGAATACATAAGATATCCAGCTTGTTGGGATGAGATAGAATCCAATACACAAAGATATATACAAAAACAAAACCATAATGTCAGACTCAGTGTGAGTCACACAGTGAGTGCGTACAACATCTTTTATCTAGACGAATTCTTTAGTTGGTGTTATAATCAATCACTGCCTACACCTTGGTTGGGGCGTGTGCATGATCCAGCACATATGAGACCCACAGTTTGGCCCGATAAAAAACACATGGTAGAACAGTTACAAAACAGTAGATTTGAAGATGTCAGGTGCTGGGCCGATATGATCGCCAGCACCGACGACTCTGCCCTATTCGAACAGTTCTGCGATAGATTACGTCAGCACGATCAATATCGTGGGTTGGATTTTAAAACTGTATTTCCGGAAATGGCACCTTATATAAAATGAAAAGAGCAACAATAACCATACGCGATGAAGTGAACATAAAGATTGAAGGACTGGATCTTGACACCCGCAGAGATCTAGTAAAGAAATTCAAATACGATGTTCCTTACGCTCGCTATCTTCCTGCGGTTCGCCTGGGACGCTGGGATGGCAAGGTAGCTTACTTCCAACTGGGCGGCAGCACTTATGTGAACCTATTGCCCGAGATCATTCCTATACTAGAAAAACAAAACTATGACATAGAACTGGATGATCAACGTGAATACACCACTACTTTTGATTTTACTCAAGTAACGGAAACCACATATCAGGATCGACTGTGGCCCAAGAATCATCCTGCCGAAGGTGAACCCATCTTGTTGCGTGATTATCAGGTGGAGATCATCAACAATTTCCTGGCCAACCCACAATGCTTGCAGGAAGTGGCAACAGGCGCAGGCAAGACCATAATGACAGCAGCATTAAGCGATGCTGTAAGCGCATATGGACGCAGTATCGTTATCGTGCCCAACAAAAGTCTCGTTACACAGACAGAAAAAGATTACATCAATATGGAATTGGATGTGGGTGTTTATTTCGGTGATAGAAAAGAATACGGCCGCCATCACACCATTTGCACATGGCAGAGCCTTAATAATCTATTAAAGAACACAAAGAATGGCGTGGGTGATTGCACTATACAAGAATTCCTAGAAGATGTGGTATGTGTGATAGTAGACGAAGTGCATATGGCCAAAGCAGATGCACTAAAAACACTATTAACAGGCGTGATGGCGCAAGTGCCAATTCGTTGGGGTTTGACAGGAACTATTCCAAAAGAGCTGTTTGAAAGCCAAAGTCTGTTGGTGAGCCTGGGTCCGGTAATATCTAGATTGGCTGCCAGTGAACTACAGGACCGCGGTGTGCTGGCACAGTGTCATGTGAATGTTGTGCAACTGGTAGACATCCGAGAGCACAAGACCTATCAAGAAGAACTGAAATATCTATTAGAAGAACCCGGTAGATTAGATGCCATCGCGCAGTTGGTTCTACAAGTGAATGAAACAGGCAATACACTAGTGCTAGTGGATCGTGTGGCAGCAGGGCATGAACTTGTAAGCAGGCTAGGTGACCGTGCTGTATTTGTGTCGGGTGCGACCAAGGCCAAGGCTCGGCAGGATGAATATGATGAAATTGCTACTAGCACAGACAAGATCATCGTGGCCACATATGGTGTGGCAGCAGTGGGTATCAACATACCAAGAATCTTTAATCTAGTGATGATCGAACCCGGCAAGAGTTTCACCCGAGTGATACAATCGATTGGCCGTGGTATCAGAAAAGCCGAAGATAAAGATCATGTGCAGATATGGGATATTACCTCAACATGCCGATTCAGTAAAAGACATTTGACCAAACGCAAGGTGTTTTATAATGAAGCCAACTATCCTTACACTCAGGAGAAATTGTCATGGCAATAGGTTGCATTCTTCACAACTATAGTATACAATAAACTCATGCGTATCCTAACATTAGACAACCGACCCTACGATCTCGACCATTTGCCTGAAGAGGTAGATGACATGAGATTTGCCATCCTAGATAATTCAGATCCAGCCAATCCCGACTATCACTATATTCCTTTAATCTTTTTGGAAAGTTTTAATGCACCTGCATTAGTTTTACAGATTGGTGATGCACGAATAAAGATGCCCGTGGATTGGCAGATACTTATTGGTGAACCCGATGTGGGAGATCTAGAGATGTTACCACTCACCAGCATAAATGATCGCGGTTTCAAAGTATTCCAATTCAATCCACTCAGCAGTTTCAGACCCAGTTTCCCGCCCATAGAGATCATTGATGTGTATCAAGAGGTGGCATGGTATGCACCCAAGTTGAAGAATGGGCAGATGTTGTGTGTGCCCATAAATGATGCAGAGCAGCCGGACTGTGTGTATTTCGTAAAAGACATCAGCAGAAACTGCGAGATAGTGGATTACAACCGAGCCTGGTAATGGGAAAACTAAAGCCCGGTGCTGCTCTGGTTTATGAACGCGATGGCGATACTGTGTATGCTCGCGAGATCGGAGCAGACCCTGGCACCCGAACGGAAGTAGGGCATGATTACGAAACATTTGAAGAGCGTCGTGATGCAGATATCCGAACAGGAATGAAAAACAAGCGTGATCAGATAATGGAAAGCAAACTCTGGGACAACATACGCAGAGCAGCCCGCACCAATCCTGCTTTACAAGACATACTAGATCATGCTATAATGGTGTATCATTTAACTCGAACTGACAAATCACGATGAAAAAGACCATCAAGCTCACACCTGCCGACCCATGGAAAGACCTGTGGCTCACCAAGGAGTATGAACCGGATGCCTGGGAACGCATCAAATGGGAAAAATCGTGGGAAATGGAAGAAATCAAAGAAGAGGAAGATGAATATGTCAGTGCCTCGGAAAAACGATTCCTCAAAGAATGGCAAGACATAGCCCGTGCCGCTAAAACCAATGTGGCTTTACAAGACCTACTGGATCAAGTTAAAATGATGTATCGGCTGACCAAGATCAAATAATGGATAAACTAGATATCATAAATGAGATGCGTCAATTGGACGCAAAGAACCGTGACTTCTATGATGAACTCACGCCTGAAGAACGCCGGAAGTTTAGTACATTCCTCATGGTGCGTTGGGGCAGTGATGTAAATGGCAGCAGAGAGATCCAGGAATACTATGTGCAGAGTGTGAATCATTATCTCAACAAGCACTTCTTTACCATGCATCGGCATCCCAAACTGCAATGGCTCATGGCCACAGCGGCAAGTCCGGGCATGGGTGTGATGCGGCACAACTGGATCCCACTTAAAAAGAAAGAGACCGGGGATGCAGCCATAAAGAAACAGTTACGAGAACTGTATCCACACTTCAAAGATGATGAGATTGATTTGATGGCCACAATGACTGACAAAAAAGAACTAGCAAAACTTCGCCGCGCACATGGCAACGACAAGTAACTTCACATGTAAGTATTGCGAACGGTCATTCAGTAAGGAATCTACACTGAGTGTGCATGTTTGCGAACAAAAGAAACGCTGGCAAGAACAAAGCGAGCGTGGTGTGCAGTTGGGGCTACAGGGCTACTTGAAGTTCTACGAATACACACAAGGTTCGGCCAAGCTAAAATCATGGACGGACTTTGCCACATCACCTTATTACAGAGCATTCGTGAAATGGGGTAGGTATTGTGTGGATGTGCGTGTGATCCGGCCAGAACGATTCCTCGAATGGTTATTAAAGAATAACAAAAAGATTGACAACTGGTGCAGTGATCGGTTATACACAGAGTATCTCGTGACACATGTGCAGAAAGAAACAGTAAACGATGCGCTGGCCAGAGCCATTGAGTACGGATTGGACTGGAGCGAAAAGACTGCTTCTCCGGCACATGATTGTTTGAGATATGGCAGTGCAAATGCCACATGCTATGCTGTGACCACAGGTAGAGTAAGTGCCTGGGTGATCTATAACAGTGAATCCGGACAGAAGTTCTTGACGGAACTCAACGCAGAGCAAGTGGCTATGATATGGCCTTACATCGATTCAGATATATGGCAGAAGAAGTTTTCGGATTATCCTGGGGATCAGGAATACGCAAAAGAGATTTTAACGCAAGCAGGATGGTAGTATGATTAAGAATGTGTATGGTAGTGGACGATATTTGACGGCTTACAACAACAATGCCACCAACTATGTGAACAACTTTGCCGGAGCACAAGGGCTGGGCGATCTACGATTCAACACAGTGCTTCAATGCCTGGAAGTGTGGGATGGTCAAATGTGGCAACCTTTTAAAATGAGTGATGTGAGTGTGAGTCTAACATCGGATGCTGTGGAGGCTATTGATTGGGTAAATCAAAAGCGTGTGGAAGAACACAAAATAAAAGAATTGGCCGAACGGTATCCTGCCGTGGCTGACCAGTTGGCAGCAGTGCGTGAAGCTGAAGAAAAGCTGCGTATGATCACACTCCTGGTCCAGTCATGATGCATCCAATGATCTATTGCAATGGGGATAGTTATAGCGATCCTAATTTCCATGTTTCATTAAACAACAGCACATACGCTCATGTGGTCGGTGACCATCTGCGAGGATACACAATGAATCGTGCCATAAGGGGCAGTTGTAATCGTAGGATTGTCAGGACCACGGTTCATGACATGATACAACAACGACAATTAAATCCGGATCAAAAAACCATTGCATTGATCGGACTATCTTTTGAGATAAGATCTGAATTGTGGATAAATGATAGGCAGCCCGTGATATCAGAAGAAAGTAATTTTGTCACTCATGCTTTTAGTAGCCAGGATAACTGGAGAGAAAAATTATTGCAAGGGTTGTCAATGGGGGAGTTACCTATACCTCACTGCGGTCTGCCAACAGATCAATTGGGGAAAAAATTCCACAAAAAATATACCGACGGTCGAGCATATTTTTATAGTCCGTATGCTGAGCGTATAAATTTATTTTGTGATCTAATCATGTTAAGATCATTATTAGATCGTCTTGACATTGATTTTCTAATATTCAATGCTGTAATACCAGAAAAGTTAGAGTCAGAATATTTGTTAGGGGTCTTTCAAGAAGAAATACTTGCTGACCCTCGATTCATTGATTTAGATAACTTTGGATTTTGCAACTGGTGTAATCAGAAAGGATTTGTTCCGATGGATTATTTAGACCGTCCAACTATAGGTCACTACCAGGTAGATGCACATCGAGCATTTGCCGAAGAAATATTATTGCCAAAAATAAAATAATTGAATTTGATATGAGTTCACTTGCGAATCAACATATTCTATGCCTGGGCAATAACACCGAAGACACTGATGTCAAAACACGATCGCTAGCCTCTGCGGCGCAGGCACACTGTCATGGCCTGCTGTCAGATCTAGATGGTACAGTCACGGTGGACAGTATTAAAGATCATGGATATTATCATACCAGTGTATACGACATAGAATATGGAAAGCTGATTGATTTAGCTGATTATTTTGACACAGTGATTGTGTTAGATCAACCTCGAGACCAGTACTCGCATCCTGATGCATTCTATAAAACTATAAGATTAGCAAGAGAAATAAGATCTCGTACTCAGGTGAAATTGTTAAACCCAGAGTATGAGACTGACATTGATTTTTTTGAAAATCTTGTACAGACCAACACAAGTTTCTGTATCTTTCCGTTCATTGAGCTTTTGACAAATCAGCGCGATGATGGTCAGACCACGGTATGTTGTCGGTCGACTACGCCTATAACACATGTTGATCAGATCAATGATTTTGCCACCGATAAAAACTATAAAATCATACGTGACAAGATGTTACAGGGTGTACCGGTTCCGGAGCATTGCAATACATGTTATGCGCTGGAGGATAAAAATATTCGCAGTGCCAGGCAACAAGAAACAGTAGAGTGGGCCAACAGATTGGACTTGTCATCTTTTGAGGATCTGAAAAAAATCACAAATCCGGCGTACTACGAAATTCGCCCCGGCAATATATGCAATTTACAATGTAGGATGTGTGAGCCAGGCTCCAGTCAATTGATCGGTAAAGAGTATCGTCGATTGAATCTTATTTCCAAATTACCCCCTCCTCAACGCAGTGATTTTGACATAGTTGATTTTACCAATTTAAAAAAACTTTATGTAGCCGGTGGAGAGCCAACAGCCATGCCTAAATTCTATGACTTCTTAGACAAGTGCATTGCGGAAGATCGAGTGTTTGAATTCCTAGTGAATACCAATGGCACTAAACTAAACAATCGTTTTAAGAAACAACTAATGCGGTTACCTCACATGCAGTTCACAGTGAGTATTGATGGGTTTGATCAGTTAAATCATTATGTACGTTGGCCTTCTGAGTGGCCCAGGATAGCGGATAACGTTCGGTATCTTGTGGATAATGGACACACAGTAAATTTCAACACCACAGTATCGATTTACAATGTGATTGGATTGTATGAATTGTTTGCCTGGTTTGACCAATCATTTCCTGGACTACTGGTACATGCATCTATGGCCCAAAGTAAAAATAACATGTTATCTGCATTGATATTTCCAGATGCAAGATTAGCGAAAGATCGACTTTTGCCTATACAACAGTTAAAATGCTACAAGAATGATGGACTATTGAGAAGTACCATTGATGGATTGATATCATACTATGATGCCAATCCTGTAGTTGATCAAGAAAAACTCACACAATTTTTTGAATTCAATAGTAAACTAGATCAATCTAGAAATATTCAACTAGTTGATTACATTCCGGAATTAGCAAAGCACAAGGACAAGTATGAGCGCAGACATTGACATTGATGTACCCAACAGGGATGCGGTGCTGGCATTGATTTCACATACCGTGGCACGGCAAAGTAATGGTCGCAAGCACAACTCTGGCATCTATGTCACTGACATTCCGCGAGATCCCGTGTCGGGTTGTAGTGCATTGGATTATGAAACAGCTGAAGCTCGTGGCTACTTCAAGATAGACTTGTTAAATATGAGTGTGTACAGTTTGGTGCGAGATCCTACACACTACGAACAGATGTTAGCAGCAGAACCGCCCTGGACTAGATTGTGGTCAGACCCTGAATGGACTCAACAGCTGGTACACATAGGCAACTATACTGAATTATTGCGGACAATGCAGCCCGATTCGATCCCTAGGATGGCTGCGTTTATCAGTGTGATAAGACCGGGCAAAGCACACTTACAGAATCGGCCGTGGGATCGAGTGTTTGAGTCAGTGTGGGATGGTGATGATAGCAGGGGCTATACTTTTAAAAAAGCTCATGCTGTGGGATATGCAGCATTGGTAGCCTTGCATATGAACTTACTCAACTCGCCTGACCAGGGTAATTGATTTACGTTTGCCCTTTCTACGAGCAATATCATTGAGACTGCACACAGGGCCGTGCAGGATCTCTAGGTCTTTGTTCACAAAAGTGCGTAAGCACAGTCGGAATTCTTCCCATTCACCACGCAGGAATATGTTAATGGGGATGGATCTGTTGGATTCCCACCACCAGGTGTTGGCTAGATCAATGTAGCGCCGTTTTTGTTCAGGATCTTGGATGATACCAAAGTCGTAGATGGTGGTGATCACGTCGTCGCGATTCTGCACGATGCCCACGTATTCGTTGTTGGAGTACACACACAAGGTTATAAAAGGATACTTGTCTGCAAGTTTTTGGAATAAGTCGCTGCCCATATTGTATTAGTTTGGATATTTATACCCCTGTGTCTCGGGCTAAATATCATTGGAGCTCACCACATGTATTCAACCCAGATCTATATCTATCAACAAATCCAACGTGTGTTGGTATTGGATACCACAGATGGTGACGTTTTTGACCGGAGGTGGGATCCTGTGTATGCTAAAAAATTAACCATCAACAAAGGTGTTGACAATGTGATTTTGTTTGAGTTCATCAATCAGGATCAAAAACCTGTGAACATCACAGGGTCTGCCTTGCGATTCAGATTGATCAATCTAGCAGGCACTGCTTTGCTGATTGAAAAAGACATGGTCATAATCAATGCTGCTTTTGGCCGTGCCAAGGTCACCTTAACAGCAGCCGAGACCACAGAGTTTCCTCCAGACCCCTCAAGCTACAGCATAGAACGAGCAAGTGGCAATCTAGTAGAAGCAGTATTTGTTGATGCACAAGCACAAGGGCGCGGTGATGTGGACATTGTTGATTCAGTGAAGCCGGCGTTTGTGCCCAGTCAATTGGTCACCATCCCCACAATCTATGGTCCTGAAACATATATTGATCCTGTGTGGAATTCAAACTATCCCGACTGGGCATTGAACCCGCCGGGTGCGTATGGCAATGTTTACAATGATCCACAACGCTTCAGCAGCCATGTGCCTACCAATGGTTCTAGCTTCACCACATTCCAGATGGAGATGGATCATTACACTGGCAATGTCAAAGTACAGGGCGCACAGAATTATGAATCAGTATGGGCGGATGTGACCACGGTACAAAGTTATTACAACAAGTCTGGCACTGACTACATCAATGTAGTAGGATATCATCCCTTGTTGAGATTGGTGTCGGATCAGTGGCCCGGTACAGAACAAGTACAATTGGCCACAGCCACAGCCTATGGAGCCAATGGTGTAATCACCAGCATCACAGTGAATCAAGCTGGTTATGGATATCTAGCACCACCCAAGGTCAGCATCATTGGTTTAGGTGCAGGTGCAGTGGCCGAAGCAGAAATTACCGGCGACCAAGTCAGTGCCATAAATGTTATTAACGGTGGTTCGGGATATGTGAGTAACCCGCAACAAACCAATCGGGTAGCGGTAATCGGTATCAGTCGTGGAGCCATCGTAAGCATATTAGTTAGATGACATTTAAAAAAATCGTAGGGTTTGGTGACTCGTGGATGTATGGTGATGAATTGTTGGATCCGGAATTGAGTAGAACACATGCCGATGCACATTCATGTTGGACACAGAATGAACCGTATCGCAACCGTCACAACTTCCTAGGACTGTTAGGAAAGCATTATGGCGTTCCTATAGAAAACTTTGGTATTCCGGGCGGCAGTATGCAAAGTTCAATCTGGACATTTCAATGGTGGTTAGACCATGAGCCTAGCCCTGACGAATGTTTGGTGTTAATAGGACATACTGATTCAGATCGGTTGAGTTTTTATAATCCCAATCACCGCAGATACACTAACGATCCACCATGGAACCGATTTGTGCATTCCACTTGGGTAGAATTTGGATCTAGTGTGGTACCTGAAGAATTCCGAACCATGATCAAACAGCAACTGGTTCTGACCAACTGTCAAGAACTAGCACGATTAAATTATCAACAGACTGTGCAGTTGTTTGATGGAATAGCAGCAAGGAAGAATATTCCTGTGATGCAATTTCACATCATGCCTGCAGATGTTGAAATGGATCTTCCTACCATGATCTGGCCAGGTGTTTCAACCACCATGTGGTTCCGCGATCATCCGGATAACCAACGTCGTGAACTCATCATGCCCGGTGGCCATCCCAACGAGATTGGGCATAAAATGATTGCTGAAAAGTTGATTTCTACCATAGACTCTGCTACAATGTAAGGATGCTAGACATCCTTGGTTATCTGCCTGCGAAACGAAAAGCCACGCCTTCGGGCTGGGTAAGTTTCAATGCTGTGTGCTGTCAGCACAATGGTAGCACAGCGGATAAGAGAAGCCGCGGAGGTCTTAAACCCACAGAATCGGGTTGGAGTTATCATTGCTTCAACTGCAATTATACCGCCAGCTTTATCCTTGGTCGCTCAGTGAGCTTTAAAGCCCGACGGCTCTTGAACTGGTTAGGTGTGCCGGATGCAGAGATTGATGCGTTAAATCTGGAAAGTTTAAGGCATCGAAGTGTGCATGGCATCCTAGACGATCGCCAACGCATGTTCAATGTATTATCGGATATCCGGTTTGAAGAACAAGAACTACCGGCATTGAGTGAGTTGTTGACGGGTGAAGATCTGCGTAGAGAGTATATAAGACTCAGGCGTGTACCCAATGACTATCCTGTGATGATACAAGATCATCCAGAAAAAGCATGGAAACATCGACCCAGTGTGATCATTCCATTCACCCACGACGATCGAATCGTAGGACACACACAGAGATTCTTAGACGACCGTAAGCCAAAATACATCAGCAATAGCCAACCTGGATATGTGTTTGGTACAGACTTACAACACAACGACTGGACTAATGCGATCGTGGTGGAAGGTATATTTGATGCGTTATGTATCGGTGGCCTGGCTGTGATGCACAGCACCATATCAGATGAACAAGCACGATTGATCCGCAGTCTAGGTCGAGAGATCACAGTAGTGCCAGATCAAGACTTGGCCGGAATGGAACTGGTAGATCGTGCAGTGGAACTGGGATGGGCAGTGAGCATGCCACCTTGGCCCGAGGACGTCAAGGATGTGAATGACTCAGTGGTTCGTTATGGTAGGTTGGCAACTGTGCTAACTATATTTGAAAATCGTGAAACCAGTAAAATCAAAATAGAACTAAGGAAGAAAAATCTTGTTAAAAGACTACGGAGTTGATGTACAACGCTTGTTCCTGGAGATGATGTTAGAGGACGCACAAGGCTATGTGCGTGTGCAGAACATCTACAACCCAGAGAATTTTGATAAAAGCCTGCGACCTGCAGCCGCGTTTATCAAAGAGCACGGCGACAAATACAAAACCTTGCCGGACCGAGTACAGATAGCAGCCACAACTGGCGTCAAGTTACAGTCAGTGCCCGAACTAAACGAAGGCCATTTTGAATGGTTTATGAACGAGTTTGAATCTTTTACACGCAGACAAGAACTGGAACGGGCTATATTGAAAGCAGCAGACTTGTTGGAGAAAGGCGACTATGATCCTGTGGAGAAACTGATCAAGGATGCTGTGCAGATTTCGTTGACCAAGGACATGGGTACAGATTACTTTGCTGATCCGGCTGCACGAATACGCAAGTATTTTGAATCGGGTGGACAAGTAAGCACAGGCTGGCCACAGATGGATCGACTGCTGTATGGTGGATTCAGTCGAGGAGAACTAAACATCTTTGCAGGCGGGTCGGGATCGGGTAAATCACTGGTCATGATGAACATAGCATTGAACTGGGTACAGCAAGGACTCAGTGGTGTGTACATCACATTAGAACTTTCAGAAGAACTCACTTCGTTGAGAACAGATGCTATGTTAACAAACATGAGTACCAAAGACATCCGCAAGGACATTGACACAGCAGAACTCAAAGTCAAACTGGTAGCCAAGAAGAGCGGCAACTATCAAGTGAAAGGATTGCCGGCACAATCAAACATCAATGACATACGAGCATATTTGAAAGAGTATCAGATACAAACAGGCAAGAAGGTAGACTTTGTGATGATTGACTACCTGGACTTGTTGATGCCGGTAAGTGCCAAGGTAAGTCCAAATGATTTGTTTGTGAAAGACAAGTATGTATCGGAAGAGCTGCGTAACTTGGCCAAAGAACTACAGATGCTCATGGTCACTGCTAGTCAGTTGAATCGATCAGCAGTGGAAGAAGTAGAATTTGATCACAGTCATATATCAGGCGGTATTTCAAAGATCAACACAGCAGACAATGTGTTTGGTATCTTGACAAGTCGTTCAATGAAGGAGCGTGGCAAGTATCAAATACAATGTATGAAGAGTCGTAGTTCAACGGGTGTGGGTCAGAAGATTGATCTGGAATACGACATTGATACAATGCGTATCACAGATGCAGGTGGCGACGAGAACGACAACGGATTCCGTAAGCCCAGCAGCGTGATGGAATCAATCAAGGCTCGTGCCAGCGTAGCACCAGCAGACACCGCAGCATCTCCTAAATGGGAACGAGGTCAGCCCAAGCCGGGCATTGATCCACTGGATCCTACACCAAAGATCACAGCAGATGTGCAGAGCAACAAACTCAAGGAACTGTTGGGCAAGATCAAAACTAGTTAAAAACCAATAAATAACTCAAAGGCCCTTGAACGCAATGCAAAAACGCACCCGTAGTCTATTGGAAGAACTGGATTCAATGTATGTTGAGCGTGAACGCGACTTGATAATAGAGAGCCGCGCGTCAAACATCATAGCAGGTGCTATCAATTTATTAGAACAGATAGATGCTTCGTATTCACCGGAGCAGGCAGAAAATCTCACACGCAAACTGCTGAATGCCATCCGCACCAGGGATGCAGGTAGATTTGCCAGAACCGTAAGGCGTAGTCATGCAAATCAATAAACTGCTGGAAGGCGGAAATGTTTTTAAAG
>Ga0214919_10007897_pt1 | contig 14218 bp, 12 predicted proteins | sample LL1503_MetaG_FD_177994 | JGI IMG/M metagenome (GOLD analysis project Ga0214919, IMG submission 177994) | Freshwater microbial communities from Lake Lanier, Atlanta, Georgia, United States - LL-1503 | ecosystem: Environmental > Aquatic > Freshwater > Lake | place: USA: Georgia | collected...
AAAAAGGCATTTCATTGGCTATCGCGAAATCCACCACTGCTTTTCTTAAGTCGTTGGTAGGTTCTTCTTGTAAATAACATTTATCTACTTCCACTACTTTTTCAAAAAAACCTCTGGCATGAAAACCCGCCACCCCTGGTGCTTTTTCAAGCACAGTCATATCGCCATTTTCAGCTGCTGCCTTCATGGCTTTAAACTCTGAAAAAGGAATAAACTTTTCTGTAGCAAATGTATATTCTACTTTATTTCTATAACCTTGGGTTTGTTCAGCGCCCATAATTGGAGCAATAGGGGGAAGTGGGACTTTTGCAATTCTTGTTAAATTGTCTACCACTTGTTTATGCTTGTAGGTTAATTGTTGCTCATAAGGAAGCATCTGCCATTGACAACCACCACATACTCCAAAATGACTACAAAAAGGAGTAACTCTAATACTTGAATAAGAATGAAAATGCTTTACAAAACCTTCTGCCCAATCGGCTTTGTTTTTTTGTAGTTGTATATCCACCACATCTCCCGGTACGGCACCTTCTACAAATATCACTTTTCCATCCACTCTAGCAAGTGCCTTGCCTTCAGCAGCATAATCTTCAATTAATACCTTTTCTAATAAAGGTGCTTGTTTAAATTTTCTCACGGAAACAAAGGTACTACCCAAGCATTATATTTAAGGTATATATTGTTATTTTTACTCGGCTTTTTAAAAGAAATAAAACAAGCAGTCCAATGAGAAAATTAGTATTTGCATTTATGGCGGGCTTTCTTATACATAATGGGTTATTAGCACAAAATAGTAAGGCTACCAACACTACCAGCGCTAAACCTCTTGGCCATTCTATTCAAATAGTTTTAAAGCCTTATCAAAATACCAAAGTTTATATAGGAACGAATTATGGAAGAAATAGGGTTTTAGCCGATTCTACTTTATTAAACGCTCAAAGTGAAGGGGTCTTTGAATCTAAAACTAAATTAACACCAGGCATTTATTTTGTGGTTTCTCCCAAGTATTCCATTTTATTTGATTTTTTAGTAGACGAAAATCAACATTTTAAAATTATAGCAGACACCGCTTCCATCAATACATTTCAAATAATAGGTTCTACCGAAAATAATATTTTTAAAGAATACTCTAGTGCCATTAATAATTTAGGCATGCAATTGAGCAGTCTTGAAAATAAATACAAAACCGCAAAAAATGCGAAAGATTCTGCTAGCTTTAAAGAATTGTATTTAACCAAGGATAAAGAAGTAAAAGCAGCTAGAACGAATGTGATAAAAACCTATCCAAAATCAATGACCAGCTTCTTTTTAAATGTAATGCAACGCCCAGAAGCCCCTGCCATACCCAGTATCAATGGAAAATTGGATTCACTGTATCCTTACTATTTTGTAAAAAACCATTTTTGGGACAATGTTGTTTTTAATGATAACCGTTTAATTCGCACACCTTTTTTTGAAGACAAACTAGATGAATATTTTAAAAATTATGTTTCCAGAGAACCCGATTCTATCATTGATGAGTTGCAGTATATATTAACAGTAGCAAAAACAGGTAAAGAAATTTATCCTTTTTTACTTTTTAAATTTACCAATAAATACATTGCTCCAGAATTCATGGGTCAAGAAAAAGTATTTATACACTTGTTTCAAAACTTTTTTGCCAAGGGCGATACGGTTTTATTAAACGAGGCTTCTAAGAAAACAATTACGGAAAGGGCCTATAGTATGATGGCCAATCAATTAGGCTTAGCCGCGCCTAGCTTGATTATTAACACACCCGAGAATAAAAAAGTTTCTTTGTATGATCAAAAAGCGCCCTATACCTTTCTTGCTTTTTGGGACCCTACTTGTAGCCATTGTAAAGTAGAAATTCCAAGACTAGATTCTTTTTACAAAGCTTCTTGGAAAAATTTAGAAGTCAAAATATTTTCCGTGAATATTAATTTTAAGGAACTGGCTGCATGGAAAACATTTATACAAGAAAACCATTTAGAAGACTGGACACATGCTTATCAAACAGAAGAAGATTTAAATAAAGAAATTAAAGCAGGGCTACCTACCACTATTCGTCAACAGTATGATGTATTTAAAACACCTACTTTTTATTTATTAGATGCAAATAAAAAAATATTAGCTAAAAATTTAAGCTTAGAACAGTTCAACGATTTTTTACAAAGCGCTCATAATAAATCAGCGCCAAAAGATTAATTACTAAAATACTGCGGCCACTACATTTTTAACCACCTGTGGCTTGCCTAAGGTATAATAATGTAAAACCGGTACACCAGCAGCTTTCAGCTCTTTGCTTTGTGCAATTAACCACTCAGTGCCTATTTGCTCACAAGCTTCGTCGGTGGTAGCTGCTAACATCGCGTTTCTTAAATCCGAAGGTATATCTACATAAAAAATATTCGGTAAAATAGTTAACTGCTTTTTATTGGTAATGGGTTTGAGTCCTGGAATAATAGGCACTGTAATACCAATACTTCTACAAGCGTCTACATAGTCGAAATATTTTTTGTTGTCAAAAAACATTTGTGTCATAATATATTCAGCACCAGCATCCACTTTATCTTTTGCTCTTTGTAAATCAAATTCCATACTAGGCGCTTCAAAATGTTTCTCCGGATAACCCGACACACCCATGCAAAAATTGGTTTTACTTCCGTTCAAAATATCTTTATCTAAATACTCTCCTTTATTCAATTTAACCACTTGTTCTAATAATTCAATTGCTTGTTTATTACCATTGGGTTCAGGAATAAACGTTTTTTGGTTTTTTTCAGCGTCTCCTCTTAAAACCAATAAATTATCAATGCCTAAAAATTGTAAATCTATTAAGGCGTCTTCTGTTTCTCTTTTTGAAAAACCACCACAAATAATATGAGGCACTGCATCTACATTATAATGGTTCATAATGGCAGCACAAATACCTACCGTTCCGGGACGCTTTCGCACATCAATTTTTTCTTCTGTACCGTCTTCTTTTTTTCTTGTTATGGTTTCACTGCGGTGATAAGTTACATTAATCCATGATGGCTTAAATTCCATTAAAGGATCTAAGTGCTCATATATATAAGAAATAGTTTTACCTTTTAATGGAGGTAGTACCTCAAATGACACTAATGTGTCTTTGGCATTTGCCAAATGTTCCGTAACCTTCATATTCAAATTGCTTTAATAGTGTTTGGGTTGTTTCTAAATAGAAACCTAACCTGGCACGCTATTGCGCAAAATTATATAATATTATTAAGCTATGGGTCGAAAAGCCCTATTTACCCTTATTTTTGTGTAAATTTCTATTGTGATACTCGCTATACATACCGATAAACTCATTAAGCAATACAAAGGACGCAAAGTTGTGGACCAAGTAAGCATTTCTGTGAAACAAGGTGAGATAGTTGGCTTATTAGGACCCAATGGTGCTGGCAAGACCACCACTTTTTATATGGTGGTGGGTTTAATAGCTCCCGATGAAGGACGTGTGTTTTTAAATGAGGAAGATATTACCAAACTGCCTATGTATAAAAGAGCACAAATGGGCCTGGGTTATTTACCACAGGAAGCCAGTGTGTTTAGAAAGTTAACGGTGGCAGATAATATTATGGCTGTTTTAGAAATGACTAAACTTACTAAAGGCGAAAGAGAATTTAAATTAGATAGTTTATTAGATGAATTTAATTTGCATCAAGTGCGTAATAATAATGGGGATAGTTTGAGTGGAGGAGAAAGAAGAAGAACTGAAATAGCGAGAGCATTGGCTGTTGATCCTAAATTTATTTTATTAGATGAACCTTTTGCAGGAGTAGACCCCATTGCAGTGGAAGATATACAGTCGGTAGTTGCTAGATTGAAATTAAAAGACATTGGTATTTTAATTACAGATCATAATGTAAACGAAACACTTTCTATTTGTGATAGAGCTTACTTATTAATAGAAGGAAAAATATTTAAACATGGCACTGCAGAAGAATTAGCCGAAGATGATCAAGTGCGTCGTTTATACTTAGGCACCAACTTTGAATTAAAACGCAAAGACTGGATCATTGAAATGGGCCAGAAAGCAAGATAAGCAATTAATGAAAATATTTAGCCCTGCATTATCAAGATTAGCGCGCCTTCGTTATGGGCAAATAGAACATTGGGTGAATGATCCAATTTCGGCACAACGAGAAGTATTACAAGATTTAATTACACATGGTCAGTATACACAGTTTGGTTTAAAATATCAGTTTGCTGAAATATTTGATATTCGAAAATTTAAAGCCACTGTGCCTATTCACGAATACGAAGACCTTAAACCTTATATAGAACAAATATTAGAAGCAGAAGAAGGCGTGCTCTGGAACACGCCCGTACATTGGTTTGCAAAGAGTAGCGGTACCACTAGTGATAAAAGTAAATTTATTCCACTAACTAAAGAAAATATTGAAGACAATCATTTTCAAGCATCGAAAGATGTGCTTACTAGTTACTATCATGTATTACCTGATAGTGATTTACTGACAGGCAAGTCTTTGGTGATTGGAGGAAGTCATCAAGTGCATCCTATCAAAGATGATATTCAATACGGTGATTTAAGTGCGGTCTTATTACAAAATTCTCCTTTCTGGGCAGGCCTTATTCGTACGCCAGAATTATCCATTGCCTTAATGGATGAATGGGAAAATAAAATTGAAAGTTTAGCACAAAGCACCATTGAAGAAGACGTCACTTCTATTGCGGGTGTGCCAACATGGACCTTGGTTTTACTGAAAAGAATTTTAGAAATTACGGGTAAGGCAAACATAAAAGAAGTTTGGCCCAATTTTGAATTATATATTCACGGAGGTGTTTCTTTCACTCCTTATAAAGAACAATTTAAAAAAGTGATTGGGCCCAATTGTAATTATATAGAAATATACAATGCCAGTGAAGGTTTTTTTGCTGCGCAAGATAGATTGGATGAAGAAGGTATGTTACTTTATTTAGACCATGGTATTTTTTATGAGTTCATGCCAATAGAGGAATATGGCAAGGCGCATCCTATTACTTATGGATTAAATAAAGTAATAGTAGGAAAAAATTATGCGATAGTGATTAGTACCAATGGAGGACTCTGGCGTTATTTAGTAGGAGACACCATTCAATTTGTAAGCACAAGCCCTTACCGTATTAAAGTAAGTGGAAGATTAAAACAATTTATCAATGCATTCGGGGAAGAATTGATTGCAGACAATAGCGATAAAGCCATTAGTGAAACCTGCTCTGCGATGGGTCTTACCATTAAAGAATATACCGCAGCACCTATTTATATGTCGGATCAGCATACAGGTGCCCATGAATGGTTAATTGAATTTGATGAAAACCCCAAAGACCTTGAAGCCTTTACCCTTTTATTAGATAAAAATTTACAAGCAGCCAATAGTGACTATGAAGCCAAGAGACATAAAAATATAGCATTAGGCCTTCCGCAAATAACAGCAGTCAGAGCAGGTTGTTTTCATGAGTGGTTGAAACAAAAAGGAAAACTTGGGGGTCAACATAAAGTACCAAGACTTTCCAATGAGCGTAAATTTGTAGAAGAAGTAAAATTGATTCATCAAACAGGATAATCCTATTATATTTGTGATTAGTAGTAGTATACTAATGCATACTTATTGGTTTATTAAAAATAAAAAATAATGAAACTATTAACAGGAAAAGTAGCCATTGTAACTGGAGCGGCTAGAGGTATTGGTGCAGCCATTGCTTTAAAATTAGCAGAGCAAGGCGCAGATATCGCATTCACTTATGTGAGCGGTAGTAGTACAGAGAAGGCAAACCAACTAGTTACTGAAATAGAAAAATTAGGTGTGAAAGCAAAAGCCTATCAAGCCAATGCAGCCGATTTTGCAGCCTGTGAAAGTTTTGTAAATGATGTAGTAGCAAATTTTGGTACAGTAGATATTTGCGTGAATAATGCAGGTATTTCAAAAGATAATTTATTGTTACGCATGACTCCAGAACAATGGGACGATGTCATGAATACAAATTTGAAAAGCGTATACAATATGACCAAGCAAGTAATACGTCCTATGATGAAAGCAAAAAGCGGAAGTATTATTAATATGAGTTCTATAATTGGTATTCGTGGCAATGCAGGACAAAGTAGTTATGCAGCTAGCAAGGCTGGTATTATTGGATTTACAAAGTCTATTGCTTTAGAAATAGGCAGTCGGAATATAAGATGTAATGCTATTGCGCCTGGTTTTGTAGAAACCGATATGACTCATTATTTAAATGAGGGCGATGCTGGAAAAGCTTTCTTGGATAAGATTCCTTTAGGACGTTTTGGTAAAGCAGAAGAGATTGCCAACACCACTTTATTCTTAGCAAGTGATTTAAGTAGTTATATCACAGGACAAGTAATAAGTGCTTGTGGTGGTTTGAATATTTAATTAAGCTTACTAGATTCTAGCATCAATTTCTTTTTTCAAATCGGCATAAATAGTTTCTACCGTGCCTTCTCCTGTAATGCCCACTACTTTATTAAACTGTGCATAATAAGTAGCTACTGCAGTAGTTTTATCGTGGTATTCTTTAATTCTAGCGCGTATAATTGTTTCGTTGGTATCATCGCTTCTTCCCGATGTTAAACCACGGCCCAATAATCTTTTTACTAATTCTTCTTCGCTCACTTCTAATGCTAGCACTACATTAATCTCATTATTTTTTTCTTTCAATAAAGCGTCTAAGGCAATACACTGAGCGGTGGTGCGAGGAAAGCCGTCAAATAAAAAGCCTTTGGCATCGGGACGCGCATCCATAAAATTTCCTACCATGCCAATGACTACCGCATCTGGTACTAATTGACCCGCGTCCATTAAACGCTTCGCTTCCATGCCTAATTCAGTTTGATTGGCAATTTCTGTTCTCAATAAATTTCCTGTACTAAGGTGTTGTAAGCCAAAAGATTCAATGATATTTTCACTTTGAGTTCCCTTGCCGCTGCCCGGAGGGCCAAATAAGATTAAATTAAACATGCTATAGAGTTGAGTTCAAAGATACAGAACTGACTTAAATTTTAATTGATTTTAAGTAGCAATCTCTACCCATTTTTGAAAATTATATTATTGCTAAAATTTTACAAGTATCTAAACAAAATAGATGAATACTTGTTAGTATTTTTATCATCGAAATAAGCAATATGTATAAAATCATCTTTTGTTTCCTATTATTAAGTACGGGGGCCTGCTCTCAGTCACCAAATAATAACCCTTTAAAAAAAGCTCCTATGTCAAATAGCCAAAACAAGTACTATTCTACTACCAGTAAAGAGAAATTAGTTCTTCCAGATAGTGTTTGGAAACAAGTATTGTCTCCAGAAGTATATCAGATTGCAAGACAGAAAGGCACCGAAAGGCCTTTTAGTAGTGCCTTTGAAACCAGCAAGGAAGTGGGTACTTTTCATTGCGCTGCCTGCGGTAATCCCTTATTTAAAAGTACGGCCAAATTTGAAAGCGGTTGTGGCTGGCCAAGTTTTTTTGAACCTATTACCAAGGGATCTATTATATATATACCCGATAACTCTCATGGTATGAGCCGTACCGAAGTTGAATGCGGAAAATGTAAGGCGCATTTAGGACATGTATTTGAAGATGGTCCTCCACCCACAGGACTTCGTTACTGCATTAATGGAGTAGTCTTAAGTTTAGAAAAATAAACAGCTATTAAATAAGTAAACTTACTTAGGCAGCAGTCACTAAACTTGCTTTATATTTTTTTGTAAAATAATACATTGCATAAAGAGTAATAAATACGCCTACAAAAGAAAGTATCATTACGCTTTGTGAAAAAAACTGCGTCCATTTTATTTTAAGACTCATTCCTTCTTTGGCAAGCATCACACTCACGCTTCCTACATAACCTACTGAGTCGGCTACATAAATAAAGAAGCCTGCATTGCCTTTCATGGAGAAAGCTGCAATTAAGCGATCGAAGAAAATAGAATTAAAAGGAATATACACTAAGTATAAACCAAGTCCCACCCATATCATCCACCAAAAAGGATCTAATAGTTGATGTGAAAAATAATAAGTAGAAACGCCTGCAATAATAAAACCTAGTAAAATAAATACATGGGCTACCATTAATGCTTTGAAACTATTTTTAATAAGCACCACCGCTCCCATAATTATTAATATAAAAATAGTAATGGGAATTTCTGTTTGCGTAAAAATAGCAGGCCTTGAACCAAAGCCCATCTCCTTCCACATATCCGCAGAAAAATTATCTCGTATATCTCTAAAAATAGTAGCGAATAAATATATAGCTACAAAAGCAATAATACCCGGTAAATATTGTTTCAATAAAAACTTACGCTCCACACCTGTCATGGGAATGCGTTTGGTTCTAAGCATTTCATCTTCCTTTGAAGGAGGCGGTACTTTTTCTAAACCATAGACACAAATAATAAGCGGTAAGGCAAAAACCAATCCTGTACAAAAAGGAACCCAAAATTCAGTAATATGATACTGCTCTATTAACCAAGCCCCTACGGACTTTACCCATCCCGATGAAAAAATAAAACTTACGGCAAGCGCTGCCCCAATAAAATCGGTGCTCTTGCGTCCTTCTACATAAGAGAAGACAACACCCCATAACATACCTAATGGAAATCCATTTAAAAATAAGAACACTACATTATAAGGTGCAGGCACAATTGCAAATAATAACCAAGCCATCCAAGAAATGCCCGTCAATAAAAAAATAATTTTATACCTATTTACTTTTTGAAGTCCTGAGATAAATTTAATTCCATAAAATTTTGCCAACATATACCCCAGCATTTGACTAATCACTAGTGCGGTCTTATAAGCAATAGGTCCGAAGGTAAGTCCGTCAAATGTGCAAACAGTAAATGATTTTCTAAAGCCAAAAACAAATACATAAGTACCAAAAGAAACAAGGGCTGCATAAAGTGCAATGGATTTATCTTTGGAAAGAGGTGGCATATTTATCTTTTTTAATGGTATCTCAAATTTACATTTTAAACATGTATAATATTGACTAAATTAGTGTTTTATGAAACGACCTTCTATTTGTATTTCTCCTATTGATTGGGGCCTTGGCCATGCCACTAGGTGCATTACACTTATCAAAGGCTTTGAAAAATTAGGATATCAAGTATATATAGCAACAGAGGGCTATCATGAGGCTATTTTAAAAGAGGCCCTTCCTTCTTGTCATTTTTTACCCTTAAGAGGCTACCGCATTCGATATGCTAAATGGGGATTTATTCTTCCCCTTGTTTTACTTTTTCAATTACCTCAAATTATATATAGTATACTATATGAATACAGATGGTTACAAAAAGCACAGGCGCAATATGAATTTGATTTAATTGTTTCGGATAATCGTTTTGGATTTTATCATAAGTCGGCGCCCTCTGTATTTATTACCCATCAATTAAATTTACAAATGCATTTTGAAGGGGCTACAAGGTTATTTCAAAAAATACAATATGCATGGCTTAAACGTTTTACGGCTTGTTGGATTCCCGATATGGAAGGCAACAATAATTTATCGGGCATTTTAGCCAATCCAAAACATAAGCCTAGTATTCCTTTATGGTATATGGGTTGCTTATCTAGACTTATAGACACACCTATTAATACTACTACTAATAATAGTGTGCCCATTGTTTTTTTAGGTATTGTTTCTGGACCAGAGCCACAAAGAACCTTACTTGAAAATTTACTATGGAAAGCAGGCAATACTTTAGATATTCCTTTTGTAGTCATTGCAGGCACCCCTTCTAAAGAACAGCCCAATAAATTATTGGAAGAAAATAAAAATGCAAAACTATATGCACATTTAGCAGCGCCCGAATTAGTGATGGAAATTAAGCGCGCTGAATATATTATTTGCAGGGGCGGCTATACCACTTTAATGGAATTAATACCTTTTGAAAAAAAATTAATTTTTATTCCAACGCCTGGGCAAACAGAACAAATGTATTTGGGAAAATTATGGGAAGAAAAAAATTGGGCCCTTTGCTATGCGCAAGAAAATTTTAAATTAAATATTGCTTTAGAAGAAGCTAGTAGTTTTCATTTTAAACAAGCTCCCTTTAAAGCTTTTTCCATAGAGGCACTTGAAGCTGCCATAAAGCAGTTAACTTTATAATTATGGCAGTTCAAAAAATTAATATTGATGATTTTATAATGGAAGCAGGATCAAGCATAGGTTCAAGCTTTATAATAGATGTGCGAAGTCCTGCAGAATATGAACATGCACATATACCTGCTGCCCTTAACCTTCCCTTATTTGATAACGAAGAGAGAGCTATGATTGGAACTACTTATAAAAAACAAAGTAGAGAGGCGGCTATTAAAGCGGGCCTACCATTATTTGGAAATAAGATGCTCTCCATGATTGAAACCGTTGAAACCTGGATAGCTGATACACAAAAAAACAACAATTTAACTAAGCCCACTTTGTTTGTACATTGTTGGAGAGGAGGCATGCGCAGTGCTGCAGTGGCCTGGCTATTAGATTTATATGGATATAAAGTAGTACAATTAACAGGAGGCTACAAGGCTTATAGAAATTGGGTATTGGAGCAATTTAGTATTCCCTATTCACTAAAAGTGTTAGGAGGTTACACGGGTTCTGGTAAAACAGAAATTTTACAGGCATTGCAAGAAAAAAATTATGCTGTGATAGATTTAGAAGGAATTGCACATCATAAGGGTTCTGCATTTGGTGCCATTGGACAATTACCACAACCCAGTCAAGAAATGTTTGAAAATATTTTAGCTAAAAAATTATTTGAAGTCAATAAAAATAATAAGCCTATTTGGATAGAAGATGAAAGTCAAAGAATAGGAACAGTATTAATTCCTACCCCTTTATTTCATTTAATGCGAAACAGTACTTGTTATTTTATGAAAATTCCTTTTGAACAAAGGCTTTTATTTATACTAGAAGCGTATGGAAAATTTGATGCGCAAAGTTTAATAGAAGCTACCGAAAGAATTCAAAAAAGATTAGGAGGCTTAGAAACTAAAAACACTGTAGCACATATTATGCAAGGCGAATTGAAAGAAGCTTTTTCTATTTTGTTAAAGTACTATGACAAATGGTATGAAAAAAATGCACAAAATCAAGTGCTGCCTAAAGTAGAATTAATTTCCGTTTTGTCTGAAATAGTCGATCCAAATTATAATGCAAGTTTGCTAGAAAAATAAATGAATGATGCTTATCATTATTTAATAATTAAATTAATTGGTTATCTTCAATTTTATAAATTATGCAACAATTACTTGCTTGGTGGCTATTCAACATTAGGGGTTGGAAAATTGAAGGTAAATTTCATTTTGAATTGCCTAAGTCCATTATGATAGTGGCACCTCATACACATTGGGTTGATTTTTTTATAGGACTAGCTGTTCGTAAAAAAATGCACTTTGAATTTGTACATTTTTTAGGCAAAAGCGAACTTTTTTGGCCTCCATTGGGTTGGTTTTTACGCTCCTTGGGCGCCTACCCAGTAGACAGGCACCAAAAACACAATATGGTAGACCAAGTCGTGGAAATATTTAATAAAAATGAGCGTTTTCATTTAGCACTTTCACCAGAGGGAACCCGTAAAAAGGTAACAAAGCTTAGATCTGGCTTTTATTATATTGCCAGAAATGCTCATATTCCTATTGTGACAGTGGGTTTTGATTTTGCTCAAAGAAAGGTAGTCTTTGCTGAGCCCTTTTTTGCAACTGAGGACGAAAAAGCAGATAAATACAAAATTGTACAGTTTTTTAAGCAGTTTACGGGCTATATCCCGGAATATGGAATCACCGGGGACCTGGAAAATTAGCCTGTTGTTTAACAAAAAATTGTTTTTCCTTATTAACTATATTAGTATTTTTGTTCTAGACCAATTTATATACATTTTTAAATAAAACAGATACAGTATGAAAAGTAAAATTTTTTTAGCGCTTGCGGTTTTTAGCATTGGTGCTTATTCTTGCGTAAGTCCTAAGAAATTGCAGGAAGCAGAAGCTAAATACGGCCAGTTAAATGGAGCTTATGCCGATTTACAAGGTAAATACCGTGATGCACAAGATGCTATCACTAAAAGTAAAACAGATGCTGAAAGAGCTTCTGATAAAACTAAATCATTACAAAGCACTATTGACGAATTAAACAAACAAGTTGATTTCTTAAAATCAAATAACAATGTTGTTTTAAGTCAGTTAAAAGATTTATCTGTAGTGACAGGTGCACAAGCAGAAAGTATTAAAAAGTCTTTAGATAATATTGGTGCTAAGGATTTATACATCCAAGGTTTACAAAGTTCAATGGCCCGTAAAGATTCTATCAACATGAACTTGGTGATGAATTTGAAAGGTGCGATTGGCGACTTAAACGATGGTGATATCAATGTAAAAGTGGATAAAGGTGTTGTCTATGTTGACATTTCTGATAAATTATTATTTAAAAGTGGCAGCTTTAACATTACTGATAAAGCTAAAGTGGTCTTAGGTAAAGTAGCTAAAGTATTAGCAGCACAACCTGCTATTGAATTTATGGTGGAAGGCCATACCGATTCTAAGCAATTAATTAGCGGTGGTAACTTAATGGAAGACAACTGGGACTTGAGTGTGAAAAGAGCAACTACTATTGTTCGTGTATTACAAGATACTTACGGTATAGATCCTAAGCGTATGACAGCGGCTGGTAGAAGTGAGTACATTCCTGTTGCTGAAAACGACTCTCCAGAACATAGAGCTGCAAATCGTAGAACAAGAATTGTAATTCTTCCTCAATTAGATCAATTCTTCAAATTATTAGAAAAGAAATAGTTTCTTTTCTCTATCTCATATATTGAAACCCCTTCCCGTTGATTCGGGAGGGGGTTTATTTTTTGTAGAAAGTTTTTGTTTTTAGTTTTCCACCTCTTGGTAGAATGAAAGTTCTTGCACGTATCTTCGCTGCATGCAAGATGCGTATTTAAATGGTTTGAACGAAAAGCAATTAGAGGCAGTATTACATATTAAAGGCCCCTTAATGATAATTGCTGGAGCGGGTAGTGGTAAAACAAAGGTTTTAACCACCCGTGTGGCGCATTTAATGCATAGTGGGGTGGATTCATTTAATATATTGGCGCTTACTTTTACCAATAAGGCAGCGGCTGAAATGAAAGAGCGTGTTGAAAAAGCACTAGGCAATACCGACGCAAGAAATTTATACATTGGTACTTTTCATAGCGTCTTTGCTAGAATACTAAGGGCTGAGGCAGATAAGTTAGGCTATCCTAAAAGTTTTACCATTTATGATACAGATGATTCACGCTCTGTTATAAAGGCAGTAGTGAACGATATGGGTTTAGATGATAAATTATACAAACCCAATATTGTACATAATCGTATCTCGGGTGCAAAGAATGCATTAGTAGGCCCCTCGGAATATGCAATGGATACTTTTTTAAAACAAGAAGATGCAAGATCGAACCGTCCTGCCATTGCAGAAATATATGCAAGCTATGCAGCACGTTGTTTTAAAAATGGTGCGATGGATTTTGATGATTTACTTTTCAAAATGCATGAGCTATTACAAAACTTTCCAGAAGTCTTACACAAGTACCAACATAAGTTTAAATATATTTTAATTGATGAGTATCAGGATACCAATCCCGTACAATATCAAATTGCCAAATTACTAGCTGCTGTGCATGAAAACTTATGCGTGGTGGGAGATGATGCACAAAGTATTTATAGTTTCCGCGGTGCCACCATTGAAAATATTTTACAGTTCCAAAAAGATTACGACGATGTGAAGCTAGTGAAGCTGGAACAAAATTATAGAAGTAGTCAGTCTATTATTGGTGTAGCCAATTATGTCATTAAAAATAATGTTGGACAAATACCTAAAGAGTTATGGACAGAAAATGAAGCTGGCGATAAAATTAAGCTAGTGCGCACCATGACCGACAACGATGAAGGTAAATTTGTAGCCGACGCGATTCAAGAAAATAAATTAAGGAATCATTTTTATAATAAAGACTTTGCTATTTTATATAGAACGAATGCACAAAGTAGATCATTCGAGGAAAGCTTAAGAAGAACGGGCATTGCTTATAAGATCTATGGTGGGCTTAGCTTCTATCAAAGAAAAGAAGTAAAAGATTATATCGCTTATCTAAGAATTATCGCCAATACCAAGGACGAAGAAGGACTTAAAAGAATTATTAATT
>Ga0214919_10007898_pt1 | contig 14218 bp, 12 predicted proteins | sample LL1503_MetaG_FD_177994 | JGI IMG/M metagenome (GOLD analysis project Ga0214919, IMG submission 177994) | Freshwater microbial communities from Lake Lanier, Atlanta, Georgia, United States - LL-1503 | ecosystem: Environmental > Aquatic > Freshwater > Lake | place: USA: Georgia | collected...
ACATTACAAATCAAGCAGAGTTCATGGAGCGCTATGCCCAGCACGTCTTTCCGATCCTCGCAAAATGGGGCATCGAAATGATTGCAGGATCTGACACTCCAGTCACCAAAGAAGGAACTTTTAAAGGAAATTGGTCAGCGGTGCTGCGCTTCCCAAGCATGGCTTTGGCAGAGGAGTGGTACGACTCAGATGACTATGCTCCATATAGAGACATCAGAATGAACGAGCTCACCGATTCTGGCAGTCTCGTATTTGTCCAAGGAATGTAAAGAAGCATCCCTCCTATAGGGCGACACTTCTCTTATGCTTTTCCGATGAAACCAACATATGTAACTGGAAAGCCAAAGTTGTGGCTTCGCTTAGAAGGTCTCGTGCTTCTTATTGCCACAATAATTCTATTTTCCGGGCAAGGACAAAAGTGGTGGCTTTATCCAGCGCTTCTTTTGGTTCCTGATATTTTCATGTTAGGTTATTTAGCCAATACTAAATTGGGTGCCTTTTTCTACAACCTTGGACATAGTTATTTAGCCCCATCGTTGATGATTCTTCTTTCTTGGAGAGCAGAAAGTAATATCGCTTTGGCAATGGGCATTATCTGGCTCGGCCATATCGGTTGGGATAGATTCTTTGGGTACGGACTCAAATATGATTCAGATTTCAAGCACACTCACCTTGGAGACATAAATAAAGGGAAATAGCAATTGTTTTTATAGTCTTTTTAGGGCAAAACCTTGGGCTTGTCAGAGATCTTTAATACTCTAACAACATGCCAAAACGACCAAATCCTAAATTCGTAAGTGATGGTAAGTATAAAACGTGTACTGGTTGTTTGGAGAAACTGCCAATTTCGTCTTTTGGAATTCAAAAGTCATATCCAGATGGATTGAATTACAGATGTAAAAGTTGTATGAAGATTTTTCGGGAGCGTAGAAGTATCGACCCTGCAGTTGTTTTGAAGAGGCGTGAATCAGTTGCTAGATATCGAGCTAATAATCCTGACAGGGATGTAAATAAGACTTTATTTAATAAATACGGAATTACGCTTGAGCAGTACGAGGAGATGTTTGAAAAGCAAGGTGGAGTATGCGCCCTTTGCAAGAAGCCAGAAACTACAAGACGTAACAAAAAGTCTGAAGGCGGCGAGCGCCTTGCCGTAGATCACTGCCACGATACTGGTGTGGTTAGGGGGCTCCTCTGTTTCAAATGTAATACCGCTATCGGTGCCTTAGGAGATACCCAAGAGGCTGCGATCAGAGCAATGAAATATTTAAGCTCTTGGGTTATTGATATTTCAGAATTGAATGCAAAATGAGAAGAAAATCAAAAGCACCTAAAAATTGCAGGATTGAAGGTTGTACTAGTAAGTCGCAATCGAAAAATCTTTGCAATTCTCACTACTACAGACTTAAAAAGTATGGAAATCCTGAATATGTTTTTAAACGTGTTAAGAATGAAGGCGCTTCTTGTAAGGCACAGGGTTGTGAATTGCCAAGTTATACAAAAGGTTTTTGCCAGAAACACTATGGACGATTAAGGAAATATGGAGATGCCAATGCTGTCATAAAGTCTCCGAAAGGTGTTTATTCAGGTTGCAAAGTAGAAGGATGCGAAAGGAAGCATTCGAGCAAGGGATACTGCAATATTCATTATTCAAGCTTTATAAAATATGGAGATCCGCTTGTTACTAAGCAAAGCCGAAAACGTATTTACACGCATTGCACAGTTCAAGGATGCCATAGAGAACATGAAGGCAAAGGGTTTTGCGCACTTCATCTTGGACGTTTTAGAAAATATGGAACCCCTACGCCAGACATGAAATTCCCATCAGCCAGGGGAGAGAACTTGAGCGATGGTTACGAAAAGAAATGTTCAAATTGTTTACAAAAGAAACCTAATTCTGAATTTCATAAATCAAATTCTCGTCCCGACAAGCTATCCATTTATTGTAAGGATTGCTCTGCAAAACTTGGAAAGGAAAGGTACTCAAATCCAGAGAAACGTAACAGGATTTTAATTAGAGGTAAAGCATGGAGAGAGCAAAATCCTGAATCGGATGTTCGAAAGCATTTAAGACGAAAATATGGAATGACTTTAGAGCAATATAACTTCTTGTTTGAAAAACAAAAGGGGTTATGTGCACTGTGCGGTAACCCAGAAACTACGAAGAGAAACAGTAAGTCAGATTTTCCTGAAAGACTTGCCGTAGATCATTGTCACGATACAGGTCGTATTAGGGGTTTACTCTGTTTCAAATGTAATACCGCGGTAGGTTCAATAGGAGATGACGAAGAGAGTGCAAGACGAGTAGTTGAATATCTTGGATCTTATGTTTTCAAAATCCAAAATTAGATTTGGCTATTCATAATTAAAAATGACTTCGGGCTACTGCCTTGAATGAATATGGTCACCTGCGCAAATGATCTGGGGATCTCTATAAAATTAAGTCATTTAACCCCTAGGGGGGTCATTTTTAGAATTTGAATGGCCATTTTTCTCTTACGGCTCTGGTCAGGCACATGTGTAGGTATTACCCTTATGTAAACCCAATTACACGATCACGGGCGGCGATTTTTCAATGTCGGTGGGGGTGTATAGCGTCTTCGATATGAAATTCGTACAGGAGAGAGGAAGTGAGCCAAGTGAGCAAAACTAATCTTCAGCAAGCAGGCTCGCTTTTTGGTTTTCTCAAAGATTTATTGAGACTTAGAAATAAGCCAGTAAAAACTATTTCTCAGTATTCAAACGCAAGTGGCCATTGGGTCCATCACTTGGACGAAACACCGGTAACAAAGAACGGAATTGCTTTTTGGGGCTCACTTGGATTAAGAGCCCTCAATGCACTCGCAGGAGACATTACTTCCACTATCCAACTGGGAATCACAACTTTCAAAGAAACCAAAGGTTCAATTCTGCGTCTTCCAAAAGTTACCACGCCCGAACCTCCACAACCATCAGATTCTCTTGGACCTTGGATCGATGGAGATCTAGACGATGTATATAACAAGCCTGCGCTCGCCGAAGTCTTGGACGTCTCAGATTCATCCGATGACCAAGTTACTTCTTATAAGAAGATCTCCGACAACCCTGGAATTAAAAGAGAATATTCGAATTGGTTAGCCGAATGGGAACTGTGGGCAGATAAGGTAAAAGAAGATCTTGAGCTTCAGAGAATTTACACATCACTATTTGAGGCTAGAGATCAAATAAAAGATCAATCTCAGGACTGGGAATTTGTCCTTGGTATTGGTCGCCTCCGCTTAGGAATAGGTACGGATAAGGAAATTGATCGTCATATTTTTACTATCCCTTGCATAATTGATTTGGATCCAACCACCGGAGTTCTATTTGTAAGACCCGATGACGAATTTTCATTCCGTGTAGAAGACGACTGGATTCAAGGCTTTAAGAAACCTGAAATGCCGGACTTGGAAGAGGTCCTGCAGGTTTTAAATCAAGCTACTGATTTGACTGATGAAAGTATAAAAAAGGAACTAATAAAACTAGGTCATAAATTTAGAGCCGATATTGTTACGGATATTGATCCGGCTGACTTTAAGAAGAGAGACAGTTTGGTGCTTGCCCCCTCATTGATTCTAAGAAAAAGGGGTAAACAAGACTTAATTAAATTGCTTGAAAAACTGGAGAATTCATTTGCTCAAGCAAGTGAACTTCCCGCACCATTGCTTTCTCTATTGGAACCTGGCTATGGTGAAAAAACTTCAAGTTCTGATTGGAGCGGGGACGGGGCCGTAATAGTTAAGGATCAAAGTGCCTACCTTCCACTTTCACTTAATCCCAAGCAGTTAAGAGCTTTAGAAACCGCAGATACTAGAAATGCAACCATAATCCAAGGCCCACCCGGCACTGGAAAGACTCGAACCATTGCTGTCATGATTTCTCATTTCTTAGCAAAGGGTCAGAGGGTACTCGTAGCCGCACAAACTCCACAGGCATTGCGAGAAGTTAGATCTCAACTTCCTGATGAAATCAAAGACTTGGCAGTTGCAAGTCTTGGTAGTTCGAAATCCGATAATGATGATTTACAGAAAGCTGTAAATGCCCTTGTTGATGCCTATGAGAACAGGCACGATCTTTATGACAACTTTGAGAAGTATGAAAGAGAAATTAATGTAAAAATTGAAAAACTTCACGAAGAACGAGCTTCAACTATAAGGTCAATCATCGACTTACGCTCACAGGAGACAGAGCAAATTGAAGTCGAAGGAGTGTCAGGAAGTCGAGCTCACCTTGCATGGGTCCATTTACAGCAAAGACATGAATTTTCTTGGCTAAAAGAGATTTCTGATGAGAGCCTGAAAGCTCCGGAATTTTCATCAGAACAGTCAGACCATCTGGCAACTTCTTTGCGCAGGATTTGGGAGTCACCAATTAGGGTAAATTCCAAAATAGAACTTCCCCCTACTCAAGAATTATGGACCGAAGAGCAATTTAATCGAGCAATAAGGCTCAAGACTCTTATTGGCAAAGAAGTTGAGTCGCTATCACTTGTACCTGACTTTGCAATTGAGCTTTCAAGGTTAATTGAACCTGGTCTAGAACTTGAGATTTACCTTAAAGAGTCAAAAAGCAGTTGGACATCCCACGCCGTAAATGAAGCGATAAGCAGTGGTGAAAAACCAATTTACATTCGCATTCAAAATGCAAACAGGACTTTGGCAGATGTAGATTCGTTGATGGAAGCGGTAGGACGTCTCAATGAAATTGAATCGTCAGAAACAAGTCTGGATTGGTTGCCAATTCTTGATGCCATTATTGAAAGGATAAGCAAGAAGGGTGATTTGAAGACTTCTGTTACCGGTGAAGTGAAGCGGTCAATTTTATCCGGATCTGTAATTAAGAACGCTGAACCAATACTTAACCAAGTAAAGATTCTTGGTAAATCCCCAAACTCTGTAAGCGATGTAAATAGAGTCAAATCTTTAGTAAAATTGGATCACTTAATAAAAACTTTCTTAGTTGATCTTGGAATTGAATCAAACGAGCTTCCAAAACATAGATACGATCGATCAATTTGGTTGCAAGAGCAAAAGAAGCTTGTAGCGAAAGCTCTTGATTTTGAGAAAGTAACATCTGAAGTAAGGAATTATCTGAATAGAAAGCTTCCTAAAACCTCACCACTTTTAGGTCAGAATCTTGATTTAGAAAACCTTTATGATTCTTCACTTTCTATAAATGCATCGGCAGACTTAAAGAATTACGAACGTGAACTAAATGCGCATATGGCTAAAATTCAAAATGCTATTGCAGGGGAGGATCTACCTTACGTTTCTCGTTACCTAGAAACCATTAAAGGATCAACTCTCTCTGAATTTAGCCAAGCTCGAACAATTTTAGAATCTCATATCGAACACCAAGCACTATCAAAAGTACTGATTAATGAGGTTCAAGAGATGGTTGGGCTTGATCAACCATTCCTGAATGCAGTTACTAATTGGGTAGACGATGTTTTAGATTCGGAATCGGAGCGGCTGATTCTTGAAAAGGTTCGCAATCTTGTATCAGCCTTCAGATGGAAGCGATTGGGAAATGCACTTAACGGGGCTTCAACAGAGGAATATGGAGTCCTATTTAGAACCGTAAATCGATGTGACGAACAAATTGAAAGTTTGGTCCGTGAGCTGGCAAAACGCAGATCTTGGAAGAAAGCACTTGAAAGAATTGATGCGAATACCTTGTCTCAAATGCAAAGGTACGCACTTGAGTCCAGGAAGTTTGGTGCGGGAACAGGCATAACAGCTGCAAGGCGTATGAGAGAAATACGAAAGCTTCTGAATGAATGTGTACCAGCAATCCCTGCATGGATTATGCCGATTGATCAGGTTGCTCAGAGATTTACTGCTGAGTTGGAAATGTTTGATGTAATAATTATTGATGAAGCCTCACAAGCAAGGTTGGATGCTATTTTTCTTCTTGCACTTTCAAAGCGAATAGTAATTGTTGGCGATCATAAGCAGGTTTCACCTGAGCGAGGAATGATTGCCGATGCAGAAGTGCAACAACTTGTTCAGCGCCATTTGGCTGGAGATAAACGTCAGGCAAACTGGGGAAATGCAGATTTAAGTCTTTTTGATGAATGTAAAGCGGCATTTGGAAATATGATCACTTTAACTGAACATAGACGCTGCGTACCTGAAATTATTGGTTTCTCAAATCAGATCGCCTATATTCCTGAAAACATAAGACTTGTTCCAGTTAGACAAACAGGAAGTGAAGCGCTCCTACCGATTAAAACTATATTTGTAGCAAATGGATATGTTCGACTTTCCGGCAGTCAACCAGAGAATCCTCCAGAGGCAGAAGCAATCGCAAAAGAAGTAACAAGGATGGTTAAAGATCCTGCTTATAGAGGAATGACGATCGGAGTAGTCACTCTCCAAGGTAATAAACAACAAGATTTAATACGTGAAAAATTGATTCATGCAATTGAACCGAGTGAATGGGAAGCTCGGCAAATCAGAGTCGGCACACCACCAGATTTCCAAGGTTCTGAGCGAAATGTAATTTTATTATCTATGGTCATGGCTCCAAATGGACGTTCTACTGCCCAGACTAGAGAAACTATGGTGCAGAGATATAACGTTGCCGCTTCTCGTGCAAAAGATCAATTGGTTTTAGTTCACAGCGTTCGCAGTGCTGATCTGAAAAATACAAATGATTTACGCAAACAATTAATTGACTACTGCACTAATGTAGAAAATGGACTCCGCAATCCAGTTGAAGGGGCTATTGGAATTGTTCCTGAAGATGAAATCGTTACTCCATTTGATTCTCTATTCGAGCAGAGAGTTCATAATCAAATTGTTGCCCGTGGCTATAAAGTAATTCCTCAGTTCGAACCTCAAATTGAGGGCTATGGTTATCGAATTGATCTAGTTGTGGTTGGACCTCACGGCAAATTCGCAGTGGAATGCGATGGAGATTTTTGGCATGGAGCCGAGGAATTTGAGAAAGACTTCATCCGACAAGAAAACTTGGAGCGTTGCGGATGGAAATTCTTCAGAATTCGAGAATCACGTTTCTATAGTGATCCGAATGCACTTGGAGAATTGTGGCCACAATTAGATAAATTTGTAACAGTAAAGCCGTCACAGAATAACCCTGTTAATTCTGACTCACTCCCAACCAATGATCCTGAGTGGATAGAAGAAGAAGAAGAATTAGAAGTTGAAATTGAGGAACCTGAAGTACAGGTTGAAGCCGATCCAGACTATTCACCAGATCCACTTGAATTTACTGCAGTAACTCAGAGTGCACCAAAAGAAATTTACGTGGATGGGTTGAGAGTTCGAGAGTTTCCAAAACCAATTTCACCCGAATATCAGTGGCTTCAACCTTATAGAAGTTGGGATCCAGAAGAGTCTAAAAAGTTCACAAAAGTAGAATCTAGCGACAGAAAGATTCTCGACGAACTTCTAGAAATAGTTAGGATTGAAGGACCAATGCTCGGTTCATACCTTATGAGACGGCACTATAAGGCGACTGGAGGATCGAGCCTAAGTTCTGCAAAAGAAGCTCTTTATCAGAAGAAAATAAAGAGCGTCATGAACAGAGGAGAATTTGTTGTCGAAGAGCAAGTATCTGGAGAAAGCTTTTCAAGCGCTACTTTGAGAACTCATGACCAAGCTCCAGTTATCACAAGAGTGCGAGGAGCTAGAGATCTTTACGATATGCCTCCTCGTGAGATTGCAATGATTATTAGAGGAGTAATGAAGACGCATAAAGATCTAGCCAAGGCTTCAAATCGAGAAATGATGTTCCGCCAAGTCCTTTTGTTGCTTGATTTCACAAAGCTAACAAAGAAAGCCGAAGAGCACCTAACCCGTATTTTTGCCACCTATGCTGAAGAGATAACCGCCAAATAGATCTGAAAACTGAATCAATTTATTGGATTTAGCAAAAACCTCTATTTTTCTTTTCTTCATTTAGGAGCTTTTGCTGCTTTAGCTGGAGATTTAGGAAACTCGTTAACTCAGGGTAGAGCTTCCTGCTATGGCTAAAAAGCACCTTTTTGGGATCAGGTAAAGATGATTTCGGGAACTGCCTAGATTTAAAACTTTCCATATTTCCTCAACTCTTCGGCTACTGCCGAAATTAGAAATTGATAATCTGCGAGCGCCCTCCGGTTTCCAATGCCTTGCAAGCTCGTCTTTCAAGTTTGTATTAATCTGAAAAGATCTCTACAAAATAATCTTTCAAAAAACAGTTCAACAGTGTTGCTTGCAAGGTCATTTTCCACTTTTTTACTTATTAATTAATCACTCATATATGCTAATAAGCAACCAAATTCGGTCTAGTTGCGTCTATGACAATTTCATTTCGCCGAGCTAAGCATTCTTGAATCTGTTCTTCACTAATGCGGCGAGACCGACCAAATCGATATGCATTCAATTGGCCTCGTGAAATCATTGAATAAACAGTTTCTCGAGTTACTCCAAAGTGTGAAGCTACCTCAGCAGGTGTGAAGTACTTAACCATAAGTTCCTTTCAAATCGTTTAGATATATGTTCTCAGCTTTAGGATCATAAATCTCGGTAAACTTCTACAGAATTGGAAGCATCAATGCTTCCTTTTTCGAGGTTTAAGTGGAAAAACAAGTTTCCTTGGGTATTGAGTGGCTTGCGAAATGAAATTCCTATACTCCTTGCCAAAGTTTTGATCTGCCTAATTTTGGATTTACTCATTGGGATATCGATATTTGCAGAACTAGCTTGCAAGTAGCCAATCAGCTCTAATTTCTGCTCCGGATCCAAGTTAGATTCAGAAATCTGAAACTGCCAGCCAAGCGGATGTGCAATAGGGGTCTCTAATCTAGATATGGCCCAGCCTTGGCGAAGCGCCACTTCAAACTTGGATCTATTTAGATCTTCCAAAGTGTGAATATGAGCCATTTGTAGGTGCTTCTTGCGCATCAGGTATTCAAATCTAAAGGTCCCTTCAGCTGGCAAATCTTTAACACCTTTTCGAAGAGCCTGCCGATACTTATCGTAAAGCTTTACGTGGCTGCTTTGTTTTGAACGTGGAGAGTCCCAAGTAGATGGACTCTGGTCGTTATGGATAATAGAAACTCCTCTGGCATATTTTGCTTTGCGTCCGCTTAGAAGACCAACATTGAATCGTGGATCGGTTGATATGAGGTCTCGAGTAACATCTAATCGGGTAACCCGAACTTGATTGCGCCAATCGTCTTCCCAGCGTTCTACTGATTCATCACCTTCTTCTGTTACTGCAAAAGCCGGCAGTGCTTCACCATCTGAAAAGTATTCTTTAATAAGTAGTTCTACTACACGACCAACCGCTTCAACTGGAACAAGTGTCGTTCCATCCGGATCCATAAATCGTGATGGATTGAACTCCATTGTTATTGACCAGCGAGCCTTATTAATTTTGAAGTAGATGTGCGATTTTGTAACCGGATGAATTGCAGTTGCTTTTGTACCCCATCGTCCCAGCTGGGTGTTCTTAATTGTTGATAATAGAAGCTTAGGATCACTAACGTTTGGTATTAGCGGAATCTCAACTGCCAGTCGGTCTACACCGAAGGTGTGTGACACATCAATAGTTGGTATTGGTAATACATTATTCAAACAATAAGAACACCTATTAGAAAGAATCGGCCTTATAACGTTACCCGTGTTTTTGATAATTGATCGTGTTCCAGTGCGAAACTTGCCAATCTTTGAACCATCTTGCATATCTGATATCTCCTTAGTAATTGAAATTGAACGGCGCCAAGGCCAGCCTTAAAGGCTGACCTTTGAACGCATTACGTAGCCGGAAGTACGAACAGGTCGATAACTGTCGTTATAACGGCATTGCATGAGCCAGGCATCTAGCTCGGTTTTTAGGTATTGGTATCGACCCCCAACTCGATAGCAGGGAACCCCCAGGCGCTTGCCCTGGGTGCGTAACCAGTGTGTTGATTTCCCGAGGTAGCTTGCCGCCGCCCTCGTAGAGATCATTTCCTCGTGTACGGCGGGTGTTGCGAATGTATCCATGTTTTACTCCATCTTTGCTATGATTTGCAGATACATAACAAAGAATACCATAGTATCTGCTATGCTTATGCAGAAGGTGGAAAAAGTTTTAGGGGGCGGTAAATGTGGCAAAAACAAGCGAAATAGTGCGAATTTGGAAGCCAGCCGGGCCAAATAGGTCGGGTATGACTGGGCTATTAGTGGAACCGAAGTGGGCCGAGGATCCACAAGTGCTAGATCCTAAATCGGAGGACCTTTACGGCTACCTAGGTCATGTGCTTTCTTGGCATAACCTCGATTTGGCTACCCATGGAAATATTCGGATGTGGATTCACTCTTTAAGTAGGTCACGTAATAAGCGAGAAATTCTGTCTATACAGGTTGAAATGCATGGCGCTGTCTTTCCAGATGTAGAAATTAAAGAAGCAGAATCCAGAATGAAATTAGCCCAGATGACAACTTCATTCGGTTCAGAATCCAAAATGAAGTCTACGTTATTACGTGATCTACCATCGGGCCAAGCATTCGAGACGCATTCAAAGATCTTGGACAGCTTCTTTGAGTCTCTATTCGATTCAAGTAGCAACGTTATTGATCTAAATTCAAAATCTGGAAAGAAGAAGGGTAAGTCTAAAGACTTTGTACCACCAAAGATTAGGACGACTGGTAAAGATGCAATCCTTATTGCGAAGCTCTATGCCCTTCGAACAGAAATGTCTGGAGCATCAAGAGCAGCAAAGCGTATACATGATGATTACGGAATAGACATGGCAACAATTTACACAGCAATCAGATTAAGCAGGTCAAAAGGCTGGCTTCATAAAGGGGATCGAGGAGTCGCCGGTGGCTCGATGACTGCTGAAGGTGAAAGCTTCTTTCTCGCAAACGATGGACCAAAAAGATTAGAAGAATTGACAGGAATTAAGATTGGAAACAAATAATGGCAAGTGTTCGTAAACGTGGAAAATATTTCTCAGCTCGCTGGCGCAGTTGGGATGGTCAAACGCTTGAAAAGGGCGGTTTTCTTTCAAAAAAAGATGCTCAGATCTTTGGAAATGAACAAGAACTGCTAGAGCGCAAGCGTAAAAATACAAAGCCTTCAGACCTCAAAATGACTCTCGAGCAATTTGTTGTTGATGTATGGCGCCACACTCTTGATGTCGAAGAGGACACGAAAGATGGATACGAGTGGTCGCTCAATAAGCACATCCTTCCTGCTTTTGGCGCTTGGAAAATGTCTGAAATTAAACCTGCTGATATTGAAGCTTGGTCTGTGAAATTGAAGACGATTGGCCTCAACGGAATACAAGGATTAGCCGAAAAGACTGTTGAGCGCCATGAGAATATTCTTGCTGGGATACTGAATAAAGCTGTCCAAAATGGTTACATTCATAGCTCGCCATTTGCAATGCTGAAACGAAAGAAGGCAAAAACACGTCGCAAGATCATGCCTTTAGATCCAGCTTTGGTAAGCCAGATTGCCTACGGATTCAGCGAGCGCTTTCGTCTAATTGTGTGGATATGTTTCTTTACCGGAATGCGCCCCTCAGAAGCATTGGGTCTCACTTGGGATCGTTTAAATTTTGAAAAGGGAACGATTCTCGTAGATCGCCAACTTAGCCGAAATGCGAATAAGGTTTTTTCTAACCACTTAAAAACAAGTTCGAGTAATCGAGAAATTGCTTTTGCACCTCAACTTCAGCAACTTATAAAAGAACATGTGGCCAAGTTTGGGCTTGGGCCACAAGGCCTCCTTCTCCAAAATCGTTCAGGGAAGGTGTGGCGGTATAGAGACGCCCGGGACATGTTTAGCAAAGTCGCTAGACCCCTTGGGCTTCAGGTGGGTGAGGGCCTTCATCTATTACGTCATACGTGCGTATCTCTATTGATCCAACAAGGGGTAAACGCCAAGGCAATACAGGCCCATGTAGGACATGAATCCATCGAGGAGACTATGGATACCTACGGCCACCTATTTCCAAATGATTTGGCGGATCTTGGCGCCAATCTAAATAAATTTGCAGAAGTTCTGAAACAAAGTGAAGAATCTAAGTCGCAGATTGCGTAGAATTATTTTGCTGCAAACGTTTGCGAAAGTTTGTAAAAGTAATCGAACCCTTGTGGGCAAAAGTGTGGGCAGGGCACTAAAAAGTGCAGGTCAGAAGGCACTACTTTCTGTCTCCGGCTTATAGGGCGACTCTTCTTAACTGTAAGTGGGCGGGGACTAAATCCCCGCCCACTTTCCAATTTAAGATGATTAACATGGCTTTGTGAAAACTTTCCTGATTGTCTTTTCAGTTCTCGAAGTTATAGCCCTCATCTATGCGGCTTGGTATCACCTAACGGGCAGAGACTCTAAAAAAGGATAATTGCCTAATCGTCCGGCTTATAGGGCGACTCTTCTTCAAATAATTGGGCGGAGACCAGATCTCCGCCCAATTATTTGAATCTTGATCGCAGAAGTTATCCCAAAAATTACTTTGTTGAGCGTTTTGTTCCCACAAACCAGACAAGACCTGCAACTACGTGCATAGAAGCCAATCCAATTGATGTTTTGGAATCATCTGAAGCGCTGAATGGAGCAGCAGCTGTCACGATGCCAAAAATAAGTCCTACCGTCGATGACTTTGATAAGAAACTTTGAGATTTCTTCCCAATTTTCGAAGCGACAAATGCCGCTACGAGAAGACCGAAAAATGTAGAAGCAAAGACCATAGGCAAAGCGATTTCTTGCGATCCACCTTGATTTACGACCATTGTCGCATCGGCACCTTTGGCGATGAAGAAGATGAGCGAGTTGAGAATTGCAGCAATTACTGCGTATCCTGCAAAATTACGAACGTTGAGTGACTGCGTCATATCTGTATTCCTTCTTGTTTATTGGGTGATGTTCTTTCATATGAGTTGAGATTGCTTCTGATATTTCAATCAAGGACTTCATTTGGGCCTGGGTTAGGACCTCGCTGAAGCAATGATTGATTTCTTTAGACTGCAAAGGAATCGCAGCTTGAGCTATTTTTCTTCCCTCAGCAGTGATGGAGACATCAAAGCAGCGAGAATCATCTGTATTTCTGGATTTCTTAACTAAGCCAGCCTCTTCCATTCTTGTAATCTGATGAGACATTCGGCTTATTTCCCAACCTAGACCCTGTGCAAGTCGATTCAGGTTCACGTTTGGAGTTGTTAATTCAGAGAGTGCGACAAGCACAACGTATTCGGCTCCAGATATTCCAGAATGGTTAGTAATTTGTCGGCCAAGGTGAGGAAGCAGACTGGTTCCGATTTTATGGAAGGCACGCCAGGCTTTTGAATCCAGTTCCTTCATACCTTTTTGTGCCACGGATGAAGTAAATCAGATATAGTTGATATGTCAAGTAATATGGATTAGCGCGAGCGCACGCCCAACAGAATCGACTTTGGCATGGGGGGAGGCTCTTCTTCTATGAAAGAATTTTTAACTTACTGAGCAACAATCGCATCGTGAACATATTGTGCGAGACCTCTATTTCGACTCTCGTAATACTCCTTAAATCGGGGATCTTCAATATAGAGAAGCGCTAGTTGTTTCTGCATTTCGACCGAGCACTCATAGAACCACTTCGAAATGGCATCTCGATGCGCACGCACTGCTTTTTGAGCCTCCGTAGAATCGACGGGGAATCCATTTCCAAAAGCTGAAACGAAAAGTTCCGTCGCTACTTCTTGATCAATCTTGGCCGATTGGAAATCAGCGTCAGAATATTTCGAAGTTCTTGCTTTAGATTGTTTATAGGCGTCCGTGTTGCCCCAGCGATCGACTACCTCTGCCTCGTAATTGTTCATATTGAACGAAGTTTCTAACTAAGAGAATTAATAGTCAAGGATTGAGTAAATTTCTTTAGGATCTGCTCGCTATTTGATAAAAGTAGGAGTCAAAATACCGATACTTAACGCGCGTTCTGCTTGTGCCATCGACGTAATCAATTTGTTCTCGTGACTTCGTCCAGAAACGAATCCCAGTCCAACTGGTAATCCAGCAACTAATCCCATGGGAATTGTTCCAATTGGTGTGCCAGCGATCGCGGGAGCTGTCGTAATCCAACTCGCCCCTTCAAAAGAATCACCATGACCTAGAGTACTTTTCCATGCTGGACCGTAGGTGCAGCCAATCAAAATATCTGCCGACTCAAGTCCATGGGAGAGAGTCTCCTCGGCCCACTTAAGGTTTCTTCCACGGGCTTCGC
>Ga0214919_10007900_pt1 | contig 14216 bp, 12 predicted proteins | sample LL1503_MetaG_FD_177994 | JGI IMG/M metagenome (GOLD analysis project Ga0214919, IMG submission 177994) | Freshwater microbial communities from Lake Lanier, Atlanta, Georgia, United States - LL-1503 | ecosystem: Environmental > Aquatic > Freshwater > Lake | place: USA: Georgia | collected...
ACGCTGACAACTTGTTTGGTCATTTCTGTGGTTTCGTTAGTTACCCCAAAATTTTGAAACAATACTCTAAATCTATATTTGAGTTTGGGCATCAACAGGCCCTGTGCGCTCGCGGATTGATCGCTTGCTAACGGTACTGTCATTCTGTTTAGTGATGCGCTTGCCATTTGTTATCTCCTATATGTTTATTTACCTGAAACGGAGGCCGAAAAATCAGCCCCCAGTTTCATTATTGTCCGGCAGCAATTGCCCCAGTGTTCTTGATACGCAATGGAATATAGATGAATTCCACTGCTTTTACTGGCTCAATAGCAACGTCTACCCACAATTCATTGCGGTCAATACGTGCAGGAGTGTTGTTGCTCAAGTCACAAACCACAAGGTAATCATACAAGGCACGTTTGGCAACCAAGTCAATCATCAGGCTGTTGACACTGTTGGTAATTTGATTGCGTGTGATTGTGTCGTTGGGTTCGAACAAGTACAGTTTACCAATCTCTTCCAAGCGTCCACGCAAGAAACATACCAATCGTGCAACGTTGATACGATCCAAGGCGGTAGTTGTTGTGGTCGAAGTTTTGTTACCAAAATTGGTGATACCAATTCCAGGAATAAATGTAATTGGATTGATATTACGTTCATACAAGATATCTCGTACTGACTGGCTCACACCAATCTGTGTAAACTCACCAGTCAAGGCGTTGATATAACCAATTGCAGTAGCATTGTCAACAACACCACGACGTGTACCAGCAGGTGCTAGCCATGGATAACTTGCGGCATCACTGCGCAAGATTGTACGAACCATCATGTGACTTGGAGGTTGTACAACTGTGTTACCACCAAGGTCACTAGTCTGACAACTTGGATAGAACACACCGCAATAGTTGCTGGTCAAGATGTTGCCATCACCGTTGGGTTGTCCTAACCCATTGTTGTTAGTAGCAAATGCTGTTAAACTGTTGCCATCTGGGCCCAGGCGCATTGGTGTATCACCCACAACAAACAATGTGTTATTGCGCTCATTACTGAGTGCAATCATGTTCGGTGTCAACTCTGGGTAAGCAGGCGTAGCAACAATGTTGTATTGTGTCTGCTCTTCACGTGCTGTGACACTAGTGTCAATACCACTCTTGAGTGCTTGCACAATGATTTGACGTTGTGCCAGGCGACCTGACCACATTGAACCATTGTCTTTGTTGCCACTGGCTGTGAGCCATGTGTTGAGGTTGATTAGATCCCAGTATGCGCCGTTGCTTGGTGCAGTACCAGCCGAGGTTGCAACGGTACAAACATAGATGCCAGATGTACCACCTGCAGGAGTGTAACTCACAAAATCATTCACAGCATAAGCAGTGCTTGCCGAGTACGCATCGATTGCATAGTCAGTGGCTGTGGTTGTAAAGTAATCCATTTGGAAACTCTTGACATTGTAGCCCGAACGACGTGTGTTAAACAACAGCGTACCTTGTGGATACAGTGCTGGATTAGGAGCATCTGGATCAAGATAATCGCTAGTTAACAAACTCACAATGCTTGGTAATGCATCTGCTACTGGGTCTGTTGTGCCGTTTGTGCTCCAACGTGCATCGGCAAACAAGATACCGTTTTGTGTGGTTTGATCGGTGGTGTCGATTTCTACCCATTGTGCTACTCCGCTGACTGCTTGCCAACGATACAGTTTGGGATAGTTTTCCAAGTCACTAGTATCAATCCACAAATCACCGTATACCAATGGACTCAGTGATGTGTCAGTTTGTGTTGTTGGTGCTGTGGCACTGATAATAGGACCAGTAGCATTACAATTTGTTAGGTTATAACCACGAACATCGTTGGTGACGTTCTGATAACCTTGCCAAGAGCCATCATCTTGGATCATGATATCAGCCGCATCAACTGCACTGTAATACCACAAACGACCATCTGCAGGATCTTGATCTGGTGCAGTTGAACTTGGGGTGTATGTAAACAATGGACTGGTAACAAAATTACTCAATCTTAGGTAATTTGCATCAGTTGGTTGGGTTGTCACTTGATCTGGTGAACCCACAACAAATCCAGCAGTGGTAACCGTGTTAGGACCAGTGTTAGTACCGTTTGGATTATTTTTCAAGAATATTGTTCCGCCAGCACTGTGAGTAAACACAATATTACCTGCTGAGTTAACACTTGCCGTCACATATGGAACGTTGGCAGCCGATACTGCCTGGATAAAGTTACTCACAGTACCAGTACCGCCAATTGTGACTGTTTTAATGATATTAGTAGTTGTACCTGGCTGTGTGGCATTCAATAGAAATTGGTCGCCAACAGTAAACAAAGAATCTCCGTTTGCGCCCGGTGTAGTAGTACCAGTTATCACTGTGGCGCCAAATGCATAGCGTTCATAAACTGTAAATGCCGCTGTTGGAATAGTGGTAGTGTATTGATATTGATCCCAACCAACATAAGTTGTGCCGGCTGGAATATTTTTGCCGCCGCCTGTGGGGTCAAGACTATAAAGTGCGGCGTTGTCGCCTGTGTAGGCCGGGCAAGATTGTGCTATCCAGGTGCCCAAAGCGGAACTGTATTGTTTAACAACTACATTTAATCCGTTGTTGGCTGGGCTCATGTTGTGCCATACAGAACCAGTGGGTCTTGCCAACAATGGGTCTTGTCCTGAGATCCACTTGGGTTGCTCGTAACTGTAACTTGGCAAATATTGTGGAGCAGGGTATTGACTTAGTGCAATTCCCAACGTGGTCAACAAGGCCTGAGTGTTGGTGCCGCCACCCGGTGGTAGACTAATTTCAATATAACCGTCACCATCCAATGATGACCCGTCGTTTGCGGCGGCGCTGGTGGCATAGATATAAAGTTGATTATTTACTGCGGCAGCAGAAACCCCTGTGATACCTCGCTGGCTGATCACTGTGGCCAAGCCGGCCACCGTGTTTGTTGCACCAAGTGTGACTGTGGCTCCATTGATATTAAAATTATCACCTGCAGTACCTATAGGCCCCGACACAGAGTTTGTTCCTGCCACTGTTGGGTACGAAACTTTCCATGCGTTGCTACCCAGCTGAACCCAGGCGTTGCTAGAGTTTTTGTAATAAGCAAAAAGGTATTCATCAATTGCTACCACTGCATAATCACCAATGGCACCAACTGTGGTCAGTGGGGTATAATAAGCAATAGGGGATCCAACGCCCACCACTTCAGTCACATCTGTGATCACTGTTGGTGTTATTAATTCAAATGCTTGCGTAGTAGCATTCCATTCAAAAATACCCCAAGTTGACACACTGGTATCTATCCAGTATGTTCCGTTGGCGGCAGCGCCAATTGGACGAGTTAAACTGGCTGTGAGTGCTGTTAAATCAACATCAGCACGTTGTACATAACAACGATTGCTAACACCAAGTGCAGAATAAGCGGCAAGTAAACCGTATTCGTTGAGTTCGTATCCGTTAATGGGGGTACCGGTTGTGGTGTTGTAGAAAAACGGTACACCAAATGTTTGTGCCAAATCGCGTTGGCTGGTAATCAAATAAGTTTTGTTTGCATTAGCGGCAAGAGTACCGGCTGCTACAGTGACTCCGTCACTGGATACTTTGTTTTGCGCTGTGGCAACCAAAAAGTAAGGTACTGTGTTAACAGCTGAAGGTACGTATTGACTCTGGTCAATTACTGTTACTTCTACGCCTGGTGATGTTAAAGCCATAATGGTTTCCTTTTCAAGTTGTAGATATTTATTGGCAAATGCCAAAAACAGCGGAGTTGGGCACCCTTTGGCAAAGGTCCACCATAAATACACCATGCAAAGACCCATTTGTCAGTCATGCCATCAACGCCCGTGTGCTATAAACTATCGCAAAGAAGATGTCACACACTATCGATCACGATGTGAAAACTGCACAAGAAAAGGGCGGGGACTTAGACCACGAGATCCACGTTGGAAATCTGCTGGTTACAAGAAAAAACCCGCATGTGACAAATGCGGGTTCAAAGCCAAACTGCTAACGCAATTATTGGTGTTTCATGTTGATGGGAATCTCAATAATTTGGAACAACGAAATTTAAAAACAGTTTGTCTTAACTGTGTTGAATTAATTAAAAAAACTGATGTTACGTGGCGACGGGGCGATCTTGAACCAGATTTTTAACTTGCTGGTATAAGTCGTCCAGGGTGCCGTTGTTGTCTAGTACCCGGTCAAACTCGGTACCAACCCAAGCAGATTCTGAGGCATGCACACCATGTTTTTCTAGTCGGCGCTGACTGAGTGCCCAGGTGCTATTGCCATTGGCGCCACGATTTACACTTAATGCGGCATCATACCATGCTGGTTCAGCACCTCGAGTGACTCTAATAACTCGACCACCTGCACTTTTAATAGCACGAATTTCGTTAGGGAATCGGCAGTCTGAGATTACAACGTCATCTTGGCTATGGCGTAATTTGTTTTCTAAACTGGCAATCCAGATGTCATCGTGGAATCCTGCCCTGCACACTTCGGTACCCCAGTACTGCAAGATCCAGCGTGGAGTTAGTGTAGGCATGTGCAGACGCTCTGCCCACCAAGGATCCACTTGTTCTCGCCATTCACGGGCTTGTTTTGTACGCCCTTCCAGCAGGGTTCTGTCCCAACCAAACACTTGACTCACAGCGTCCTTTAGTGTTGACGCAAAACTTTCTCTACGGAAGTGATGTAAATTAACAAGGTAGTCAGCAATAGTATCTTTACCTGACCCTATAAATCCGCAGATGCCAATGATCATACCAGTTCCTTTATGTTTAAATGTCTAAGTGTAGTTTGTAGTAGTTCTATCTGTCTGCGACAGTCTTCTAGCGCATGATGACTAGTGGGGGGTTTGGGAAGTTCGGGCCATAGTCCAAACACTGTACGACTATCTCGCACCGAGTAATACTGCCAAGGGATAGGTTTGTTATAACTTTTGTAGGCATGTTCTAGTATGTTCATGTCATAAGTTGGACCTTGGGCCCAGATACGTTTGGCATGCCATATCAGTCGTCCCAGCCCATCAAGGGCTTCGTCAAGTGGTATTCTGTCCTCTTCAGCAAAGGCTTCGGCTTGTGCTTCTTTTTGAGTGGCCCACCAGTCTATTGTACCTTGTTCAATTTTACGATCGGGTTGGCTTTCTAATGTAATTCTAGCATAGTAATGCTGGTTGAAGAAGCCGTGGCCCACTGGGTCAAATGCCTGTGCGGCTATAGTAAGGATAGTAGTATCAGGGCCTGTTGCCAAGCCCTCAAGATCAATCATTAGGTCCATTTAATGATTGTAACACAACTGCAATAGTTTGTCTAGAGTGTGTTAGCCAATTACCCAGGTAAGTGGCTGACTTGCATCCACATACATTTTGAGTTCTTCAATTTTGGCATCCATGATGGCTTGCCCTTCTGATTTCATTGCGGCGCCGTTTAGTTGGCCGCCACCTTGTGGGCCGGCAATGGTTGAAAACTTCTCACGTGCTTCACCAATGATCATTTTGCAGGCACCTACCATGTAGTCCCGAATCCATTGTTGGATTTGGTAGTCGCTCAGCAACTGAATTTCAGGTTTGGTTTGATACACCCAAAGTAGAACATTTTCACCAGTGCCTTTTGGATCACAAATCAACTGTAGTTTCTTTGTGACAGGATTCCAGGTGTAGTTCATGTATGCGCCAAACATACGTCCAGCAAGTTCAACATACTGGCTGTAGAAATCGTATGTGGCCAATCCACCTGCCACGTTAAAGTTCATAAGGTAAACGTTGATACTTGCCTGTGCAAATGGATCAAAGTTTGACGCAAACGGTCCGGTTGAGTCGCCAAAAGTTCTGCGGAATATTTGACGTACACTTTGCACTTCCTGGGGCAAGGTATAGATGTTTAAATCACGAATCAACTCCATGAAAATATATGCTTCTTCATAGGCATTTTGAGCACGTTGGCGATAGACGCCTAGTGTACGTTGATATGCCGCTTCGTAGTGTGCAGGGTCTAATTCAAGATCAATAATTTGATCACCCATGGTTAATTTGCAATACTCAATAAGGTTTTGCTTTAACTCAGGTAGTGTATTTTGTTCAGCCATTGGGAACTCCGTTCCCTATATTTATCGGGCCTGCGAGATCCAACCAATCAGTCGATCAGCAATTAGTTGGTGCCCAAGTTGGTTTGGATGTGCAAAATTAGGACGGATATAGATATTGTCGCCTACGTCCAGCAAGTGTTCTCCGTTGTGTTTGCTGGCACCAAACCAATCGGCCGCAGTTTCGTTGCCCTGTGCCCAAATTTTACTGGTGTCTACTCCGGGCAACCATGTGGGGTATCGCACCCAGCCAGAAAAATAATAGTCAACAAATCCTAAATTTGCACACCAGGCTTGTAGCGCACTCACAGTGGCGCTAGATCTCATGATTTCGTGTTCTCGACGGTGAAAATGCAAGTATACTTCTTTTAACTTGGCGTTTAAATCTGACCCCCATTCAAAAAATCGAGGAAAGTGTGCGGTTCTAGCAGGGTTTGTTAAGAAGAATATGGCAGTAACTTGATCGCCCGATTCATGTGATTCAGAGACATGCCGTTGCAGTTGATACTGCATGTCTTCGTTGCTGGCGCCTGCAGAACCGTAATTGTAAAACTTGTCGTATCCAAGTGTGTGTTGTATCAATTCACCATAGCGTTGGTCACCAAAGTTTAATTCAGCACCTTCGGGCCAACTATCACCTAGTGTTAAAAGAACTTGTTGCATTTTTGGATTTGTTTAATGAATGTATCTGAATATTTTTTTCTTCTTTGTCCGGACAAAATTTACATTGCGGAATCACTTCATCAATTTCATCGATAAATTGTTGGCCACGTTGATCAAACTCATCTACAGTTAACGGTTTATAACTGTTTAATAATTCTCGGTCCTCATCGGAGATGTTCAAATGATGTTGTTGATCAAACTCTGGGAACAGGGCCACTGGGCCACATTTGTACAACTTGGCACGAATAAAATGATAACATTGAAACTGAACAAATCCGCACATGTTGTGCGCTAGTACTGGATCACTTTGATGTAAAGAGAATTGGTTCAAGTTATTTTTTTGAATTGCCGACTGGTAAAAGTCATCTTGTAGATATAAGTTTACCTGTATATTGTTTGAATCCACAAATGCATAATTTGCACCCCAGGTAAAACTATGTGAATCTTTTTTACCATCAAAAAACTTTAACTTTCCTGGTAAGAATTTTTTTACTTCATCAAAATGACGATCTAAATCGTTTGCATTGTGTACACTGATTCCAATCCAATTTTTTCCATCTTTAACAGGTTGATAACCGGCTATTGCATCATACAAACCTGGCACCTGATTGAGTCTTGTGCCGTTGGTAAGAATTTGCACACGCTTGTTCCAGAGACGATTTAGTCCTGTTACCCAATCGCATATGGACGGATTCAGCAGTGGCTCACCTCCCAGTATGGTCACTCGTTGTAGTCTTATTTTTTTGGACCATTCGGTGTACTGTGCTTCATAGTCACTCCAGCGTTGCCAACCTGCAAAGTCATGATCATTAAATCTATTACACTGAGGACAGGCCAAGTTACAAACATTGGTTATATAAAATTCAATGTTTGGTATATATGTTCTTGGATCGTCAGGATGTTCATCTGGAAAATGTGGGGGATATCTCATCGCCTATTTACCAGGCTTTGAGTACTATCAAGTTCTCAGTGCCCCGGGCATTCCAAGGTGTTTCTGTAGTAGTTAGATCCTTATAAATTTTTCTAGCGGCCGGTTTGCCTGCGGCTTGTATAGCCCGGACAACGTCTGCTGGCTTACGCACAGTTTTTTGTAGCGTTTCCACGGTACTGTATCCAATTATGCTGTTGTTTTTTATGGTAAACGCCTGTGTGTGGCTATCTGCCACAACATGAATCAGTTTGCGTTTCTTGGTATCATACAACCATGCTTCGGCCTTGTCTACTAGACTTGCGGCCGCCAAGCCTTTGAGTTTTAACTCTGCAAACTCTAAAATGTGCTTGAACTTTGCGGCACGTTTCTCTGGAGGCACCGCTCGGACCTTGCGTGGTTTGCGTTCAACTTTCTTGATCTGTACATAAGCACCACAGTCGTTGATCACTGCTTCGCAAAACTTCACACAATTACGCAATTGAATTTTGGTTAGATAAGAGTATGCTTCTACCAGGAGTGGATCACGACCTTCTACGGCTTCTTCAAATTCTGCCAGTTTGCGTTTCCAACGATTTGAAATTTCGCTGATCATCTGCGGTGCCACATTCATACCACGAATCATCATGATGGGCTTGTAGTCTGCTGACATTTTTGCACCAGCAACCATAAATTCGTCAAACATGCCATCAAGTTCAGCCGCACACTCTCCAACTTTTTCTCTCAAACGATCTTGAATGTTAGGCTTAGCAGGGCCTTCTACTACAAGTTCGTCCTCTACTTCGGCATTTTGTTTGCTGGTTAAAATTTCTCGTAACAAATTGTCCAATTTGATTTCTTCATGCTCATCTAACTGTAGCCCTACCATTTTCATGCGACACAACCACCCTGTTGTCAACCGTATCGCTGAATCTGGTATGCGTTTTAAGGTACGTACATCTGCCTTGCGGTCTTGTGACTCCAGATAGTTCACAATCATCTCACGGGCATCTTTTTTGCCGTAGAAGTAGTTGTACCAGGAAAATGCTTTACTCAGGGCACTGATGCGATTTTCTGTGGGTTGAGCACGCCATGCAGGCTCGCCGCCCATGACATTGGTATCTGAACTGCGAGGATTTAAGAGTTTGACCGGTTTCACAAGGACTCCTTAAAGATTATGTGTAATTATAGCACTTTGAGATTTATTGGTCAACCTCCCATAAATACAAGTTATGCCACGCCTAAGTTTATACCGCCCAAATCGAACTCGCGATTACCAATTCCTGGACCGCACCATCTCCGAAATGTACACCGTTGGGGGAATGGACATTTTCTTGCACCGATACATGGGGCCGCAAACAGGCGGTGAAGATTCAGCATTTTCCGGCAATGGCGATGCTACCCAACCCATCTACGACACCCTAGATCCACTAAACATTCAAGATTTGCTGTTGCTAGAAAACCGTGACAGAATTTACGATCCGGATGTGTACTGCATGCGTGGTGTGTACAATCACCAGGACATTGACTTTGACCTAACACAATTTGGCCTGTTCCTAAACAACGATACTTTGTTTATCACCTTTCACTTCAATGACATGATTGATAGTCTGGGGCGCAAGATCATGAACGGTGATGTGCTAGAAGTGCCCAACCTAAAAGATTACTATCCATTAAACCAATCAATTCCACAACCCTTGCCCAGATACTATGTGGTGCAAGATGCTGACTATGCCACAGAAGGCATGAGTCAAACCTGGTTGCCACACACCTGGCGTGTAAAGGCAACGCCAATGACCAACAACCAAGAGTTCAAGGACATACTCAAGAAACCTGTGGTGTCAGAGAACATCTGGGACAACGGCAACTTCTATCCCACAGGTTGGATCACAAACTACGGCGATGTTTATTATCAAGCCAAGCAGAATGTGCCTGCTGGCACAGATATCACGAACACTGACTACTGGCAAGTGTATACTCCGCTCACCCAAAGCGAAGTGTTTAGCACTCGTCCCAAAGACAATCAAATCAACGATGCCATACTTGCACAAGCAGATGTGGAGGTGCCAGCATCTGGATACGATGTCAAACCTCTTTACGTTGTGGCCACTCTGGACAACGGACAGCCAGCCAATCCTACTAGCCTGACCACAATCAATGGTGACACCGTAGACGGCACACAAGGTGGTATGAATGTGACACCAAAAGCAGATGGCTACACTGTAGGGTACTTGACCGGCGATGGTGTACCACCAAACGGATTGCCAGTCACAAGTGGAGTACAGTTCCCACTGGGTGCTGTGGCCGGGGACTACTGCTTGCGAGTGGATTACTTCCCTAATAGACTGTTCCGGTACGATAGCAAGCGATGGGTCAAAATTGAAGACAAAGTCCGAACCAATCTCAACAACGGGCCTGCCAATGATACTTTACGGTCAGGCTTTGTCAACAATACATACACTACGTCCACAACAGATCTTGGTAATATTCCACAACGTCAGAGTCTCAGCCAGATACTGAGACCACGTGCCGACAATGGAGACCAGAAAGGTTTCTTGGATCCTAACACGCCACCTGATACACAACCGGGCCAGAAATCGAGTTAATCATGAGTCAAATGTTCTTTTACGATGCGCAAATACGCAGATTTTTATTGCAGTTCACACGAATCGTTAGTAACTTTCAAATTGAATATGGCAACGAAACAGATGGTGTGAACAATGCTGCCTTGATTCGTGTGCCGGTTCGATATGGTGATGCTAGTCGCAATGCACAAGTCATCATTCAAGAGAATAGTCGTAACTCAATGCCAGCCTCGCCACTTATGACTTTTTATGTGTCGAGTCTAGATTATGATCGTCCTAGAATGCAAGAACCATATCACGTGAGCAAACTCAATGTACGTCAACGCACTTATGATACTGAAACTGACTCATTTGAAACAACACAAGGCAATGCATTCACAGTAGAACGTCTAATGCCTGTGCCATACAAACTAGGCATTACATTGGATATTTGGACCAGCAACACCAATCAAAAAATGCAGTTGTTGGAACAGATACTAACATTGTTTAATCCCAGTCTAGAAGTGCAGAGTACAGACAATTTTATTGACTGGACCAGTTTGAGTGTGGTTGATTTAGAGTCAGTAACATGGACTTCAAGAACTGTGCCAATTGGTACAGAGAATCCCATCGACATGGCCACTATCAAATTTAGTTTACCAATTTGGATTAGTTCACCGGCCAAGGTCAAAAAACTGGGCGTGGTAGAACGTGTGATCATGAGCATGTATGATGCTCAAGGCGATCTGAGTAATGCGGTCACAGACAATGACTTGTTGTTGGGCACTAGAGTTATAGTTACTCCTTGGAACTATGAAATTGTGGTAATTGGCAATCAAATACAATGTTTACAAGGGCGCACTATTGTACCCAATGGCGCCAACCAAGATTTAACTCCCACAAGTATTGTGGCAGGCAGTAGTCTGTTGTGGCCGGCTGTGATCAGCGCCTACGGTGTGCTACGTCCGGGCATTAGTCAAATACGCTTAGATCAAGAAGATGGCACCACAATTGTGGGCACTATTGTGATCAACCCCAATGATGATCGATTGTTGATTTACGATATTGACCAAGACACAGCACCACAAAATACTCTAGCACCTATCACTGCCATCATTGATCCACTAATCTCAGGGCCCAATTATGGTTTACCTGCACCTGTTACTGGTGTACGATATTTGTTAACTGAACCTACTGGTAGCAATAGCGTTCCAACAACTGTTACCGCTGGTAATTTTGTATTGCAAAAACGCTACACAATATCGTATGTGGGCACTACTGATTTTATTGCTATCGGTGCAACCAGCAACAATGTGGGAGTTGTTTTTTATGCGACTGGTGTAGGATCTGGCACTGGGGAGGCCACATACGCCGGACCAAACTTGTACCCTGCCGAAGCATGGCTTGGATCTGCAGGACAACCACTAGTGGCATCAGCAAATGATATTATCGAGTGGACTGGTACTTACTGGCGGATAGTTTTTAATAGTGTGGCACAAGCAGACACTGTGCAATATGTCACAAACATCACAACAGATGTTCAATATGAGTGGACTGGCACAGAGTGGGTTAAAAGTTATCAAGGTGTTTACGTTGGAGGCACATGGAGTCTAGTGCTTTGAAGGCAGTGGGTGTGTGGTTCCGTAGCCGGGACACAGGACGCTATCTTTATCTGTTGCGTAATGACTCCAAACATCCAGGTGCCTGGGGCCTGCCAGGCGGCAAGATTGAAACTGGCGAAACGTTGTTGGGTGGTATGGAACGTGAATGCATTGAGGAACTGGGGTTCTTTCCCACTTACTTGCGCCTGATACCACTGGAAAAATTTACATCAGCCGATTTGGCTTTTGAATATCACACCTGGGTTTGTATTGTAGACGCAGAGTTTACACCTAGACTCAATTACGAACACATGGGATATGCCTGGATTGATGCTGGCACCTGGCCCAAGCCCATGCATCCTGGGTTATGGAATACTATGAATATTGATGCTGTTCAGCAAAAGATACAGCAAGTGGAACAGACTTTATAGTCTACCAACCACAATCTCAATAGTACCTGATACACCGTCAAAATTTTCCAGTGCTTTGCCGATCACTGTGCCCATGGCAGGTGCGGCACTGGCTTGTGCTACTCCATTGCCGGCTGTGACCATCATGTCACCTTTGCGCACTGTGCCTGTAACCGAAGTTGGCACACGACCTGTCAGGGCCACTGCCACCTTGTGTTCACTTTCAAGTACACTGTTCATCAAGTGAGCGGGATTAGTAGAGACTACACCGGCCACTCGCGGATCAGCCAACACAGTTGATACAGTAACTTCATTGTTGCCTCCAAACACCAACACAGTACCTGGCTCATACTTGGCATCTGCTGAATAAAGTTCAGCCAAGTCAGCGTATTGTGCTGTGGTCGCTTTGCCAAACACAGTGTTGAAATAAACAGTTGCACTACCGATATTACCAACACCGTTTGCATTGTTATTGACAATGTTACCACCACTGATGTTCCCAGTTGACACCGTCAAACTTGAACCTGTGATAGCCGCGCCTGTGATAGCACCAGTAACCGATACCACTGCGCCCAGGTGACTTGTGCCAGTTACAGTTCCGCCCGCTGATATCAATCCAGCAGTTAATACGTTACCACCGGTTACATTACCACTTGCACTAAATACACCATTATTTTGTGTAATGCCAGTACCGGTTGGGGTCAAAACAATGTTTGCATTGGCGGCCGTACTGGTGATCAAATGATCACCAGTGTCGTAAAAACCTCCAGTAACTATAATATTGGCAGCAAAGATATTACCACCTGCTGACATTATACCGGCAGTCAACAAGTTACCACCTGTTACGTTGGCTGTTACTGATACTACGGCACCCAGGTGGCTTGTGCCAGTGATTGTGCCAGTTGAACTGATCAGGCCACCTGTTAATACATTACCACCTGTTATGTTGGCAGCACTGGTGATTGTTGATGTAGCACTTATTAATCCACCTGTTAATACGTTACCACCAGTAATGTTACCAGTGACACTGCTTAAACCAGTTGTGTAGATACCAGTTGTGGCCACAACAAATACGTTGGCAGTACCACCAATTGTGATATTGGCATTGCCACCCGAAGTACCAATGTTGGCTTCACTTGTGCCGTTGAATATTTTGCTGGCACTGAGTCCAGTTAAGGCCGCGCCGTTACCAATAAAATACGGAGCAGTTACGTTGGCGGCTGCGGATATTAATCCACCTGTTAACAAGTTACCACCAGTTACGTTACCACTCACGCTGTTTATACCAGTTATGTAGGCCCCAGTAGTAGCAAATACAGCCACGTTTGACGTACCACCAACTGTGATGTTGGCGTTGCCATTGGCCGTCTGAATGTCAATCAGTGTGGTTCCATTTTGGATTCGATCGCCCAGGATGTTGCCACTTAGCGTGGCGTTACCAGTCACAGTCAAGTCACCTGTAATACTCAAACCAGCATTGTACCATACACCAACGTTGGCTGTGCCAGCCACTGTGTGTGTGATATTGCCACCAGACCCATTGACTTTGACGTTTGATGTTCCGTTTATAATTTGGGTAGCATCTACACCTGTCAGTTGTGAGCCGTTACCAATGAAGTAGGAGCCTGCGATATTACCTGTGGCACTTACAATACCACCTGTGAGCAAGTTTCCACCAGTTACATTACCTGTGGAACTGAGCAAAGTAGGAGCAAAACTGCCAGCAGTGAGACTGTTGGTAACAATAAGATTGCCGCCGTAAATATTACCTGTTGCTGATATACCTGTTGTGCCGTCTAGTGTTAATGCCATAAAAATTATCCTTGCGTATATTTATGGTGCGTAAACATATAAGGTGGAACTAGTGGGCACAAAGATATTGTACCCTGCTCCTATGCTTACAGGACCCAATAACATGGCATTTACTGAGTCTGCTACAACTACGTTAGCATTTAGCGTTTTAGGGCCTGCAAAAGCGCCGTTTAACAAGAAAC
>Ga0214919_10007901_pt1 | contig 14214 bp, 16 predicted proteins | sample LL1503_MetaG_FD_177994 | JGI IMG/M metagenome (GOLD analysis project Ga0214919, IMG submission 177994) | Freshwater microbial communities from Lake Lanier, Atlanta, Georgia, United States - LL-1503 | ecosystem: Environmental > Aquatic > Freshwater > Lake | place: USA: Georgia | collected...
TTAGTGAAAAAATAAAAGCAAATGAAAAATTAGTTCCTTTATACCAACAACTTAAATTTCGTAAATACAAATGGTACGCTCATATCAATAAAAAACGAACAGAAGATAATATGGTGAATAAAATAGCAAATAAATACAGCAAAGACCATATTATCATAATCGGTGATTGGAGTATAGGAAAACAAATGAGAAACTTTATATCTACTCCAAATTTAACCCTGAAAAGAAAATTACAAGAAACATTTAAGGTTTATAATATAGATGAATTTAGAACTTCTTGTTTATCCTATAAAACAGAAGAAGTATGTGAAAATCTATATTTGAAATTCAAAAAAGACCCAAAACAAAAAGACCGAAAGATACATTCTATCCTAACATATCAAATGGAAAATAATAGGAAGGGATGTATCAATCGTGATAAAAATGGATGTAAGAATATCCAAAAAGTATTCAAATCTTATATGGAAACAGGAGAAAGACCTGAAAAGTATAGAAGAGAATACAAAATCCAATAAAATATACTAACCATTACAGAAATGTAATTGTGAAATAGCATAATGCCCGTTAGGGTGCTTTTACACTATTGAGAAGGAGAATAACATTTTTTATTTTTTATAGAAAGTTTGTCTCATTTTTCTTTTTGGTCGGTGTAATTAGAATGAAATTTTTACCTTTATTACCATTATTACATACGTAACTTGTAACTACTTATCTCCAATAAAGCCATAATCTACTTTTTTAGGATACACACCGTTTTTACATAGTATTTTTCCAATCATTACATCTTCGTATATTTCCGATTCATATATTTTATTTGCATAAAATACAGCAGGGTTACATTCGTTGTTTATAATTTCTGCTGCTTTTCTACTTAATATATAACTGCATCCTCCATCTAGCCAAATTAAATTATCTGTTATAGGATATGGTTTATTATACCAATAGGATTTTTGATCAACTTTACCAAAATGATAATTACTCTCAAATCTTTTTTCAAAAACAATACGATTAAGTTTTTGACCAATATAATCACCATACTGAACCTCATGTATTTTATGCAAGTTTTTTATATTTTCTTTATTAAATCCTGTATCATGGTCATCTACCTTTAAAATATGAGTAACATCTGAAAAATGGTTGTTATGTAAAACATAGTCAATCATGGTAATTACTTTTTCTGGTAATCCGTCATACGCATCATTACATTTTAAATGTAATACGTGATTTTTCTTGTCCATGTATGTATTATCTGAACCACCTGTAAAAATATACGTATCTTTTCTACGTCTATTAATAATTTCTTCCCATAAGCACGAATGTTTATTACAAGACATTACCATAATTATTATTCTCATAATATAATATTATATTATTATAATCAAAATTTTTATTTTGTTTTCTTAAGTTGCGTATACTAAACCAGCGTTTCCACCTACAAACATAATCATATTAATTCGCTCTTCCATTAAAATAAAATTAAAATTGTATTCAAATATTCTCCAAGTTGGTTTATTAATTCCTATTATTTCTTGCGTTTGAGGGTCGCAAATGGTTAATACTTGGGCAAAAGGGTCTAATTGAGGAATGACAGTTGTAAATTCAAATTCAATTTTGTGAAAACGATTCATGTTAATCGCACCTGAAGGTTGTAAATCGAATGGAGACGTATTTAATCCAAATTGATAACAATACAACCCAGGCGGTGCATTTCCGGATGTTCTGATGTATTTTTCTATGTAACTAAATACACCTGCAGGTTGCAAATTTTCTCTGTATTGCCCATCCAAAAGAATGCCTAACGTAATTAGTATATCTTTTGTGTTTTCTAATGTAAAACGTCCTGTCATCATTAATTGACTTGAATTCCCATCTGGATTCACGCCTGGACCAATAGTTGTTCCATCAGATAATGTGTATACACCTTGAGTAGGTGTCGGAATCAAATCATTAGGTAAATAATTATAAGGCCAATTAGTATAATTAGACCACTCATTACGCAGATTCGCATCACTTCTTTGTAAATACCACATCCACCCTGTAACTAATCCAATAGATTCTAAATCTATTTTGTTTGGTCCTGTGACATTATAAAATATTCTCTCATTCACTTGTTTAAATAAATATTTTTGCTCGTTTTTAGCAAACAATTTTTGTTCATCATTCGAGAGAAATCCGTATGTACAATTTAAATGAATGTCGGAATTCCAGATTGCACGTGTATCTGAATAAGAATCAATCCCAATAGCCACATCAGGCGGTGTTTGTAAAAATCGATGCATTTGCATGTAATAAAGGTTCAGATTAGGCGCTACGTATGGAAAGTTGTTATAATTGTCAAACACATCACGTATTTTAAATAATTGATTTATGGGACGGATAGTAATTGTTATTTGCAATTCGTTGTACTGTAAAGCTACTAAAGGAAATGCCATTTGACTTTTTAAATTAAACCATGCATTCAAAGGAATGTACAGAATTCTACCGCGAATAGACGGTTCTGTACCGCCTGGTGATTCTGTAAAATAAGTATTTGGATACATATTCACTCGTGTCCCTGAATTTGCAGGGTCATTTAATTCAGGAACATTTCCAATCATTTCATCAAATAACGCTTTCTTTTCCGAAGGAAAATCCCTTTGAACAACAGATAATAAATATTGTCCTGAAAATTCTTGTAATTTTTGATTTCCACATGTAATGGTAATCTTACTAATCATTTGTGCTCCAATATTTTCAATCCATTTAAATTCATATGGCGCCCAATTTGTATACATTTCTTCGCCATCTGGATTTACAACTGTTCTAGGAGGAAATATTGGACTCCAAATAGTAGGTAACTGAAGAGACAAATAACAATCCATTAACAAATCACCATATCTAGGAATTTTAAAAGTAAAAGAAGATTCTTCTGTTAAATATAACGTTTTTGCACCTTCATAATCCACACGAAATTTCTGAAGACCAAAGTTAGTATATTTCGCATAAGTTGTTTTCCAGAATGTTTTACTTGGATTTGAATTTAATATTACATTTTGCTGTCCTTCACTCACTAAATTTAGTAATCCGCCAGCCATATGATTATTATGTATATTTAATTTTAAACCATTTATTAAATTATTTTGTTAGATTTTATTTCGTTTTTTGTATATTATTTGTTTTTTTATAATACCTTATAATAAGTATGCCTGCAAACACGATGGATATGGAAAGCATGAAAGAAAATTTTGTATCATTTATCATTTTTATCGTCATTATTCTTATTATTATAGTTATAACCATTTGTGTTATTTACATTCGCCGATTAAACACAAGTAATTGCAATTATATGACTAATTTATATGGAACATTAGACGGAAATATTTCTTCTATTGACCCTAGCAGTCCTGATTCTAGTGGAAATTTAAGAGATTATTACATTAAAACCGCTTATAATGCTTGTAGCGGCGGCAGTTATAAAAATGATTATGTAAACATTTGCAATTTAAAAAATGTCCTTAAACAAGGTGTAAGAGGTATAGACTTGGAAATATATTCTATAGATAATAAGCCGGTGGTTTCTACATCTACTTCTAATAGTTATTACATAAAAGAAACATTCAATTACGTGAATTTTTCCGATGTTATGAGCACAATTAAAAATTATGCTTTTTCAAGTGGAACAGCTCCTAACTACAACGATCCTCTTATTCTGCACTTACGATTCCAAAGTTCTAATCAAACTATGTATACAAACACGACAACTATTTTACAAAGTTATGATTCTATTCTTCTTGGTAGCGATTATAGTTTTGAAACAAATCGTACAAATTTAGGTTCTGTTCCGTTATTAGATTTAATGGGGAAAGTCGTGATTATTGTAGACCGCTCCAATACTGCATTTGTGGAAAACCAGGCTTTTTTAGAATACGTAAACATGGCTAGTAACTCTGTTTTTATGCGTGCCATTACTTATTACGACGTTAAAAATACACCAGACATGGCAGAATTACAAGATTTTAATAAAACAGGTATGAGTATCGTATTTCCAGAAAATGGAGTAAATCCTCCAAATCCGAGTGCTATTGTAACGGGAGAAAACGGATGTCAAATGACAGCTATGCGGTTTCAAAATACAGATAGTTATTTAGAACAGTACAATTCTTTTTTCGATGAAGCTGGTTACGCGTTTGTATTAAAACCATTAAAACTAAGATACGAACCTGTTATGGTTGACCAAGCAAAACCACAAGATAAAAAGTTATCTTATGAAACTAGAACTTCTAGCACAGATTATTATAGTATTAATTTTTAATTTATCTTCGATTTTACAAAATCTTTTATTATATATTTTCTATATATAATACAATATGAAACTAAACAAAATATGTGATAAAAATATAACTTTCGGAGACTGTGAACTAACAATTCTTCGTTTAGCCGTAGACAACGCTGAAAAAAAACTGGGGAAACGAATCGTTAGCTCAGAAAACGTTATTAAAATGATTGAAATAGTAGAAAATTTTATCAAACGCAAAAACTTGATTTGTTATGGAGGAACAGCTATTAATAACATTCTACCGAAAGATTCACAATTTTATGATAAAGAAACTGAAATTCCCGATTACGATTTTTTTACCACTAACGCATTAAATGATGCCAAAGAATTAGCAGATATTTATTACAAAGAAGGGTTTGAAGACGTAGAAGCCAAATCAGGAATACATCATGGTACATATAAAGTGTTTGTAAATTATACTCCGGTAGCGGATATCACGAGCATTCCAAAAGAAATATTTAGTGTTCTCAAAAAAGAGTCTATTCGTGTTTCTGGAATACTGTACGCACCTCCTAATTTTCTAAGAATGTCTATGCATTTAGAATTAAGTCGTCCTGCAGGTGATATTTCTAGATGGGAAAAAGTATTAAAGCGTCTTACATTACTAAATAAATATTATCCAATAACAAATATCGATTGCAATAAGGTTGATTTACAAAGAGACCTTGCTACAACGTATGAAGACGTTAAAAAAAATGAAATATACGATACAATTATAAAAACATTCATATCACAAGGAGTCGTATTTTTTGGAGGTTATGCAATTTCTCAGTATAAAAAACTAATGAAACATAACAAAAAAGATAATCGTGTCTCCGATTTTGATGTTCTTTCTAAAACGCCCAAGGTAACAGCAGAAATAATAAAAGAACGGTTGAATGATATTGGTGTTTCCAAAGTAAAAATTATAAGGCATGAGGCGATTGGAGAATTAGTTCCTCTTCATTATGAATTAAAAATAGGGGTTGACACAGTTGCATTCATATATGAACCAGTCAGTTGTCATTCTTATAATTTAATAAACATAAAGGGTGAAAAAGTAAAAATCGCCACAATCGATACAATACTAAGCTTTTATTTAGCATTTTTGTATGCAAACAAACCATATTACAACGAATTTATTGATAGAACTATATGTTTATCTAAATTTTTATTTGATGTACAACAAGAAAATAGATTATCACAGAATGGCGTGTTAAAACGTTTTAGTATTGTATGTTACGGTCGCCATCATGGTTTGGATGACTCGCGCACAGAAAAGGCAAAAAAATTTATAGAATTGAAAAATAAAAGAGGAACAAAAGAATTCGAGGAGTGGTTTTTAAATTATGTTCCTGGAAATAAAACAGAAAGCAAAGAAGGCAAAGAAAGTAAAAGTAAGAGAGAAAGTAAGAGAAAAAAGAGAAATTATCCGTATACAAAAAACTCAAAGAAATCAAAAAATCCTTACAACAGAACAAGAAAAATGAAATTTTGGTGAAACGTAAAAATCACAAAACATATGTTTCTAAAAATGTAGAATACGTTATGTAAAGGCTTTTAGATACAATTATATATACAAAATTTTTATCGATATCATATGGTAGCAATTTGAATAATAATTTAAAAAAATAAACGCTGTATAATATTATTTTTTCAATCATTTTTTTGAAAAAAAAATGTATATTATCTGAACATTCCCATTCATCAACATAACTACACATTTGCGTGCTTCTTTGTTTTATATAAAATGTATGAATATCTAACAATCCACTTAATATACGATGAATGTTTGTTTTTTCATTTCTTACATTCAAAATGTAATTTATTTTATCGCTTCCAAATAAATCTAAATATAATATTTTTTTGCGTATATCCTTTTGAAAAATATAAGGATTAAGACCGTCAATATATTTTGTTTTATAATTTATTTTACCATCAATCAAAAAAGGAAAAAAGCACGATTTAATAATACTGTCAATCAAATCTTCGTTGCTTTTGTATTTGGTTTTTACTATTTTTTTCCCGTTTTGAATGTTATAATACGTAATATACAATCTATTGTTTACTTTCAAATAAAAATCATTCGATATGTATTTATTTAAATATACGTGTATGTTTTTGATTTTTTCTAAATGATAACTCTCTTTAAAATTATCAAACAAAATACTATATAATTTATACGCAGCATCTAGAGAATTTAAATAGTACAGTAATGAACATATAGCTCCTATACTACAAGAAGACATTCTATCTACCTTTATGTATTTGCGATTTTCCATTTCTTTCAAAAAATAAAGAGCTCCAATTAAATAACTACCGTTAAATATACCACCATCCAAAACCAAATCTATTGTTGTATTTCTTTTCGTTATTTCTTCTGGCAAATTTTTTATTAATTTATTCACATATTTACGTATTAGTTTCATTATTATTTTACTATAAAATAAATGTTTTATAAAACCGTACATACTTTGGACATTTAGAGCATCGATTTTCTAAACATTATACTTTATTCCCATTTATTTTCTAGTAAAATAATATACACACATCTATATATATAATGAAAGAATACATCCAAATGTCGAAGTCATCGCACGAAAATAGCAATAAAGAGTTTTTGGAAATTGAAATTAAAAGGATAAATTTATTATTGAGTTCACGAGTCTTTGACAGGAATGAAGTTACAAAGAAAAGTGTAGCTACCTATTTGCGATTTCTTGAATCCGCCAAAGTTTTTCCCAGCGATTTTGAAGACCTTTTTGGAAAATTTATTTTAATTCATGAAAATGACATTTTTCCACAGTATTTCAATACTCCAGAGGATACATTTGAGGAAGATCGCAAGTATCTATTGTTTCAAATGCCAAGTCCGGAAGGGAAAAGTAAGAAAAGTACATAATTGTTTTTTATATATTTTATCTTCTTTTTATGTATTTTATCTTCTTTTTATACATTATGATTATAAATATAGAATTAAAAAATTTTTTTATAAATCATAATATTAAAACTATAAATAATGTTTATAAAGAAAAATATACAAACAAAAATGTTACTGGGTTTGGTGATTTTATACGTGGTTGTTATTTTTTATTAGATTTTTGTAAAATATATAATCTTCAATATAATATTATTGTATTACATCCAATATACAGATTCTTATTAAACACAAACTATATAAATAAAGATATTACAGAGTCTATATCTTTTTTTGATTTTACGAATTTTAACGAAAATATCCATTTAACTTTTAACAACGATTGCAGAGAATTAAACAACGAATTATTATCTTATATTAAAAAACTACCTATAATTGAAAACAACGTTTATTTGTATAATACTGTTTTTCCTATTCAACCAATTTCAGAAGAAAATAAAACCACAGTTTTTAAACTTATCTTGCCAAATTATAGAATGAACGTCTATATTGAAGATATATTAAATCAATTAAAATTACAAAAATATGTCTACAAAGCAATTCATATAAGATACGGTGATAATTATATGATACAAAAGAATGGAATGAAACTATTTAAAAAAGATGTTATTCAAAAATTATTATCGCAAATACAAAATATAATCAATCCGAAAGATAATTATATCATGTTATCTGATTGTCCATTTATTAAAAAATACATACTAGAAAGAATACCTAATACAAAATGCGTTTTCAAAGAAATTACACATTTAGGTGAAGGTGTTTTGTTAACGGATAACAGTATAAAAGATACCTTATTAGATTTTTATTTACTTTCTTATTCGAATGCCATATACAGTTTTTCAAATTATCAGCATGGAAGTAGTTTCAGTAAATGGTGCGCGATTACTTATAACATTCCTTTTACGCCTTATAGAATATAAGCGTATCAAAAAATGTTAAAGAACGATAGATTGTTAAATTTATAACAAACGAATCCTAGCAAAACACTTATAAATAAAAACCCGTTAATATTATTTTCGTCTTTTGAAAACGAGTCAGATAATTTATTAAATTTATAAAAAACAAATCCAAATAAAATACTTATAAAGAAAAACCCGTTAATATTATAATTCCCATCTTTTGAAAACAACGAAGGAATGTATGTGAAAAGTGTTTTTTTCAATATAGGTAATTGAAATAAAAAATACAATACAGCTAATAAAATAGGCGTTTGAATTTCATTATACATATCGTTCAGAGAGTCATTAAAAGTATCTGTTTTCTTAACCTTTTTATTATACGCACTAAGAATATCTTCAGAGTTTTCTTGATTTTTAATATAATCTAGCGTTTGTTCTTTAGGGATGTAATTTGGTTGTGTTTGAACATCTTGCATAATTGTATCGGTATTTTTGGGAATATCTCTAGAAGGTAATTGAGTAAGAGATGATGCGCTTGCTTGCTGAAGTCCGCTTATAATTTGATTAATTGTGCTTTCATCTAAACTCATAGGCGCTGTCATGGGCGTCATAGGTGCTTGTGATTTTGAATTATTTTCATTTGCAGTCAATACTATATTATTTCCTCCTCCTGTAGGGTCAATAGGTAGTTCTAAAATACTACTGGTTTCACTCATAATTATAATAAAGAATGATTGATTTTTATTATTACGCAAAAATCAATCCTACAACTTAGTCTGGTTGTGAAAATGCAACTATTTTTTTTTTCGAACTACATTTGGTAGATACTGGATTATACTGATAACATTTATCATCGTGTTTATAAATTTTATCTTTTATCTCTTCTAAAGGTGGAGCCATAAAAATAATACAATCTTTTCCTTTACAAATGCTTCTAAATATTGTAGCTAATCCAAAACCTAATAACAAAGACATGATTATTTTCCCATTTTTAGTATGAACAAATTTACCAAAATTCACCATTATTATATACTCTATATATAATCATTTTTTCCGTTTTTTATATTTTCTTTGTTTGACTTTATACGTTTCACTTTGTTTCACTTTGTTTCTTTGATTTCAAGTTAATGTTGTACTGGAATCGTGTATATTTTACTTGTATCTGACGGACATTTCACTTGTTCTGGTTTGAAATAAAAACAATTATCCGCCGAATCCTTAAACAATATTTTTTCTACATTTTCAGGACTTGGGTAAATATAGACTTTTTTCAATTCAGGACCCATTATATACACAAAAAATAAACCTACAGCCAAACTTACAATAAATACAGGTAGAGAGATGTAATCTAATATCATTTATAAATAATATATATATTAAATTACTAAAACATTCCTGTTTAACTTATTTTTTAGTAGGAAAATTTGAACATCCTGGTGTAATCGACAGTTTTTTAAATTTTGCTTCGGCATCTTCTTTACATCCAGGATTTTTATCGGGGTGAAACACACGCGCCTGGTCATAATAATCACGTTTCGTTTTACATGGCTCAGGATTTTTCCCGTTACTTTCACACCCTTCAATATCAATTAAAACATTTTCGGATTCATCTGATCCCCAATCAATAGACCCATTCGATGAATTTGGGGAACTTTCAGGACTAATAGGGGTTTTCCTTGTTTTCGTTTTAGTGTTTGCATTCGTATTTTTCGATTTATTTGTGTTTGTAATAGTAAATTCCATCACTTTTGGCTCTCTATGATAAAACTCTGTATCAGAAATAGTGAATGGTTTTTCTATTAAAGAATATGTATTATTAGAATCATTATAATCTACATACATTTGACTGTATTTTAATTTCAGAATTTCTTCCATAACAGGTTCTAATCGTTTTACAAATAATTCGACAGCATCTTCTACAAATGTTTCGTCTGATTTCGCATCAAAATTAGCCATAGATTCTTTGATTTGCTTAATAATTTCGTAATACTCGTTTTGTTTTTTTTGTAAATCTTTTTTTTTATCTGGATTTTCTATAATATTATAGTATTCTTGTAAATAATTAGCTAAAAGATCAGAATAATCGTTTATTTCTTTTTTGTATTTTGCGAATTCTTCAATAGCTTCTTCTTCTTTAATATAATTAAACAACAGTCTATTTTTGGTTACGATGATATTATTTTTTACTTGTTTTAATTCTTCTTCTAGGTATTTTATATCATTCGGATACAATTCTACCATACCGGTGTCTAACAATATCCTTAAATTACAAGGCGTTACTACATCTCCGCAAGTGGCGCGTAGTATTTTTCCAGTATTTGCATTATCATGGTCATAATAACATGTAAAAATAGTTCCAACAGGCCTTTTACAATTAATACATTGTGGTTTAAGTTGATTATAGGTTCTTCTTTTTTTTGCTATACTAACATCCATCTTTAATATTTGTGCAACCTGTTTCATTTTTTCCTTCTCATATGTACTTTTTAATTTATAATATTCATTCATTTTTTCATTAAATTCTGAATACTTTTCAGTCATTATATATAATACAATATATTTACTTAACACCTTTGAACATAAATTGTATTATCTAATTGTATCATATTCATTATCCCAATTAGGCAACCCTGTAATTAATTCCTGATGTGCTATCCTTTTAACTTCTTGTAATTTTTTTATTTTGGATAATATGTATTGTTGTTTTTCAACATTCTTGGCTTGTATTTCGGAAGGGGTTAATTTCCCTTTGTATTTAAACAATAGAATGATTCCTAAAATCAGTACAAATAATAAAAACAATCCTATGTTAAATACTGTATTATAATGTTTCATTCTAAAAACATGTGTCTGTTTGAGTGTTTCATTCAAAAAATATTTAACACCAGGTTCAATCAATCGTGGTTTTAAGTCAGAAAAATCCATCAAATAATATTATATTATATTACAATTATTATATATGGCAAATTCGCTATTGAATATGATTGCTTTTATATGCACAACTATTTTTTACTACATGTTAATAAAACCGGTTTTAACATATGAAATACTTATTAATCCAGAACAGTATAAAGATTACAACAAAAAAATTTACAAGGCTTTAGGTATATATCTTACTCTTGTTATCCTAATACAATTTCTTATAAACATCGCAGCTGTGAATAGTAAATGTGGTGGAAATCTAACAGACAATTTAGCTCCGGCAGGATTAATGACTTTATTTCCATGGCTTCTTATTTTTGGCGCTATCATAATCGTTTTAATAATGTATCCTGGATTTAAGATGGCTTTTTCAGATGTGATTGGTTATTTTTATGTCGCAGGCACAGCAAATAAAGTGATGACAGAACTTCTTATCAATAAAAACATTCAACAAAATATTGATGGTTCTCAAATGAATGAAACCGAAAAGGCAAATATGGAAAATGCCGCAGATGCCATTATTAAAATTTGCGGAAATACCTCTATATTGATTAACCAAATAGTGCCTAGTAATTTTGATAAATACTGGGAAATATTGCATCCTTTAATGAAAACCAAGTATCAAACAGACGGCCCAGAAACAACTACTATGAGAAAACAATTATTTAATTTAGTTGTTATGCGCGATAGTATTGGAGAGATGTTGTGGTACATATACACCGGAATATTACTTACCTCTATCGTTCAAATGAAAATATCTACTACACCTTGTTATGTGAGTAAAGCAACCATGGAGAAAAACTACAAAAATTATCTGGCAGAAGAGCAACAAGATATCGATAAAAAAAACAGTTCTAAAAGTACAAGCTATACAGTTACTTCGTAATTATAATATTATTTGCGTTCAAAAATATTATATATTTTTATTAATTACCACCTGTTTGGCTACGTTTCGAATAATTTTATCTTCGTCATTTTCATTTGTGCTCATCGACTCAATAATAATATGATTGTACTCGTCGCTTTTGGAAGAATCGGAACATGCACATTCAGGATATTTTTCTTTCCACTTGGAAATCAAATGAATATTCTTATTCGCTACTTGTTTAATGGCCTTTTTAATACGTATTTTCTCTTCATTTTCTTTTTCCCATTTATCCTGGTCTTTTATGTACAAAACTTCTCTCTTGGAATCGCTACAATGAACCGGTCTTTTATGTATATCTAATGCTTTCAAATTATTAATGATGATATTAGATATACCATCCACATATCCCATTTTCCCCACGTTTTCCAAGTCAGACAATTTTAGTTTCAAAGAATTAACAAAATCCATAATATTCATCGCATCTTTGCATTCCTCATTCAAAAACAAATTCAGATTGAATGTTTTATTATTACTGTTTATGTTAGTGGTTGTCGGTTTTATTTGTTTGCAAATGTCTAACATCATATGCTTCATTTCATTATTTTCTTTTAACAACAGCATAATCAGTTTCTTATCAGTCGGTTCATCTTCACATGTAATAGTGTTTTCGTCGGATTCAATTTCAAAAGTATAATCGCATGTCTGCCTGTGTTTCCACAATCCTTGGCGATATTTATATTTTTTACCGCATTCACAGTTGTAAAAAAAAAGGGGCTTTTTGGGGCTTTTTTGTAATCCAAAGCGTAACTCCGCGTCATTCTCCTGATGCTTACGGGTGGAAATATGTCGTAACCATTCTTTTTTTTTACTGCATTCAAAGTCACAATATTCACAGGAAAAATCAGGGGGCTTTTTGGGGCTTTTTTTGTCATCCAGCGTCATCCTATTTAGAGGACAGAAAAAAGCCCCTAAATCGTTTTTTAAATATATTAAAAAAATTATGCTCACATTTTAAAAATTATTTTTTTAGTGACCACACGTTAATTTTCAATTATGGTCACAAAACTTTTTTTTTGCACAAGTTCTTTGGCCTTTTTCGTTTTTGGACATTTTTTTTGTCCATTTTTGAAAATCGGAAAATACTTTTGGGAATTTTTTTTCATTTTTTAGAATATAAATTCTCTAATCTACTTAAAGAAACTTTATTTGTCCACAATTATTTCTTTTGATATTTTTTTAATTATTTTATTCTCTTTCTCCAAGTCATTATCTCCAGAACCACCAAAAGATTCAACCATTAATGTATTGTATTGGTCCGAATAGTTAGATTCGCTTTTGACGCAATCCGGATGAATTTCTTTGAATTTTGGAAGCATTCTGATGTTTTTGTTTGCTACGCATTTTATGGCTTTTCGGATTTTATCTTTTTTCTCGGCTTCCTTTTCCCATTTATTTTCGTCTTTCACATATAGTATTTCTCTCTTTGTGTCCGTACAATGAATAGGTCTTTGAGTTACATCCAGAGCTTTTAGATTCGTAGTAATAATATTAGAAATGCCTTCTACGTATCCAATCTGTCCTACCTTTTCCAAATCAGACAAAGTTAGTTTAATAGAATCAACAAAATCCATAATGTTCATCGCATCTTTACATGTTTCATTCAAAAAGAATTGTAGATTGAATGTTTTGTTATGACTATTAGTGTTTACAGTCGTTCCATTTTTAATCACTTCCAATATTTGATTTTGCAATTCGCAATTATGATTTTGTTGTTCCTTCATTTGATTTTGCAATTCAGCGTTTTGTTTCATGACTTCTTGATTTTGTTTCAAAATATTCATTACGAATTCTTTATCAATCACAACTTGATTATCTGTTGAGTTAATCTTACATTTCTTTTTATGACGATAATAACCGCTATCATATTTATAAGCTTTACCACAAACACAATTGTATAGAGGAACTTTTTGTACTAAATCACTACCATTTACTATCATTTTACTATCATTTTCCTTTTTTTTATGTTTATCGGTTGCCAAATGTCTATCATATTGACTTTTTCGTGACGTAGAATAGTAACATATTTCACAACAAAAATTTAATGGAACTTTTGGAAACTTTTTACTATCCATTACTACCATTTATATGATAGTAGAAAAAGTTCCTAAATTATTTTCCGAAAAAATAAAATTTTTTTATGCTCACACTTTAAAAAATTTTATTTCAGTCACCAGACCTTAATTTTCAATTATGGTCACAAAACTTTTTTTTTGCACAAGTTCTTTGCCAT
>Ga0214919_10007902_pt1 | contig 14213 bp, 12 predicted proteins | sample LL1503_MetaG_FD_177994 | JGI IMG/M metagenome (GOLD analysis project Ga0214919, IMG submission 177994) | Freshwater microbial communities from Lake Lanier, Atlanta, Georgia, United States - LL-1503 | ecosystem: Environmental > Aquatic > Freshwater > Lake | place: USA: Georgia | collected...
CTCATTAACGCCGCATTCTCGTTTGAAGCGCTTGCCGATGAAGTGATATTTACTTTTGGTCCCATCATCGCCACATTAGTTGCAACAACGATCTCTCCTACTGCATCCGTCTATACCTGCATGGGATTTCTCCTTGTAGGCGGGACTATTTTTCTCACATCAACTTCGACTGAACCACCCGCTACACATCACCTCGAAAAGAGTTCAGCAAAATCGATTCTCTCAATCCCCATAGTTCGTGCTGTTGTCATTTCTTCGGTTTTTGTCGGAGGTTTCTTCTCCTCAGTAAATCTAGTCACGATCGGCTATGCCGACGATTACAATCACAAAGCACTTACTGGGTTACTTGTTGCAATTTGGTCAGTTGGAAGTGGAATTGCCGCTTTCATCAATGGCAGTTTCCATTGGAAAATCTCAGAGCCACGCAGATACGTTCTCTTTGTTGCACTCCTTGGCCTCCTTGCCATCCCGCTATATCTCGCCGCTGAACTAGCGCCAGGAAATCTTGTTGCCATTAGCGTTGCACTATTTCTCAACGGCTTTGCAATTGCACCACTTTTAGTTGCCGGAAACTCTGCAGTCGAAAAAAGCGTTCCTGATTCTCAAGTAACAGAAGCGCTTGGTTGGTCACTTTCAGCGCTAATTGTTGGTAATGCCCTCCCTGCATTTATTACGGGAAAGATCATCGATACCTATGGCGCAGCTCCTGCCTATCTGATTCCAATTTTGTGTATGGCAGCAGCATTTGCAGTAATGGTGGTGTATCGAAGAACTTGGCGAAATCCCTGATTTCACCCCATCCCTGTGGCAACCTAGCCCCGTGATGAGCGAGAACGACGGCCAAGAACCACGCGACCTTCGCCTCATCGGACGTACCGAAGATGGCACTCACCTTGAACTCGCCGATCGCGATGGCGCAACATTTCAGGTTCGAATCAGCGACACTCTTCGAGCCACTATTAATCAACCGCGCTTAACTCCGGTTACAGATGAACCGCAAGAAGTTATGACCATCAAAGAAATTCAACGCAGACTACGAGCTGGCGAAACAATGGATGCAATCGCTCGTCTTGGAAATATCTCGGTTGAAAAGGTAGAACGGTTTGCTGGTCCAGTTCTACAAGAGCGTACCTTCATCATCTCGCAGGCAGAGAAAACACCACTTCGTAAAGATTCTCACGCACTCACACTTGGTGATGCAGTTCAACAACGCCTCGCTCCACTCGGAGTGAATATGGAACTTGTCCAATGGAATGCATCTCGAAAAGATGACGGCTCTTGGCTCATCGTTTGTTCATATCCGAATCGTGACGGCGCAGGAAATGCATCGTGGAACTTTGACTCAGCTAAACGCACGCTCTCATCAGTCGATGATGGTGCTCGTTGGATTTCTGGCGAAGAGCAACCAAAACCACCACGCCAAGAAAATGGATTTGTTGCAAATCAAGGAACTACTGATCACCGCGAGCCACCACGTCTAGTTGCAGTGCGCACCACTCCAACTGAGAGCGAACCAGAGAAACCAGCAACTCCAGTAGCTTCTCAAGAAACTTTAGATATCGAACCTGATGCAAAACGTGATGGCGTAAAACGCAGAATTTCAATCCCGTCTTGGGATGACATTATGTTTGGCAAAAAGAATAAAGAGGACGATTAAGGTACTGACACTCACCATGGGCATTTGTCGCGATCGTTGTCATTGAATTTCTGACGTGCTAGACAGATTTTAGCAATTGACAAATTCTTCTCACATTATTCTCCGCTTCATCTCCTGTTAACCCCGCTCATTCATTCTTAAAGAATGAAGGTGCTCGTTATCGGTGGCGGAATTCTTGGAACTATGCATGCCCGCCTGGCAATCCACGCTGGACATCAAGTAGTTCACATTGAACGAGATATGTATCCACGTAGCGCATCCGTTCGGAATTTTGGACTGATTTGGGTGAGTGGGAGAAAAAGTGGTGAAGAATTAAATGTTTCCCTTCGGGCACGCGACTTATGGGATGAAATTAAGAGAGAGATCCCAGAATTAACGTTTCGCGCAAATGGTTCCTTAACTCTTGCCACGAACGATTATGAATTAAAAGTTATGGAACAGTGCCTCAATAAACCAGACGCCAGCATTCGGCAATGGAAAATTCTTGACAGATCTGAAACCCAAAAAATTAATTCAGCTCTTCAAGGTAAATTCTTAGCTTCATTATGGTGTCCCCTTGATGCCACAGTTGAACCACACTTGATATTGAAAGAAGTACGAAATTCATTATTACAGAGTTCAAATTATATTTTCCGAAATAACGTCGACATAATCGATGTGACAAGCTCGAGTGAGAAAGCGATTGCGATCGCTCGAAATGGCGAAATTTTTGAATCTGATCTCATTGTTCTATGTCCCGGAGCAGATCACTCCACGCTCTTTAAAGATCAGTTCGACACAGCGCCTGTAAGGCGAGTTCGCCTTCAAATGATGAGCACCGAGCCTTTTACACAACAGCTGTCAACTTCAATCGCAGATGGCGACTCTCTACGATATTACCCCGCGTATGATGTGCCAGCGCTCCGTGAATTACCTGAGCAGACGTCCATTGCCAAACAGAAAAATATGCAACTTCTGATGGTGCAGCGATTAGATGGAACTCTTACGATTGGCGATACGCATGAATTTGATGAGCCATTCGAATTTAAACTTGAAGAAGAGCCTTACACGTACCTTCACGAAGTTGCCAGTGAATTAATCGGATCTCGATTACCGTCTATCAACAAAAGATGGGATGGTATATACAGTCAACGTATTGACGGCGCTGTATGCGACCGGCGACAAATCGCTTCAAATATCGTTTCTGTGACTGGTCCAGGTGGAAGGGGAAATACCCTTGCGCCTGCTATCGCAGAAACCACCATGAAAGCATTTCTGTGAACCTTGAATTAGTTGCCCTAGACGTAGCGGGAACCACAGTAAAAGATGATGGCGTTGTCCTGGAAGCATTTAAATATGCCTTTCATCACGTGCAGCCAATTTTGTGGCAAGAAAATGCTCTGAAGTGGACTCAATACGCAATCGATACTATGGGTAGGTCAAAAATCGAGGTTTTTACTGCTTTACTCGGCGACAAGGAATTAGCTACGAAGGCTAATAGCGCCTTTGAAGATGCATATATTCGAGAACTGACTGAATTAGGAATCTCCCCTATTGCCGGTAGTGTCGAACTATTCAAAAACCTTAGAGAAAATCGCATACCAGTAGTTTTAACAACTGGATTTAGTAGAAGAACTCTTGATGTTATTTTGCGTGAGCTTAGGTGGACCGACCTCATTGACTTTTCAGTATGTCCTGAAGAGGCAGGTCGTGGAAGACCTCATCCAGATATGTTGATTCGAGCTGCAAAAGAACTCGGGGTGAAAAATTCAATGAACTCACTCGTTGCAGGTGATACCGCCTCCGATATGAAAGCCGGATCCGCATTCGGAGCTCGCCAGATCGTGGGAGTCTTAAGCGGAATTCACAACAAAGAAATTTTAATCGAATCCGGAGCGACATCAGTTGTTAACTCAGTAGCAGACATTTCGTTACTTTTGTGACACTTAATATTTTCCTTTTATTATCCTAAATGACTTTAACCCTTAACCAATCCTCTTCTGAAAATTGGAATTACACGCGGATACTCTCGCACACCTCGTTAGAAAGGACTAACTCCAATGAGAGTAACTCGACCTGGAATCGTTGCAACCGCTGCAGCGATTTTAGCTTCTGGGCTTGTCGCAATTTCAAGCCCCGCACATGCAGCATCGAATAAAATATGTTCAGCGACCGATCTCAAGAGCGCCGGAGGTATGGATGCTCTTGTCAAAGCTGCCAAGGCAGAAGGCGAATTAAATATCATCACAGTTCCACGTGACTGGGCGAATTACGGTGAGGCAATTGACATATTTACGAAAGCATTTGATATAAAAATTAATGACGATAATCCTGAAGGTTCATCAGCTTATGAAATTCAAACAATTAAAACTGTAAAAGATCCAGCAAAACAACCTGATGCAGTAGATATCGGAATTTCGGTATTGCCTGATGCCCTTGGTATTGGCCGTAAATCCCTCTTCACCCCTTATAAAGTTGCTACCTGGAACGACATTCCATCTGTGTGGAAGGACTCGACGGGACTTTGGTATGGTGATTATTACGGCGTATTAGCAATCGCTTATGACGCGTCACTCACCAAGGCACCTAAATCAATTAAGGAATTGATAACTGATCCTGCATACAAAGGCGCTTTGGCTCTCTCTGGAGATCCAACGGCTTCTCAACAAGCTCTTATGTCGTTATTTGCTTTTGCAGCAGCCAATGGTGGAAGTGTGGATAACATTATGCCTGGCATCGACGCAATTAAATCTGCTAAAGCGAATGGCAATTTCGTATCAGTAATCGGTAATAGTGCGAATTATGCCGCGGGAGCATATAAAGTTTCTCTCAATTGGGACTTTAATGGTCCTGGAGGAATAGCTTCGGCGAAAACAATTGGTAAAAACCTTCGATTCGTCATGCCTAACGACGTGGCACTTCAAGGAACACCTTACTTACAAGCAATTAATGCGAAAGCACCTCATTGCGCCGCTGCACGTCTCTGGGAAGAGTATCTCTATTCACAAAAGATTGGAAAACTCTCCACGGAAATTACCGCAGCTGACAAGAAGCTTTCTGGTTCAAAGTTGTTTAATCTACTCATGGGCGGTCAGAATATTTGGCGCTCGGGAGCAGCTCACCCAATTACCGAGGCAGCTATGGTGAAGAAGAAGACTCTCATTGCAGCTCCCGAAGGTTTCGACATTCCTAAAACCGCGAAGATAGTCGCGCCAGATCCTGATCAACAATCGACTCAAAAGGCGATAGTCATCACGGAGTGGCCGAAGATCTAACGTTGTCTTCACAACTCAGCTCATTCAAAGTAACCGGTGCGAACTCTCGCACCGGTTACCTTCGAAATGGCATCGGAGACATTCTTCCGATAGCGCCACTCGTGATATTTCTTTTGGTGTTCTTTCTCTGGCCCATCAGTGCAGTATTTGTTAATGCCTTCAAAGATAATGATGGAACATTCACATGGTCGAATTACTTGCTGTTATTTCAAGATCCCTATCGAAGAGCTTTTTATAACAGCGTTCGTCTCGGAATTATCTCTGCTCTCACAGGTGCAATTCCTGGCGCACTTATTGCACTCATTATTGAAAAAATAGGCGGAAATAGATTGAAAAAGATCGTTGCTTCAGTGAGTGGCGTTTTGGCTAACACGGGTGGAGTTCCACTCGCTTTTATGTTTTTAGCTGCATTTGGACCAGAAGGGCTCGCTACCCTCTCCTTGAAAGCCTTAGGGATTGATATTTACGGACACGGCTTCACTCTATTTTCATTCTGGGGTTTAGTTATCATTTACTCTTATTTTCAAATTCCAATAATGGTCATCATATTCTCACCTGCGATTGAGGCGATTCGAAAAGAATGGCATGACGCATCGCAAAGTCTTGGGGCATCCAATTATCAATATTGGCGTTTTATTGGTATTCCTATTCTTATCCCTTCATTCATTGCTTCTTTCCTACTCCTGTTTGCTAGCGCTTTTTCCGCTTTTGCAACTGCACGAGCGATGACAGTGGGTAATATTTCGCTTGTCCCACTCATCATTGGGACGCTTCTAGATGGAAATCTCACGGTCAATCAATTTAATCTGGGATACGCGTTAGCCATGGGAATGATCATCATCGCGTTGATAGCAATGATTCCCTACCTCATCATTCAAAGAAAAACATCACGATGGCTCCACTAAGAACCAAAAAATCCACCTCACTCATTGCGCGTGTCTTTCTCGTTTGTGTGGGGATTCTAGTTTGCTTACCACTTATCGGAGCCGCTGAGTTTTCTCTCAGAGAAGGTGGACGAACCAAACATAGTTTTCATGCCTACCGCTGGATCTTTGAGCAAGAAGACTTTAGTAAAACATTACTGACAACTTTGCAAATATCACTCGTCGCTGTCTTCGTCACTTTTTTCTTAATGGTACCTACAGTGGCATGGTTACATATCCAAGGAAAAAGATACCTTCGCTTTGTAGAAGTCTTGACCGTATTACCTCTCATCATCCCAGTTGTAGCACTCGCTACAGGCGCAGCATTAGCCCTTCCAGCATGGATTCAGTCGTCAAAATACATTCTCTCCATGATGTACGTCGTTCTAGCCATGCCATTTACTTTCAGAGCCTTAGACATTGGAATGAGAGGGCGTCAACTTGATATTTTAGTAGCGGCAGCGAGAAGTCTTGGCGCAAAATGGTGGTCTATTATTTTCATGATAATTACACCGATAATTTTGAAGTCAATTTTTGCAAGTATCTTTCTCACGGTAGCTCTCTCGCTTGGTGAATTCACATTCGCACAATTGCTTCATTGGAGCACATTTCCAACATGGGTGGCCGTTGCGGCTCAAGGTAATATTTTAGGAGCAACAGCTCTTTCCGTTTCTGCATTACTGAGTGCATGGCTTCTTCTCTTCTCATTTACTTTCTTTGACCGAAAAAAACAGAATGAGGCAAAATGACTTCTAATGCTTTAAAAATTTCAGGACTAACTCGTCGCTTCGGAAGTACTGTTGCCTTGGATGATTTCAATCTCGAAGTCGGTATAGGTGAGTTAGTCGCACTTCTTGGTCCTTCTGGATGTGGTAAAACAACTGCTTTAAGAATTATTGCTGGGTTAGAAAAAGAAGATGCGGGGCGTGTTTATCTAGGAGATGTCGACATAACCATGCGCCCTGCCAATAAACGTAACATGGGAATGGTTTTTCAGTCATATTCCCTTTTTCCAAATCTAACAGTTGAAGAGAATGTTGCATTTGGCCTGCAGATGAGAAAAGTCAACAAATCTCAACGTGTCAATAGAGCACATGAGCTTTTAGAACTCGTGGGACTCAACTCTCAGAGCAAGCGATTTCCACACCAACTATCCGGGGGTCAGCAGCAACGCGTAGCGCTTGCCCGAGCACTTGCTTACGAACCTGAAGTGCTTCTATTGGACGAACCACTTTCAGCATTGGACGCTCAGGTGCGAGCTAATCTCCGCGAAGAGATCAGGCGACTTCAATTAGCACTTGGAACAACGACTTTATTTGTTACTCATGACCAAGAAGAAGCGATGTCAATTTCCGATCGTGTTGGTGTCATGAACCATGGGAAATTGGAGCAGATTGCTGACCCGAATACTTTATATAACCAACCAGCCACAGCATTTGTGGCGGGATTCGTTGGAGTTATGAACAGAATCCCCACGAAGTCTCAAAATGGATATGTCAATATTTTCGGAAAAGATTATGAAGCCCAATTTATTGGCAGCGTTTCAGAAGATGTGATAGCTCTTGTACGTCCCGAAAAAATTTCCGTACATGCCTCAACGGTTAATTCGAATGCAAAGCTACTGATGAAGTCTTTCTTGGGATCTTCTACTCAATTAACATGTCAACTTTCAGATGGTCTTGTCATTCACGCTTTATCGGACAGTCAAGAGTGCAATAATCTCGAGCTAGGTTCACTGATAACTCTTCAATACAATTCAAAAAAGGCGTTGGTAGGCAGTGTCTAGTTCGCTACATCGAAAAATTCTTCGGAAAAAGAGTCGCCCCGATTCTGCGTGGAGAAAATTAGTATTTAGCGATGGCGAAAGACCAACTGGCCTTGAGCCCACTAAAAAAATTCCTCTTGCGACATTTATCCAAATGAGTGATCTTCATATTTGTGACTTTAAGTCCCCGGCACGCCTTGAATTTATTGATCGACTCGCTGATCCAGATAATCCGATGTCAAATCTCATACCTTACGTAGGAACATATAGAGCCCAAGAATTTCTTACCACCCAAGTGCTGGAAGCCATGGTAGATGCAATCAATGAAATTAGTCATGGACCCATGTCTGGAACACCGATTGATGCCGTAGTGATTACAGGTGATGTAATTGACAATGCGCAATATAACGAGTTGAGATGGTACAAGAATATTCTCGATGGAGGCACTGTAAATCCAAAGAGTGGTAACAAAGATTCAAAAGATGACTACACCTCTAGCGATTCACATCAATTTGATTCACATTACTATCATCCTGATGGTGCACCATCAGGAGTGGAATCTAATAGACCTCATGCGCTCTATGGGTTTCCGTCTTTCAAAGGTTTAGAAAATGCAGCGGAGAAGATATTCAGCGCTCGAGGCTTACGACACACATGGTTTGCTGTTCATGGGAATCATGATGCTTTAATGCAAGGGACAATCGCTCCTTCCAAAGAGTTAAATGAACTTGTCACTGGAAGTGTGAAATTAACTGGAATAAAGGAACATAATCACTTAGGAGAATTGTTTGCCGACTTTGGTGAAGTAGGCCCCGCTAAATATCCAGGTATTGATCGATTTGAGACCGTAACTACCTACCCTGACAAGCGACGAGCCTTGGTAGATCTAAATGATTGGATTGAGATTCACTGCGAATGCAATCATGATCATGGCCTTGATATAGAGCAAAAATCAACTGCATATTGGTATCGAAACATCAATGAACACATCCGACTCATTGCGCTAGATACCGTTAACAAATATGGTGGTTGGCAAGGCTGCATCCATAGGGAGCAATTTGAATGGCTTTCTGATTTACTAAAGGCTTCAACGAACAAGTATGTAGTCCTGACATCACATCACCCGCTTCAGGATCTCTTTAATGGATATGTTCCTGAAAATTTGACTTCAGCCGAGCCTGCTCTAAAGGATGAAATTATGGCGTTGTTAGAGAACTTTCCCAATGTCATATTGTGGTTCTCTGGACACGTGCATGACCATCGAATCAGCCAAAGAAGAAAATCGGATGGGAGTCATGCTTTCTGGGAGATCCGAACTGGTTCGAATATTGATTGGCCCCAACAGTCGAGAGCAATAGAAATACTTAAAGCAGAAAATAATCACATTGTTATTGGAACATCAGTAATAGATCATTCTGGTCCATTGAATTTTAAGGGAACACACGCCGAACTTGATGACCCAATTGCCTTAGCGGGATTTTCAAGAGAGCTCGCTGCAAACGATTGGCAGCGACACCGGCCGGGTACGCACTCATTTGAGTCTTTGGAAGGTGAGCTATCGGACAGAAATGTTTGGCTATGGGCTCCCGATCCACTCTTATGATTTACTGAATCATCACTTTTGAATGTGTGTGAATAATGGAATTCGAACTTCCGAATCAGTGATACCACCATGGTGTCCAACCATCGCCAACTGTTGTTTCTCTTTCTCAGGCTCAATCAAAACCAGTTCACCGTTTGGAATGGCTATGACATCTCCGAGTCGATCGAGTGAATCTTCTGTCACTACAGAGCCAAAGTAGCCACGTGCAACTGCTTCTGATTTCGTCAGGATCTCCGCTTTATTGCCAAAGAATTCTTGCCAGCGATTTTTCACTTCAGTTTCTGCACCGTTTCGAACATAGATATGTCGTGCTCGTGGTTCGCCCCCCAGAAGTGTGACATCCGTGAGTAAATCATTCTCTTTACCAATCACTACGGCGTCTTTTCTATTCACCATGCCATGATCTGCAGTAATCCAAAGACGTGTGCCGTGTGGCAATTCGGTGAGTAGTCGAGTGATGAGATCGTTCGTTTTTTTCATGGCTAGATGCCATTTTTCTGAACCCATGCCATCACTATGTGATGAATCATCAACATCATTGATATAGAGATAACAGAAAGAGCGTTCTTTACGTAACGCTTGGGCTGTCTCCGAGATAAGTTCGTCCAGAACGTTTGCACCGCGATAGGAAGCGCCTCGAAGGGCTGCTTGAGTAAAACCGGTCGCTTCATATCGCTTTGCAGCAACATGAGAGACCGATATTTCTTCTTTCACTGCGCGTTCAAAAAGTGTTGGCACACGTTGCCACATCACCGGATCAACGCGTTCATCCCATCGCAAAGCATTGAGTAAACGACCTGGTTCACCACTTCGCGGAACGCGAACGGTATAACCCAACATGCCATGCACTCCCGGCAATTCACCAGTTCCCAGCGTTGCAAGGCTCGTTGCTGTAGTTGATGGAAAATTGGCGCTCAACTCCATGCAAAGTTTTAATTGATTGATGATGGGAAGTGCGGAGTAATTTTCAATTGCATTCATCCCTAAACCATCGACCAGGAGAATGCATTCGCGCTGCGCAGGGCTCTCACCCAACGAGAGCGGATCTCGAGTATTAGTTAGACCTAGCGAATGAAAGACTGATTGTGAGAGGTCAGCTAAGGAATAGGTCACTTCGCTATCTTTCCATTAGCCTTCGCGTTATGGCGATTTATTCACCTGAAGTGCGGACAGCTCTCGATTCGGGAAGACCGATTGTCGCGTTGGAATCAACGATTATCAGCCACGGTTTACCTCGCCCAACCAATCTTGAGGTAGCGCGCGACGTTGAATCGATCGTTCGCTCGGCTGGTGCAACGCCAGCAACAATCGCCATGATTGATGGTGACGTTCATATTGGATTAACCGACGAATACCTTGAACGCATTGCACAAGGTTCTGATATTCACAAAGCAACAACTCGCGATCTGGCTATCTTCGCCGCTCAAAAGAAATCTGCCGCAACAACAGTTGCAGCAACTGCACACCTTGCACATCAAGCTGGCATTTCATTCTTTGCGACCGGTGGCTTGGGTGGAGTTCATCAAGGCGCACAAGAAACGTGGGATGAATCAGCCGACTTAACAGCGCTCTCCCGAATTCCCGTAACAATTGTCTGCGCTGGCGCAAAATCAATTCTCGATATTGGCGCAACGCTAGAGCGACTTGAAACACTCAGCGTTGCCATCGTTGGATATAAAACGAATTCATTTCCAGGTTTTTACCTGAAGAACTCTGGATTTTCTATCGAGCATCGATGCGAAAGTCCAGAAGAGATCGCTGCACTACTTCGTGCCAGGAAAGATTTAAGCACAGATAACTCCGCATTAATTGTTGCGCAACCGGTTGACAAGGAGATGGACCACGCGCTTCACGCATCTCTCCTCAAATCAGGTTTGGCTGCTGCTAGTCAAAAACACATTACTGGAAAATCAGTGACCCCATTTCTGCTCGAGTATTTCCATACAGAGAGCAAAGGTGAATCGCTCCGAGTGAATATCGACATCATTAAATCAAATTCACACCTTGCGGCTCAGATTGCAGTTGCTGCGCATTTATGAAAGCGCTCTGCATCGGAGATCTTGCACTTGATGTTGTTGCATTGTTACGTACTGAGATTACATATGGATCGGATACGCAAGCACATATTTCAACGCATGGAGGCGGAACCGGTGGAAACGTTGCAACGTGGTTAGGTGCAAATAAAGTTCCAGTTTTTCTGGTAACGAGAGTTGGGAAAGATACCGCTGGCGATGCGCTCGTTCGCGAATTAGATGCTTTCGGCGTTGAACATAACACTGAAGCCATTGAAGGAATTCACACAGGAGTTGTGATCTCACTCGTTGATGGCAAGGGCGAGCGAACTATGTTTCCTGATTCTGGCGCGAACGCTGGGCTTTCGTTAAAGGATCTCCCCTCACTCGATGACATTTCAGTTGCTTATATTTCTGGGTATTCGTTTCTCAATCCCAGATCTCGTCCTGGAGTTCTTGAAATGGCAGGCGAAATTCATAAGCGTTCAATTCCAATCGTTTTCGATCCAGCATCAGTGGGTTCGATGAATTTTCGCGGCAAAGATGGCTTGGACGAAATGCTTCACGTTACAGATGTCATGATCTTGAACCAATCTGAAGCTGAGTTTCTTTCCGGAGTGACTGGCACAGAAAAAGCGCTCACTGAACTTCTTAAAAAAGTTCCATGTGTTGTTATTAAAACTGGTGCAAATGGCGCAATAGCTCAATCTCGAGATGGCAACGTTGTCTCAATTCCTGCGCATCCGGCTGATGTCAAAGATACAACTGGAGCTGGTGACGCGTTTGCCGCAGGATTTATTGCAACGTGGATGAAATCACGTGATCTTTCATCTGCACTCACAAATGCCACACGATATGCCGCCGAATGTGTGGCAATTATCGGAGCGCGTCCGCAGGTCGCTCCCTAGTTTTCTTGGGTGGGGTTGGCAGAATCCACCCGTGGCTGAGAAGAAGAAGACAAAGAATGTAGGACCAAAACCTGGTGAACATCCAGGCAAGGTTGTCGATGTTGATGTCTCTTCAGAAATGTCTGATTCATTTCTTGAATACGCTTATTCAGTAATTTACTCACGCGCACTTCCTGATGCGCGCGATGGTTTGAAACCTGTTCACCGAAGAATTTTGCACCAAATGGCAGATATGGGACTTCGCCCTGAGAAGGGCCACGTCAAAAGCGCACGTGTTGTCGGAGAAGTAATGGGTAAGTTGCACCCACACGGTGACGGAGCAATTTATGACGCGCTCGTTCGTATGTCACAAGATTTCTCGATGCGTCTGCCACTTATTGATGGCCATGGAAACTTCGGTTCTCTTGATGCCGGCCCTGCTGCGATGCGTTACACCGAAGCTCGTCTCGCAAACGCTGCCATGTTGATGGTGGATGAAGCAGATGAAGACACCGTTGATTTCGGTGCAAATTACGACGGTCAAATTCTTGAACCGTTAGTTCTTCCTGCTGCATTTCCTAATCTCTTAGTTAATGGCACTACTGGTATTGCAGTTGGTATGGCAACAAATATGGCGCCACATAATTTAGGCGAAGTCATAGAAGCCACTAAACATCTGATCGACAACCCCAAAGCAACGCTCAAACAACTGATGAAATTCGTTCCTGGTCCAGATTTTCCAACTGGCGGTGAGCTAATCGGCAAAGAAGGAGTATTAGAAGCTTACGAAACTGGCAAAGGCGCATTTAAGGTTCGGGCAACTGTAGAAACTGGAAAAGTAACTACTCGTAAACAAGGCATCACCATCACCGAACTTCCTTACGGAATTGGCCCAGAAAAAGTCGTCGAAAAGATCTCTGATTTAGTTAAAGGTAAAAAAATTCAAGGAATTTCTGACATCGTTGACCTCACCGATGGCCAGAGTGGAACTCGCGTCATCATTGAGTTGAAGAATGGATTTGAACCTGAAGCTGTTCTAGAGAACCTCTACCGACTTTCACCTTTAGAGGATGCTTTCTCCATCAACGCAGTTGCACTTGTCGAAGGAAAGCCAAAGACTCTCGGATTAAAAGAGCTCCTTGAAGTATTTATCGCACATCGCATTGAAGTGGTGACGCGACGTTCTACCTATCGAAAAGAGAAGGCGCAGGAGCGACTCAATCTCGTCGACGGATTACTGAAAGCAATTATTGATATCGATAAGGTTGTGAAATTGATTCGTGGGAGCGACGATGCAGCAGAAGCAAAAGCTGCTCTGATTAAAGCCTTCAAACTTAATGATGAACAGGCAACCTATATTCTTGATATGCCTCTTCGTCGTTTAACCAAGATGTCCAAGATCGAGCTTGATACTGAGCAGAAACAATTGAAGGCGACTATCTCTTCACTCACTGCTCTTCTTAAAAGTGATGAGGCTTTGCGAAAAGCCGTCTCGGATGAGTTAACGGATGTCGCGAAGAAGTTTGCAACGCCTCGCCGTACTCGTATTGCTTAAGCGTCGATTCTTTCTCGATCAATTTCAGCAGTAGCAATAAAGTCCTTACGAGGGGCAACTTCATTGCCCATAAGAAGTTCAAACATTTTCTCTGCCTGAGCTGCATCTTTAATAGTGATGCGACGCAGTGTTCGGTGATCTGGGTCCATCGTGGTTTCACGGAGCTGATCAGCATCCATCTCACCAAGACCTTTATAGCGTTGAATCGGCTCTTTCCAACGTTTTCCTTGTTTTTTGAGTTGCTCCAACAACTTCTTCATTTCATCATCGGAGTATGTGTAGAAGACTTCGCCTTTCTTACCGCCACCGCCGAGGACATCAATTCGATGAAGAGGTGGGATTGCCGCAAATACTCGACCATCATCGATAAGTGGTTTCATATATCGATATAGCAAAGTCAGAAGTAGGCAACGAATGTGAGCACCGTCAACGTCAGCATCTGACATCAAGATGACACGGCCATAACGAGCATCTTCAAGTTCGAAAGATTTTCCTGAGCCCGCGCCAATGACAGTAATGATTGAAGCGCACTCCGCATTATCAAGCATCTGCGAGAG
>Ga0214919_10007904_pt1 | contig 14211 bp, 13 predicted proteins | sample LL1503_MetaG_FD_177994 | JGI IMG/M metagenome (GOLD analysis project Ga0214919, IMG submission 177994) | Freshwater microbial communities from Lake Lanier, Atlanta, Georgia, United States - LL-1503 | ecosystem: Environmental > Aquatic > Freshwater > Lake | place: USA: Georgia | collected...
ATCGTTGGCGGGCGCAGCAGCGGGGGCGGATTGGGCGTAAGCAGTCGATATCAGCACAGAATTTCTCCTCGTTCAGGCAACCGGCGATTGTATGCGGTTGGTTTTAGTGCGTCATGGTTGGGACAAAGGCCTTGAGATATCCCTCGCTATTGAAAAAAATACAACAGACCGCCCAATCCCAGCCAAGCTTCATCCGACTTGCTTTGGAAGCGTATGGACGCGCGCATAGCGCCGAATCGACAAGCTTGGTTCATTCGAAGAGAGCGGCGTCTTGAATTGTCGTGGACGCACTACCGAAACCTGATCCGCATCGACAACCCCCAAGCCCGCGACTGGTACGCCAAAGAAGCCTCCTCTGACCCGCGCGACTTCATCCGCGACCCCTATGTGCTGGAGTTCTTGGGCGCACCCGCCGTGCCCGCCCTTTACGAAAAAGACCTGAAGTAAGGCCTGCTGGACCAGTTGCAAACCTTTTTGCTGGAGCTGGGCAAAGGCTTTGCGTTTGTGTTTGTAGCAGGCAGCTGCGTTCAGCCGCTCCCCATCAAAGGCGCATGAAGCAGGCAGGCCGCAACCGACGTTGTGCAAGCGTGGAGGCGAGGCCGAGCCTACTTTAGGCGCGGAGGCAGGCTTTAATCACAAATGAACGTAAGTGTTTGGACGGAGAAACTCCATCAACTTCTCGCAAACGCCAACAAATCTCCCATGTGTCCTTGATCCGCCGCACGCAATCCGGCAATGTATTGCTCGCGCAGTTGGCCCGCAGAGTAAGTGGCTGATGAATTTGAGCCCCAACTCAGTCGGGGGCGACCAAGCCGCATGGCTAACAGATCCGACATCAAGCGTGCATGTCGACCGTTGCCGTTAGGAAAAACATGAATCCAAACTAATTGATGGTGAAACCGAATAGCAATTTCATCAGCTTCAAAGACTGCGCGATCAATTTGATAGCGGGTGTTGTCTAACAACTCCCGCAGTTTCACAGACAGTTGAGTCCAATCGAGACCGATGTTTTTGTTACTGCTGCGAAAAGTTCCCGCCCATCGCCAGGTCATGTTAAACATCTGGCGGTGCAAGTCGCGAACAAAGCCTTCATCCAGCAGTTCGCGCTTGGTTTGGCGTGCAGCCCAACGATCACCTTGCACGATATTCAACTGCTCCCAAGCGTTCAGGTCCCCTTGGGTGGTGATGTGTATGGGTATCAGCCCGGCAGCTTCATCCGGATCAAGCGGTGTTGCCCCTGGCGGGTAAACAAAGTCCATGTGTGACAACTCACCAGAGTTCGCGGCGTGAACCTTCAAGCAATGACTTGGTGGCCATTGCCAGTTGAAGCTTGTGCAGCGATGCCTCCACCGCCTGGTCTTCCAGCGCCATCGAATGTGCAATCGGTTGCATACGCTCATGCGCAACCGTTTCAGCTTGGCTTTGAAGCATGTTTTTCAAACTGGTGCGGGGTACCAAGGCGTATTGCAGTTCGCAATCCAAAGCCTCGGCCAGTTTGCGCAGACTGCCCAGAGTGATTGCGTCCGAAGCCTCAGAACTTTCTAATTTGCGAACCCCCGCGTGCGACATACCGAGCCGACGTGCAAATGCTGCCGCTGTCATGCCCAATGACTCTCGTATGGCGCGTACCCAACCCGAGCCGGGGCGAGGGCTCAAGCGGGCCGCTTTCCAAGTGGCCAATTGGTCGTGGATTTGCTGGAGTTGCAGGTCACGGAAAGGCGTATTCATGGTACTCACAGGTAATATTTCAATTCAATAAATATAACCCATGAGAATCATTAACACAAGTCAAATAATACTTATAAGTATTATTAAATCAACATAATGCCCATAGAAACTAAGGGTTGAGGGCAAAAGCGCCTGAAGCAGGTCGGCCGCAGCCGACGTTGCGTAAGCGTGGAGGCGAGGCCGAGCCTGCTCAGGCGCCTTTGGTGAGTTTGCTTCGGGGCTAAAGCCCCTCGCAATGACGACAGATTACTTCGCTCCGCTAATAATGACGTCGGGATTGCTTCGCTTCTCGCAATGACGAATTAACGCAATGACGAGAGCGAGCAATGACGCTCAACTCAAATGCGCCCCAATCAACCCCGCCAGCTCAAACATCCCCACCGAATCCTTGCCAAACACGGTTTTCAGTTTCGCGTCGCACTGAATCGTGCGTTTGTCTTTCGGGTCTTGCAGACCTTGTTCTTTGATGTAGTCCCACAGCTTTTTCATCACCTCGGTGCGGGCCACGGCTTCGGGGCCGATCACCGCTGCCAACGCCGCGCTGGGCGCTTTGCCCGCCGCCGTTTTGCGCGGGGCTTTGGGCTTGGCGTCTTTGGGTGCTTTGGCCGCAGCTTTCTTGGCGGCAGGCGTCTTTTTGCCGGGCATGGTTTTGCCAGCGGCTTTGGCCAAGGCCCGGGTGGTGGGAGCGCCGCCTTTTTTCGGGTATTTGCTGGGCTCGAAGGCAAAGCTCACCTTGCCGGCTTCGGCGTCGTAGCTGAGGTAGGCTTTGAACGCACGGCGGGTGCGCATGGAGACAAACTTCTCCAGCAAATCGGTTTTGCCCTCGGCGAGCAGCTTTTTGATTTGGTCGTGCTCGATCACCTGTTGCAAGATGACGCGCCCGCTCTTGAAGTCGCAGCTCGGCGTAGGCTGTGCGTTGGTAGGTACGGATTTGCTACATACATAGTTGGCGCCGTGCTCATGAACAGCAGAGCCGCACTTGGGGCAGGCACCCAGATTTTCGGCGTCGCCGAACTCCACAATTTCGCCGCTTTCGGCGTTTTTGTCGTCACCGAAATCGAACTCCAGTTTCCAGTTTTTCTCTTCGTCGCTGTATTTCAGCGCGATCTCGGCTGAGAACGGCCATCCCGCTTTGGATCGGAAACCATCCAACGGGCCGATTTTTTTATCGTGTAAAAACTGCTCCACTTCAGCCGGCTCGAAGGTGCGTCCTGCTGGCGTTTTACCAAACGAAAAACCACAACCTGGGCCTTCAATCTCTCCCTCTGCATTGGTGGTGGCCACCGCACCCGCTTTGCCAATGCAGGTGTAGCGGCGGTAGTTTTCTTTCACCACACCGCTACAGGTGGGGCAGGGCGTGGACAGCGTGGCGTAGTCGCCTGGAATGGTGTCGCGGTCGTATTCTTTGGCCTTTTTCACCATGCGACCGGTCATGTCGGCGATGTCTTGCATAAACGCTTCGCGCGACAGCTTGCCTTTTTCCATTTGAGACAGCTTGAATTCCCAGTCACCAGTGAGGTCGGCGCGTGAGAGTTCTTCCACACCCAAGCCGCGCAGCAAAGTCATCAACTGAAACGCTTTGGCGGTGGGTATCAACTCGCGGCCTTCGCGCAACATGTATTTTTCGTTGAGTAAACCCTCGATAATGGATGAGCGTGTGGCTGGGGTGCCCAAGCCTTTTTCTTGCATGGCTTCGCGCAGTTCATCGTCTTCGACGGTTTTGCCCGCACCCTCCATGGCGCCCAGCAAAGTGGCTTCGCTGTAGCGTGCAGGCGGGCGGGTTTTCAGGCCTTTAGGTTCGGCGTCTTGGACGCGCGGTTGTTCACCGGCAGCCAGCTTCACCAAAATCTTGCCGGACTCTTTGTCTTCTTCCTCGTCGACTTCTTTGCCGTAAATCGCTTGCCAGCCAGGGTCTATCAACACACGACCGGTGGTTTTGAAGTGATGGGTTTTGCCGGCGGCAGCCACTTGGCTGATGCGGGTGGTGTCCATGAATTGCGCCGCGGGATAAAACACGGCGATGAAGCGGCGCACCACGAAATCGTAGAGTTTTTGTTCTGCGTCAGACAAACCGCTGGGCGCTTCTAGCGTGGGAATGATGGCAAAGTGATCGCTGACCTTGGTGTTGTCGAATACTTTTTTGCTTGGCTTGATATAGCCCTCGGCGATGGCGGTTTTGGCAAACGGTGCCAAGTGACCCATGCTGCTCTTGGCCAGCATTTGCATGGTGTCTTTGACGGTCGGCAAATAGTCTTCCGGCAAATGGCGTGAATCGGTACGCGGGTAGGTCAAGGCCTTGTGGCGCTCGTACAGGCTTTGCGCCAAGGAGAGCGTGGTTTTGGCAGAAAAACCAAAGCGGCCATTGGCCTCGCGCTGCAAGCTGGTCAGATCGAACAGACCCGGGCTGCCTTTGCTGCTGGGCTTGCTTTCTTCGGTGACGGTCGCGGTTTGGTTTCGCACCGCCTCAGCGATGGCGTTCGCTTCTGCCAGCGTCCACACACGGTCTTCTTTGATTTCTTTGTCGTCGGCGTTGGTCTTGTGCGCCGGGTTGAACCATTTGCCAGCATATAAGCCGGCAGCTGCGCCAAACTGCGCGTGGATTTCCCAGTAATCGCGGCTGATGAACTTGCGGATCAACTCTTCGCGCTCGACCACCACGGAGAGGGTTGGCGTTTGTACCCGACCGACGGTGGTCAAGAAAAAACCGCCGTCGCGGGAATTGAAGGCGGTGAAGGCGCGGGTGCCGTTGATGCCCACCAGCCAATCGGCTTCAGAGCGGCTGCGTGCCGCATCGGCCAGACCTTGCATTTGCGCGGCGCTGCGCAAACTGCCGAAACCGTCGCGTATGGCTTGCGGTGTCATGGATTGCAGCCACAGGCGCTTGACCGGCTTGTCCAACGTCTTTTTGCCGCCCGCGTATTGCTCGATCAGGCGAAAGATCAGCTCACCTTCGCGGCCCGCGTCACACGCGTTGATGATGGCGCTGACGTCTTTGCGCTTGGCTTGCTTGACCACAGCGGCCAAACGCGACTTGGTTTTCTCCACTGGTTTCAAATCGAAATACGGCGGGATCACCGGCAAATGCGCAAAGCTCCATTTGCCGCGCTTGACGTCGAATTCTTCTGGGGCTTGGATTTCCACCAGGTGACCGACCGCGCTGGTGACCACATACGTGTCATTTTCGAAATGATCGTCGTGTTTTTCAAATTTACCCGCGCTCGGTGTGAGTGCCTTGACGATATCTTGTGCGACTGAAGGCTTTTCAGCGATGACCAGTGTTTTACTCATGAACAATTTCCTTGCTTACAATCGGCTTCCTCGCGTGCGCGCGCACGCGCACACGTACGTATCCAACTTACCAGAGTTTTCAACTTGACCTCCCCCATCATCGCACCCGCCCATGGCAAGCGTATCGAAGTCCGCCACTCAGGTGTACATGGCAAGGGTGTGTTCGCCCTGGTGCCTATCGCCAAAGGCGAAATCATCATTGAATACATTGGCGAGGTGATTAGCTGGAAAAAAGCGCAAAAACGCCATCCGCACGACCCTAAGGACCCCAACCATACGTTTTACTTCCATGTCAGCAACAAAAATGTGATTGATGCACTGCATGGCGGCAACGATGCGCGATGGATCAACCATGCGTGCGAACCCAATTGTGAGGCCGATGAAGCTGGCGGGCGTATTTTTATCCGAACCTTGCGCAAAATCAAAGCAGGCGAAGAGCTTAATTACGACTATGGCTTGGTGATTGACGAAAAATACACGCCTGAATTGCTGGCCGATTACCCCTGCCGCTGCGGTTCAGCGATGTGCCGCGGCACCTTGCTCGCCCCCAAGGACTGAGGGCATCGCCACGGCTGCCGGCCCATCCCTATGTCAGCACTCGCCAGTTCTTATGACGGTTTTCAGCAGGTGGCTTCTTTACTGCGTGCATGGGATGGCCAAGCCCATGCTGAACACCTGCCTCTGATTGATTCAACCAACACAGAATTGATGCGCCGAGCCCGCAACGGCGACAATCGCACATGTTTGTTGCTGGCCGATGAACAAACCGCAGGCCGTGGCAGACTGGGCCGACAGTGGCAAGGCCAGCCGGGCGATGCGCTCACTTTTTCGCTGGGCTTGTCCATGTCGCCGACCGATTGGTCCGGGTTGTCGTTGGCCGTGGGTTGTTGTCTGGCCGATGCCTTAGACCCGTTACATGACAAAAACATCGGTTTGAAATGGCCTAACGATTTGATGCTTGGCAATTTAGACAAGCTGCGCAAGCTCGGTGGTATTTTGATTGAAACCGTGGTCAAACAAGGGACGCCAGAGGCTAGCCGTTATGTGGTGATCGGCGTCGGCCTTAACCTGACGGCGCCGCCTGCGGGAGATTACCGCAGCACACCGGCCGGACTGCGCGAAGTCAGCGGCGAACAATTAACGACACTCGATGTGCTGCAAACCGTGTTGCCCGGTTTGCTGAAAGGTTTGAAGCAATTTGAACGTGCTGGTTTTGCCTTGTTTCAACAGGCGTTCGAGCAGCGCGATGTGTTGCTCGGTCAGACATTGCAGCTCTCAAACGGTGAACACGGCCAAGCAGCTGGGGTGGACGCGCTGGGCGTGTTGCTCTTAGATGGCGAACACGGCCGCATCAAAGTTAACAGCGATGAAGTCAGCGTGTTGCCGATGGGGCGTGCATGAAAAAAGTTCTGTGGCTGTGCTGTGCCTTGTTGCTGCTCATCAACCTGGTCTTTGCCGCTTGGTCTAACGGGTATTTGAAGATGTTCGGCTGGCAGCCAAACGATCCGCGCGAGCCTCAGCGCTGGGAACAACAAGTGCAACCGGATGCGATGCAATTGTTGCCTTCAAATCAGCGTCAGTGAGGGTGTATAAAAACGCCAAGACATCGTCAATGTCTTGCTCGCTCAAGCGAGGATTACCTCCCGGTTTTTGACCATAAGGCACTTCGTCACGGTTGACGTTGGCTCTGAGTGCCAACGGCACGCCACCCAAAGGTGTTGCGGTGCCATACCAGCGCCGAGGGTCGGTGTCACGTGTGGCATAAAAGGCGATAACTTCGCGCAAATCGGTCAACACACCATTGTGAAAAAACGCCCGACGTACCGCGACATTGCGCAGGCTTGGTACTTTGAAAGCGCCGCACAAGCTCTGCGCATCCGAGCGATTGCGAACCAATGGATGCGTGCACACACCTTTGTCTAAGGCTTGGTGTTTAAGCCTCTTTGTTGACACTGGTACGCCCAGGTTGTCGTAGCTGTTGTCGGTGAACAAAGGCGGCGTACCGTCTTTGCCCACTTCTGCGGTGTGACAGGCGGCGCAATTGCCTTTTTCTGGGTCCTTGAATACTTCCCAACCACGCTGTTGCTGGGCGTTGAATCTGACTTTGCCTTGCATCACCTGATCAAACACAGCGTCAAACGGGTGAAAGTCGGTGTCTTCGGTTTCATAAGCGGCCAGCGCCTGTCCGATAGCTTGGAATGCGTCTTCAGGGCGTTGCCATACCTGCCCACCAAACTGCTTGGCAAATTTGTCGGCATAGCGTGACTGAGAGAGTTTGTTCACCACCGTTTTGGCATCCAGATTGGCCATTTCATGCGGATTTAAAAACGGCTCTAATGCTTGCGTTTCTAGACTGTTTGCACGGCCATCCCAAAAGAAGCCACCGCTGGCTTTGCCAGCTTCATCCAACGATAAACCCACACCTGATTGCAAATAGCGAATCGAAGGGACGTTACGCGTTCCGGTGTGCCGCATGTCCGTACCACCTTTTTCTATGCCGCGGCTGGATGCGTGTCCGTATTCGGCTACATGGCAGGTAGCGCAGGATTGTTCACCTGACGCAGACAAACCCGGGTCATGGAAGATTTCCCTGCCAATCTCAGCCAAAGGGGACAACTTTTGCGCAGATGTGCTGACCTGCCACTCAACGGCAAAAGCACACAGAACGAGAAATACTGCCAGCAACCCAAAGGACTGGATGTGGGTGTAAAAAGTGTTGATTGAGCGATTGAAAAATGACATGGATTTGTTTGAAAGCAAACATGACTATATCAAATGAGAATTATTCGCATCTAAAATTTGCTCCAAAAAGCAATGATTCAGCATTTAACGCTCACCAAACCACAAGCGGTGTGAAATATTGATAGGTTGGATGCCTTTTGTTGTCAGTGTTTCGCCATCAGGCGTTTGAACAGAGCCAGTGAGCTTAGGTGGAGAAAACCACACTGAATTTCGCACCGGGCTGGGCCTGTCCTGGCCGGGTATCGGTTAAAAACACTTTGGCTTGGTGTTTTTCAGCGATTTCCAGCACGATGGCCAATCCCAAGCCTGAGCCATCGGCTTCGTTACCAAGGGTGCGGTAAAAAGGCTCAAATACACGTTCTCTCTCGGACTCTGGGATACCGTAGCCGGAATCTTCGATCTCCATGCGCCAACCCGTGAGCGCTGATCCGCACACGCGGGCCGTCACCACGCCGGCGTTGCCTGGGGTCGAAGGCGTGTAGTTCAAGGCGTTGTCAATCAAATTGCGCACCAACTCCTTGAGCAAGGTGGCGTTACCGCGGACGATGGCAGTGCCGGTGTCCAGCCCCTCAAAGCCCAGATCGATTTTCAAATCCATGGCGCGTGGCAAAGAATCTTTCACCACCTCCATGGTCAACACCGACAAATCGCAGTTTTGCTTGACCATGCTCGCGCCACTGCTTTCGGCGCGCGCCAAGGCCAGCAATTGGTTGACAGTATGCGTAGCACGCATGCTGGCGCGACCAATCTGTTTGAGAGATTGTTTTAAATCATCAGCGTTTGCGTCGCTGCGTTGCGCCAAATCGGCTTGCATGCGCAAACCCGCCAACGGTGTTTTCAACTGGTGCGCAGCGTCTGCCAAAAAACGTTTTTGGGTAGCGATAGAGCCTTGTAAGCGTAACAACAAATCGTTGATAGAAGACACCAAGGGCACGACTTCAGAGGGGACGGTCTGTTCGTCCAAGGGACTCATGTCTTCCGGTTTGCGCTGACGGATGCGGTCTTCCAATTCGCTGAGTGGTTTGATGCCGCGTGACAACGCCAGCCAGACCAACAACACCGACAAGGGCAAGATCACCAACAAAGGAAGCATCACGCCTTTGATAATTTCATGCGCCAGCACCTTGCGTTTTTCCAACGTCTCTGCCACCTGAACCAATGCCGGCCTGGCTTGGGAGGGCTGAACCCGCACCCACACATAAGCGACCCTAACGGGTAGGCCGTCCACGATGTCATCGCGCAATCGCAACTCTTCGGTGACCAGTTTTTCATCATCCAAAGGCAGGGGTAAATGCGCATCTCCGCCCAGCAATTCACTGCTGCCGCCCAGCACTTGGAAATACACTTTGTCCGTATCGTCTGCATGCAAAAAAAGCGATCCGTTTGACGGTAATTGAAAGCTCACAGCGCTGGCGTCGCTTTTGACCAGCTGTGCCAATACCACGGCGTTTTGCTTCAAGCCCCGATCGAAGGGCACTTTGGCGATGCCTTCAGCGATCAGCCACGTCAAGCCGAATGTGATGGGCCATAAAAGCAAAAAAGGGGTGAGCATCCAATCGAGAATCTCACCAAACAGCGAGCGCTGTCGGCTTTGAAAAAGCTTCACCATGGCTGTGGCGCGATCAAGTGGGAGGGGGCAGAATTTTTTCCAGGCAATAGCCAAGACCGCGCACTGTAGCGATACGGATTGGGCCCTTTTCAATTTTTTTACGCAAGCGGTGTATGTAGACCTCGATAGCGTTGTTGCTCACTTCTTCGCCCCATTCGCACAAGCGTTCAACCAGTTGGTCTTTGCTGACCAGGCGACCGACACGTTGCAACAACACTTCCAATAAACCCAATTCGCGGGCAGACAACTCGACCATGCGGCCATCGATGGTGGCCATGCGACCGGCTTGATCGTAAACGAGCGGCCCGTGTTTGATAGTGACCGTGGTGCTACCCATGCCGCGTCTTGTGAGCGCACGCACGCGTGCTTCGAGTTCATGCAGTGAGAACGGCTTGGCCATGTAATCGTCAGCGCCGTAATCCAAGCCCTTCACACGCTCTTCCACACTGTCTGCGGCTGTGAGTATCAGTACGGGCATGCTGTTGCCACGCGCACGCAAACGTTTCAAAACTTCCAAGCCGTGCATCTTGGGCAAACCCAGATCGAGAATGAACAAATCGAATTCACTCGAAGTCATTAACGCAGCATCTGCTTCACTGCCGCTGGCGACATGGTCAACGGCAGCGCCAGAGGCTCGCAATGTGCGTAACAAACCGTCGGCCAGGACTTGGTCATCTTCAGCAATCAGTATGCGCATGAACCGTCTCCCGGAATGTAGCAATGCCGCTGAATTGATTCTAGGTGCATGCATTGTTTATGGGTATAGCAAGTGGTAAATATCAAGGGTTAACGATAGGCATTGCCGTAGGCTTCCAAGCCCAGGCTCACCACCGTTGCTACCTCATGTCCTACCTCTTGGCGGAACTCCTCTTGCGCCTGTGCCACGGCTTGTTCAAACGCATGCAACCAATCAAGACCCGTGGCAGTGAACAGAATGCGTTTGGCGCGAGTGTCCAGCGGGTCAGGCACGCGTTGCACCAAATCCCAAGCCTCGCATTGCGTGACCAAGTCCCCCATCGCCTGCTTGCTCATACCCGCCATTTGGCACAACTCGCTCAACCTGGCACCGTTGAGAGGCAGATGCCGTGTGATGTGAATATGCGCAGCGCTGATCTTGTCTCGTGCGGCCAAGTTGGAAAGCGCCAGAGGTACATCGATGTGCTGCGCCATCAATTCGAGTACGCGTTGGTCGAAGCGGCGCAAGGCGTGGCCTAGCAATCGCCCTAGGTGGGTTTGCCGCCAGTCTAAGGCAGAGGCTAACAGGTTGAAATCCATGTCTATATGGTAAGGCAAACTGACAAAAAAATCTATTTACAGAATTTAACAAGACAGATAAAGTACTGTTCAAGCATCCAGCCTGTGTTTCAACACAGTCTTCGATAAATTCACTAAACCACTGACATCAAAGGAGTTTTCCATGGACAACGTCAAAAGCATCGCCGCCGCCGGTGAAAAAGCCAAAGCACTGCAAGCCGCATTGGCGCAGATTGAAAAACAATTCGGCAAGGGCACCATCATGCGCTTGGGTGAAGGCGAGGTGATTGAAGACATACAAGTGGTGTCTACCGGTTCGCTGGGTTTGGATGTGGCTTTGGGTGTGGGCGGTCTGCCGCGCGGACGGGTCATCGAAATTTACGGACCAGAATCTTCCGGTAAAACCACGCTGACATTGCAAGTCATTGCTGAAATGCAAAAAATGGCTGGTACTTGCGCGTTTGTCGATGCCGAGCACGCGCTTGATGTGCAGTATGCGCAAAAGCTGGGCGTCAACTTACAGGAACTGCTCATCAGCCAGCCTGATACCGGCGAGCAGGCGCTGGAAATTGTCGACAGTCTGGTGCGCTCTGGCGCGGTTGATTTGATCGTCATCGACTCGGTAGCGGCGCTCACGCCCAAGGCCGAGTTGGAGGGTGAAATGGGTGACTCCTTGCCTGGCTTGCAGGCCCGCCTCATGAGCCAGGCCTTGCGCAAACTCACCGCGCACATCAAGAAAACCAATTGCACCGTCATCTTTATCAACCAAATACGCATGAAGATCGGCGTCATGTTCGGTTCGCCCGAAACCACCACGGGCGGCAACGCGCTCAAGTTCTACGCGTCTGTGCGTTTGGACATCCGCCGCACCGGCACCATCAAAAAAGGCGAGGAATCGATTGGTAACGAAACCAAGGTCAAGGTGGTTAAAAACAAAGTCGCGCCTCCATTTAAAACAGCCGAGTTCGATATTCTGTTCGGCGAAGGTATCAGTCGCCACGGTGAAATCATAGACATGGGCGTAGCTGCCAAAATCGTTGACAAGTCTGGCGCCTGGTACGCCTACCAAGGTGAAAAAATCGGCCAAGGTCGTGACAATGCCCGCGAGTTTTTGCGCGAGAACCCAGTGCTGGCGTTCGAGATTGAAAACAAAGTGCGGGAGTCGCTCAACATTCCTTTGCTAACCGCTGAGGTGGAAGAAACCAAGTTGCAAGCTGTCAAGTGAGCCAGGTGTTTCAGTTGGTACGAGGTGGCACCCACACGCAGTCGTCGGCCGCGCCAGAGCTGACGACGCAACCACCAGCCTCAGCAAAGGCGCGTGCCGTCAGTCTGTTGGCCCAGCGTGAATACTCGCGCCAGGCATTGCAAGAAAAATTGACGGCAGAAGGGCAAAGCCCAGAAGCGTTGGCGCAGGCCTTAGACCAATTAGAGGCAAGAGGCTTGGTAGACGATAGCCGTGTGGCCGAATCCTTGGTCAATCGGCGTTCTGGCAAATTGGGCGGTATGCGTATCAAGCAAGAGTTGCAGGCTAAGGGCTTATCCCCTGAGGTCGTGGCGACAACCATGGCCAGTTTGAAAGAAACGGAATTGGCACGGGCACAAGCTATTTGGCTCAAAAAGTTCGGACGGGTTGCTGCGGACGCAGCCAACCGCAACAGGCAGGCCCGGTTTTTAGCCACGCGCGGATTCTCCAGCGATGTCGTGCGTCAAGTGGTGTCGGGTTTAGGTGAAGAAGACACCTGAAGCGGCGGGGTGTGCCTGAGGACGAAAAAGCACAGTTGCACAAGTTAAGCAACGAAGGCCGCTTACCCCAACTTATGCACCAAGACCCAAAACAGACAACATAAAAAAATGGATGGGGATTTATGTTGTGTTGGTCAGCATCAAGCGGATGTTTTGTACAGCCGCGCCACTCGCGCCTTTGCCGAGATTATCCAAACGTGCCATCAACACTGCATGACCATGGTTTGTATTGGAAAAAACACGTAACTCCATCAGGTTGGTGTCATTCAATGCAGTGGCGTCTAACTTCAAATCATCAGTCGGTGGCATCACCCGCACACACGGGTCAGTTGCATCATTGGTAAGTGCGTAATGCGCTAGCAGCGCATCATACAAATCATGTGCAGTCACACCACCCGGCAGTAAAGAAAGATGCAACGGTATTTGAACAATCATGCCTTGTTTGAAATTGCCAACGCTGGGCACAAACAGGGGGCGGGTAGTCAATCCCGTGCAATGCATGATTTCAGGAATATGCTTGTGGGATAAACCCAGCGCATAGGACTCAAACAAAGCCGCTGTGCCAGCTTGATAAGCTTCAATCATGGCCCGACCGCCGCCAGAATAGCCGCTGACAGAGGGCAAGCTCAATGGAAAATCGACTGGAATCAATCCTGCATCAATCAAAGGACGCAGCAAGGCTATCGCACCGGTTGCGTAGCAGCCCGGATTAGCCACCCGAGATGCTTGCGCAATCGACTTGGCTTGTCCTTCACACAACTCGGCAAAGCCGTATACCCAATCGGGATCGGTACGGTGAGCAGTTGACGCATCCACTATTTTGGGGCGCTTGCCGGGGAGACTGTTAACCATGGCGACAGACTCCTTGGCGGCATCGTCATGCAAACACAAGACCACCAGATCCACCTCTGCCATCAAAGCCAATTTGGCCGCCGCTTGTTTGCGCTCACTCGCCGCAATGCTGACCACTGTCAAGTCAGGCAGTTGATCCAATGTGTCGCGGATGAGCAATCCCGTGGTTCCCGCTTCGCCGTCAATAAAAATCGAGTGCATCTCAGAATTACTTTCGAAAAAAAGAAAAAGACTGTACCCAAATCGCGTCAAAGTCTATTGACATGCAACTGACAAGCTAAGTTCAGTCACTTTCATGTCATTTTCCTGACAGAAAACTGGCAAGATGATGCAATGCAGCATGATACATTTCCACACCATTCAGCCCATTAAGGGCTTTAACACGGGCCTATCGCAGATGGCCGTACAGGATTGAAAGCGAGTTCTCATGAAAATTCACGAATACCAAGGCAAGGAGATCTTGCGCCAGTTTGCCGTGCCGGTGCCGCGAGGCATCGCAGCCTTTACCGTACAAGAGGCGGTGGAAGCTGCGCAAAAGCTGGGTGGTCCGGTTTGGGTGGTCAAGGCGCAGATACATGCTGGCGGTCGTGGCAAAGGTGGCGGTGTCAAGGTGGCCAAAAGCATTGAGGATGTCAAACGCTTGGCCACTGAGATTTTGGGTATGCAACTGGTGACCCATCAAACCGGTGCATTAGGACAAAAAGTCAGGCGCTTATACATAGAGGATGGCGCAGACATTCAAAAAGAATATTACGTGTCCGTGGTCACCGACCGCGCTTCACAAAAAATCGCATTTATCGCCTCCAGCGAAGGCGGCATGGACATCGAGCAGGTCGCGCATGACACGCCGGACAAAATCATCACAGAATTGATCGACCCGATCAACGGCTTGGGCGACGCCCAAGCTCAAAAAATAGCTGATGCCGTGGGCATTCCTGCAGACTCGACCGCTCAAGCCGTTGATGTGTTTAAAAAGCTATACAACTGTTACATGG
>Ga0214919_10007906_pt1 | contig 14211 bp, 8 predicted proteins | sample LL1503_MetaG_FD_177994 | JGI IMG/M metagenome (GOLD analysis project Ga0214919, IMG submission 177994) | Freshwater microbial communities from Lake Lanier, Atlanta, Georgia, United States - LL-1503 | ecosystem: Environmental > Aquatic > Freshwater > Lake | place: USA: Georgia | collected 2015-03-15
TATCGGAATTAATAGTTCAGAAATTTTAATGCCTGAAATGTTAAAAACTAAAGGCTATAAAACTGCAATGATTGGAAAATGGCATCTTGGAGATAGTTTTAAATTCTTGCCATTGCAAAATGGGTTTGATAAATTTTATGGACTTCCATATTCAAATGATATGTGGCCAGTCAATTTTGATGGAACTAGTGCAACAGATGATTCATTAAATCCTAAAAAATCCTATCCTCAATTGCCTATAATGGAAGGCAATAAAATTGTTGCTTTAATTAAAAATTTTAAAGATCAAGATAAAATTACAACAGATTATACGAGTAAAGCTATAAGCTATATTAATCAAACTACTAATCAACCATTTTTTTTATACTTGGCACATTCAATGACACATGTACCATTAGGAGTTTCAGAAAAGTTTAGAGGTAAAAGCAAACAAGGTCTATATGGTGATGTAATGATGGAGGTAGATTGGTCGATTGGAGAAATTATGAAAGCACTAGTTAAAAAGGGAATAGATAAAAATACTTTAATAATTTTTACAAGTGATAATGGGCCGTGGCTAAAATATGGAAACCATGCAGGAACAAATGGTGGCTTCAGAGAAGGAAAAGGAACGCCATATGAAGGAGGGCAAAGAGTTGCTTGTATTATGCGTTGGAAGGGTGTAATACCTAATGGAACTATATGTAATCAATTATGTTCAACAATTGATTTATTTCCTACAATCGCTAAATTAGTTGGTGCATCACTTCCGGTGCATAAAATTGATGGAGTTGATATTTCTGATTTAATGAAGGGTGATTTTAATGCCTGTCCACGCAAGTACTTTTATTATTATTATTCAAAGAATGATTTAAGAGCAGTTAGAAGAGATAATTGGAAATTAATGCTACCTATAAAACATGATTTGTCAAATGAAATATTTTCTCGTGGCAAGAACAGACTGCCAGGTGAAACTGGTTATAAGGATATATCATTAGCATTATACGACTTGGCAAATGATCCAAATGAATTTTACGATGTAAAAGATCAATATCCAGATGTTTTGGCAGATTTACTAAAGGTTGCAGAGATAGCTAGAATAGACTTAGGTGATAATGTAACAGGCAGAAAGCCATCACTCAATGTGCGACCAGTAGGAAGAGCTAATTAAAACAGAAAAAATTAAATGAAAAAAATCTGCTTAATACATGCGCTCTTTTTTTGTATTGTTTTTTGTTTTGCACAACAAAGAAATAGCAATAAAGCTCAAAACATTTTATTGATTTTAAGTGATGATCAAAGTTATAATACATTAGGTGTGTTAGGGAATAATGAAATTCATACCCCAAATTTAGATCGATTAGCAAAAGAAGGAATGTTGTTTTCACAAACACATGTAATGGGTGGACATCTAGGTGCTATATGTATGCCAAGTAGGGCAATGCTTTTGACTGGAAGATATTTAAATAGGTTACCTGGAGATGGTATGGTCATTCCTGATAGTTTGACTAGTTTGCCAGAAGTACTGCGTTCAAAAGGTTATACAACATATCATACAGGGAAATGGCATAGTGATAAAGCTTCTTATCATAGATTTTTTAGTGATGGGGGAGATGTTTTTTTTGGAGGAATGCATTCGGATGGTGGACATGAACATCCAACAGTTTATAAATTTGATTCATCCGGATTATATCCTGTTTCATTAAAAAGAGTAAGCGATACTTTTAGTACGCAATTGTTTGCAGATAATGCCATAGGTTTTTTAAATAGTTCAAAAGCAAAACAACAACCTTTTTTTTGTTACATAGCATTTACTTCGCCACATGATCCTAGAACTACAACTACTAGGTATCAACAAATGTATAAACCTGAATTAATTACTATTCCTCCTAATTTTTTACCTGAACATCCATTTGATAATGGAGATTTGAATATAAGAGATGAAAAATTATTGCCAAAGCCTCTATCTAAAATTGCATTACAAAATGAAATTGCTTTATACTATGGAATGATAAGTGAAATGGATTACCAAATCGGTAGAATTTTAGATGTACTTAAAAACAACAATTTAGCAGAAAACACATTGATTATTTTTTCTAGTGACAATGGATTAGCACTTGGTCAACATGGATTATTGGGTAAACAAAATTTGTATGAGCATAGTATAAGAGTACCTATGATAATCTCAGGAAAAGGTGTTCCAAAAGGAACTTTATACAATGGGTTTAATTATTTAAGTGATATCACTCCAACTGTTTTTAACTATTTGAATATTCCAAATCCTAAATCAGTTGAGGCAAAAAGTTTATTTCCAGTTTTTAAAAATCCTAATTTAATTATAAGAAAAAGCATCTATAATATATATGGTAATTGGTTAAGAAGTGTTAAAACTTTAGACGGATATAAATTGATAGTTTATGATGTAAATGGAATTAAACATACACAACTATTTAATTTAAATACAGATAAATGGGAACAATTTAATTTGGCTGATGATCCTAATTATACAAAAAAAGTTGAATTTATGAAAATGGATTTAATTAATAATATGAAAGAAACGCATGATGATTTGGATATCACAAAATCAAATTGGGGAAGAAAAATTGGAATGAAAGCAAGTGGCAACAACACAACTAAATAATAAAAACTTATAATTAAAACAAAAAAAATGAAAGTTAATCGAAGTAAGCAAAATCCAATTATTCTACCTGATAACGTAATCGCATCAAGAGAAGATTTTGAAGTGCATTATGTAATGAATTGTGGCGTCACTGAATTTGAAGGTGATGTATTATTACTATTGCGAGTAGCAGAAACTCCAATAAATAGGGACCCCAATATTGTTAAGGCACCATATTTTAATGAAAAAACAGGTCAAGTTGAAATTAAAATATTTGATGCAAATGACCCAAGAAATAAATTTGACGACCCTCGTTTTATAGAATCTCCAGACGATAGAATTTTAACTACAATCTCGCATCTAAGAGTTGCAAGAAGTAAAAATGGTATCGATTTTGTAGTGGAAGAAAAGCCTGCAATGTATCCTGCTAATAAGTATGAAGAGTTTGGAATAGAAGATCCTCGTATAACATTAATAGACGGAGTTTATTATATCAATTATAGTTGTTGTGCAAGTATTGGTGTTACTACCTGTTTAGCAACTACTACTGATTTCAAAACATTTGAAAGGAAAGGCGTAATCTTTACGCCCGATAATAAAGATGTTGCAATTTTTCCAGAAAAAATTAATGATAAATATATAGCATTGTGTCGACCTGCATCTGCTGAATATAAAAAACGTGAAATATGGATTTCTGAATCATCAAATTTAGTTGAATGGGGTAACCACAAACAATTAGTTTCTGTAAATGAAACTGATTGGGATAATGGAAGAATTGGTTGTAGTGCTGTTCCTTTTTTAACTGATAAGGGCTGGTTAGAAATCTATCATGCAGCTGATTCAAATGATAGATACTGTCTAGGTGCTTTATTATTAGACAAAAATGATCCAACAAAGGTTTTAGGAAAATCATTTAAACCTGTAATGGAACCATTAGCATCTTATGAAAAATGGGGATTCTATGGTCCGGTTATTTTCTTGTGTGGTTGCTTGGTTGAAGGAGATACAGTAAAGCTCTATTATGGCGCGGCAGATACTTCTGTATGCTATGCAGAGATTTCATTAAATGATATTTTTTCTGAACTAACCTATTATTAATCTCATTATTTAGGATTAATAAAAATTAGTTTATCAATTAAACAACTCAATAATTATTATGAAATTATTAAATGAAATAAAGCATTTTAATTCTTTTCCAAGAAATATGCGTTTTTTGTTGATTACTAGTTCAATGTATGCGCTAGTTCTTCCAGTAATAGAGTTGTTTGTGGGTGCTTATATTGTTTCTCCTCCTGATGGCACATCTGTATTAACCGAAATTCAAAAACATGATAAAATAAATTTGTATCTATTTTATCAATTTGCTTTGTATTTAGGAATACCAATTTGCTTTGTTTTAAATGGAATTTTATTAAGGAGAATCAAAGTAACTTATTTATATTCTTTAGGGTTATTATTAAGTGGCGTTTCTATGACATTTATGATGTCATTACAAGATTTAAGCATTTATGGAGTAGTTATTGCAGGATTTATAATGGGTGCCTCCTATGGTTTTTATTGGTCTAATAGAGATTTTATTTCATTAGAAGTAACAAATGATCAAAACAGAAATTATTATTTTAGTATTGATACAATATTTTATACACTAAGTTGGATTATTGTGCCTGTTTTTGTAGGGTATATAATATCTAATGGAACGGCTAGTCATTTATATTCATCAAAATCTGCTTATATAGGGGTTACAATTGCTGTATTTATTATCACCATTTTAGCTTCTATTAATATCAATAGAGAAAAGTATAAAAATCCAACAAATAGTAAATTGATTTTTTTCAAGTATAATAAACTTTGGAAAAAAATGATTCTTTTTTCAATTACAAAAGGAATAATGCAAGGCGCAATTATGATTTTTCCTATTTTATTAATTCTTTCTATTATTGGAGGAGTGAATATGTTAGGGATAATAGTTTCCGGAGGACAAATTTTATCAGCTATAGTATTGTATTTCATAGGGAGACTAACAAAACCTAAGCATCGTTTAATTATATATATTATTTCAATATCCTTTTTTGTAACTGCCATTTTAATTCATGCAACATTTTATTCTGTTATTGGAGTGATTATTTACAATATTCTCCAATATATGGCAAAGCCTTTACATGACGTCTCTTATTTTCCTACTGAATTTAGAGTCATTGATATAGTAAGTAAACAAGAAAATAGGAGTGAATATTCATATATCATAAATCACGAGTTTACACTTTTTATTGGGAGAATCAGTTCAATTTTAATAGTACTTTTTTGTGCATATGAAATAAGTGCAGATTTTGCTTTGAGGTTTGGATTATGCTTTATTGCCATAGTTATGATGCTCTCTATTTTTTTAGGAAAAAGTATTATTGAAGATTGTGAATATCAAGAATCTCTAGTTAATCAGATTTAATCACTTAAAATAACTTTATGTCGATAAAAAAAAATGTCATTTGCGTTTTTCTTTTTTTGAGTTCTTATTTTAATGTTATTTCACAAACACCAAATAAAGTTATTCAAAACAAAGAATTTCAAACGTTCCCTAGTTATTTAGATATTGGTTATAATCAAATTTTAAGGCCACAATTTCATTTTACTTCTTTAAAAAATTGGAATAACGATCCTAATGGATTAGTGTGGTATGCAGGAGAATATCACATGTATTTTCAGCACAATCCATTAGGAGTTAAATGGGGCAACATGACTTGGGGGCATGCTGTTAGCAAAGATTTAGTGCATTGGGTGCAATTACCACATGCTATCTTGCCTTTTGATAAAGAAGGAGGCATATTTTCTGGTACCGCTGTTATAGATTATTCGAATCAATTGCTAAAACAAATTGATACAACCAAAACTATGGTAGCTTTTTTTACACATTCTAAGAAAATTTCATATCAAGCAGCTGCATATAGTACCGATAAAGGAAGAACATACAACTTAGTTAATAATGGAGAAGCGATAGTTCCTAATCAAGGTTTTGACAATGGTGAAAGAGATCCAAAAGTTTTTTGGTATGAACCTAATAAAACCTGGGTTATGGTTTTATGGGTAAAGAGAGGTGCTAAAGAGGGTACTACAGAACAAAAGTTGGGAAAAGTATTAATATTAAATTCTACTAACTTAATTAATTGGAAAGTTGTCAGTGAACTAAATAGAGAATGGGTTTATGAATGTATGGATTTGGTTGAACTAACTATTGATGGAAATAAAAATAAAAAAAAATGGTTGATTTATGATGCAAGTTTTGATTATGAAATAGGTGATTTTAATGGTACAGAGTTTGTTTCAGATAAAAAATCTTTTTTTGGTGATATAGGTAAAAACTTTTACGCTGCGCAATCCTACAATAATAGCCCAGATGGACGTACTGTGATGATTGGTTGGATGAATGGCGGAGACAATGTTTTTTTAAAAGGAGCAATGCCATTTAATCAACAAATGTCATTTCCTACAACAATGGATTTAAGAACAACTGCAGATGGTTTAAGACTTTATAGGTGGCCAATTAAGGAAATAGAAAGTCTTTATTCTAGTACATACAACTTTAAAAATATTAAATCTAAAACTCTTTTAAAGAAAATTAATAATATAAAGGCTGAATTAATTGACTTATCAATAGCGTTTTCCGGTTTAGGTAATTTAAAATTTAATATAAGAGGATTAGATATATTATATGATAAAAAAACGGAGACTATTGTATTTCAAAAAACAATTTTACCCGCTCCTAAAGTTAATGGATTAATTAAACTACGTATTTTATTAGATCGTACTTCTATTGAGATGTTCGTTAATGATGGCGCAAGTGTAGCAACTAATTATGCAGTTTCTAGTGCTGAAAATAAATCTATTTCTATTGAGTCTTCAATAAATGAAAAAATAAAACAATTTACTATTCATGAATTAAAGTCTATTTGGCCTTTAGATACAAAATAATACACTATAATTTATTAATATTTCTAGTATGAAATCAGTTTTATCAACTTTATTTTTTTTAATTATAGTATCGAAATTTACTATTGCTAATAATTATTATGTTTCAGTAACTGGAAACAATATTAATCCAGGAACTTTAATTAAACCTTTTAGAACAATTCAAAAGGCTGCTTATTTAATGAAAGCAGGAGACATTTGTTATATTAGAGAAGGTGTTTATAATGAAACAATTATTCCGAAAAATTCGGGATCTAAATTAGCTCCTATTAAGTTTGTTTCATACAATAATGAAAATGTAATTATTAACGGCACGATAACAGTTTCATCTAAATGGAGTGTATTTCAAAATGGAATATACAAAACACATATAAATGTTGAAAGTATAGATCAATTGTTTGCAGATACAATTATGATGACAGAAGCAAGATGGCCCAATTGCAATTTAGATCAGGTTTTTGATAGATCAAGATGGGCTAGTACTGAAAAAGGTAGTTCACATGGTGAAATTATTAGTAATGCAATTGCAGAAACAGGTATTGATTGGACAGGAGCCATGGCTTATTTAAATGTAGCTCATCAATGGTGGACATGGAATAGAAAAATAACAAATCATAAAGCTGGATCTAATAAATTAAGTTATAATGCCAATTTAGTAGGCTTGTGTAGTTATACACCTGAATATATGGATAAGGACAATTTAATTGAAAAATGGGGTGATGATTATTTTTATTTATTTGGAAAATTAGAAGCCCTTGATGTGCCAAACGAATGGTTTTTTGATTCAAAAACCCATGATTTATATTTCTACCCTCCCTTAAATAAAAAGCCAGAAGATTTTAGTATTAAATATAAAATTTCTAATTATGGTTTTAAAGTAACAGATAAATCTTATATAGTAGTTGAGGGGTTAAATTTTTTTGCAAGTACCTTTTTATTTGAAAATTGTTCTTACTGCAAAGTGATTGATTGTCATTTAAAATATCCAACTTATTCACGAACAATAACTGAATATGATGAAGATAGAAAAGAATCCATAATTACTAAAATGTCGGGTGATCATAATTTAATTGATAAAATATCGCTGTCATTTTCTAATAATATGGGCTTAATGATGATGGGTAATTATAATACAGTAAGTAATAGTATTATTCATGATATTAATTGGTCTGGAACATTAATATATCCTGCTTTGCAATTATCGTCAAGTGATAAGTTAGGAGTCAATTGGTTTAATACAATTCAGTATCCACCAACAGAAAGAACAATTGAAAATAGTGATCTTACTTCTTATGGAAATATAGCTAGAAACAATACTTTATTTAATGGAGGAGGAGCATTATTAGTATACCATGCAGCTGAAAGTATTGTAGAATATAATCATATTTATGATGGCGGTAAAGCTTGTAAAGATGTTTCATTAATTTATGGTTGTTGGCCTTTTTCAAAAAGAAGCGAGGTTAGATATAATTGGGTACATGGATGCAAAACTGACGGTCATAATGGAAGAGAAAGTGGCGGTGGAATTGGTATTAGAGCTGATGATCAATCGAGAAATAATAGTTTTCATCATAATGTAATTTGGGATTGTGGAATGGCTGGAATTGTAGCTAAAGGAGAGGATAATATAATATATAATAATACCATATTTGATATTAAAGCAAATGGTATAAATCGTATGTATATTATGCTAGACAAACAGCCAGAGCCGTATAAAATTTGGGCAGTAAGATGGCCCTTATTACAAATTCAAAATCAATGGAGTAAAGTATATAATAATATTAGTTTTAATATTTGTGGTAAAAATAATCCTAAAGACACATTAGTTGAAAATGCAAATATTTTCAATAATTATCAATTAGAAGAAACTCAATTGCCTTTAGAAGATAAATATCATTTTGATTTTAGATTAAAAACAAATTCGGGCCTAATTGATAAAGGGAAAATCTTAAATAATGAAAGATTTATTGGAAATGCACCAGATTTAGGTGCTTATGAATTTGGTGACAAAGCTTGGATTCCAGGAGCAACTTGGAAGGAGTCAAATAAATGGTTGAATATTTTAAAGTAACAATTATTACCAATAAAAATACCGACTAATGAAAAGTAATTACGTTAGAAGTCTCAAAAAAATCACATTAAGTCTGCTCATTTTGGTTCTTATTCCTTTTTTGAATTTTGCGAATGAAATTCATGTTTCAATTAATGGAAATAATTTAAACCCTGGTACGAAAGAAAAGCCCCTTCGTACAATTCAAGCTGCAATTGATATAATTAATCCTGGTGATATTTGCATTATACATAATGGAATATATCGAGAAAATGTGAACATTAAAAAGTCAGGAAATATTAATTCTCCAATTATTATTCAGGCTGCTATTGGTGAAAATCCAATAATATCTGGTTTAGATGTATTAAATCTTAAGTGGGATAAAACTGAAACAGCTGGAATTTATGTTGCTAACTATAACAATAAAAACTTTGAACAAATTTTTTATAAAGAAAAACCATTATTAGAAGCTAGATGGCCTAATGTTCCAAAAGATAAAAGTGGTAATTGGAATTTTTTCTCCCCAGATGTTTGGTCAACAGTTGATTCATTAGGCAATCATTATGGTACTATTAAGGATAAAAAGCTTGTTAATTTTAAATTTGAGTTAAAAGGAGCCAAAGCGGTATTGAATGTTTGCCATCAGTTTTTTACATGGACAAGAATAATACAAGACAATGTAATAGGTAGTGATACTTTTAGTTATCCAAAGAATTTAGGTAAAAGCATTAAAGAAAAAGATGAATCAAGTGAAAGTATTGCTTTTAATGACGATAGATACTATTTAGTCGGTAAAAAAGAATTTTTAGATATGCCTGGTGAATGGTATTATGATAAAGAAGCGAAGAAACTTTATATTTATTCTATTGATGGTAATATTCCTGATATTGGTTCTTTGGAAGTTAAAGCAAGAAATTTTGGATTGTTAACTGAAGAGAATTGTAATTTTTTAGTAATTGATGGCATCACTTTTTTAGGAACAGCTTTTAAGATTGGAAAAGATTTTAATACAAGAAGCAATAATATTGTTTTTAGAAATAATCAAGTTTATTATTCTTCTTGGACTGATTATTTTTCATTTGATGGAGATCTAAGTAAATCAAATTTTGATAAAAACTATCCAATAATAAATGCTGATTATGCAACAGTTAGCAACAATACATTTGCTTTTGGTACGCTAAATGCACTTTCAATAAATGGGAAATATGATTTAATTGAAAATAATTTATTTCATGATTTCGATTTACACTCTTCTTTAATGAATCCAGTATTAGAAGTAAATAAAAGCTGGTTAGATTATGTTGGCAAAGGCGGATATGCTATTATAAGATATAACACTATCTATAATAGTGGTGGTATTCTAACACAAATAGCTCAAAATGATAATGATGTTTATTTAAATGATCTATATAATGCATTTCGATCGTCATGGGGTGGAAATAAAGATGCATCAGCATTGTATACGCAAAACGTTTTTTGTCATGGTACAAGGTTCCATCATAATTGGGTGCATGATAGCTATGCTGGAACGCCTCCGCACAAATGGGGTGGGGGAATGGGCATTAGGGGAGATGACAAAACTGTTGGACTTACAATAGATCATAACGTAGTTTGGAATATAGGAAGTGTTGGAATTGAACTTAAAACGCCAGATAATCCTTCGCCTGATCAAATAAATCGAGTATTTAACAATACAATTTTTAATCATAGTATTTATAACCCTGTCAAAAGTGGCATAATTGTCCAAACAATAGGTAAACAAAATAGATATAGTTTGGTGTTAAATAATTTGTCGGAAACAATATATGGACATTGGTTTGCTAAGCCTCTGGATACACTTGGTGAATATAGTAATAATTATACTGGAGTAACTGTGGAGTCAAATTTAGAAGATCCAATTAATTTTGATTTCAGGCCAAATTTAAATGCAAAAAATATAATTAAAAAAGGTAAGATAATAAACAACATCACAAATTCTGAAATAGGTACTTTTCCAAATATTGGTGCTTATGAGTATAATGAAAGTGTTTATTGGATACCTGGTAAAAGAGAAAACAAAGCCTCCTGCCCAATTGTATCCAATGAGGTGTTTATAAATAAAAAAAGAGATGTTTTAATGTGGCGTCCTGCATATGGAGCAGTTGCTCATAATGTCATGTTTGGTAAAAGTGTTAATCAACTTATTCTCAAAGAGCATTTAATAGGTGAAAAAAACATTTTTAAATTACCTATATTAACTGCAGGTCAAAAATACTTCTGGCGCATTGATGCTGTATTGACAGATGGGTCTGTTGTTGAAGGTGATATTTGGAGTTTTAATACAATAAATAATTAATTAATTTAATTTATCAGAAATGATGTCTAAATCACTTTTTATTTTTTTTTACTTTTTACCATTTTTGTTATGGGGTCAAAAACCAGTAAACATCATTATTATTAAAACCGATCAGCATCGATTTGATTTATTGGGATGCATGGGAAATAAAGTCATTAAAACACCTAATATTGATAAGTTAGCAAGTCAATCTTTTATACTTACAAATGAATTTACGGTTAGCCCTATTTGTACTCCGAGTAGAACTAGTTTCTTTACTGGTAAGTATGTAATTAGAACGGGAGACGTTTTTAATTATGAAGAACATCATCTACAACCCAATGATTGGAGTTTTATTGCACCGTTAAAAGAACAAGGCTATAAAATTGGTTTGGCAGGAAAAAATCATGTTTTTTCAGAAGACTTTTTTAAAAAATATATTGACTACCGAGAAGAGACATCTCATGTAGGAAAACTAAAAGGTACAATAACCGAAAATGATAAAAAAGTTCATGAATATTTATCGAAAGATTCGCGTCCAGGATTTGAGAAATCCAAGCAATTATTAGAAGGTCTTGTAGAAGGCCCAATGCCATTTAAACTTGAAGATTGTCCAGCTTATAGAATTGCAGAAGATGGTATTCGATTTTTAGAAGAAAATAAAAATAATCCATTCCTTTTACACTATTCATTCGGTGATCCACATTGGCCTACTGTTGTACCAGAACCATTTTACTCGTTGTATAATCCTGATAGCCTAGAGATGCCCGCAGAAAATTTTGATTGGAAGGGTCATCCATTCAAGCATTTTGTACAATCACAAGCTGCAGGTTACGACCATTATTCACACCAAGAAAAAGCAAGAATACTTGCTACCTATTATGGTCAAATAAGTTTTATAGACGCCGCTGTTGGAATGTTATTAGATAAATTAAAAGTTTTAGGATTGATGGAAAATACCATAATTGTATTTACATCCGACCATGGTGATTTTGGTGGTAATTATGGGATGGTTGCTAAAACTGGAGGCTTTCAGGAAAGTTTAGTGAGAATACCGGGTATTATTTATTTTCCCAATTTAAAAGGCAGTGGAAAAAAAATACCAGCATTAATAAGTAATATAGATATAATGCCAACTGTGTTTGATTATATTGGGAAATCTTATCCCAAAAAAGTACAAGGTAAATCCTTTTTAAATATTTTAAAAGGGGAGAAGGAAACCCATAGAGAAGTTATTTTTTCTGAAGTTGGAAGAATTGAAACGCCACCACCTGCAATACCAAGAGATGAATACAAAGCTTATGCCAGTAAACGTGCTGAAACAGAAGGTATGTTTTGGTTTATTGATTATACAACAAAAGGAAGAAGTGTAATGATTAGAAAAGGTGATTGGAAGTATAATTTTTATACCGGTGATGTTAATGAATTATATAATTTGAAAGTAGACCCTTTGGAGTTGAACAATTTAATTGACAAACCAAAGTATGCGGCTATTCAAAAAGAATTAAATGCACAATTAATTGAATGGCTATTAGTAGCGCCTGTTGAAAATATTCGATAAATTAATCGTACAATCAGAAAAAAAATGAAACATTTATATATTGTAAGTTTTCTTTTAGTGTTGTTCTTTTCGCTATCAGCACAAAATAAAAAGCAAGTTGAACTATTACAAGCAATTGCAGAGAATAAAAAAATGAATGTAATTTTCATTTTAACGGATGATCATAGGTATGACTTTATGGGTTTTACAGGTAAACTTCCTTGGCTAAAAACACCTAATATGGATGCTTTAGCAAAAGGAGGGGCATATTTTAAAAATACCTTTGTAACAACTTCACTTTGTTCGCCGAGCAGAGCTTCAATTTTAACTGGGCAGTATTCTCATGTACATACAATTGTAGACAATATTGCACCCGAGCCTAAAAATTTAATTTATTTTCCTCAATACTTACAACAAGTGGGTTATCAAACTGCATTTTTTGGCAAATGGCATATGGGTGAAGATGATGATAGTCCTCGCAAAGGCTTCAATCATTGGGAAAGCTTTAAAGGTCAGGGTGTTTATTACAATCCTAAACTAAATATAAACGGGAAATCTATACAGTATAAAGATTCAACTTATATCACTGATTTACTTACCAATCATGCTTTGCAATGGTTAAAAACGCAAGATAAAACCAAACCTTTTTTCTTATATTTATCTCATAAAGCAGTTCATGCACCAGTTACACCTGCCAAAAGGCATTTAGGCATATATGCTAACCAAAAGTACAAATTGCCCCCTACTTTTTATCAAACATTAAATGATGATTATAAACTGCTAAATTGGCCTGAATGGGTAAAAAATCAACGTTACAGTTGGCATGGAGCTGATTTTATTTATCATACACACCAACAAATTGAAGAATTAGTACAAATATATTGTGAAACTTTAATGGCAGTAGATGAAAGTGTTGGTTCTGTTTTGAACTATTTAAAAGAGAATGGACTCGAACAAAATACGATGGTAATCTATATGGGTGATAATGGATTTAGCTTTGGTGAACATGGATTAATCGATAAACGTCATTTTTATGAGGAATCTGTTAAAGTACCTTTTTTAGTATATGCTCCTGGTATGTTTAAAGGCGGCCAAACAATATCTAAGATGGTACAAAATATAGATATTGCGCCCACTATTTTAGAATTAGCAGGATTAAAAAAACCTGATAATATGCCAGGTAATTCTTTTACAAAACTTTTAAAGGGAGATAGTGCAGTATGGAGGGATAAAATATTTTATGAATACTTCTGGGAATATGATTTCCCAATGACGCCAACCGTTTTTGGAGTAAGATCCGATAGATATAAATTTATAAAATATTATGGCATTTGGGATCATAATGAATTATATGATTTAGAAAAAGACCCAAATGAAGTGTATAATTTAATTGAAAAACCAGAGCATCAAGAGTTAGTAAAAAAAATGGCAGGAGAATTATATGATTGGTTAGAACAATCAAAAGGTATGCAAGTTCCTCTAAAAAGAATTATTAGAAAACCATATGGAGATTTCAAGCATGCGAATCAATACTAACGCTAATTTATTTATAAGGATTTTAAAAGATTTGAATTTTTAAAAAAAATAAAATGAAAAATTATTTATTTATAATATTCTTTATTTCAACTCAATGTATTTGCTTAGGGCAAATACCTAAGTATCTTTTAAAATATAAAGATGAGTATGCTAAAAATCCTCGTGAAGCAAACCAAAAATGGTTTAAAGATGCTCAATTCGGTCTATTTATT
>Ga0214919_10007907_pt1 | contig 14208 bp, 13 predicted proteins | sample LL1503_MetaG_FD_177994 | JGI IMG/M metagenome (GOLD analysis project Ga0214919, IMG submission 177994) | Freshwater microbial communities from Lake Lanier, Atlanta, Georgia, United States - LL-1503 | ecosystem: Environmental > Aquatic > Freshwater > Lake | place: USA: Georgia | collected...
TGGCTTACCTGCAGACGGTGTTCAAGTTGTGCCTACTGTTGACCGAGCTGCGGTAGGGCTAATGATTACTATGCCCGAGTATATTGATGTGATTGTTCCTAGGGGAGGCAAGAGCCTTATCGCCCGCCTGATGAAGGACGGACGTGTCCCGATGATTAAGCACCTAGATGGTATTTGTCACACCTATGTAGATGATGAAGCGGATATTACTAAGTCAATAACTGTTTGTGACAATGCTAAAACGCAGCGATACTCTCCATGTAATGCAATGGAGAGTTTACTTGTACATGTAAAGGTCGCTGCAAAATTTTTACCTCCTTTATGCAAAATTTATCAAGATAAGGGAGTCGAATTGCGGGTTTGTCGAAAGACGAAGGGCATATTAGCAGCTGCTGGATTTGAGGGAATGAGTAAACTTGTTGATGCCGTAGAAGAAGATTGGCGCACAGAGTACTTAGCCCCAATTCTATCGATTAAGGTGGTTGATTCTTTAGATGATGCAATAACGCATATTAATACCTATGGTAGTCAACATACTGACGCGATCATGACGGAAAACTCCACACATGCCCAGCAGTTTATGCGTGAGGTCGATAGCGCTAGCGTGATGCATAATGCCAGTACTCGGTTCGCTGACGGTTTTGAATATGGTCTTGGCGCAGAAATAGGCATATCGAATGATAAGCTTCACGCTAGAGGCCCTGTGGGTTTGGAAGGGCTTACTTCACTGAAGTATCTTGTTAAAGGTGATGGCTCGATTCGGGTTTAAAGTTAAGGACATCTTATGGAAATTTCTGGGTATCAATGGGTTAAGACCCTACACATTATTTTTGTGACATCGTGGTTCGCTGGGCTTTTTTATTTACCTAGAATATTTGTCAATTTAGCCCAAGACAATAATCCTGCGGTTCAAGATCGGTTGATCTTGATGGCCCAAAAACTGTATCGTTTTATGACTATTTTAATGATACCTGCACTCGTTTTTGGATTGATTCTATGGTTGTATTACGGAGTTGGTAAAGGCCCAGGTTCGGCATGGATGCATGCGAAGTTACTACTCATTATTTTTCTGATTGGATATCACCATATGTGCGGTGCAATGATCAAGAAATTTCGAGTAGGAAATAATAAAAAATCACATGTTTGGTATCGTTGGTTTAATGAAGTTCCCGTTCTTTTACTGACAATTATTGTGGTTTTAGTAGTAATCAAACCCTTTTGAAATTCTTTGTTGTATGCCCAAGGGGTCTTGAGGGCCCTCTGCATGTCGAGTTAAACCGCATTATTTCGGAAGCTCTGAACTCTCAAAATGCGCCATTAAAAGAAACAATGCGCAGTGCAATTGTTGGCGAGTTACCATTAAAACCAACAGGTGGAATTGAATGTTCAGGCTCGTTGGCACTAGCAATGATCTTGAACTTGCAATCCAGAGTAGCAAGTCGAGTCTTGTTACAGGTTTTTCACAGTACCTATAAACAAGAAGAAGAAATTTATCAGGTGGCTAGAAAAATTGCTTGGGAAGACTGGTTTAATTCAGATCAGACTCTGCGAGTTGATGTTACTGCGCAGCGCTCAAATTTAACGAGTTTAAATTTTGTTACATTACGCATCAAAGATGCGATTTGTGATCGATTTCGGGAGATTACTGGGAGCCGCCCAACTATAGAGACTGCCACACCAGATGTTCGAGTCATGGCTTTTTTAGACGCTACACATATTACTTTATATATCGATACCTCTGGTGAACCGTTATTCAAAAGAGGCTGGAGAGACGAAAAGGGAGCCGCGCCACTCAAAGAAAATTTAGCTGCAGGAATTTTAGCCTTAACTGGCTGGCAACCTGAGCAACCTCTATTTGATCCGATGTGTGGTAGCGGTACGATTTTGATCGAGGCAGCACAAATTGCAAAACGTATTGCTCCTGGAGTAATTCGGGCAGGCATCTTAGGCAGCTCGATTGATTTAAATCAGGTAAATCAATTACTTCCTTCGATGGCTCAAACACAATTAGATAACTTGAATGAAGTTGAGAAAACAGAAAAATCCTATAAAGAGCTTACAGAACCAGATCAAGTAACAAGTAAAGACTCTTTACAAAACAATTCAAGTAACTCTGTCTGGCAAGCCCCGATTCTAGTTGAGACTGGTAAGCCTTTAGTGAGCGTGAGCAATCCACCGCTCGTCAAAAAACGAGTAGACCAGATTGAACGCGCTGAAAACTCTTTAGACGATCGTAAAAAAAATCAAAAGGACCTAAGAAAAGATAGCGTAGCTTTGTACAAACCATCCCGCGTTGATTTGGTAAACACTATTCAGGGGTTTGGTTTTTCTAGATTAAGGCCATTTCAGGAAAATACCCAGTTAGAGCTATGGCAGCTAATGAAAGAGGATGCTTCTCAATTGATGCAGCAATATGAGGCAACACCATTATTCATTTCAGGGTCTGATATTAATGAGCAGATGGTAGCCATTAGTAAAAGAAATTGGCAAAAAGCATATTTGCCAGGAACTCCTTCTATAGTCCAGATTGATGCGCTCCAAGTGAAGGCGCCAAATTTAGAGGCTGGTAAAACGGGGATTATTATTTTTAATCCACCTTATGGTGAACGACTTGAAATAAAGGGGGGCGGTAAGGGAGTCGATGACCCTGAAAGAAAGCAACGGGGTGCTAGAGATCCACTTCCGAAGAATATATCTGATCCCGAATTTGTAGACTTTTTAGTGCAATTTGGACGACATCTCAAAGACCGATTTGATGGCTGGCAAATGGATATTTTGACTGCAGATATGGGCCTTGCTGGGCAACTAAGAATGAAAGAAACTAAAAGAACACCTTTATTTAATGGAGCGATTGAGTGCCGTTTATTTCGCTTCCAGATCAGAAAGGTCCGTGAGTCCTCCTTAAACGTTAATAAAGATGGACTAGTCGATTAGCATTGTAGGAAATATTTCAAGTAAACGCAGAAAGTTGTGTGGTGAGCAAAGACGAATACAATAGAGTTCGAGCCCAGAAAGAGAACTATTTGATTAGCTAGGGTCTTTATAAGTATGTTAGTTATTCAATAAATGTAATTCGTCGATAAATCGGTTTTCATTAATTTTGAAAGAGAAAAGAGAGTAGAGTCACGATGGAATTAAAAACATATATGTGCTTAATTTGTGGTTGGGTTTATGATGAGGCGGCTGGCCTGCCGGATGATGGCATTGCTCCAGGAACACTTTGGAAAGATGTCCCGATAAACTGGACTTGTCCAGAGTGTGGAGCACGCAAGGAAGATTTTGAAATGATGGCAATTTGAGGATTATTATCATTTTGTTGATATATTGCTTCCCCTATTAGTAACTTTTTAATGATATTAATTACGATTATTTGCTATGAATACTAATCAATCCTTATTTGACCGTGCCCAAATAACCACACCAGGTGGAGTTAATTCTCCGGTAAGAGCATTTCGATCCGTGGGTGGCGTACCTAGATTTATTAGCCATGCCAAGGGGCCTTATTTTTGGGATGTGGAGGGTAAACGATATATCGATTGTATTGGGTCTTGGGGCCCCATGATTCTTGGTCACGCCCATCCTGAAGTTGTTAAAGCTGTGCAAATGGCCGCTGAAAATAGCTTTAGTTTTGGCGCGCCAACAGAGGCTGAGATTTTAATGGCCGAAAAAATTGTTGAGTTAGTTCCTAGTATTGAGCAGGTTCGATTAGTTTCTAGTGGCACTGAAGCAACGATGAGTGCCCTGCGGTTAGCAAGGGGTTTTACAGGACGCGATTTAATTATTAAATTTGAAGGCTGTTATCACGGACATGCAGATAGCTTACTAGTAAAAGCAGGCTCAGGATTACTCACCTTTGCTGAGCAACAAATAGATTTAGCAACAAATGCCCCATCCTCAGGTGGAGTTCCTCAGGACTTAGTAAAGCATACCTTAGTGTTGCCATTTAATGATTTGGAAGCGCTAGAAAATGCATTTAAACAGTTTGGCCCACAAGTAGCAGCGCTTATCGTAGAGCCGATTGCTGGGAATATGAATTTTATTAAGCTAAGCCCTGAATTTATCTTAGCGATGCGCCAATTAACAGAACAATATGGGGCAGTATTAATTTATGACGAGGTAATGACAGGGTTTCGAGTTGCCTTAGGTGGAGCTCAAAGCTTGCATGGGATTAAGCCAGACTTGACGTGCCTTGGTAAAGTAATGGGCGGTGGTATGCCGATGGCAGCTTTTGGTGGACGAAAAGACATTATGCAAAAGCTTGCTCCCATTGGTAATGTTTACCAAGCAGGAACTTTATCGGGAAACCCCTTGGCCGTAGCAGCTGGGCTAACCACACTCAATTTAGTAAGTGCGCCAGGATTTTATGAAAAATTATCAGAAAATATTACAAGCCTCTTAGGAGGTCTGGAAGAATTAGCTAAAACAGCAGGGCACGATTTTTCATCGGATCACATTGGTGGGATGTTTGGAATTTATTTTGCTAAAAACAAGCCAGCAACCCTGCAAGACGTCACAAATTCTGATATTGAAAAATTTAAACGTTTTTTTCATGGGATGCTTGACGAGGGGGTTTACTTAGCCCCCTCGGCTTATGAGGCTGGATTTTTATCGATTCAGCACACAGATTTAGTTATCAGTGAAATGTTACGCGCTGCGAAGATTGCTTTTGCAAAGACTTAATGAACTAATTGAGCATGGTTAAATCCTTCTGATCCCTAATATAATTAAAAGTACCCTTACAAAATTTTTATTGCGTATTTATTATTTAGAAGGCGGCTTAAAGTTGAAGCAAAATTATAAAATTCTTATAGCAATATTATTGACATTACTATTACTACTTTTACTATGGTTTGATATACCATCATACTTATCGAATAAATATTACCCCAAGGAAACACACAGAGTAAGTAATTGGAAGAGTTCTATGCAATATGAAAATGTTGAAAGAATAATCCTAAATGGGAAGTATTTAGATCCTAAAATTAATATTGAAATAGATTTTAAATACCTTTTTAATAAAGCATACCCCAATTTGTTTCAAACTTCAAACCATAATGAAGGCTTACGCCTAGAGTTTAGTGGTAATAATGCAGCAATAATATACAAATGCACGGGGAGTGGTTGCCCACCAAGTGGGTACAGTGTTTTTGACTTAACCAAGAATCTAAATGTAGATAAAGATAACTTTATCTACATAAGTTTATTACAGGATAAATATTTGAAAATCCAAGTAAATTCTAGTCTACCCAATATAATAAGAAATCCACCCCCAAATATAAATTACGACAATATCTTAATAGGTAACGGATTCGATGGTAACAGAGTATTTAGCGGCAATATTAATACATTTAACTTTACTATAAATTCTAATAGTTACTTATCTAAAGTTAAGATAGTCTTTTATTGCATAGTTTTTTTAATTTATTTTTTAGGTATATTTAGTTTAAAAAGAGTTCCAACATTTTGAGTAGTTTGACTTGAGTAAGCCAAAACTATTGATTCATCGTTAAAGAGTGCTAAATTGGATTGTGTACAATTGCAAAGATTATAGAGATTTGCCTCGTAAATTAAGAAAACTTTAATATGGCTTTTATGAAATTTAGTGTATGTTCCAAAACTTTAGAATTACTTGTTTAGTATTTACATATAGGGTATGTCTAAAACGATGGAAACTAGTATAAAAGAAAGACGAAGTAGGTTTTTTCACCACTTTGGACTGGGTATAACAGTTACAAAAACTCTATTCAAAAAGTCTTGTGGGATGCCGGGTATAAATTTAGGGGTTGGTGCAGGATGTAATACTCAAATTTATCGTCAGCTACAGATCAATCAACCATCTTGCTCCAGTGAATATGGATTAATAAAAATTTGAATTATTTTGGAAGAACTAAGCAAATGAATTTATTCGATATTTAACAGGTAGTAATGATATTATTTCGGACTATATGACAAAGTACAAGTTAGCAATATTGGGAGATAGCACTACACAGTTAATAGTAAAAGAACTAGATAATCAAGCAAAACAGTTTAATTTAGACCTAGAACTATATGAATCTAGTTTTGATCAAATTGAGCAAGAGATTAAAAATCCAAGTTCTAATCTGTATACATTTAATCCAGATGGAGTTTTACTATATATCTCCGTTGAAAAACTGCAAGAAATTTATTTCTCTACCTCATTAGACATAAGGCATCTCTTTTTCCAAGATGTAATGAGTAAGATAACTGATCTAGCAATAACTCTAAAGGATAGACTACCAGAAAGCAAAATTTTCATAACAAATTTTGCCGAAATAGCTGATGGAGTCTACGGCAATAATGCGAATAAATATTCAGAAGCATTATTGAATAATATTCGAAGAATCAATGTTGGGTTAATGGATCTTTCTTGTAAAGACAGCACTATATTTATTTTAGATATAGCTTTAATGCAATCCATTTATGGGCGTAAATCGTTATTCGACCCTCGTTTATACATTCAGGCATCCTTAGTCCTTAGTGGAGATGGAGTTACATTTTTTTCTAAAGAACTGTTGAATATGATTAGCGCTTCTATTGGAGGGGCTAAAAAGTGCTTGATTTTAGATTTAGATAACACTCTCTGGGGAGGTGTCATTGGAGACGACGGGATTGAGAAAATAGAGATTGGATCTCTTGGCATTGGTAAAGCTTTTACAAGGTTACAACAGTGGGCAAAGACATTACAGCAACGAGGAATTTTGTTGGCTATTTGCTCAAAGAACACTGAAGAAGTAGCTAAGACTCCATTTGAATTACATCCTGAAATGGTACTACGCCTAGAAGATATTTCAATTTTTGTGGCCAATTGGGAGGATAAGGCCAGCAATATAAAGGTTATTCAATCAACCTTAAATATAGGATTTGACTCGATGGTTTTCATTGATGATAACCCGTTTGAAAGGGCTTTAGTTCGAAAAATAATTCCTCAAGTTTGCGTGCCTGAAATGCCGGAAGATCCAGCAGATTATGTAGAATTTTTATCTAATTTAAATCTATTTGAACCTGGCACTTTGTCTACGCTTGATTTAGAAAGAACTAAGATGATCCAAAAGGAAATTGAAAGAAATCATCTTAAAAATCAGTTTTCTAACGAATCTGATTTTCTAAAAAGCATCAATATGATTGGCATCTTTGATCAATTTAATCAATTTAATACCCCAAGGATTGCACAATTAAGTGAGCGCTCAAATCAATACAATCTGAGAACAATTCGATATAGCGAGAAAGATGTTGAAAAAATAGCTAGTTCAGATCATCAACTAGGGATTGCAATTTCCTTGCGAGACAATTTGGGCGATCATGGATTAATTTGTGTGATTGTTTTAAATCATGGCAACGAAGAAATATTTATAGAAAATTGGTTTATGAGCTGTCGGGTACTCAAGAGAGGGGTAGAGTATCTTGCTTTGAATAAGATAGTTGAGCACGCCAAAAATAAGCATTATAAAAATATCATTGGCGAATTTCTTCCAACGCCGAAAAATGCTTTAGTGAAAGACCATTACCAAGAATTAGGCTTTACATTCCAAGGCAATGGCAAGTGGATGATCAATGTAGAAGATTACACCCCTAAAGTTCACTATATTAAGGAGACAGTATGAATAAAGAATTGATTTTAGAAAAGGTAAATCAGATATTTAGAAAAGTTTTTGATGAAGAAAATATTGTTATAAATTATTCTTCATCAGCCATGGACATCGAAGAGTGGGACTCTCTAAACAACATACAGATCATTATTGCAGTTGAAAAGGAATTTAAAATTCGTTTTCAATCCTCTGAAATAAGGGGATGGAACAATGTTGGCGAAATGTGCGACGCAATCTTGAAATTACAAAAATAAATTTTTATGAATACGGGGCGCATTTTTAAAGAAAAGTTTGTTATTACAGAACAAATATACGATTCCTTTAAACAAACTTTCTTAGATTTTAATGCCTTACATATAGATGATGCTTATGCTCAGTCAAAAGGGTTCAAGAAAAAAGTTATGCATGGCAATATTCTTTGTGGGTTTTTGTCCCATTTTGTGGGGGAATTGCTGCCTATAAAAAATACCATTATACATTCAACTCAAATTACCTATAAAAGACCTTGTTATTTGAATGATGTAGTTATCTTAGAAGCTATATTAGATGAAGTTCATGAAAGTGTTGGTGCATATTTATTTATATTCAAGTTTTCAGTTGATAGTGAAATAAAGGCATCGGGTAATTTACAAGTGGGATTGCTGCCGTGAATATTTTAGTAACAGGGGGAGCCTCAGGCCTAGGTTTAGAGATTTTTGAAACGCTGTCAAAAGCAGGCCATTCAGTTTCGTTTACCTATAGTAAGTCCGAAGAGCAAGCTGAAAAAAATCTTCTTCAATTTCCTAAATCAAAAAAATTCAAATGTGACTTTACAGACTCTAAAAGCGTTAACGCATTTATTGAAGAAATTGGGGGCATGGATTTAGAGGTGCTGATTAACAATGCTCTGTCATCAATTAACGCAGTTCAATTTCAAAAAACAGTCATTGATTCTTTAACCGAGAGTTTCAATTGCAATGTCATTCCTGTTTTAAAAATTACACAAGCTTGTATTACAAATTTTCGAAAAAAGAAGCGTGGTCGAATTATTTCGATCTTAACTTCCTATTTAACTAATAGGCCTCCTATTGGTTATTCAGAATACGTTGCAAATAAGGCCTATATTCACGCAATGTCGAAAACATGGGCAAACGAAAATTCAAAATTCGGCATTACTGTCAATTGTATTTCACCATCGATTATGAATACTCCCCTCAATAAATCGGTAGATGAAAGATTGCTAGAAAATTTAGCGATTAATAATCCATTTGGGCAATTGTTAGCCCCATCAGAAGTAGCAGATATAGTCAATTTCTTAGTTAGTTCCCCCCGTCAACTGAACGGTTGTAATCTACTTATCAATGGTGGGGAAAATGTTATTTAATTCATGGGAATTTCTATTTTTTTTCCCAATTGTTTTAGTGATCTTTTATGGGATACCCCATCTATATCGATGGAAATGGCTACTTTTAACGAGCTGTATTTTTTATATGGCTTTCATACCATATTATCTTTTGATCTTATTTTTAATCATAGTTATCGATTATTTCGCGGCTATATTTATAGAAAAATATCATGGAAAGCAGCGAACTATTAGTTTGTTAATTAGTATCGTAGCTACTTGTCTCGTCCTATTCTTTTTTAAATACTTTAATTTTGCAGCTAAAAATTTAAATTGGTTATCAAGTTTATGGGGTATTCCAGTAAATATTGATTACTTGAATATTATTCTTCCTTTGGGATTGTCCTTTCATACTTTTCAGAGTTTAAGCTATACGATAGAGGTATATAGAGGTAACCAAAAACCGGAGCGCCATTTCGGGATCTATTCTTTGTATGTCATGTTTTTTCCTCAATTGGTAGCTGGACCAATTGAAAGACCCCAAAACATGCTTCATCAATTTCATAAAAAAATTGAATTTGATGTAGATAAGTTTAAGAGTGGGCTTAAATTGTTCTTTTGGGGATTATTTAAGAAAGTAGTCATTGCAGATAATTTGGCAACATATGTAAATCCAGTGTTTCAGGATCCGAGCTTATTTAACTCTGGATCAGTTGCTATCGCAGTAATCTTTTTTTATTTTCAAATCTATTGTGATTTTTCGGGTTATACCGATATGGCAAGGGGTGCTGCCCGCATGCTGGGATTTGAGCTAATGAAAAACTTCAATCTACCCTTTTTGGCTTCATCTTTAACGGATTTTTGGAAGCGTTGGCATATATCTCTGTCTACTTGGTTAAGAGACTATATTTATGAGCCCCTAGCATTACGATGGAGAAATGGTGGAGTTTTAGGAATTGCTCTTGCACTAATGTTTACATTTTTCATTAGTGGATTGTGGCATGGTGCAGAGTGGACATTTGTATTTTGGGGTCTTGCGCATGGCGTTGCTTTAGTAATCGAACTCTTTTCGGCAAAATTATTTAGAGTTAAGAATCGGATTTTCCCGAAAAAAATTGGGACCTTGCTAGGTATAGTTAGAACATTTTTCTTGGTTTGTGTTAGCTATATATTTTTTAGAGCTGAAAGCTTAACCAATGCTATTGACATATTTGATAGTCTCTTAGACTTGCAAATTTCATACGATCAACTAAATTTTATAAACTTTAACAAGACTCTAGTAATAGGGCATTCTATATGGGATTTTATAATTATTTCCATTTTGGTAATATGCTTAATGGTTATTGAAAAAGCACAAGCTGAAGATGGTCTAGTTATTGCTTTTAAAAAGCTACCTCGTTATTTTCAAGTCATTATTTATCAAGTTTTCTTTGTGATTTTAATAACATATGGAGTTTGGTTTACTAATCATGCATCCTTTATTTACTTCCAGTTTTAGAAAAAACATTCTTCAGCTATTAATCATTATTGCCTTCCCGGCAATAATGATTTTGATTTATGTTGAAGTCGGCTTGAATAAACTTGATACACATTACTTAAAGAAAAGTGAAGATCTTAAATCCCAAGCTAATAATATCCAAATTTTGTCTCTAGGCTCCTCAAATGCATATTTTGGATTAAACCCTAGGGAGTATTCATGCCTTGGATTTAATCTGGCATTTAACGCACAAAGCATGTATTACGATATGGAAATTATCAAAAAATATATAGATACCATGCCAAAGTTAAGACTAGTGGTATTGCCTGCAATTTTTTATACTACAGGAACTAGGCTAGTCGGGACAAGTCAAGACTGGAGAATGTACTTTTATAAACAATATTGGGGTCTACCACTGGAGCTTGAGTCAAATAGCATCAATGAAAATATAAAAAGATTAATAAATTCTAAGAATTACAGTAAGATAGCACTTTATTCGGACACTATTTATACACATATTAGAGATGGATTTTCTGGGCATGTGGACTATATACCTGATAAAAACGGCTGGTATGACTCTAAAGATTTGCCTCGTTTAACTGATTTGATAAAAGTAAATTCAAAAGGCGCTTTCTCACATTCACTAACATTTAACGAAAGCTATGCTGATAGTAATATTGTCTATTGGCAACAAATCATTTCAATCTTAAAGGCCAAAAAAATAGAAATATTAATTGTTCGCCTACCTGAGGATGTAAGCTATTATTCACAGCTAGATCAAAAAAAAGCACAATTGTTTACTACTAAAATTTCCGAACTTGCAAAAAACTATGATGTTAATTTTGCTGACTATAGTCAAGATAAGAGATTCGTTACTGATGACTTCACTCTTATGAATGATCACCTAAATCAAGATGGAGCAACAAAATTTAGCAAAATATTAAATAAAGAACATCTTTTTGAAAACTGCATCAATTAATATTCATATGATCTTTGACTCTATACAAATACTTTTCTGGCTTTTTCAATCGTTTGTTATTGGAATTTGGATTAATCGAAAAATATTTTTTAGAGGGGTTGGAATAGAAGAGACAATTCTTTATGCTCCCATTACAGGATTTATTTGTACGGTCCTTATTGCAAGTTTTTTTTGGTTCTTAGAAGTTCCGACTTATTTAATGCGTTACCTTTTTGTATCTGTAGTACTTTTTGTCACTATCAACCTTATTCAATCCAATTATTTTAAATCTGATTTAATCAAGAACCCCAATTTTTTATGGCTCATTTTGGGAAGTCTTCTTGTAATTATTCACGGTTCATTTTTACCTTTCTCTGAAAAATTATTCCAAGGATATCCTCTAGACCGTTTTTTTTATCAAGGGGGAAGCATTCTTTTTGAAAAATATAATATTACTTATTTTCAAGATTCGTATGCTCGCTTAGCCTTTAACGGCGACAAGCGTTCTTTAATGATGGACTCCCTATGGTCAATGGGCTATAACGAAATTAGTGCTCGCCCAGCAGTTAACTTAGGTTTTGTAATATTTAATTGGGCCACACCAAAAGACTTATATAGGCTCGGAAACGCGTGGGAAGTTTTTTTTCGCACGCTCCAATTTTGTGGTCTATTAGCAATATTTTGTAGAGTATTAGGGCCGAAATTTATCAGCGGATTTTTAGCTGTCTCATTAGTTTTCGGCTATTGGTTTCAATATACCAAGGATTATAATGCTTGGAGTTCGTCTGCTTGTTTGGCAGTAACTCTATCTGCAATTGCATATCTGATGTTAATCGTAGAGAAAAATAAAATTGAAAAAGCGGATCGTTTTTATATTATTTTTATTACTGTGGCAGCTGTAGTAATTTATCCAGAGCTAGGAATTCCATTTTGTTTTATTTTTTTAATGGTAATACTAAGTAATAAAAAATTACGAAATGAGATTTTGTTGACAAAACATACTCCGGCTTGTTTAACAATTTTTATTTGTGCAGTATTTACTACTCATCCCCACATCATTGATTTTATAAAGCGACAATCCGGGCTTGCCCCATTCATGGTGGGAGGTGAAGAATTTAGTGCAAGAGGCATTTTTCGACTACTAGCATCAATTGACGATAGGCATATCTTTTTAAAAAGTCTTAGCACTGAACCTTGGAAATTTATAAGTGAGCCACTTACTTTGGCAGATATGATTACTGGATCTATAGGGCTACCCTATATAACTTATATCCAAAGCGCTATAACGTTAATTACTTTGATTCTAATAATAGAATATTTTATTTTTGATCAAATTGTCAAAAAAATGCCTGATCCATTTAACAGTTTAAAAAGAAAATATTTAATATTTACGATCTGTTTAGCTGTAAATATACCAGTTATAGTTTTAATTTTGAAGAAAGTAAATGGCTACAACTTTGCAACACCCATATCACTTTTACTAGGTTTCTTAATTTTAACGATTCTTGTTGCTGGTTGTATTTCTATTAAAAATTCAAAAATTCGAATACTTTTAGTATTAGTCGCAAGCTACCAACTCTTTTTTATAGTGATGTTAATTTTCAAAATTGTTGGTGGAGCGTATCGAGTTTTTCCTTTTTGGGGTGCTTTTTCAAGCGCAATGTTTTTAATAATTCTTGCATCATTGAAAAATAAATTTTTTATTAAAATTGCATACTTATTAGCTTTTACTAATATCGTCTTTGGGGGTGCTATTTTTTATGTTACCAATACTGTTGGGCTCGAAAAATTCAACTCATTTTACTCGCCAAGAAATCCAGTACGCCATTTTGAAATTGAAAATGTCAGAGACAAGTATGATTTCGATTACACGAATTTAATTTCAGACCTTAAGTTGTGTCAGTCAGTATATATAGCAATGCCGCAAAATGTTGATAAAGAAGAAAGAGCCCCTAGATTTCAGGCGGTTAGTTTGGCTCTATTTTTGGAGAATAATGGAATCACGCATTACCTTTCAATGCCATACAGGAATGGGTCTCCACTTATAGGAGGCGAATTCCATCCTGGATTCAATCGCCAAGAAGTTAGTGCTGATTGTACTGTTGAAGATGATCCAAAGAATGGCAAGATTGGTTATAGGTTAATTAGAACGCGTTAAACCTGTAGTACCCCCTAAAAAGTAAACCATTTAGAAGTTGAATTTTCTGTTATTTGTGGCATATTAATAACAGGAGGTTGTATGAAGAAATCAAGGTTTAGCGAAAGCCAAATAGTTAGTATTTTGAAAGAGTCTGAAGGCGGTATCCCCATTGCAGATATTTTAAGAACACACGGGATTAGTCAGGGCACATTTTACAAATGGCGCTCTAAATACAGTGGACTAGAGGCGTGTGGAGTTGCCCCTATAAAACCGGTCATAGTGCCTTTGCTACTTCCCGAATAAATTCTCTGGGTGATTTCAGTCTTAATCCCTTGTGGGGATGATTGTTATTGTAGTCATTAAACCAAGCGTTTAGCTGAGCCATGACTGTTTTTGTGTCGGGACGATCGTGGTATAGACATAATCCCGCTTAAAGGTTTTAACAAACGCTTCAGCCATCCCGTTAGATTGTGGACTACGGACTGGTGTAAAAAAGGGGGTCAGCCCGAGTTGTTGGCCAAAATCAATCGTTTCTTTTGCTGTATAGGCTGAGCCATTGTCCGTTAACCACTGCACAACTTGTGGGGTGTGATATTGCCCGAAGCGCTTCTCAACGCTCATCAGCATCAGATTTCTAACAGTTTCACCGGTAAAGCCACCCGTCGTAGCTTCCCAAGCAATAATCTCCCGGTCACAGGTATCCAA
>Ga0214919_10007908_pt1 | contig 14208 bp, 11 predicted proteins | sample LL1503_MetaG_FD_177994 | JGI IMG/M metagenome (GOLD analysis project Ga0214919, IMG submission 177994) | Freshwater microbial communities from Lake Lanier, Atlanta, Georgia, United States - LL-1503 | ecosystem: Environmental > Aquatic > Freshwater > Lake | place: USA: Georgia | collected...
AAGAAGGGCGCCCTATCGATGTGTTTAACCACGGGAAAATGGTGCGCGACTTTACTTACATTGACGACATCGTTGAAGGCCTGATTCGCGTGCTGGACAAACCTGCCACTGCCAGCAGCGCTTTTGACGCATCCCATCCAGACCCCGCCATCAGCAACGCTCCGTACCGTGTTTTCAATATTGGCAACAACCAGCCCATACCGCTAATGGATTACATCGAAGCCCTAGAAGGTGCCATGGGTAAGACCGCGGTGAAGAATTATTTGCCTATGCAAATGGGTGACGTTCCGGCAACCGCAGCCAATACGGATGAGTTGCACGCATGGGTCGGCTTTAAGCCCAATACGCCTATCAAAGAGGGCGTGGGCAGGTTTGTGGACTGGTATTTGGCAAAGAACCGCTAAATGCAAAAAGTAACTGCGTACATCATTGCGTATAACGAGGCGGAGAAAATTCGTGCCGCTATTGAGAGTGTGCGTTGGGCCGATGAAATCATCGTTGCAGATTCTTGGAGTACGGATGGCACAGCGGAAATAGCGCAGCAGTTAGGGGCGCGCGTTGTTCAAATTAAATTTGAAGGGTATGGGGCTTTGCGAAATAAAGTCCTCGCTGACTGCAGCTATGACTGGATTTTTAGCTTGGACTCTGACGAGCGGTGTACGCCAGAAGTAGCCAATGAAATAGCCGAGCGCGTTAACAGCGAAAGCTCACTGAATGTGTATTTCGTTCCTCGGCGCAATTACTTTATGGGGCGTTGGGTCAAACATTCTGGTTGGTTCCCCAACTACAGGCAACCACAACTGTTTCGCAAAGATGCTATGCAGTATGGCCTTCAGCCCGTACATGAGGGCTATGTACTTACGCCAAAGCAACCTATTGGACACCTGCGTAATGCAATTTGGCAGTACCCGTTCAAAGATATGAGCCAAGTGATTTGGAAAATGGACCGCTATTCAACGCTTGGTGTCAAGCGCTTGGAAGGGAAGAAAGTTTCCATGTGGCTAGCGGTTGGGCACGCCTCATGGTCATTTGTGAAGCACTATTTTTTCAAGCTGGGCATCTTGGATGGCCAAGCCGGGTTTGTTATCGCGTTCGGAAACTTCGAAGGCACCTTCTACCGGTATGTAAAGGCCTTGGAGTTACAAGAGAAAAGTCGATGGACCATTCCCCAATGAGGCATTCTCTGAAAGTTACGCCAACAAGCACGGATTGCCCGCATGTGGTTGAGCGGCAGTTAACTCGCTTGTCGCCCTGGGCTTCGGTCATGGCCCGTACCCTTGTTTTGCCCGGCAAAAGCAAGCCGGAAATCTATCACTCTTTGCAACAAGCGGATTACGTTAGCGTGTTTGCGATGACACCTGATGGCCGCATACCGTTAGTCCGCCAATATCGATCAGCACTTGAGAAATACACGCTAGAACTGCCAGGTGGCCTGCGTGATGGAGATGAGTCGCCAGAAAGTTGCGCTATGCGCGAGTTATACGAAGAAACGGGATTAAAGGTCAGCGACGCGCCTGTGGCGCTAGGACGGCTTGCGCCGGACACAGGCCGCCTTGAAAACCGTTTATGGGGGTATGCCGTGCATGTTTCTGGCGACGTCGTATCCACTTGGCAGCCGGAAGTGGGTGTTGAGCCGATATGGCTAACTCGTACGCAACTACGTCAGTATTTGTTAAGTGGTGAATTTGACCATGCGCTGCATATTGCGCTCATTTGCATGGCTCAGCTGCACGGTTTTTTTGAATGGAACTGAAGAGATGAATGCCTTAGAGAATTTTAAAGACCGTCGGGTATGCGTGTTAGGTCTTGGCTATGTCGGCCTTACCCTTGCGGTGGCGATGGCGGATGTCGGTTTTGAGGTGGTGGGCGTGGAAATTCGTGACAACGTGCGCGATTTACTCTCCCAGGGTAAGGCCCACTTTTACGAGCCGGGTTTGGTAGAGCGCTTGCAAAGGGTGGTCAAAACCGGAAATTTCACTTGCGCCAAGACCATTCCGGCTGGGTGGGGTGGCAGCGTTTATATCGTTACTGTTGGCACTCCACTCGATGCATCGGGGCGCTCACGCCTAGATATGGTTGAAAATGTTAGTACTGAAGTGAGCCAGCACCTACGTGACGGTGATCTGGTGATTATGCGATCCACTGTCAAGCTAGGCACCACACGCAAATCTGTGATGCCGAAGCTCGCTGCTACCGGAAAAACCTTTGACTTGGCGTTTTGTCCAGAGCGAACCTTGGAAGGTAAAGCGCTGGTTGAGTTGCGCCAATTGCCTCAAATAGTGGGCGGAATGACCATATCTGCCGCGGTGCGAGCTTCGCAATTATTCCAATTCATTACGCCTACGGTCGTGCGCGTGAGTGATATTGAAACTGCGGAGATGATCAAGCTCATCGATAACGCTCAGCGTGATGTCGCCTTTGCCTATGCCAATGAAGTAGCTCGTGCGTGTGATGCTATTGGTGTTAGTGCAATGGAAGTTATCCAGGCAGGCAAGCTGGGTTATCCCCGTACCAATTTGCCGATGCCAGGTCCGGTGGGCGGGCCATGTCTTGAGAAGGACCCCCACATCCTGGCAGAGGGTTTGAGTGAGCTGGGTGTTGAGCTCGAAATCACCAAGGCGGCACGCCTGATCAATGAGCGGCAACCGGCAGAAACGGTAGAGTTCCTCCGGCGTACTGCGCAACAAGCAGTTGGTTTCTCCGTGAAGCCGATTATTACTTTAATGGGGATTGCCTTCAAAGGCCAACCCGCCACCGACGACTTGCGCGGCACCATGGCCAAGCCAGTATTGGATGCGTTGCGCAAAGCATTTCCTCAAGCAACCTTCCGTGGGTTTGACCCTGTAGTGGCGCACGGAGACATTGCTGCATTTGGTCTTGCGCCCGCGGCCACGTTGGAGGACGCATTTAGCGGCGCCAGTTTGGTACTTATTCTTAATAATCATCCCGCCTTTTCCGCAATGCCAGTGGCTGGTTTGGCGCAGCACATGGCGCAGCCCGGCTTGATTTACGATTACTGGAACTGTTTCAAGGCGACGGACTTGCACATGCCCCAAGGCGTTGCTTATGTGGCCTTGGGCAGTCACGGTCGTACGCAACCACTCTAAGGATTCACTTGAAAAAGAAAAACTATCTAGTTACCGGCGGCACCGGTTTTATTGGCTCCGCTTTAGTCAAACGCTTGGTGCATGCGGGTCACACCGTGCGTGTGCTGGACAACAACTCTCGTGGCGCTGCAGAACGCTTGGCAGATGTAGCTAAAGATGTTGAATTGGTGGTGGCTGACATACGCGACGCCCAAGCGGTAAAAAACGCCGCCAAGGGTATGGAAAGTGTCATTCATCTGGCCTATGTCAATGGAACCGAATTCTTTTACAGCAAACCTGAACTTGTTTTAGATATCGCCTTGAGGGGCATGCTCAGCGTTATTGATGCCTGCCGTGCTAACGGAATAGGCGATCTGGTGTTGGCGTCGAGTTCAGAGGTTTATCAAACACCGCCGAATATACCAACAGCAGAAGATGCTCCCCTCATTGTGCCAGATGTACTTAATCCACGGTACTCGTACGGTGGCGGCAAGTTAGCGTGCGAGCTCATGGCAATTAACTATGGCCGAACTGACTTTGAACGTGTCACCATATTCCGTCCACATAATGTTTATGGCCCCGATATGGGGTGGGAACATGTTTTGCCACAGCTTGTAGCTCGGGCGATTAAGGCAATTTCGGACACACCATTTGGCACAGTGCCATTTCCGATTCAAGGAGATGGAAGCCAAACACGCGCGTTTGTTTACATTGACGACTTCACTATGGGTGTAATGAACATCATCGAGCACGGTGAACATCTGGGGATATATCATATTGGTAATCCAGAAGAAATATCGATAAAGCAGGTTGTCAATCAAGTGTTCAAAGAACTCGGTAGGACGGCAAATATATTGCCGGGATATTTGTTGGAGGGCAGTACAGAACGCCGGTGCCCTGATATATCTAAACTACGTACACTAGGATATAACCCCCAAGTATCATTTAATAAGGGATTATCTACCTTAGTCGAATGGTATTCGCATAAAATTCGAGCTGGGTGACCATTAAAATATTAATGGAAAACGTCTCTTCGAAATTATCACGCTTAGGTGCGGAAAAGCCAGGTATCATGTCCGCAACGCATGTTAAACTTCATTCATGAGAATTGTCCCACCTATTGAAACGCCCGCTTCTCACCGTTCAGATTTTGGACAGCGCAAACAGAGTAATGAACTCCACGGTGTTTTGGCCAGTCCCCGTTAGCGCACCTAAGCGCGCACGCTGGCCTTGAGCTTCTCGGCTTGTTCGTTCAATGCGCCCCAGGGCGTATGTTTTTGTGCGCGGCGCTCTCCCGGACGCCAGGCCATATGCAAGTCCACGCCGGTGGCCTGCGGTCGTTTGTCGGTACCTTAGCAGCCTGAATCCGCAAAGATCGCTTGTTCTCCACCGTGCAGCACCGCGTGGCCTTGCGTCACATCGTTGACCTTGGCGGCTGTTGGGATGACGGCATGCACCAAACCAGACTGCGCGTCCACCCCATATGAGCCTTCATGCCGAAGTGCCATTGGTTGCCATTCTTAACATGGTGCATATCGGGGCCGCGGTCACCGGTCTTGTTTTTGGTCGAAATGGGCGCAGCAACGGAGGTAGCGTCCACCACGTTACCGGACTGGAGCAACCACCCATGGGCGACCACATTGGCATCAATGACCTGCAAAATCTTTGGTCTCAGCGCGTGCTCATCAACAGAAGCCGAAAAGCAGGATGCTGCCCCACTTAAGAATGGGCTGAATGCAGCTCATGCCTACGAAGTCCCGGTAGAAGATTTTCTCAAATGAACAGCAAACTATGCCCTCGCGGTGCTTAACAAAATGCCGTCTAAAGATGGCTGGTTTGAAAAAATCTTTAAAAGCGATAGGCCCGCGAGAGTAGATCAACGTAAAATACTCCGGACGGATCATGAGCCAAAACTATATATGTTACTTGTCAGGCTCCTCTAAGATTCGATGCCACAAATTAACTTTTCCTGTCTCAGGAAAGCTTAAAGGTTGGCTTAAGATGATTTGCCCGGTATTAAACTCCCAAACTTCCATAATATTAAGGGAAGACTCACAAAGAAATCAGAGTCAGCAAAAATCAAGGCAGTGTCGTCTTAAAGGCCCAAAAGTGCGGCACAGAGAGTATTGGAATAAAACATGTTAAACAAAATTCCTCAATCTGCATTGAAGCAACTTTCCAGTGAGGGATATTTTTTCATCGAGAAACTAATTCCTGACGAGATATTAACCGAATTACAGGAAAGTTTAAGTCCTTGGAAAGATAGACCGGCGATAAATGGATACGGTTGTCTTTACCACTCAAACGATGCCCTTTTACAGAATTTGGCCTTATATTCTGCTGTCGCATTAAAAATAGCGCTAGATGAGCATATACTGGATCTCATAGAAGCCCATTACGGTCAGAAAGTGATACTTTCAAAGATTGAATACCGAAGAGCTTTAGTTCGGAAACCAGCCATGCCGCTGCATTGCGATGGTAGCAAAGACCTGTTGGTATTCATCTATCTAAACGGAGTTGACAAAGAGACAGGAATGACGGCAGTTGTTCCCGGCACACACAAGATTGGTGTAGCGAATAACGATGGATTCCTGCAGGTTCCAACGCAAGTATATCAAGACTATGGCACTAATATTGTGCCAATCGAAGGTGGGCCCGGCGCAGCTGTTGTTTTTGAGGCGGACATTTGGCACAGTCGGATCGAGAGCGTAAGGGCAGGTCGAGAGATAATGTGGTGTTCATATTCTCCAATTAGTAATCCGCGGGATACACTTGACCTTGTGTTTTGTAGAACATCGCTGATCGGGTTAAGTGAGCGACAATTTAATGTGTTGGGGCTCAGAAATCCTGACCTAGGTAATAAAAAGGGTGAGGACTTCAGGCTCAGTAAAAATTTAATGGCGGACAGTATATACCTCCTGCCGCTTGGCTGGCTCGCAAAGGCAGCAATCAAAAATTTAATCGTCAAAATTCGGATGAAGATACCAGAAGGTCCAAAAGCGATAATCCGACGTTTTTTGCCCAACCGCGAAATCAACAGAAAGAAAATTTATTAACACATTGAATATGAGGTGACTTGCCAGCGCCGCATAGCGATCACATAGTAAGCAGCACCTTATCAAAAATTAATCTTAATTTAATAAAACTTGATGAAAAAAATATTTCAATACCTGCCTGATGCGATCAAAACAGTTGCAAGAACGTCGAGAGCAAATATACCGTGGACAAAGATAGGGGGCCAACGCCGGTGGGTGTCTGAAACCTATTCTAAATTCGGCTTAGAGGAGCGGCGTAGAATATTTTTGAGTATTGCTAGATTTCACCATATAAACCGACCGGTACCCGGATATTATTTCGAATTTGGATGCAACGAAGCTAATACGATGCGAATGGCATGGGATAGCTTCCATTATCTTTTTGACCGGCAATATGTTGGTTTTGATTCATTTGCTGGCCTCCCAGCAATTACAGAAATCGACAAACAGGAGATATGGGAGAAAGGCAAACTAGCGTATGATGAACAACTGTTTATTAATCAAGTGATATCGAATGGAATGCCGCGTGAAAAACTAATAACCGTAAAAGGATTTTATGAGGATACACTTACAGATGAACTCGCTGCTAAGTTTGTCCCGCAAAAAGCTAGCGTTGTTTACATTGACTGCGATCTATATACCTCAACGGTGCCGATATTAAAATGGATACCCCAATTTCTGCAAGTCGGAACAGTCATTGTGTTTGATGACTGGAACTGTTTCAAGGGAGATCCAAGTCGCGGAGAACGTAGAGCATGGCATGAATTTTCAAAGGAACATAGTGACATAGGATTTGAACCATTTGTTTCCACGGGGGAGGCACAATCCTTTATATGTATACGAGTTGGCTGATTTACACCCACTACTGGTCAAAAGTCATCCGCCAACTTATCGCGATTGTTTTTCATTGAAACAATGTAACTAATAGAACGCTTTGCCGTAAAGATCCGCAAAATGAGGCGGAATGCTCAATTGAGTATTCTTTTGGTATCACACGACGAAGCCTTCTTGCAGCCGCAGGTTAGAAGTTCAATTGGTCGAGTCTTGGCTTTGAATGTTTGACATATTACATCCAAAAGTATTACACTTTACTGCGAATAAGTGTTACAGTTCGGAATAAGATAAAATTTGTGCAGTGATTGGCGTGTCATCCTTGCCGCAGATTATTAATATAACCATTTGTATGACTAAACCCAGGAATGATGAATGAAAATCTTGATTGTAAGCTCAATATGGCCCCATCCTGAGCACAGTACGCGGGCGGCAAATATCGTTATCTATCAGATGCTTGCTGCTCTCGCGGCAGAGGATGATGTTACTGTTGGTCTTTTGGTCGTGGGTGGACCAAGCGTGTTAAGTTTGGAGTTGGAAGAAACGCAAGGAGCCAATAGCCTGTCAGATCTTGGGGTGACCGTGCTTGAACCGCTAGACCTCGGTCCTACGCTGCCGAGGCGGGGAAGGATACAGCGGCTACTATCTCCTAGCCTTGGAGATTGGTATCCACAATGCAGACTTTCGGAGAAGATTGGAAGGCGGGTGGAAGATTGGGCAGCTGACGTAATATTGGTCCCTTGGTCTGAATGGCTTACGCACGCATGTAGCGATTTAAACGTCGATAAGTTTGCATATTACGGTAATCCCGATCCAAAGGCAGCACGGGTCCAACTTTCAATAAAGTATAGACTGTCTGGGGGGAGCAAGTTTAAGCATGTTATTGAGCGCTTGTGGGTATCGATCTTTGAGCGATTGCATTTAGCGGCGCTGAAAAAATATAAATATCTAGGTAATGTTGCACTTAACGACGCAAAATACTACGAAATAAATGGGCATACTAACGCCTTTTATATTCAAAGCATATGGGCATTCCCACATGTGAACACGCGACGACCAAATGAAGCAGAAAGAGGTCCTTTTAGGATTGTCGGCAGTATAGGGAAGGTAAATGGTACTGCGAACACCTTGGGACTTGAGTACCTTCGGACATTTCTAATGCCGGAGCTTGACATGGTTATGAAAGGTATGGAATACGAAGTTCATATTTTTGGAGCGGGCGTGCCCAATCGGCTTATTGAAAGTTTAAAAAGGCACCCAAAAATTCTATGGCGAGGCTTTGTAACGGATATCGACCAAGAACTCTTAGATTCTGATGTATTTCTGTGCGTGAACAATGCAACAGAATTCAAGGTTCAGCATACACGATATTTACACGCATGGTCTCTGGGTATTCCGGTAGTTGCGCACGTCGATGCGGCGTTATCAATGCCTGAACTAATACATGGGGAAAATTGCCTATTGGGACATGATCAGTCCGAAATAGCGAAGCATTTGTATTACTTACATAAAAATCCACAAATGCGAAAAATTATTGGGGATCAGGGAAAAAATTCATTCGCCCGCGATTTCACTGCAGAAAAGGTCAGTATGCGAATATTGCAGAAATTGAAGGAACATTGACAAGATAACAACATGAAAATTATCCGATTTGAAGCGGAATAGGCGATCAGAGCGAGAGCTAAAAGAGTAGATTACAATATTATGTCCACGAGCGCTCATCGCTAAATCACATAGCTTATCTCAAAAAATGCAGACGGCTAGCAAAGAAGCATAGGGCTGACAACTAATCAAATTCTTTTTGTGCTCGATTGCCATCCAGGCCCGATTCATATGCAAGAAAACGCACAGGAGTTACAGTTTCTAAATATTAATTTCAATTATGAAATGAACAAATTCGACGAATGCCCAAGCATAATTCGGTTGCAATATTTATAAACATAAATCGAATGATTAAACAGTATCTCGAATTAACCAAAAGATGAACTTATGACTTTATTAGGTCGTTTCAGTTGGTTTTTGGTGCCTTCATTCGCCCAGATTGTGACTTCGTCCATTTCCATACCAATGGCAACTTTATGGCTGGGCCCAGCGGACTATGGCGCGTATGCACTAACCGTTGCCTTTAGTTCGCTTGCGTCCGGCATTTCAAGTTTAGGTTCAAGCTTTATATTTGCACAAAAACACGCAAGTAGCAGTCCTAACGTCGACATGGCACAGACAGTTTCGACGCATGTTTTATTAAGCTTAACAATGTCAACTGCATGTGCTTACATAATGGTCAATTTTTGGAGTGATCTTGGTCTATTCGTTCCAAATTTGTCGTCGATACCTCAACGCGACGTAGATTTAGCCGCTTTGTCTATATTGCCGACCACCATGTGGTCCTTAGCGGCAGACCTCTTGACATTAAATGGCCGAGCAAGGTTTTTTGCGGCCGTAGTTATTGCACAGGCGATCGTTAGTACCGCCGCATTACTGTCTGCGCTAATTTGGTTCACGCAAGATGCTCATGCCTTGTTCATTGCCAACGCGGTTGGATCCCTTGTGCTAGGTGCTGGTGCAACGTCCGAACTATGGCGTTACAGAGCTAAACCCGATTTTTCGCAGTTTAAAAATGGAGCGATCACAGGCGGTGCGGCCATAAGTTTAAGTAATATATTCGATGCACTTTATACCGTGTTTGAAAGGAACTTATTGCTGGGATTCTCTGGATTGGCGTCTGTGGGCTTGTATTCTCATGCCCAACAGTACGGAGGGCTTGTCGCCGTCGCAGTAAAGGCGCTGGCACGCGCTATCTGGCCGGTTACTCTTGCTGAATTCAAGGAAAGTCAATTGAAGTTTAGGAGAACACGGCACCACTGGAATATTGCTTACTTTGCTATTGGAATGGTGGGTATATTTTTTGCCACGATTGGATCCGAGTTAATTGGGTTTATCACACACGGTAAATTTTCATCTGCTGGCCCCTTCGCGACCGCATGCATTGCATGTTTGCTTGTGCAAAACATGGGGAAACCAGTGACCGCCGCGATGTATTCAACAGGACGTGCAGTGGCTTTCGCTAAGTACGTAACTTTAATAGGACTTGTCAGACTATTGGTAGTGGTTGTCGCCGTCCCCTTGTGCGGAGCTTGGGGCGCATTGGTTGCCTTGTTAGCCTATCACGTCGTATTTCGGATAGCAATGCGCCTAATCGTTACCGATAAAGTTAAATTGCCTTATCAAGATCAGTGGGCATTGACTGAGTTTCTACTAGTGGCAGTGATAATGGGAATTATTGTTATTTTTAGTATTGAATTCAGATTAAAAATACTCATTCTGCTGGCAGTCGGACTTACTAACTCATTTTTGTTTATCCGTTTAAACAAAAAGTACTAAGAATAATACCGAAAATATGAAGCCACCGGCCCTAACCCCAAAGAAACCAGCTATTGGGAATATTCTAGCTAACTGCATTCTAAGCCCGCGCGCATACTTGAAAAGTATATTGAGAAGAAACTCAATGACAATGGATTTGAGCAGTGACGCGAGCGAATTTCGACGTTGGTGCGGACTTCGACTGGCGAATAAAAAGGTTTCGGAGAGTAAGCAAGTTCTTTTAATTGTAAGCGTTTTGCCTTTACCTTACTGCCTAAAGCTGGAGAGGTTAATCGCTCATTCCATGCAAGAAAAGGGATATAAAATAGTCTTTTTAACTAATAGGGCCTGCTATTCTAAGGTTAAGGCTTATACAACAGGCTTTGGCGATAACACTATTATAGTTTTAGAGGATTATCTTTCTTCGAAGGGTTTAATTCGAATTTATTATCAACTGCGAGGCCTGTTCTCCCGACCTGAGGGCATCATAAGTAAAGTGAAGGCCTTCAAGTATCGAGGAGCGAATACAGGCTTACATGCTTTGGCTAGCCTATCGGCGCAGAGTAATGATGGTGGGCTCAACGCATCGGTGCGCCATGTGCGGAGACTTGTACGATTAATGTTACGCTCGGCGCTGTACACGGATGCAGCCATTGAAATTATTAAAGATGTTCAGCCGTCCTTGGTTTTAGCGGGAGAAAAGGGATTTGTTGGCACATGTGAAATATTTTATGCTGCGTTGAGTGCGAGCGTAGACTACGTACAATGGTGCGGATGCCATGAGCCAAATTCTATAATGTTGAAAAGATACAATTATCGTAACTCTAGGGAGCATCCTTTCTCTCTATCCGAGGACACATGGAGGCGGATACTTGAAGATGCACCAAAAGCGGATCGTTTAAAAGAACAGGTGTTTGGACAGTTTGAGGAAGGCTACTCAGAGGGTAGCTGGTTCAAATATAAAAGTTTGACTCACGGCTTGGTCCGGCAAGGGAGGCAGGAGCTGTTTAATAAGCATAGATTAGACTTGTCCAAGAAAACGGCTATAATCTATTCGCATATACTTAACGATGCCAACTTATTTTATGGCGTCGATTTGTTTGAGGCCGGCTATGAGGAGTGGTTAATTGAGACGGTGCGCGCTGCAGCATCAAATGATTTAGTGAATTGGGTTTTGAAGCTGCACCCTGCTAACGTTTCCAGGAATGCGAAAAGTGGTTATGTGGGAGAGTTCGGGGAGTTAATTGCATTGAAAAATGCATTTGGTTCCATTCCTGAGTTTTTGAGGGTGGTTTATCCAAACGAAAGTACAAGTCCATTTTCTTTTTTTAAAATCACTGATTATGGAGTTACTGTAAGAGGAACGGTAGGTTTGGAGTTGCCGTGTTTTGGAGTTCCAGTATTAACTGCTGGGACGGGCCGTTATTCCAAAAAAGGTTTTACGGTAGACTCTGATAGCCGTGAAGAGTATTTGGCTATGATTAGGAACATACATCAAGTGAAAGCGCTGTCAAGTCGAGAAGTTGAGTTAGCCCATCTTTATGCCTACATGGTCTTTTGTGTGCGCCCCGCAAAATATGATGCGATGTTTTCTGATGAGTATCTTTTTCCTGTTGGGCACGAAAGGCATCGGGATGTTTATTTTGGCGACAATAGCCTGTCCGTCCTTTTGAAGCATCCTCAAATGAGCAGCATAATTGATTTTATGTCGTCAAGAGCTGAAGATTTTTTGAATCCATTTTTCAGCAACGTGAGTGCATGAATGAATTTAGGACGCTGCCAAATTTGTAAGGGTGCTCTAGTGCGTGAGTTGCTTGTAATTCACGCTCCAGATCGATTTGAATTGCACGCAGGGGTCGATCCTTGGGGCTATCGCCGTCGCTGGATTGAGTGTGAGCGTTGCGGTGCCGCAATTAATGTATACCCAAAAACTGTCGCTGATAAACTCGCTGTAATTTCCTCTGCGTATTATGAGGTAGATTTCGTAGAAGGTGATATTGGTAAGAAGTACGAGGCAGTGATGACGTTGCCAGAGACGCTTTCTGATAATGCCCAACGGGTAGCTCGCATACGGAATTTTTTGGGAGGATTTAGTCCGTACGACTTTAGTGCTTCCCGGAGCGTCTTGGATATCGGGGCTGGTACAGGGGTTTTTTTGGCTAAGTTCATGCTTGAAGAGGCCAATGTGGGGCATCATTGGCGCCCGATCGCGATTGAGCCCGATCCGGTCGCTGCTAGACATTTGAGGGGGTTGGGGTTGTTTGACGTTCGACAGAGCCTCTTTGCTGAGGGGCATGGGTTTATGGGTTTTGATTTGTGTGCTCTTAACAAGGTAGTAGAGCATGTCGTGGACCCGGTGAAATTACTTCGAGAGGCTTCTAGAGCGCTCTCGCCCGCTAAGGGGCTGCTTTATGTTGAAGTTCCTGCGAAAGAGACTATTGTTTGCAGGGCAGAAGATGACAACATACTGGGGGCGCTTCATAATCAGTTGTATGATATTTGCAGTTTAAATTTTGCATTCCAAGAGGCTGGGCTTGAGCCTATTCGGCTGGAGCGGGTATATGAGCCTAGCGGAAAGATATCAATTGTGGGATTTGCGGTTAGGCCAGAGAGGGTGCAAGCTTTGCGTGGTGGGGGTGTAAAGTGAAGAAGATAATTGCCGAGATCGGGTCGGTTCATGATGGATCTTTTGGAAATGCTCTAAAATTAATCGAGGCAGCTGCAGCTGCAGGAGCAGATGCTGTTAAATTTCAGACGCATATTGCAGAGGCGGAATCTACCCAAATCGCTCCGTCTCCTAAATATTTTTCTAATGAGTCTCGTATTTCCTATTTCCAGCGGACATCTTTTGATGCCTCGCAGTGGAGAGCGCTTGCGGTTCAGGCGAGGTCGTTTGGTATTCAATTTCTATCATCGCCCTTTTCAATAGAGGCGGTAGACTTGCTTGAGGAGATAGGTGTTTCCATTTATAAAATTCCTTCGGGTGAGGTTTCTAATATTCCGCTTTTGGAGCGTATTGCGAAAACCGGTAAGGCAGTATTTTTATCCTCTGGAATGAGTTCTTGGAATGAGTTGGATTTGGCTGTAGCGACAGTGCGAGGCTCTTGCGACACCACGGTGATGCAATGTTCCTCCGCCTATCCATGCCCGCCAGAGCGAGTGGGGTTGAATGTGATCAAGGAAATGGTGGAACGGTATGGGCTGCCGGTGGGCTACTCTGACCATACGATGGGTTTGGCCGCGCCTATTGCTGCTGCAGCGTTGGGCGCAACGATAGTTGAAAAACACTTTACGTTTTCTCGGCAAATGTATGGCAGTGACGCCAAGCACTCCATGGAGCCAGAGGAGTTCAAACAAATGGTCACGGCGTTGCGAGAAGTGTGGACTATGCTGGACAACCCAATATCAAAATCAGATATCACTCCATACGCAGACATGAAGCGCATTTTTGAGAAAAGCGTTGTTGCAGCGCGCTTAATAGCTGCGGGCGAAATCATTACTGCTGAAGCATTGGCATTTAAAAAACCCGGAGACGGTATTCCTGCACGCGATTACCCGCGATTGCTTGGACGTACCGTAAAGCGTGCTGTGCAGCCCGACCATAAATTTACTGAGGATGACCTAAATTGAGTGCAAAGAGAAAAATCTGCATATTTATTGGATCGCGGGCCAATTACAGCAGCATCAAGTCTGCCATGGCGGCTATCAAAAAACATGCGGAGCTGGAGCTGCAGTTGGTGGTTGGCGCTTCGGCACTGTTGGATCGTTATGGTGCAGTCGTCTCGTTGATTGAAAAAGATGGGTTCGAACCCGTTGCCAAAGTGCATATGCTGATTGAAGGCGAGACTCCCGAGACAATGGCCAAGTCGACTGGCTTGGGGCTTTTGGAGTTGCCT
>Ga0214919_10007909_pt1 | contig 14204 bp, 12 predicted proteins | sample LL1503_MetaG_FD_177994 | JGI IMG/M metagenome (GOLD analysis project Ga0214919, IMG submission 177994) | Freshwater microbial communities from Lake Lanier, Atlanta, Georgia, United States - LL-1503 | ecosystem: Environmental > Aquatic > Freshwater > Lake | place: USA: Georgia | collected...
ATCGCCAAGGTACGTATCGATACACCAGGAGAGGCGGATTACTACCGCCACGGTGGCATCATGCAGTACGTACTGCGTCAGCTTCGCGGCTAATCTAGACTGAACCCATGCTTGAATCGATCAAGAGTCCTAGCGACCTCAAGGGTTTAACTCCTGAGCAGATAGCGCAACTCTCTGAAGAGATTCGACAATTTCTCATCACTCAAGTCTCCAAGACTGGCGGCCATTTAGGTCCCAACCTCGGTGTGGTTGAACTTACTATCGCAATTCATCGCACCTTCGACTCACCTAAAGATGTCATTCTCTTTGATACTGGTCACCAGTCTTACGTTCATAAAATTCTCACAGGGCGTGCTGATAAGTTCGATAAGTTGCGCCAACGTGGCGGGATTGCTGGATATCCAAATCGCAGCGAAAGCGTGCACGATGTTATTGAGAATTCTCATGCATCAACGGCGCTATCGTGGGGTGACGGAATTTCCCGCGGATTTTCGCTCACAGGCCAATCCGATCGCCATGTAGTTGTAGTAGTTGGCGATGGTGCACTTACTGGTGGCATGTCATGGGAAGCTCTCAACAACATTGCAGCAGCTAATGATCGCAATTTGATAATCGTTGTAAACGACAATGAACGTTCGTATTCACCAACTATCGGTGGCGTCGCAACATATCTTTCAACTTTGCGCGTTACTCGTGGATATGAGCGCTTCTTGGATTGGGGTAAGGAAGTTCTTTCTAAGACTCCGGTTGTAGGCAATCCAATCTACGAAACTCTTCACGGCATGAAGAAGGGCATTAAAGATATTGTCGCTCCACAAGGAATGTTTGAAGATCTCGGGTTGAAATATGTCGGTCCTATCGACGGCCACGACGTTGCTGCGATGGAGCGCGCACTTGCTCAAGCAAAAGTATTTGGCGAACCTGTACTCCTTCATGTGATTACCGAAAAGGGTAAGGGCCATAAGCCAGCAATTGAAGATGAAGCCGAGAAGTTCCACGCTGTAGGCATTGTGGATCCTGAAACCGGAACTCCACTTGGCAAATCAGGCACCAGTTGGACCAGGGTTTTTTCAGAAGAAATTGTTGCACTTGGCCACGAGCGAAAAGATATTGTCGCGATTACTGCAGCGATGCTCGGCCCCACAGGTCTGGATAAATTCGAAGCAGCCTTTCCTGATCGCACCATCGATGTGGGAATTGCAGAACAACATGCAGTTACCAGCGCTGCAGGGCTTGCCTTCGCAGGGATGCACCCAGTTATTGCCGTTTATTCGACATTCTTAAATCGTGCATTTGATCAGATGTTGATGGATGTGGCGCTCCATAAAGCGGGTGTGACATTTGTTCTCGATCGCTCGGGAATCACAGGTGATGACGGACCTTCACACAACGGAATCTGGGATTTAGCAATCACCGGAATCGTTCCAACGATGCATGTAGCAGCACCACGTGATGGCGCTCGTCTGCGCGAAACGCTACGCGAAGCTGTTGAGATTTCAGATGCACCATCATTAGTACGTTTCCCGAAAGGGCCCGTGCAGAGCGATATCCCAGCATTTGAACGTCGCGACGGAATTGATGTCCTCTATCGAGGAGAAAGTGCGGATGTGCTTCTCATCAGCATCGGGGCGATGGCTGCCATTGCAGTCGAAGCTGCATCACAGGCGTATCGCGAAGGCGTTGGCGTCACCGTCATAGATCCACGTTGGGTAAAGCCGCTACCTCAATCACTTGTCACTATGGCACAACGCTATAAGAGCGTAGTTGTGCTCGAAGATGGAATTCGCCATGCAGGTATCGCAAGTTCAATTTCGGAGACGTTCCGCGATGCAGGCTTAAATGTTGCTATCCATAGCATTGGTGTGCCACTTGAATTTATTGAGCACGCGAAACGTACAGAAATCCTTGATGATTTAGGAATTACAGCTCAGAAGATTTCACGCGACATTGTCGAGTGGAGTTCTACTGTGGAAGAGATGCAATTCCCGGCGCATGAAAACGCTGACCGCAAACAGACTCGCTAATTCCTTCGCGATCTAGGTAAGGCAAGATTCCGCCGAGATGCATTGGCCACCCTGCCCCCATCAACATACAGAGATCAATCTCGGCAGGGGATGAGACAACGCCTTCATCGAGCATCATGCGCGCTTCTTCTGCCAATGCTTTCAGCGCTCGTAAACGAACTTCCTCGGCAGTAGATGGAGTTGAACCCTTATGAACTAAGGCAAGTGCAGCTGGGTTCGGCGCAAATGTTCCATCTTCATTTTTGATATAGAAAGTTTTTACACCTTCCTTCACCATCGCCTGCATAGTGGGAGAGATGCGATATCGAGGACCGAGATTGGCATTGAGAGTTTCGGCCACATGAAGTGCAACACCCGGACCTACCAATCCAAGAAGTTCAAATGGTGACATTGGGAATCCGATACTGCGCATTGCATTATCTGCGATAGCGGGATCGGTGCCTTCATCGACAGCATCGGTGATTTCACCCATAAAGCGGGTGAGCAATCTGTTGACAACAAAACCAGGTGCATCTTTACAGATGATCATCGTCTTCTTCAACTCTTTACCGATATTGACAGCAGTCGCTGTTGTTGCATCATCTGTCTTGGATGTTCGGGCAACCTCAAGAAGTGGCATTACAGCTACAGGATTGAAGAAGTGAAAGCCCACGACGCGCTCTGGATGTTCGAGCCCTTCGCTCATACGTTCAACAGATAAGGAAGATGTGTTGGTCGCTAAGACACACTCTGGTCCAACAATCTTCTCCAACTTTTTAAAGAGTTCTTGCTTGAGCGATAGCTCTTCGAAGATTGCTTCAATAACAAAGTCACAGCCAGCAAAGACTTGCTGATCTGCTGAGCCACTTATGAGAAGCGAGAGCCGACCAGCTGATTCAGCGCTCATGCGTTTCTTTTCGACCAGCTTTGCTAGTTCGTTCTTCACCCAAGCAACGCCTTTATCTGCACGTTCTTGATCGATATCTGTCATCACTACTGGGCATTTGAGATTGCGCAGCAGAAGAAGTGCCAGTTGTGAAGCCATTAAGCCTGCGCCAACAACTCCCACACGTGCCACTTTGCGACCGAGGGCAGGCTTAGGAGCACCTTCAACCTTCTTGCGCTTCTTTTGGATGAGATTAAATGCATAGAGAGATGCACGAAGTGGATCTGACATCGTTAAATCGGCGAGGGTTGCATCTTCAGCATCAAAACCTTGCCCTCGTGTATTGGTTTTTGCGGCAGCGATAAGTTCGAGCGCCTTCAGTGGGGATGCAATCTCTGCTCCACCATATTTTTTGAGTGCTGCCGCACGACCGGCAGCTAGCGCTGCATCCCATGCAGGATCGCTGGAATAGTCCTTACGTTCAATCTTGGTGGCCCCATTCAAGATAGCGGCTACAAGCGCCACCGACTTTTCTAGGAAATCAGCAGGTGTAAAGACTGCATCGACAATCCCAAGAGCCAACGCATCCTTAGCTTTCATCATGGTGTTGTTATTTAACGCATTACCGATAATGACTTGAACTGCACGCTCAGGTCCAATCAACTTAGGAACGATGGTTGCACCACCCCAACCCGGTACAAGTCCTAGAAAGACTTCAGGGAGAGCAGTAAATGCTGTTGCTGAAAGTGTGCGGTAGTTGCAGTGGAGTCCAACTTCAAGTCCACCACCGAGCGCTAAACCATTGATAAATGCAAAGGTGGGAATTCCGATTTCATCGAGGCGACGGAATACATCATGGCCAAGTTTTCCAATCGCTACCGCTTGTTCGCGCTTGTTGAGAAAGGCGAGTGCAGATAAATCCGCACCTGCTGCAAAGATAAATGGCTTGCCTGTAATTGCGATGGCAGCTGGCTTGCGCGAAACTGCATCTGTAATAGCGGCATCGAGGGCTACGAGCGATTGCGGACCGAATGTATTAGGGCGAGTGTGATCGAGGCCGTTATCTAAAGTGATCAGTGCTAGTGAGCCCTGAAATCCAAAAGGAGTTAAATCAACATCGCGGACAAGTGCGTGAGTGACGACTTCTTCAGGAGCACCTTCAGGAAGTTCGATTGCAGTAGCCATCACTTCTTACCTCCTGTGAAATGTGGGTTCTCCCAGATGACAGTTCCACCCATACCGAGTCCGATACACATCGTTGTGATGCCATATCGAACATCAGGCTTCTCTTCAAAGGCACGCGCCAAATTCAGCATGAGGCGAACACCAGATGAGGCAAGGGGATGGCCAACAGCAATAGCGCCTCCATATGGATTGACGCGCGGATCATCATCTGCGATTCCGAAGTGATCAAGGAATGCAAGAACTTGCACTGCAAAAGCTTCATTGATTTCGAAGGCGCCAATATCGTCAATCTTCAAGCCAGCTTTTTCTAACGCCTTAATCGTTGATGGCACCGGGCCATAACCCATGACTTCTGGTTCTACTCCTGCAAATGCAAATGTCACCATGCGAGCTTTGATAGACAGGCCAAGATCTTTTGCTTTATCTTCACTTGCAAGAAGCGCTGCAGTGGCACCGTCATTGAGACCTGAAGAATTTCCTGCTGTGACTCGACCTGCTGGGCGAAATGGAGTCTTCAGCCCTGCCAGACCTTCCATCGTTGTAGTGGGACGTGGCGCCTCATCAACAGTTGCAATGCCCCAACCGAGTTCAGGGTTGCGAGCTGCTGTTGGAATTAAATCGCGTTGAATTTTTCCGTCCGCATATGCCTTCGCAGTCTTCATCTGCGAATTGAGTGCATAACGGTCGGCGCGTTCTTTTGTTAATTGTGGAAAGCGATCATGGAGACGTTCTGCAGTTGCTCCCATGGCGAGCGCATCTTGTTCGACTAACTTCTCAGCTAAATAGCGTGGGTTGGGATCCATGAGTTCGCCCATGGGGTGATTGCCCATATGTTCGACTCCACCAGCAATAGCGATATCAATTGCGCCCATTGCAATTGCACCAGCAACAGTTGTTGTTGCAGTCATGGCACCTGCGCACCAACGGTCGATGGAGTATCCAGGAACAGTTTGCGGAAGTCCTGCCAATAGCGATGCACTGCGACCGATATTCATTCCTTGATCACCCGTCTGTGTTGCAGCGGCGATAGCAACATCATCAATCGATGTTGGATCTACCTTGGGGTTGCGTTCGAGGAGTCCGCGCATTGCACGAACCATTAAATCGTCGGCGCGAGTTCCTGCATACATGCTGCCAGCCTTGCCAAAAGGGGTGCGGACAGCATCAACGAGAACAACTGAGCGGATCTGTGAAGACATAGAACTTCCTTCGCTGGTGAGTATGTTTCAAAGGTTACTCGCCAGTAACAGAATTGGCTATGCGTTGAGAAGAGTTTTTGCCTTCTTGGGAGTCAGATAGGCGCTTAACGTCAAGGCCAAGTAACTAGCCCAGATGACGAGTTGAACCCAGTGCAATTCGTTGCTAAAGCCAATGGTTCCATTCAAAAGCGCTGCAGGGAATGAATCCTCGTGGAGCCAATCTAATTTCCACGCATATTCACCACCGCCAGGGATCCAGCCGAGTTCTAGGAACTCTCCAACTCCATGTGAAAGCACACCCGCGGCAACGACGAGAAGGGCCACACCTGAATAGGTGAAGAATTTACTGAGATTAATCTTCACAGATCGGTTGTAGATTCCGTAACCCAGAGCGACTGCGGCACAGAGACCAAGGATCAATCCAATAGATGGAGCCGAGAAAGGTCCAACGGTTTTAAAGTTGGTGTAGAGAAAGAGCGACGTTTCCAATCCTTCACGAGACACCGCTGCAAATGCTGCTACTGCAAGGGCAACTGGGCCAGCAATAAGTGCATTCTCAGCTTTTCCGTGGAGTTCATCGCGTAATCCACCAGCAGCGCTCTTCAACCAGAAGACCATCCACGTTACGAGCGCCACCGCAGTAAGCGCAGTTGTTCCAGCAAAAACCATTTCGCCCTCATCGGAGAGCTCTGCAGAGGTGTAGGAGAGGAAGGCGCCAAGTCCGAGGCTCAAGACGATGGCTAGAGCTACCCCGGCCCACAATGGGCGCAGGTGATGCCTGCGATCTGTCTTAACAAGGTAAGCAACGAGAATTCCTACAATGAGGGAGGCTTCGAGGCCTTCGCGGAGGGCGATGATGAAGGTACTGAGCATGGCAAGAGCGTAATTGAGCTCGCTTATTTACGCAACTCTTATGTTGCGTAATTCATCACTCTTCTGGGGCAGGTTCAGCGGCCGGCTCAGGTACTTCAAGCGGCTCGCGCTCGGTCAGTGCTTGCTCGAGGATAGCTGAGGCAATCTCTGCCTGCCAGCGCCTAGCACCGAGGGCAAGGAGAGCCTCATTGACCGAGCTTTCAGGTGGTTGCCAACAGATGCGGCGGACAAGTTCGGGGCTAATCATATTTTCAAGGGGGATAGAGAGTTCATCTGCGCGAAGCTGCAGATTAAAGCGGGCGTGAGTAAGTGGCGCATACTTTTCAGGAAATTTCTCACGCCACATCTTTATCGGCGGAAGCGCATCGCTCTTTGAACGAGTCTCTGGCCATTGATCTTGTGGCATTGCAATTGCATCGGTAATGCAGCTAATCCAGGTCGCAGCATTTTCTAACCACCGCGCTCGCAGACCAAGTGGCCGAAGTATTTTTTCTAGATGTTTGCGATTGGTAATTGGCTCCTTATCAGATGCAAGTGCCAGTTCAGTGATGGCAGCATCTGAGAGAAGTCTTCCGGGAGAAATATCTAACTCTTGCGCCAACTCATTGCGAGCAAGCCACAATTTGCGGACGACCGCCATGTGATTGCGCTTCTTCACTTTATGCATACCTGAAGTTCTTCGCCAAGGATCAATGCGCGCAGGTGGTGGTGGAGCAGAAATAATGGCTGCAAAATCTTCCTCTGCCCAACTCCATTTTTTGGAATCGACAAGTAATTGATGGATCTTGTCGCGCAACTCCACTAAGAGTTCTACATCGAGAGCTGCGTAGTTAAGCCATTCTTGAGGAAGTGGGCGGGTAGACCAATCAACTGCCGAATGTTCCTTTGCAAGCGAGACCCCCATAAGTGTTTCAAGGAGTGGCCCTAGACCTACACGTGGGAGACCAGCTATACGGCCGCCTAATTCAGTATCAAAGAGCGTGTTTGGTTCTATTCCCAATTCACGTAAACACGGCAAATCTTGTGTGCTGGCATGCAAGATAACTTCCACATCCTGAATTAATTTATTGAGGGCGATAAAACAATGATGGCCCGGGCCAAAGGGGATGGGATCAATCAGATGGAGCCCACCACCAGTGCGCTTAATCTGAATCAAATATGCGCGTGCGCTGTACTTATAGCCTGATGCGCGTTCGGCATCGAAGGCGAAAGGGCCAGTGCCACCTGCGAGTTGGCTTAACGCAGCATCAAATGCCGATTCAGTATCAATGACATCGGGAACTCCACCTGCAGGGTGCAAAAGTGGTGTTGGCGCCGGAGCGTGCGGCTCTTCTTCGTTCTCAGGCACGGCGACGAGCTGAACCGATGGATGCAACGCCATCAGGAATAGGTGGCAAGCCAGAAACCTCAGTCATGAGATTGCACCATGCTTGCACGTGAGCAAATATGTCGTTCGCAGAATCGATGACAGGTGACCAGGAAGCACGAATTTCAATTTCGGAGTCATCATTGCGTGGAGAAAGTTTCCCAAATGATGCACTTGAAACACGAGTAACTGTGCCACTTGGAGCGTTGTATTGAGCACCTGTGGAACCAAGAGAATCCAAGAGCCAATTCCAACCGACTTCAGGTAGCAGTGGATCTTCTTGCATTTCACTGTCGACATCGGCGCGCATAAAAGTAACGCAGCGGAAATCGCCTTCCCACGTATCTTGTCCACCAGGTTCATGCAAAATAACAAATCGCCCCGAAGCTACTTCATCTTCTGCTTCACCCTTTTGTCCATTTGAAATATCTGCAGTGAAGGCAAATGAGTAAGCTGCGAGCTTTTGAGGAGCGGGGACTTCTTCCAAAGTGATTTCATCGCGTGGAGTGAATGTACGAAGAAGTTCGACCATCTCTTCAAAAGTAAATGTCGATTTCACTGGTTAATTCTAAAGTTTAAATGGGCTCTGAGACGGGAGGCTGAGGGGGTCAGCCTGTAGAGTCCTTGCCATGGCTAGCATCCTTGCGCTCTTATCGAGTGGGCTCTGGGGAAGCGCTGATTATCACGCTGGAAAGTTGAGCAAGAGGTTTCCTTCCATCGCAGTGCTCGGCACCACTCAGGCAATTGGATTTTTCACGGGAGTAGTTCTTGTACTCATCACCGGCGATTGGAACGCACAAGCTTTCGGAAGTGGCGGATATTTCTTTGCCGGTGCCATGGCAGGCATCTGCGGATATGCAGGATTGATAAGCCTTTATGGAGGACTTTCTACTGGGCGCATGGGAGTTGTCTCACCTATCAGCTCCTTGGGTGCACTCATTCCTTTGGCTTATGCAATATTCATTAAAGGCGATCACCTCTCAACGATTCTCACCATCGGTGTAGTCGCTGCATTGCTAGGTGGATTCTTGGCAAGTGGCCCTGAAGTTTCTCAGGGACTCCCACTCAAGCCAGTAGTTCTCGCGCTATCTGCTGCAATCTTCTTCGGGTTAGCACTTGTTTTCATGGCAATCGGTTCGCAGAGCAGCGCTCTTATGACGATGACAACGATGCGCACTACAACTCTGATCATCGGAATTTCAATCTTTGCGCGTTTCAGACACTTTGGAGGATTGGGTAAATCCGAACTGCCCATCCTTATCTTCATCGGGGTGGCAGATTTTGCAGCCAATTTACTCTTAGGAGTTGCCACCACCAAAGGACTTGTCTCACTTGCGATGGTCTTGGGTTCGCTCTATCCGATAGCAACCGCACTGCTAGCTTATAAATTTTTGCACGAACGACTTCACAAAATTCAGTATGTGGGGGTAGCACTCGCTGTGATTGGCGTATCTCTCATTTCTGCTTTCTAATTATTTTCGTGCAGAGATAAAGCGAGTTCCTGCGATTGACTGCTCTGATTTTTCGCCAAAGTAAGAGATAAGTTTTTCAATATCAATTTTATCTTCACCGCCTGAAACTTCGGTGATGCTTAGTTCCAGGGCGTCTACCAAATTTGCTTCGAGTAATTCATTGATGATGGTGATTCCAGCTTCAACATGGATGGTGGGACCAAAAGTTTTTTTGGCTCGCTCGATAGCTTTCGCAGGTGAGATATTCCAGCAATGAGCAAGACGATTATCAGCAAGTGGATTGATGAGACTTTTGGAAAGAACAACCACGGGCACTGGAGTTCGGTGATAGGGCTCAGTGCGAGCGGTATTGCCACCGATAAGAATGCAATCTGCGCTACGTCGCCGTGTCAAAAATGCAGTTCTATCGGCACTACTAGAAACTCCAGCCGAATTTCCATTCTTTGATGTTGAGCCATCGGCTCCCACTACAAGCGTGACGATTACTGCCATATGGGTAAGAATATTGAATTTCTCACCTATTTATCAGGTAAATCTCTCGCGTGAAATTGAAAATGCATGCGAAGGCGCGTTAGCCTTAAAACATGAGAAAGATATTGGGCGCTAGCGCGGTGACGACCATCGTCGTCCTTCTATTATCAATTCTCCAACCTCCACTTGCATCTGCAGCTCAGACATTGGCTCAGGTGCAAGCTCAAGTGAATCGTCTTGAGGAAGAAGCCACGACTGCGGCAGAGGGCGCGCAAGAAGCAAAGGTGAAGTTAGCAGCGCTCACCCGAAGTCTTGCAGGTATTCAAGCGCAAGCAGCGGTGCAGGGAAAGACAGTTGATGCAATTTCGAAGACTTTGGGAATCATCGCTGTCAATCAATATAAATCTGGATCTTTAAGTCAAAGCCTTGAACTTCTTTTCTCATCTGATCCATCTTTATATTTATCTTCTGCCGGCTCGTTAGAAGCAATTACTCGACAAAAATCCACCCAACTTCGAAAATTTCAATCTGCCGAACAGCAACTCAATGCAACCTCACTCACCGTCAGCGATCGGCTGGCACAAGTAAAGGTCTTACAGAAAAAGCTTGCCGAGCGAAGTGCGTTAGCTACAGCTAAATTAGATGAAGCACAGGCGCTACTTGCGCAGTTGAAGAAGGAAGATCGCGATCGCCTAGCTAAGTTAGCCGAAGATCAGGAGAATGCAGATCAGGCCTCATCTCTAGAAGCTGCAAAGAGCGCTGCAGGAGTTTCGGGCCGAGCAGGTATCGCACTTAAATTTGCTCTCAAACAAATTGGAGATCGTTACGTATTTGGCGCCGACGGAATGGTGTATTGGGATTGTTCTGGATTAACGATGCGCGCCTATCAGGCGGCCGGCGTCTCATTGCCACACTCTTCTCGAGCGCAGTCACGTATGGGTAAATCTGTTCCATTTAATCAAAAGAAACCGGGCGACCTACTCTTCTTTGGTCGTCCCGTTTCGCACGTAGGTATCTACCTTGGTGGCGGACGCATGGTGCATGCGCCTCGTTCAGGTTCGCGTGTCAAAGTTGCCGATGCAACACTTGGACATAAGCCGTTGGTTGCTGTCCGTCGGTTCTAATGAGCATTTCACGGATCCTTTGTATCACCAATGATTTTGGACCGCGTGCCGGTGGGATTGAAACATTTATTCTTGGTCTCATTGAGCGCCTGCCAAAGAATTCAGTAATCGTATACACAGCAACGCAAGCAGGCTCTGAACCATTTGATAAGAGTTGGTTGGAAAATTTTGGCGTTGAAGTAATCCGAGATAAATCGAAAATTCTGCTACCCACGCTTCGAGTGGGTCGAGCGGTGCGTGCTCTTGCACGAGAAAGAGAAATTACGACTGCATTCTTTGGGGCAGCTGCGCCACTTGCCCTGTTATCTCACGGTCTTCGTCGTGCAGGAGTAACTCGAATTGTTGCGTTGACTCACGGACATGAAGTCTGGTGGTCACGAGTCTGGCCTTTTTCATGGGCCATTAAGCGCATCGGTTCTGGCGTCGACCACCTGACATACCTCGGAAGTTTTACCCAATCGCATATCTCTGCACCGCTATCACCACGAGCAGCGGCTGCGATGGTGAAAATTGCACCGGGAATTGATACGGAACATTTCGCTCCAAGATCGGATGCGCTCGAACTTCGCAGCCAGCTTGGCCTGATTGATAAAAAGGTGATTGTTTCAGTCGGTCGTCTCGTTCATCGCAAAGGTCAAGACACACTCATTGAAGCGTTGCCTGCCATTATTAAAAATGTGCCAGATGTGCATCTACTCTTTATCGGAGAAGGTCCCTATAAGGAATATTTGGTAAAGCGAGCAGAGCAGTTACAGGTATCGCACGTTATTACCTTCATCGGTCGCATTCAATATCGCGAACTCCCTCGATACATCTGTGTTGGAGATATTTTCGCAATGCCATCACGTTCTCGTTTAGCAGGGCTTGAAGTCGAAGGGCTAGGAATTGTCTATCTCGAAGCCAGCGCATGTGGACTTGCAGTCATCGCAGGAAAATCTGGTGGCGCACCTGATGCAATTCTCGAAGGTGAAACGGGCTATGCAGTAGATGGAAGATCTGCCCACGATGTCGCTCAAGCTGCCATTCCGTTGCTTACCAATCCTGAATTAGCGCGATCCTTAGGCGTGCGCGGGCGTCAATGGATTATCGATGAATGGCGTTGGGATATTTGGGCGAAGAAATTCACTGAGCTACTTCAGTAAACCTGCGCTTTTCGCCTTTTCTATAGCCTGCACTCGATTTCTCACCTGCATCTTCCGATAGATGGAGCTTAAATGCGTTTTGAGTGTGGACTCAGTAATAAAGAGCGACGCGGCATACTCTTTGAGGGGAGCACCCTTATGAAGTTGCGAAAGAATTTGTAGTTCGCGTTGAGATAGTCCAAATGAATCGCGAGTTCGCTTCATCGCTCCGGCAATATCTCGCGCGGAGAAAGAGTCAGGTGCTTTCAAGGCGTGGTCAATGCTTGCAAGTAACTCTGAGAGCGGGGCTGCCTTCTGCACGAATGCACTAGCGCCAGCGCTCATAGCCGCCAGAACAAACTCATCACTCTCATTGAGGCTTAGAACTACTAGAGCGGTGAGAGAAGAGATTGAACGAACCCAACTTACGATATCGAGCCCATTGCCATCAGGAAGATTGATATCTACCACAATCAATTCGGGGTTTAATCGCGCAATATGTGCGAATGCTTCAGATCTTGATGCTGCTTCGAAGACCTGAAAGCCACCGCGACCTTCAAGTGCTTTCCGCACACCATTACGCACAACGGCATGGTCATCAATGATCAGAGTTGTGACGGACTTTGTCAGATTAATATAGCGACACGGGTTCCAGAAATGCTTTCGATGGAGATACTTCCACCGAGTGCATGAACTCTTTCGATGATTCCATTGATACCAAAATGTCCATCTTTCATGTGCGCGCCTCCAATCCCGTTATCAATAACCTCAAGACAGGTTTGATTGTTGACGGGATAGAGGTTGATGCCAATGTGGCTAGCCCTAGAGTGTGCGGCACAATTGCGTAGGATTTCTGTTGTAATCGCCATAAATTCGCTATGAAAGCTTTCAGCAAGCGGAACTTCTTCACACGCAAGTTCAACATCGAAGTTCTGCAAGAGGTTGCTGGCGATAGTGCGAATCTGCAGATGGATTGGCTCAGCCACAGTCGATCGTAAATGGAGAATCTCTAAACGAACCTTTGCTATAAGTTGGTCCACCGAAAATCGAGTACCTCGTATATCTGCACGAGCCTGACTCGAAAGTGACTCATCGGATAGAAGTAGATCGAGGGAGTAGCCAATGCCCACCAAATCCTGTGCGATTCCATCGTGTAGTTCCCGAGCAACGCGAATGCGCTCAGGTGATGGCATCTCCACAATAGCTACTTAGTAAAGAGTGAAGTTATTTCGGCGGCGTACTTCTGGGCGATCACGTGACGTTTCAAGGAGAGTTTCGCTGTGAGTTCTCCACCAGCGATTGTGAAATCACTCGGAAGAATTACAAATTTGCGAATGGACTCTGCTTTGGACACTGCCTTATTTGCCTCATCCACAGCAGTTTGAATGACGGCAATTAAATCTGGATCATTGACCAAAGTATTGATAGCTGCGCCAGCTTTATTATTTGCCGCAATCCATCCCTTAAGCATGTCTTGATCGATAGTGATCAGTGAAGCGATAAATGGTTGGTTATCTCCAACTACCATGCATTGGCTGACGAGCGGGTGTGCGCGAAGACGATCTTCTAGAACTGCAGGAGCAACATTCTTTCCACCAGCAGTGACGATGAGTTCCTTTTTGCGACCTGTGATGTAGAGAAATCCTTGATCATCAAGTCGACCTAGATCACCGGATTTAAACCATTCACCTTCGAAGACCTCTTGGTTTGCGGCATCGTTCTGCCAATATCCGCGCATCACAATCGGACCTTTGATGAGTACTTCGCCATCCTCTGCAATCTTGATAGAAGTTCCAGGAATTGGACGGCCCACTGAGCCAACACGTAGATTCTTGGTCAGGTTTAAAGTTGCACCGGCAGTTGTCTCGGTGAGTCCGTACCCTTCAAGAATTGTGATTCCGGCTCCGCGATAAAAGTGGCCGAGGCGAGTTCCAAGTGGTGCACCACCTGAGATAGCTGCTTCCACGGAACCACCCATGGCGGCGCGAATCTTTGAGTAAACAAGTTTGTCGAAGAGCGCATGCTTAAGAGAAAGAAGTGGATTAAATCCGCGCTTATCTTTCGCTTCGCTATAGGCAATGGCGACCTCGGCCGCCTTGCGGAAAATCTTTCCCTTTCCCGCAGCATCAGCTTTTGCTTCGGCACCGTTATAAATCTTTTCAAAGATACGAGGAACAGCGAGAACGAATGAAGGTTTAAAGGATGCCAAATCAGGTTGGAGTCTTCCTACTGGGTCACTGCAGTGTGCCAAATGGAGGCCGGCGTGGATGGCACCGATTTCCACCATGCGCCCGAAAACATGTGCGACAGGGAGGAAGAGCAGTGTGGATCCACCTGGCTTGAGGAAGAGATCACTCGCTCCTTCCACAACGTTTCCGCATTCTGCTAGGAAGTTTCCGTGTGTGAGCTGTACACCTTTAGGGCGACCTGTTGTTCCTGATGTATAGATAAGCGTTGCAAGGCTGGCAGGAACAAGTGCATTACGACGCCGCTCAATTTCCTCA
>Ga0214919_10007910_pt1 | contig 14204 bp, 10 predicted proteins | sample LL1503_MetaG_FD_177994 | JGI IMG/M metagenome (GOLD analysis project Ga0214919, IMG submission 177994) | Freshwater microbial communities from Lake Lanier, Atlanta, Georgia, United States - LL-1503 | ecosystem: Environmental > Aquatic > Freshwater > Lake | place: USA: Georgia | collected...
TAAAAATAAAGTCTTTGAAACATTAAAAAATCTTGAAGATGAGGTTTGTGAGTTTGTTAAAAATCTAACCGAGAAAGTTATTTTGGGAATTTGTAAGTAAATGGGTGTTTTCAGGTTAAAATGGTATAACGCAATTCTTGCAAAAAATACCACCTTGGTGCGACAAAATGCCAAAAATAAACTTGCGAAGCCCTAATTCTACTGGATCGAAGAAATTCGATTTGGGGGGTGTGACAAGTCAAGAAAAGTTCAAAAATAACCCAACTATTTTTTATCAAAACCCTGTCCATTATTCAAGGGGACTGAACGCTTGAGAATTTATCTTATTTTCTCAATAATTTCATCACAAATTCTTTCAATTAAAGCCTTATCAGAACCTTCCAACATAACACGAATTAAATTTTCAGTACCACTTTTACGCACTAAAATTCTGCCATCGCCATTTAGCTCTTTTTCTTTTTGAGCGATAAATTCTTTGATAGAGTTTTCTTCTAATGGATTTTTTCTTCCTGCTTCAAATTTTACATTTTTTAAAATTTGTGGAGCTAATTGAAAAATATTTAACACTTCGCTGGCTGGTTTGTTAGATTCACATAAAATAGATAAAATCTGTAAAGCTGCAATTAAGCCATCTCCCGTTGTGGAGTAATCAGAAAGAACAATATGACCAGATTGCTCTCCGCCAAAATTGCATTTATTTTTGCGTATTTCTTCTAAAACATAACGATCACCAACTTGGGCGCGAATTGTCGAAATCCCGATATAGCGCAGGTAATTTTCTAAAGCCAAATTTGACATTTGAGTGATTACCACGGTATCTTTTTTGAGATTGCCATCATCATGTAATTTTTCAGCAATAATGGCGATTAACTTGTCTCCATCAATAGCTTGACCTTTTTCATCAACAACTAATAAGCGATCAGCATCACCGTCAAGAGCAATTCCAATATCAGCTTTTTCTTCGATAACTTTTTTGCAAAGAGCTTCGGGATGATTTGAACCACATTTTTCATTAATATTGAATCCATCAGGATTAACTCCAATTGAAATTACTTCGGCACCAAGTTCCCAGAGAATTTTTGGTGCAATGTTGTAAGCAGCGCCATTGGCGCAATCGACAACTATTTTTAGATCAGTAAGGGTTTTATCTTTAGGGAAAGAGTTTTTAACGAATTCAATGTAACGATTGCTGGCATCGTCCAATCTTTTTACACGACCTAACTTTTCTGGAGCAGTCAAATATTGCGACATGTCGCTTTCAATCATGGCTTCAATTTCCTTTTCTAATTGATCGCTTAATTTATTACCATCGCGAGTGAATATTTTTATGCCATTATCGTAATAAGGGTTATGCGAAGCAGAAATCATGATACCAATATCAGCGCGAATTGAGCGAGTAAGCATTGAAACTGCTGGAGTTGGAACTGGACCAACTAAAAATACATCCATACCAACGGCGGCCAAGCCAGCGGTGAGGGCGGGTTCAATTACATAGCCAGAAAGACGAGTGTCTTTACCAATTACCACGCGATGACGGTGATTGCCATCGGTGAATTTAGCCCCAATTGCTGTGCCAATTTTTAAAGCAATTTCTGCAGTCATTGGAAATTTATTTACCGTGCCGCGTATACCATCTGTGCCGAAATATTTTTTTGTCATTTTTTTAAAGTTTTATTTTTTAGAAGACTGATTGTGCTGATCTACCGCCCCCCACCCCTCCTTATCAAGGAGGGGAGAATTTAAAATTTCCTCCCTTCAAGAAGGATGCTTGAGCACTGAACTCGGTTTAGTTCCCCTCCTTGATAAGGAGGGGTTAGGGGCGGTAGAAGAAGCGCACTTATATCTTTTTTATTGAACCAATTCCTTCAAAATCTCAACCGCCTTCTTAATAGCATTTTTATCAACTCCACCACCCATCGCTAAATCTTTTTTCCCACCGCCACCCTTACCGCCAATAGCTTCAATAACTGGCGCAATTAATTTAGCTGAATCAAATTTATCCAAAAGATCATTACTAACCGCCACCACAACCGCAACCTTATCTTCTTTACAGCCAAAAAGAGCAAAAATATGTGAATTTATAAAATCTTTTTTAGCCTTTAATTCATTGGCAATTTCGCGCAAGTCTTTGGCATCAACATCATAAAAAACATGATTTAACAAATTTACTTCGGCAATTTTTTCTGATTTCAAACCACTTAATCCTGAAAGTAAAATTTGTTTTTTTAAGCGTTCAATTTCTTTGTCTTTTTGTTTTAAATCCTGTTGTAAATTTTCTAAAGAATTTTCAAACTTTTTCTCTTGCTCTCTATTATATTCAATTGCATGTAAGCCTGTTTTAGCCTCTATTCTTCTAATTCCAGCAGCAATTCCTTTTTCAGAAATTATTTTTAAAATTCCAATATCACCAGTAGCTTTTGCGTGAGTTCCGCCGCAAAGTTCAACTGACCAAGATTTATTATTTGATTCGCCCATTGATAAAACGCGAACTTCGCCATCATATTTTTCACCAAATAAAGCTTCAGCGCCGCTTTCACGGGCTTTTTCTAAAGCCATTACTTCAGTTTTAATTTTGGTATTTTGACGAATGTAAAAATTTACTAAATTTTCAACTTTAGTAACTTCTTCCAAAGTCATAGCGCGATTGAAGTTGAAGTCAAAAGTGAAATATTCAGCATCAACATTGGAGCCTTTTTGTGAGATAGAATTTCCTAAAATTTCTTTTAAAGCTTTGTGAAGTAAGTGAGTTGCAGAATGGTTTGCTTGTCTAGCTTCGCGAGTTTTATCATTTACTTTAGCAATTACTTCGTCACCAACTTTTATATTGGGATGAAAGTTTTTTTCTGAAATTACATGTACAAAAAGATTCCCAGCAAATTTTTTAGTTTCAGAAATTTCTGCAAAAAGTTCGCCATTCGCATTAATAAATTTTCCATCATCGCCTTTTTGACCGCCAGAGGTGGCGTAAAATGGGGTTTGATTAAGAATTACAAAGGAACTTTCTAGAGTTCTGGCAGAAACTTTTCCATTAACTTCTAATGAGGTAAGTTTTTCAACTAATGCGCCGTTCTGTATTAGTGCTAAAACTTTTGCTTTAGCACTAAGGGTTTCGTAGCCTAAAAATTTAGTTTCTCCAAATTTTTCTTTAAGATTAAAGAATAAATTATCTTCTTTATTTTCTCCTGAGCCGCTCCAATTTTCTTTGCCACGATTGCGCTGTTTCTCCATTTCTTGATTAAAACCTTCAACATCAACTTCAATATTTTTTTCTTTTAAAATATCTTGGGTTAGATCAAGTGGGAAGCCGTAAGTATCATAAAGTTTGAAAGCGGTTTCGCCAGAGAATTTTTTATCTTTTGTTTTAGAAATTTCTTCTTCCAAAATCTTTAAACCTTTTTCCAAAGTCTCGCGGAATTTTTCTTCTTCATTTTTTAAAGTATCAATAATCGTATCGCGAGCTCTTGATAATTCTGGATAGGCGGTGCCCATTTCTTTGATTAGGGAATCAACTAATTTATACATTACTGCTTGTTTGGCACCTAGTTTGTGAATTTGGCGCATGGCGCGGCGCATTATGCGGCGAAGTACATAGCCTCTGCCTTCGTTGCTGGGCATTACGCCGTCGGCGATTAGAAAGCAGGAAGAGCGGAGGTGGTCGGCAATTATTTTTAGTTCTGGTTTTGTTGTCATAGTTTTTTTAAGTACTAGGGGGTGTGAGTTGTATTTTTTAGTTTGAAGTTCTGAAGTCTACCGCCCCTAACCCCTCCTTATCAAGGAGGGGAACTAATCCGAGTTCGCTGCGTCAGCATCCCTCTCCTTGATAAGGAGGGGTTAGGGGCGGTAGACAACGCAAATTCGGTCTTAAATTAGTCTACCAAACTAATCAATATTTCCATAACAGGTCTTTTTCCCATTAAATCTTCAAAAATTTTCAAAATTTTTGAACGCAAAGCTTTTTCAACTGCTGGTAAAATTTTACCATCTTGCAATTTTTTCTGTTTTTTCTTCAAGAATTGCAAACCTTTATTGCTCTTCAAATCAAGCTCTTTAGCTCTTTGTTTTAAGAAAAAGCGAATTTCATCTTGAATGAAATGTTCAGTTTCGTGGTCACCTTTTAAATCATAAGAACCAACGCAAATTATTTTTGGTTTTACCACTAATTCTAAAGAATTATTAACCGCCAAAGCGATAATAACCGCGCCAGCATCTTGTAGTTTGCGTCTTTCTCTAATAACTTCACCTTTTAAATCTAAAAGCTGTCTGCCATCAACGCCGAAATAGCCTGATTTCACGAAGCCAGCAATAGCACATTCTTCTTGGAAATTTTCTTCACATAATTTAACAGCTAAGCCATTTTCAATTTGAATAACTTTTGGAACGCCGCAAGCAGTTGCAAGTTCAGCGTGAGTCTTAGTGTGTAAAAATTCACCATGAACTGGAATGGCAACTTTTGGTCTGGCTAAAGCATACATTTCACGCAGCTCTTCTTGAGAAGGGTGGCCTGAAACATGAACGAAATGATCTTTTTCAGTCATTACATCAATTTGTTTTTTTGCTAAAGCATCAAAAAGTGAGAAGATTTTTTTCTCATTTCCAGGAATAATTTTTGAAGAAAAAATCATTAAATCACCAACTGTAAAGCGAATTGATGGATGAATATCAAGAGCAATTTTTTTCGCTGCAGCATTAGGCTCACCTTGGCATCCTGTACAAAGAACTAAAATTTCTTTCTTGTCAAAAAACTTCATTTCACGATCAGAAATGAAATCAAAATCTTCCATGAAATAGCCACTTTTTTTACCAACTTCGTAAATGCGATGTAAAGAAAATCCAGCTAAAACAATTTTTCTGCCAGTGTCTTTGGCAATTCTTGCAATTGTGTGAACTCGGGCAATATTTGAGGCGAAAGTTGTAACGCCAACTAAGCCTTTTCTGCCTTCAATTAAAAGTTTTAACGAGTGATAAAGGTCGCCCTCTGATTTAGAGTGTCCTTCATTTAAAGCATTTGTTGAATCACAAATTACGGCTAAAAATTTTCCTTCATCGCCATATTTTTTGATCAATTCTTTTTCAGAAACTTCGCCAACTACAGGATTTGGATCAAATTTCCAATCGCCAGTATGCAGAACATTTCCTTGAGAAGTCTTGATAATTAAGGCTTTCATTTCAGGAACTGAATGAGTCAATCCTAAAAATTCAATTTTAAATGGGCCAATTTCTAACTCTTTAGAATTGTCAATAAGGCGAATTGGCACCTGTTTGTCTAATTTAAATTCTGCTAACTTAGAGCGTAGAAAATTTGCGGCTAAATTTGAGGCGTAAACTGGAACTTCAAGTTCGCGCCATAAATGCTGAACCGCGCCCAAGTGATCTTCGTGAATATGAGTTACAATAATTCCTAGAAGATTTTTTTTGTGAGCTTTGATGAAAGAAAGGTCGGGTGCTAACATGTCAATTCCTGGAACATCCGAGGCAAAGCCAACACCAAGGTCAACCATGATCCATTTGCCATCAAGGTGATAAAGGTTAACATTCATACCAATTTCATTGGCACCACCCAGAGGTAGAAATAGTAAGCTGTTGTGGTATTTTTTTAAGTTTAAGTCCATTTTGTTTTTTTGGGTTTTTAAAGTTTAACGGTAAGCTAACAATCCTTTGTCACTGCCCGTGAAGTCGGGAATTCAGTTTTTAAATAAGCACTGGATTCCCGCCACCGCGGGCAGTGACAAGATACTTTACTGATTCATCAAGTAAACAAGCCTTAAGCCATCTAAAGTAAGATCTGGCTCATGATGATTAATATTTTTTGATAAAGCTTCTTTGAAAATGTCAGCAAGTCCACCTGTAATAATTCTGGTGGTTTTTGAGCCATATTCTTTTTCAATTTTTTCAATCATGCCTTCAATTAAAGAAATATATCCGAAGTAAACTCCTGAATTCATTGCTTCAACTGTGTTTTTGCCAATAACATTAGCTTGTTTTTTAACAGAAATTTTTGGCAATTTGGCAGTCATATCATGTAAAGCTTTTAAAGACAAAGTTATTCCTGGAGAAATTGCGCCTCCTAAATATTCGCCATTATTTCCAACTACATCGAAAGTGGTGGCTGTGCCAAAATCTACAATAATTAAATTTCCACCAAATTTTTTATAACCCGCAACGGAGTTGATTAAGCGGTCTGCACCAACTTCATTTTTGTTTTTTATCTGTATATCAATATCAAGTTTTACATCGTATTCACCAACAACTAAAATTTTGCAATTAGTAAATTTCTTTACTGCTTCAAGAATTTTTGCTGTAAGGGCAGGGACAACGGATGCTATAATTGCTCCTGAAATTTGTAAACAATCAATTTTTTCTGTAAGAAAAAGCTCGATTAAATCAACAGCGTAATCATCGATGGATTTATTGGTATTGGAAATAACGCGCCATTTATTAGTTAATTTTTCACCTTTAAAAAGCCCAACAACTATGTTGGTATTACCAATGTCGAAAGTTAATATCATTGTTTTTGATTCTCTTAGAATTCCAGATCTTGTCATTCGCACCTAGGCAGGAATGACAAGAATCTTAATTTATTTTAACTTCTTGCAAGAATCTGCGATTCTTTGCATAGCATTTTTCAAAAATTCATCACTTGCAGCGTAAGAAATTCTAAAGAAGCCTTCTAATCCAAAAGCAACTCCTGGAACGACTGCAACTAAAGCATCTTCAAGTAAGAAAGCAGAAAAATTATTGTCATTTTCAATTACTTTTCCAGCTGGAGTTTTTTTGCCAAATAAGCCCAAACAAGATGGAAAGACATAAAATGCACCATTTGGTGTATTACACTCAATGCCATCAATAGCATTAAGCATTGAAACTACCATGTTGCGGCGATTTTCAAAAATTTTCGCATTAGTTCTTAAATAATCATGAGTGGCGCTTAAAGCCTCAACTGAAGCGGCTTGACTAATTGAGCAAGGACTGGAAGTGCTTTGAGATTGAATCATTGACATGGCTTTGATTAATTTTTCAGGACCAGCGCCGTAACCAATTCTCCAGCCAGTCATTGCGTAGGCTTTAGAAACGCCATTAATTACTAAACAGCGATCTTTTAATTTTGGCTCAACTTGTGCAATTGTAGAAAATTTTAAACCATCAAAAATTAAATGTTCGTAAATATCATCAGCCATGATATGAACTTGCGGATGTCTCAATAAAACTTCTGCTAAAGCTTTTAAATCATCAGCACTGTAGCATGCACCAGTTGGATTGCTTGGAGAATTTAAAATTATCCATTTAGTTTTTGAGTTAATTTTTGCTTCTAAATCTTTAGGTGAAATTTTAAAATTAGTGGCAGCATTTGAATCAACAATTACAGGAGTTCCGCCCGCAAGTAAAACCATGTCAGGATAAGAAACCCAATAAGGTGCTGGAATAATAACTTCATCTCCAGCATTTAAACTGGCAACTAAAGCGTTGTAAATAACCTGCTTCGCACCAGTGCTAACAATTATTTCTGAAGCTTTATATTCCAAAGAATTCTCTCTTTTGAATTTTTCAATAATAGCTTTTTTAAGAGTGGCAGTTCCATCAACTGCCGTATATTTTGTGTCGCCTTTTTGAATTGCCTTAATTGCAACTTCTTTGATGTGATCTGGAGTATCAAAATCTGGCTCTCCCATCCCAAGTGAAATAATGTCTTTGCCTGAAGCCTTTAATTCTGCGGCTTTCATTGAAATGGCAATTGTTGGAGATGGTTTAATGTTACTTAGAGAATTTGCTAGAAATGACATATTTTGAAAGTTTTGTTTTGTCTTAAGGGTAATTGCTAAAAATCACTTTTACGATCATTGACTTTTGCGGGGCGGTTTATATTTTGAAGACTTCTTTTTGTCAACAAATCTAAAATTTTACATATGGTCGGTAAAGTTGGAACTAATCCACTATTCTTAGGATTGACTAGACCCGCTATGTTATTGGGGGTTAGTTATAAATTTGCCGCTCTTAACGGGCTGGTTTCGCTTTTAATATTCATTGTTACTACTAAGTTTTTTTATCTTTTGGTTTTATTGCCAACAACTCATATGATTGCTTGGTTCATTTGTTTAAAAGAACCAAGATCGATTGAGTTGATGATGGCAAAATTTTCAAAATGTAATATCTGTAAAAACCGCTCATATCATGGCGGGACTAATTCTTATGATGTTTATTAATATTTATTTTCTGTGACGAGATGGACCCCGCAACAAATGCGGGGTGGAAACGGAGTGTGCTCTCTAATTTGTCACCGCAATTGTTGCGGGGTCCATCTCGTCACATACAACAATTTCTATAGTCGGATGAATTTTTATACGACATTTTTATTTCTATCACATGCATAAATACAGAACACATAATTGCTCACAGTTAAATAAATCAAATGTTGGAGAGGTGGTTAAACTTTCTGGCTGGGTTCATTCTAAAAGAGATCACGGTAGTTTAATTTTTATTGATTTGCGTGATCATTTTGGCATTACGCAATGTGTAATTGATCAACAAAATACTTCTTTAAATCTTGATGAAATTTCGGCAATTAAGCTTGAATCAGTAATTTTAATTACAGGCAAAGTTGCGGCGCGTGGCACAGAAGCTGTGAATCCAAATATTAAGACTGGTGAAATTGAAGTTCGTATTGAAACTTTAAATATTGAATCTTTGGCGCAGCAAATTCCTTTTCAAATCAACGATCACGAAAATTATCCAGAAGAACTTCGTTTAAAATATCGTTTTCTCGATCTGCGTCGTGAAAAAACTCACAATAATATTAAGTTGCGCAGCCAAGTAATTTCTTACATTCGTCATCAAATGACGCAGCAAGGATTTTTGGAAATTCAAACACCAATTTTAACTGCTTCATCGCCTGAAGGGGCGCGTGATTATTTGGTGCCAGCTCGTTTACATCCCGGAAAATTTTACGCACTTCCACAAGCGCCGCAACAGTTTAAACAGCTTTTAATGGTTGCTGGTTTTGATCGTTATTTTCAAATTGCGCCATGTTTTAGAGATGAAGATTTGCGCGCTGATCGTTCTCCAGAATTTTATCAGCTAGATATGGAAATGTCCTTTGTAACTCAAGAAGATGTTTTTGGTGCAATTGAGCCAGTTTTGAAATCAGTTTTTGAAAAGTTTGGTGTTAAAAAAGTTATCGATCAAAAATTCCCTCACATCACTTACGAAGAATCTATTTCTAAGTACGGAATTGATAAGCCTGATTTAAGAAATCCGATTGTAATTTCAGCAGCTAATGAAGTTTTTGCTGGTTCGGAATTTTCGATTTTTGCTAAGGCGATAGAGCAGGGTGCTTTTGTGCGTGCAATTCCTGCGCCAAAATGTGCTTCTCAACCAAGATCATTTTTTGATAAGATGATTGAATTTGCTCAGGCTAATGGCGCCAAAGGTTTGGCATATATTTCTTTTGATGAAAATGGTGAAGGAAAAGGTCCAATTGCTAAATTTTTAACTCCAGAAAAATTAGCTTTATTGAAAAAATCTGCTGGTCTTGAAAATGGCGATGCGGTTTTCTTCTCTTGTGGAAAATATTTGGAAGCCTCTAAATTAGCAGGTTTGGTGCGTATTAAACTGGGAACAGATTTAGGTTTGATTGATGAATCAGTTTATAAATTCTGCTGGATTGTTGATTTTCCAATGTTTGAGATGAATGAAGAAAGTGGTAAAGTTGAATTTTCTCACAACCCCTTCTCAATGCCACAAGGTGGTTTGGAAGCCTTGAATTCACAAGATCCTTTGATGATTAAAGCTTTTCAATATGACATTGTTTGTAATGGCGTTGAATTATCTTCAGGTGCAATTCGTAATCATAAACCAGAAATTATGTATCGTGCTTTTGAAGTTGCGGGATATGGCAAGGAAGTTGTGGAAAAAGAATTTGGTGCCATGCTTAACGCTTTCAAATTCGGCGCTCCTCCACATGGTGGATTAGCTCCCGGAATTGATCGTATTGTTATGTTGCTTGCTGACGAACCAAATATTCGTGAAGTGATTCCATTTCCAATGAATGGTAAAGCTCAAGATTTGATGATGGCAGCGCCAGCAAATGTTTCTGAAAGACAGCTTAAAGAGTTGAATGTTGAACTTAGCAAAAAAGCTAAGGATTTGTTGAATAGTTAAAAGATCATGCAAAATAAATTTTATCTTACTGAAAAATTGCCGCCTTATATTTTTGCGGCAATGTATAAATTAAAAACTGAAGCTGCGGCAAAAGGTCTTGAAATTATTGATTTTGGCATGGGAAACCCTGACTGCTCACCTCCAAAACATGTGATGGAAAAGCTTGCTGAATTATCTCAAGATTCAAAACTTTTTGGCTATTCAGTTACGGGCGGCATTGATGTTTTAAAAAAATCAATTTGCGAATATTATCAAAGACGCTTTCAAGTTGAGCTTGATTATAAGTCAGAAAGCCTTGTAACAATTGGTGCTAAAGAAGGAATTGCCAGCTTGGCAACTGCAATTTCTGATGCAGATAATTATATGGTTGTGCCTTCTCCCGCTTATCCAATTCACACTTTTGCTTTCACAATTTCTAAAAGTAATGTGGTGCATTTAAACGCTTTAAGTGGTGCGGAATTTTTGAGTGAATTTAAAAAATATGTAGAAAAAGCTGAGAAAAAACCTTTAGCGGTTATTGTTAGTTTTCCTTGCAACCCAACAACTGAAATTGTTGGTTTGGACTTTTATGAAGAGATGGTTGATTTTTGTAAGAAACATAAAATCTACATAATTTCAGATATTGCTTACTGTGAGCTTTATTTTAATGAAAAAGATAAACCTCATTCAATCCTTGAGGTTAAAGGCGCGAAAGATATTGCGATTGAATTTTCTTCAGTTAGTAAAAGTTATTCAATGGCGGGTTGTCGCGTTGGTTTTGCAGTTGGAAATAAAGACTTAATTGCCTCACTTTACAAAATAAAATCTTATCTTGATTACGGATCTTTTAATCCGTTGCAAATGGTTGCGGCTGAAGCTTTGTCAGAAAAAAGTAATGATTATTTGGTTGATTTGCGCCAAAAATATAAATCTAGAGGTGAATTTTTAGTTAATCTTTTGCAAAAAGAATTGGGTTGGAATGTTGAAAAACCTAAAGCCAGCATGTTTATTTGGACCAAATTACCAAAAGAATTTTCTCATCTTACATCTTTTGAATTTTGTCAAAAAATGATTGAAGAAGTTGGTGTGGTGATGTCTCCAGGAAGTAGTTTTGGTAGTAATGGCGAAGGTTTTGTTCGTATGTCTTTGATTCATGACGAAGAAAATATGAGAAAAGCGGTAGCGAAAATGAAGATGTTTTTTCAAAAGTCTTAAATGATTAATTTTAAAGTCCTAACAATATTTCCAGAACTATTTCCTGGACCATTAGGGATTTCGGTTACTGGATCTGCTTTGCAAAAAAATCTTTGGCAAATTGAGGCAATTAATATTCGTGATTATGCCAAAGATAAAAGAGGAACTGTAGATGATGCGCCTTATGGAGGAGGTGCTGGAATGGTATTTAAGGCTGATGTGGTGGCTGATGCAATTGAATCCGCTTCAGCCTCATTTGAAAAAAGAGGTGACATTGCCCAAATGGCAATGGTGGAGGATTTAAATCACCCGTCTCAAAATGCTTCGCATTTTTATCCACCCTCTTTTTCAAAAAGGGTTTCTGACATGCCAAAAATAATCTACCTCTCGCCACGCGGCAAAAAATTCACCCAAAAAAAAGCACAAGAATTAGCTAAGGAATCAGAAATTATTTTACTTTGTGGGCGCTATGAAGGCGTTGATCAAAGAGTTTTAGATGAGTTTGAAATAGAAGAAATTTCAATTGGTGATTATGTTTTAAGTGGTGGTGAAATAGCAGCTTATGTTGTGATTGATGCAATTCTAAGAAATGTTGATGGCGTTCTTGGCGCTGACGAATCTTTGTTAGAAGAGTCTTTTGGTTCAAAAGAAAATTCTGAATTTGAAAATCTTTTAGAATATCCCCATTACACAAGGCCGCAAGAATGGCGAGGCAGAAAAGTGCCACAAATTTTGACTTCGGGTCATCATAAGAATATTCAAGCTTGGCGTAAGGAGATGGCGATTAAGGTGACTAAAAGGAATAGACTTGATCTTTTATAAATTTTAGATTGGAGTTCGTGCTATCTACCGCCCCTCCTTATCAAGGAGTTGAATGCTTAAGCACCGAAGGGGTTGTTGCCGAAAATAGCCGTTTAGGCTATTTTCTTCCCCTCCTTGATAAGGATGGGTTAGGGGCGGTAGACAATGCGCATTTGGTCTTCAAATATTATAAACTATTCAAGCTTACTTCTTCTCAGAATTACCAGATGAAATCTTCCTAGTTCCACCAGTTGGTCTAGGCTTCCTCTCAGTTGATCTTTCTGGTCTAGTTCTTGTTGTCTTAGCCTCAACTTCCACCTCATGTCTTCTTTCTTTATTTTGAGGTCTAACCTTATTGTGAGGTTCAGCTTTTTTATGAGGATTTGCCTTAGTTGGCGCAACAGCAGTTTTTTTGCCTTTAAACAAACTAATTATAAAGCTAAAAATTCCACCTTTTTTCTTAGATTGAGTTGTTTGTTTAAAATTTTGATCCTGTTTCTTATTGTGTTGAGGTCTTTTGTTATTCTTATTCATATTTAAAATTTCTGGTTCTTTGTTATTATTCAAGTGCGTTTCTCTATTGTTGTTTTTATGGTCTTTCCTTAAATCTAACTTTGCACTTTTTTTAGAAAAAGGATGTGAGTTATCAACTGGAATTTTGAAATTGATAACTTTTTCAACCGCTTGTAACAATTTGTTATCATGTGGATCACAAAACGAAATTGCCACGCCTTGTCTTCCAGCCCTTGCAGTTCTGCCAATTCTATGAACATAACTTTCTGGATCAGAAGGAATGTCGTAGTTAATTACATGAGTAATTGCTGGAATGTCAATACCTCGCGCCGCAATGTCAGTTGCAACCAAAACTTGAATCTTTCCATCACGAAAATTCACCAAAGCCTTTTCGCGCGCGCCTTGAGTTTTATCGCCATGAATTGCCGCAACTGAAAAACCATTTCTTTCCAAAGATTCTTCAATGCGGTCTGCTCCATGTTTGGTTCGACAAAAAACCAAAACACTGGTAGCATCTTTTTGTTTTAAAATACTTCTAAGCAATTTTGGCTTATCAATATTTTCAACAAAATTAATTTTTTGATCAATGCGATCAACCGTTGTAGATTGTGGCGTCACTTCAATTCTAATTGGATCTTTCAAAATTGAATTTGCTAAATCAGTAATTGTTGCAGGCATGGTTGCTGAGAAAAAAAGTGTTTGTCTTTTTTCTGGAATGCGAGAAGTAATTTTTTTAATGTCATTAATAAAACCCATATCAAGCATTCGATCAGCCTCATCTAAAACAAGAATTTCTAATTGCATTAAACGAATGTAGCCTTGATTCATCAAATCCATTAATCTTCCCGGAGTGGCAATTAAAATATCAATGCCACGCTGCAAAGCCATCACTTGTGGTTTCTCACTAACTCCACCATAAATTACGGCATAACGCAAATTTAAATCTTTGCCATAGGCTTCAATATTTTCAGCAATTTGCGAAGCCAATTCTCTGGTTGGAGTTAAAATTAAAGCACGCACATTGCCACTTTTAACTGAAATATTGCTGTTAAAAAGATTGTGTAAAATTGGTAAAGAAAACGCAGCAGTTTTGCCAGTTCCAGTTTGCGCAATACCTAAAATATCTTTTCCAGCAAGTAAGTGTGGAATAGCTTGAAGCTGAATTGGAGTGGGGGTGTTATAGCCTTTATTTTCAAGGGCTGTAAGAATTTTAGGATTTAAATTTAAATTTTTGAAAGATGTCATTTTATTAATTATTTTTTGGAAATTTGTGTGGTGGTTTATTTGGGGAATTATGTGATGAGTACCTTAAACACAGCAACATATGCATTAAACAGCAAGTAATTTCTAAATACTACATCAATAATTTTTAAGTTAAAATTCAGTAATTATCCCCAGTTTAGACAACTTTAATTGATTTAATAATCAGTTAAAACCATGCTATATCTATGTAAAATAAGTATATAAAACTCTCCCACATTTCAGAGAAGAAATTCAGAGAGATTCTGAAGTATTTTTGCTGTGACGAAACATCTAATAAAACAGCAATTTATACAAACATTAGC
>Ga0214919_10007912_pt1 | contig 14202 bp, 18 predicted proteins | sample LL1503_MetaG_FD_177994 | JGI IMG/M metagenome (GOLD analysis project Ga0214919, IMG submission 177994) | Freshwater microbial communities from Lake Lanier, Atlanta, Georgia, United States - LL-1503 | ecosystem: Environmental > Aquatic > Freshwater > Lake | place: USA: Georgia | collected...
GTGGCTGTGCCACGCACAAGCAATATGAACATCGGCCACCCATCGGGTCGGGACTTCATAGCCCGAGCCTTCGGTTCGATTGGCCATGGCGTAGCGCTTACCCATGGGCGTAAGTTGGGCCAGTTTGGACACCCAGGCGGATTTGGTGAGGCCTTGCACATCGATCACCGCGTCATAGGCGGTGGCTTGCAGGTCTTGCTTGAAAGCCTGCCATGCGCGTCGGGTGTCTGCTTGCCAAACAGTCTTGCGCCATTGACGCAAGTTACAGGGAATCACACGCTGAACCGCGGGGCACAACTGGAGCAAAGGGGCGAAGGCAGACTCGACCACCCAATCGATTTGCACGCCAGGCACCGAGGCCATGATGTCCATGGCCGCTGGCAAGCTGTGCACCACATCCCCCAGCGAAGACAGCTTGACCAGCAATACCCTCAATGCGCCGCCTCTTGCACCTGGGCGTCGGGTTTGATTTGGCGCAGCAAGGCCATCATGTCACGCTGAATGCGTTCTAAAGCATCAGCGGTTTGCCCTTCGAAACGCAGCACCAACACAGGCGTGGTGTTGGAGGCGCGCACCAATCCAAAACCATCCGACCAATCGATGCGCACCCCGTCGATGTCGCACAGCACGGGTTGGTGCTCGGGCGATGGCATGCCGTAGGTTTGTGCCAGTTTCAGCAATTCGGCAGTGACGCTGTGCGGTTCACCCTCGGCACAAGCGACATTGAGTTCAGGGGTGGATTGGCTGGTCGGCAAGGCATGCAACACCGCGTTGGCATCGGGCGAGCGGCTGAGGATTTCCAGCAAACGGCATCCCGCATAGGTGCCATCGTCAAAGCCATACCAACGCTCTTTGAAAAACACATGACCGCTCATCTCGCCACCCAAGGGCGAGGCTATGGCTTTCATCTGCGCTTTGATCAGCGAGTGACCGGTTTTGAACATCACCGGCACACCACCCGCAGCGCGGATAGCGGGAGCGAGTTGTTGCGAGCATTTGACGTCATAAACGATAGCGCCACCGGGCACGCGGCTCAACACATCCTGCGCGAATAACATCATTTGTCGGTCGGGGTAAATGGTATGCCCATCGTTGGTAACGATGCCCAAACGGTCGCCATCGCCATCAAAGGCCAAGCCCAATTCAGCCCCGGTGCTTTGCAAGGCGGCGATCAGGTCTTTCAAGTTTTCCGGCTTGCTGGGGTCGGGGTGATGGTTGGGGAATTCGCCATCCACCTCGCTGAAGAGTTCAATCACCTCACAGCCGATAGCGCGAAGAATGGCAGGTGCCGATGCGCCTGCAATGCCATTGCCACTGTCGACCACGATGCGCAACGGACGGCTTAAATGGATGTCTTGCATGATGCGGTCTTGATACGCTTGGTTCACACTCACCTGCTGCACAGCGCCACCGGCTTTCAACCTCCAGCTTTCGTCTTGCATCATCTGGCGCAAGCCTTGAATCTCTTCCCCATAGATGGCACGTCCGGCCATCACCATCTTGAAACCGTTGTAGTCCTTGGGATTGTGGCTGCCAGTGATTTGAATGCCGCTGGTGCACAAGGTGTGCGCTGCGAAATACAACTGCGGCGTGGTGACCATGCCCACGTCTATCACCTGTATACCGGCATCCACCAAACCTTGCACCAAGGCTTGCGCCAATGAGGGACCGCTCAAGCGCCCATCGCGCCCCACGGCCACTGTGGTTTCGCCTTGCTGTAAAGCTTGGGTACCAAAAGACAAGCCCAAGGCACGTGCCACATCGGCATTCAAAGCTTTGGGAACAACGCCACGAATATCGTAGGCTTTGAAAATAGAGGCTTCTAATTGCATGCTTCCATTGTAGAAGCTGAACACCAGCGATACTGACGCATTGACATCGTATGATGATCCCTAAGGACCCGTTTCAACCCATGCTTTCCACCTCTGTTCACGCCCCTTTTTTTGCTGATGCTTGGCAAATGCCCATTCACTCACCTTTAGGCACGCTCAGCCTAGTGGCGAGTGACAAAGGTTTGTGCGGTGTTTGGTTTGAAGACCAAGCCCACAAACCCGATTTAAGTCATCTTCCCTGGGGTCCTTCACAGCATTGGTTGCGCTTGGCGAAAAGCCAACTGGCAGATTATTTTGCAGGTAAACGTCGCTCGTTTGATGTGCCCTTAGACCTCGCCATAGGCAGTGAATTCCAACAACGTGTCTGGCGCTCACTATTGCAAATTCCTTATGGTCGCTTTTCCACCTATGGCGAATTGGCACAACACTTAGGACAAGCCCAAGCTGCACGTGCGGTAGGCATGGCGGTAGGACGTAACCCTTTGAGCATCATCGTGCCTTGTCATCGGGTGGTGGGTGCTAACGGCGCATTGACAGGTTATGCCGGTGGTCTGTGGCGAAAAATCGATTTGTTGCAGCGCGAAGGCACGCTTTTGTGACCGATGCCCAGCGGTGGCGTCAATGGCTACCTGAATTTGTGTTGCTGGGCGTGATTTGGGGCTCATCCTTTCTTTTCATGCGATGGACATCTCAAGCGTTTGGCAGTTGGTCTACTGCTTGGTTGAGGGTAAGCGTAGCGTGGTTGACATTGCTGCCCTTTTTACTGTGGCAAGGGCAGGCTCAGCACTTGCGACAACATTGGCGACGCATTTTGCCGATGGGCATGGTTAACTCAGGTATCCCCTTTATTTGTTATGCCTATGCGGTGATGTCTATCTCCACGGGTTTGTCTTCTATTTTGAACTCCACTACGCCGCTGTTTGGGGCCTTGATCGCTTGGGTCTGGTTTAAGCAACACCCCGGACGCTCTCGTGGCTTGGGTTTGCTAATAGGCTTTGCCGGTGCAGTGCTGCTGGCCTTGACCATGCCAGGTGGTGTGTCATTCAAACCTGGTGGCTCGGGTTGGGCGGTGTTGGCGTGTTTGCTAGCCACCACCTGTTACGGGTTAAGCACCCATTACTCGCAACGCTATCTCGGCGGTATACCCACCATGACGATTGCAGCGGGCAGTCAATTGGGTGCCAGTTTGGTCTTGGCATTGCCAGGCATTTGGTTTTGGCCAACACAGTGGCCTGGTGACAGTGCTTGGTGGAGCTTGCTGATGATTGGTGTGGTCTGCACAGGCCTGGCCTATGTGCTGTATTTTCGTTTGATCGCCAAGGTGGGTGCAGCGCGAACCATGACGGTGACCTATTTGATTCCGCTGTTTGCAAACCTGATTGGCATTGTTTTTTTAAATGAAGTCATCACGCCTTGGGTGATGGTATGTGCCGCCATGGTCTTGACTGGCACGGCTTTGGCTGCAGGCTTGGTCAAGCTCCCGCGCTGATCTACCGCGTTATTACAGCCTTTCGTCGTTGCGAGCGAAGCGAAGCAATCTTCCGTCGAGCGCCACAGGTTCGGCCGTAGCCGACGTTGTGCAAGCATGGAGGCGAGGCTGAGCCTGCAACATACGCAGACATAGGGATTGCTTCGCCTGTTTGCTTCGTCGCTTCGCTCCTCGCAATGACAACTCCTCGTAACGGCGACACTTGCAAGGACGTAGTAAGTCAGGCGCGAAGTTGCTGCATCAACAAGCCATGCAAATGCGAGCCTGTTTTGGCCAATTCATTGACGATGCTGAAGTGGTGCAAGTCTTGCAAATCTTCCACCACCGGCACACGCTCTGGACCCCAAGCTGTCTGTATCAAATGGTTATGGCGAATAAAGGCATCACTTTCCAAGGCGCCTGCCACGCTGATCAAACGACCAGAAACAGGTGCTGGCATCCATGCGGGGCTGCACCGCAGCACTTGCGCATCGGTCAGGTGCAACGAAGACTGCAACATGGGCGAACGCATCACACTGTCCAATTCATACAAACCAGAAATCGATAAAACACTTTTCACCAAGTCAGCAGGCAAGTCGGATTGATAACGCTGCCATTGACAAGCCATCATCATGGCCGCCAGGTGTCCACCTGCGCTGTGTCCTGCGACATGAATGCGGGAAGGGTCACCTCCCCATCGGTCGATGTAGCGCCAGACCCAAGCCAGCGCTTTAACCATTTGCATCACGATGTCGGGAATGGTCACCGCAGGGCAAAGCGCGTAATTCGGTACCACCACACAAGCCCCTTGTTCTACCAAGGCCGGTGCCACAAAGGAATGGTCGGACTTATCGAGGGATCGCCAATAACCGCCATGAATAAAGACGAGCACAGGGGCTTGGGCTTGGGCTGCTGGAAAAATATCCAAGGACTCAGACGGGCCCGCACCATAAGAAATATCGGTCAAACTACCTAATAATGCTCGCGCAGCAGCCGAGTTATCCGCCCATTGGGCAAAGTAGTCTGCGAAATCGGGCACCCGCGCCCGATTGTTGTACATCTGATCGTAATGATCGGGTGACAACAAAGCGTTTTACTTGTTGGTTTGTGCTTGGCGAATAGCCGTGTTTGCTTCCGTGCTGGCGTTACCACCGGCTGGGTTTTGGATGACCAAGCCTAGCAAACGCGCACCATGCTCAACGGCAATCGAGCCGTAGGAAATATCGCCATGCACGACCGAGTCTTTGTGAAACTCAACGCGTTCTGAAGCGTAAATATTGCCTTCTACCTTGCCTGCCACCATGACGCGGTGGGCGGTGACGTCACCGGATACCTCGCCGCTTGCACCAATAGCCACAGTGACTTTGTGTTCCTTGGTGGTTTCGATGTTCCCCACCACTTTGCCATCAATGCGCACACTGTCGAGCAACACCAAACGCCCATAAATTTGGGTGGTGCGACCGATAAGGGTTTCAAAACGTTCTTGCGAACTGGCCAAAGGCTTGTCGCGCAGTTTCTCGAACATGAGAGGCTCCGGTAAGGGGTTAGCTAGATCCTAAAGGCAGGACTTGTGCAGGGTTGATGACCCTGTCTTTGTTAAATACTTCGTAATGCAAATGCGGGCCAGTGGAGCGACCGGTACTTCCGACCTCACCCAAAACGCCCCCGCGCTCGACCACATCGCCCACTTGGGCAATGCGCTTACTTAAATGCGCATAGCGAGTGGCAAAGCCTTCTGCATGGTGAACCTCGATGACGTTACCGTAACTGGGGTCCCATGCCGATCGCGTCACTGTACCTTGGGCCGTCGAAACCACCAAGGTACCGATAGGCGCTGTGAAATCCAAGCCTTCATGCATGGCCAAGCCACCGGTGAAAGGATCGTTGCGAATACCAAAACCACTGGTGATACGGTAGTCACCGCGCACTGGCAAAGCGGTTGGCAGGGAGTGCAACCAGTCCAACTGTTTTTCCCAATGGGCATGCAACTCGGTCACAGCTGTTTGGGTTTGTAAAAATTCTTGCAATGTTTGGTCAAATTCAATACCCAAAGGCTGTCGGATAAAAGACGAAAAAGGACGAGGCGCGATCAATGGGCCGCCCTTGTTTTCATCTTTACGGTTGATCTTGTCGCGCACCACCGAGGGAGTAGCTATTTCCATGAAACGGTTTTTCATGGTTTCTAATTGGCGAATTTCGTTGACCGTGTTGTGCATGGACTCGCGCAACTGTGATAAGTGGTCACGGTAGACCGACTCCATGCGCTTTTGCTCGGCCTCTGTGGTCACACCCCCAATGCTTCGGGCGAGATCAGGGTTGTATTCCACCGCAATCTTGAAACCCACAAAGTGCAACAGGAAACCTGCGCTGAGCAAAAACAGCGCAACCACGACAGAAGACATCAACACCGTGCGAAAGGTGATGGATATCGTTCTGACATTTCCAGTGGGCCCTGAAAGCCACATCAATTGCATAAGTCGTCCCTGTGAGTACCTGTCCAGAAACAGGATCGCCATTCTAGGCCCTGAGCTTGAGGCCTCCAAGCAAAAAAAAGGCTAAAAACCCTATAAATTTATAATAAAGTATTCAAAAAAACAGGGTGTTTACCCCCAAAACCGGCTGATCCAGCCGCTAAAGAACCACACAGCAGTCAGGTTGGTAAGCCAGGCCCAAAAAAACCGGTTGAGACCAAAAAACCAAAATACCAAAAAGTGAAAAACCGCGGCAATGGCAGCAAAAACCAGCGCCCATTCAGGTTTGAACAAAACCAAAGGAAACACCGCTTCCCACAAAATAAACGCCCAGCTGCAAACCAAAGCGACCCCTGGTTTTCGAAAAACACTGTTTGCGGAAAGGGGGCCATACAGACCGCCATTGAGAAATATGGTTAGCGCCCGCCCACTTCTCCACTCAGGTTGCAGCAATTTGATCCAGCCTGATACGAAATACGAGCTCAAGGTGTAGATGGCAATGTAAGACAAACCCATGGCCCAACCCAAACCTGGACCCAGCCAAAGCGCCAGCACTTGGGCAATCAACAGACCTGTGACAGCCACCAATGTCATGAAATCGCTGCCACCATTGAACGCGCCTCGCCAGCGCACCAGCAGCAAAAGATTGCCCACAAACAAAACCAAGGCCAGAGGCAAAGTCGTCCCAAATACCAGCAAGACCAAAGCAGCCAAGGCACGCACCCACAATTGCAGACGGTAAACCACGGGCTGAAATAACGCATCAAAGAAGGGCCTAACCCAAGTGGGTTGCGCAGGTATGTCGGCGCGCTGAACCGACCAAGACCAGACACCTTGGGGGTCAGAGCTAGGAGCGATTTTGAGATATTCAGCCGCTTGAATCAGTATGCTCAGGCCACACAGAACTTCCAGACAGCGGACAACAGTTTCCCCGTTCACAACGGTAACTCCGGACTGCGTAACACCGTGTCACTTTGGTCGTAGCCTTGGGGGGTCGGTCGCTCTAGGCGCAATTCAAATTGGTAAAGGCCCTGTCCATTGCTGACACGTGCCGCTTGGGCAGCCAAACGACACACCAGTTGATAGCTGACCAATGGCCTGGCATCTGCGCCCTCGCCCAAATCTTTGATGTCACTTGACAAATGGTCCACCAAATTTTGCTGCGCCAAAAGCAAGTTACCAGAGGGGTTGTGAAAAACATCCAACAGCTGTCGGTATCGGCGTGGGTAGACCCATTCCCAATCGCTCCATTGATACGTCGTATCTTGGAAGCGAACATACAAATGCGGAACTGGGCCGACTTTGTGAAAAAACTGCCAATTAGGAAAAAAAGCGCGAAACAAGAATAACCATGGGCCACGCACGGTGTGCTTTCTGAACACCAACGACATACCCAACACCACAAAATAAGCAAGCAACAACCCCAGGGCTGTTTCCATGAGAGCTCCAATGTCAAAGCCAAGTGATTGTCATGGAATTCAAGCCACTGGTTCCAGCGGCCTCAAGCCAAGCGTGTAAAGTCCTGCATACAGCGGTCAACCCAGCCTTTTCATACTTTACCTATGCGTTCCCGAACCCCAACCTATCCCTTGTCTTTTGAAATCAAAAGCGCCTCACTGCCTTTGGTGTCTTTTGTGGTGAAAAGTGCCGAATTGGGCATACTGGCGCAAGACTTACACACACGCTTGGACGACACCCCGGATTTTTTTGATAATGACCCCGTCCTGATTGACTTACAGCTTTTAGACACCCAAGCAGGGCCACTGGATTTACCGGCATTGGTTCATTTGTTGCGAGGCTTTCGCATGAACCCCGTGGCATTGCGCCCCAGCAATGCAGCGCATGAGGCCGCAGCCACCTTGGCAGGCTTGTTCATCACGTCTGAAGCACGCGCACTGCCGCCAAGTACTGTCACCCAAGAAGTGGTGCGTGAAGTGGAAGTCATACGCGAAGTGGTGCGTGAAGTGGCCAGCGCTGGCAGTGCCATGGTAGTAGACAAGCCTTTGCGCTCTGGCCAACATGTGTATGCCAAGGGTCGCGATTTGGTGGTGCTTGCCATGGTCAACCCAGGCGCCGAAATCATGGCAGATGGCCATATCCATGTGTACGCACCTTTGCGGGGCAAAGCCATTGCAGGTGCCAAAGGCGACGTTTCTGCGCGTATTTTCACCAGTAGCTTAGAAGCCGAATTGCTCTCTATCGCGGGCGTTTACCGCACCAGCGATATGCCACTGCCCAAAGAGGTGACTGGCAAGGCTGCACAGGTTTGGTTGGCTGACGATAAGTTGGTGATGCAAGCCTTGTAAACTCCTTGCTTAACTGCTTTGGATGTAGCAGTCTTTATCAGTGTTTTATTCAATCAAGGATTTGTTTAGATGACGAAAATTGTCGTGGTGACCTCGGGTAAAGGCGGCGTGGGCAAAACCACCACCAGTGCCAGCTTTGCATCAGGCTTGGCCTTGCGTGGCCAAAAAACAGTGGTCATTGACTTTGATGTGGGCTTACGAAACCTAGACCTCATCATGGGCTGCGAACGCCGCGTGGTGTACGACTTTGTGAATGTCATCAATGGCGAAGCCACCTTGAACCAAGCGCTGATCAAAGACAAGCATTCCGACAATTTGTATGTACTTGCAGCCTCACAAACACGTGACAAAGAAGCCTTGACACAAGAAGGCGTCGAACGCGTTTTGCAAGAACTCACCGGCATGGGTTTTGATTTCATTGTGTGTGACTCACCTGCAGGCATTGAGACTGGGGCCATGATGGCCATGTATTTTGCTGATGAGGCACTGGTGGTGACCAACCCAGAGGTGTCTTCGGTGCGCGATTCTGACCGAATCTTAGGCATGCTCAGTAGCCGCACCTTGCGTGCTATCCAAGGTCAAGAACCCATCAAAGAGCATTTGCTCATCACGCGTTACAACCCCAACCGCGTTCTTGAGGGCCAAATGTTGTCTTTGGAGGACATTCAAGATATTTTGCGTATTCCCCTGATTGGCGTCATCCCAGAGTCAGAAGATGTCTTGCAAGCCTCCAACCAAGGCTTGCCTGCCGTACTGCTGGATAAAAGCGATGTCGCTGAAGCCTACAAAGATGTCATCGATCGTTTTTTAGGTAACGACGTTCCTTTGCGCTTTACCGAGGCCATCAAACCTGGTTTGTTGCAACGTATGTTTGGGCGGAGATAAGCCCATGTCGTTTTTGTCTTTCCTGATTGGCGAAAAGAAAAAAACCGCCAGCGTTGCCAAAGAGCGCTTGCAAATCATCTTGGCGCATGAGCGTACGGGACGCTCGGCCCACCAACCAGACTATTTGCCCGACTTGCAACGCGATTTGATTGCTGTTTTGTCCAAATACGTCAATATCAATCCAGACGACATCAAGGTCAACTTAGAACGCCAAGATAACCTTGAAGTGCTGGAAGTGAAAATCGAACTACCCGACGCTCGCTAGCACAACAAGCCCCGCTTACTTGGGGAGTTTGCCACCGCTTTTAAGACATTCATCGATGGTTTTGAACTCGGTGAACTTCTTGGTTCGCTCATAGCTAGGGCTCTTGGCATCGTGGCAAATACCGCTGTCTGATTTTTTGACGATGGGCGCAGCGGGTGCGGCAGCGGGTGCGGGCTGTCCAGCAGGCAATTTGCCACCACTTTTCACGCACTCGTCTACCGATGCAAAAGCAGTGAATTTCTTGGTATTGCCATAAGAGGCCGATCCTTTTTCATGACAAATGCCAGAATCTGATTTCTTAACTGCAGGGTCAGCTGACGCGTCTTTTTTATCAGTAGCATGAGCCAAATTTAGACCCAAAGAGAGCGCAATTAACAGGGGGGACAACTTGGTGATCAACATCCATAAACTCCTTCAAGAGATTTCTCATCTTACCCAGTCCCTATGAACTTTTCCGGACAACTGGTTTGATTCAGCAAACCCTGCCGTTTGAAACCTTGTATTTGCTGCCCCCAATCCCAATAAATTTACCTTGCTGATGGCCCTGGCCAGCACCAAGGACAAATCCTTGGATTTGTGGGAAATTAACGACGTTTTAGTTAAGAATGAAAAATCATTTCAAAAATCTGCGCTTGAAGCGCAACTCTACCGATCACGTAAAAAATTATCCGACTGCGGTGCCGGTAAACAGGCCTTGCGCGCCCTTAGGCTGAAGAGACACCGACTTTTTTGCCCCATTGACATCAAATAGCTTGCACCCGAACTTGAGGACTTACTTTAAGTTTAAGCGCTTAATTTATCGGTTTAAATCAGTTTTTTGATCAGCTTTCTTTTAGAATCCCACTCCCTTTTCAGGAATTGACTGACATGAGAAACGATTTAGAACCCAGCCTAAGTGCCAAGTTACTGCAAGTCATCTGCCGATTACACGAATGGGAAAGTCAGCATTTAGATATAGCCTCCTCGCAAGCAGGACGTTATCTTTACCTGAACATCGCCAAGCAACTTCAAGAAACCCGCGAAGGCCCCAGCGCTTTCTTGAAAGGCATTTATTACAACAAAGACCTGAGCGAACGCGCACTGCGTTACAAAATTCGGGAATTTGAAAACGATGGCTTGATAGCGTTTGAGGCCAACGCCACGGACAAGCGATCTAAGAAAATTTTGCCTACCCCTGCTCTTTTAAGCACACTTGACGAGCATACCCAAGAATTCAGTCGCATGCTGAGTAACGAATTCCTCATCTTTCCCAAAAAATAATCTCTATGTGGACCTCCACCATGACATTGCCATGGGTTCTCAGTGCCGTATTGTTGGTTGCACTCTTGTGGTTGGGCTATGTATTCTTACAAGAGCGTAAAAGATCTGTTTTTCAAGAGCAGGAAGTTGAAAAAGCGCGGGCTAACAAGCATCACCTCAATGATTTTTTAGCTTCTATGTCGCATCATCTGCGTACCCCTTTGAATGGGGTGATGGGCTACGCCGAATACATCTACAGCAGCACACGTGAACCTATGATTCAGTTCACCTCCAAAATCATTTTGGAAAACAGTTTGCAAATGTTGCACTTGGTCAATGGCTTACTTGATCTAAGCAAAATTCAAGAAGGCACACTAGACCTCTCCCAATCAGACTTTGACATCAAAGAAATGTTGGAATCGGTTCGTGCCTTACACCAAGCCAGAGCGGATGAACTGAAAATCAGCCTGCATTTGCAATTGGCTAACAACCTTCCCTCGCAAATGCGTGCAGACCCCTACCGTGTCAGGCAGGTGTTAAATAACTTGGTCGACAACGCTTTGAATTACAACCAGCCACAAGGCAGCGTCACACTGTCCGTTACGCCCAGTGCCAACCATTTGTGGGTGGTTTTCTCTGTTGAAGACACTGGCAAAGGTATCTCGCCTGAAATGCAAGAAACCATTTTCAAACGCCAACACAAAACCGATACCCCGTTTGTGCTGCGACCCAATGAGGGCGCTGGCTTGGGTTTGGTGCTTAGCCACCATTTGATCCACCTGATGGGAGGCACGCTTAACTATTCCACCAAAGCAGGAGAAGGCAGTGTCTTCTTTTTCAATTTGCCGATACGCACCGAAAGTCCCTGACGCCTATGAATGCTTTGCTGAAAGTGATGGTGATCGATGACAACGCTACCAATCGCTTATTACCTGGCTTGTTTTTACGCCCTTTAGGCCATGAAGTGAATGAATGCGAAGGCGCGCAACAAGCCTTGGACTGGTTGAGCAACAACGCTTGCGATGTGGTCTTGCTGGATATATCTATGCCAAGCATCAGTGGTTTGCAGTTATGCAAGCAACTGCGCACCGACCAACGCTATCAACATTTGAAAATCATCGCTTACACCGCTCACGCCATGCCTGATGAGGTGTTGCTGTGGGAATCTTCTGGATTCGACAAAGTCTTGCTAAAACCTATACGCAAAGACGATTTGCTTGCACTTTTTGAGCAAATCAGGCTTTGAGGTAGGCCTTCAAAATACCCGCGCCTACGGTGTACTTGGGGTCCACAAAGTTACCCAAACGCACCTTGCCGCATTGACTGAGCATCATGTAGGCGTCCCAGCGATCAAAGCCAAACTCAGCCTCCATCCACAGAACCAAGTCTTTGTAGGCAATACGGGTGGCATCTTCCAAAGGCCTTGCGCTGCCAATCGTCATGATCATCTCTTCGGTTTCCAAACGTGGCCAAGTGATGGCCCAGTTTTTGATGAGGTCGACCTGAATGGTGGTGGTGCTTTGAAACTCCACTGCCGTGCCACACACCTCTCCATCACCTTGGCAAGCATGGGCGTCACCAATGAATACCCGCGCACCATCGGTACACACCGGCAAATAGGTGATGCTGCCTGGCCCCATATCAGGCAAGTCCATATTGCCGCCGTGGGTGTCAGGCGTCAAGGTGTTGATGGAGTCCAGCATGGGTGAACAACTCAAAGTGCCGATATGCGGTTTGTAAGGCAAGGTCACACGCTTACTCCAATACACCCCTTTTTCATCCACATCGATCTTGCGAACAATTTCGGGCAAGGGCTGTGTCAGCAGCGAGGTGAACATGGTTGCGCTTAGGGCACCAAACTCGGGAATCATGGCGCATGTACCACGTGGGTTGGGACCACGGGGAGCCATGGACTCGATATACACCGCCACCACATCGCCTGGCTGGGCACCTTCGACCATGATGGGACCGTTTTGTGGATTGACAAACGGCATGGTCAACACTTTGGAGGGCAGGTCTTGCTCGGTTTTGACCTTACCTTCAAATGCATCACGCGTCTCAACGATGATGCGGTCACCAGGCTTGACACTTATTACAGGCTGCGAGTAAGGGCCAATGGTGTAGTGGTAATTGCCTTGCTTGGCCTCGGTCAACTCGTGGGTGACAGCTTGACGACCTTGGGCCACGCCACGTTGGCGCATGATGGATTGATCTAACCATGACATAGAGCTACTCCTTTGACTCAAACTTGGGGGTGATGACGGTGCCAATCGGTGGCTTCTTGAAATGCCCAACCAGCGCGGATGACCATGTCTTCCTCAAAGTGGCGACCGACAAACTGGCAACCAATAGGCATGCCCTGGGGCGTGAAACCTGCTGGCAAAGTGATGGTCGGTTGACCCGTCATGTCAAACGGGCAAGTGAATTTCAACAAAGCACTGAGCAACTCAGCATCGGTCGCCAATTTGCTCATGCGCTCCCAGGTAGGCGCGGCAATACCGGTGGTAGGAATCAGTAGCAAATCGATGTCTTGGAACAAAGTGTCCACACGGCCTTTGAAGTCATGGCGACGCAAAATGATTTTTTGGTAATCCAAGCCGCTCAATGCATGACCCATGTCGATCAAACCAGCCAAGCCTGCGCCGTACTCTGACTTACGTGATGGATAAGTGGCCTCATGTGCCACCGCCGTTTCGACGCCACACAAGGGAAACCAGTCATCAATGGCTTGTTGGGGATCGGGGAATTTCACTTCTTTGACGATAGCGCCTTGCGCTTTGGCCACCTCGATCATAGCCATCAAAGCCTGTTTGCTGGGCTCGTCGATGCCTTCCAAACTCCACTTCAAATCGATACCGACACGTACCCCTTTGAGGCCTTTGCGCATACTGGACAAATAATCTGGCACGGGCAACAAACTGGCGGTGGGGTCTTTGACATCCGCACCTGCGATCACTCCCAAAATAGCGGCGGCATCTGCGGTACTGCGGGTCATGGGCCCCAGATGGTCCAAGGTCGCAGCTAACTCAAAAGCGCCGTAACGGCTGACCCGTCCCCATGTGGGTTTGATACCTGTAATGCCATTGGCTGCACACGGAAAGCGAATGGAGCCGCCAGTGTCTGAACCCAAGGAGCCGTAGCAAAGACCCGCCGCTGTAGCGACACCCGAGCCGCTGGAAGATGCGCCTGGCCATTGACCCGCACCCCAAGGGTTGACGGGTGGCATGATGTTGGGGTGGTGGTCGGCGTAAGCGCCTTCGGTGAGTTGCAACTTGCCCAAAATCACCGCACCCGCTTCACGCAGTTTGCGCACCACGGTGCCGTCTTCTGTGGGAATGTTGTTGGCATGGATGGTCATGCCAGCCGCGGTCTTGGTACCGGCTGTCCAACACAGGTCTTTGACTGCAATCGGTACACCATGCAACGGCCCTTGGATTTGACCTGCACCAATCGCTTTGTCAGCCGCTTGTGCGTCTGCCAATGCGTGCTCGGCCATGACAGTGGCGTAGCTTTTCAAGCTTCCATCGAGATGCTCTATCCGTTTGAGCTGGGCTTGGGTGGCCTCGACAGAAGAAATTTGACGTGACTGAATGCGTTTGGAAATCTCCAGTAGTTCGGCGAAATGTGCTTGGTCTTGACTCATGGCAGCCCCTTGGTTAGTGGTTCCCATTGTGCGCGAAGGCGCTGGGATTTGTCCATCAAAAACTTTCCAATTCAAGTAAATTTTGATGGTTTA
>Ga0214919_10007913_pt1 | contig 14201 bp, 15 predicted proteins | sample LL1503_MetaG_FD_177994 | JGI IMG/M metagenome (GOLD analysis project Ga0214919, IMG submission 177994) | Freshwater microbial communities from Lake Lanier, Atlanta, Georgia, United States - LL-1503 | ecosystem: Environmental > Aquatic > Freshwater > Lake | place: USA: Georgia | collected...
TCATGCTTTTAAACGCTCTCTAAAAATGCTTAAATTCATTTAGGCAATCTAAAAAGAGCAATTATGCATATTTATCTGCAAATGGCAAGGAATTTTCGTTAAAAATCTAATTAGAGAGTTTATAAAAGTTAAAAAATCTTTTTAGATGGTTTAAGAAATTTCACTAGCTGTGGGGCAATGAGCTGTTTGAGGATTGGCGAACTGGCGTTTTCGCACAAGTTCACCAATCAGTTTCTTATGAGTTCCATCCATCCCTCTTCCTGTCGAAAGTTTCAACGGTTTGTCTCCGCTTTTTATTTCAACAAGATCTCCTAAAGCTCCTAATGCCATTAGTCCCGCCAAAGCGGCTGCACGCACAGCATCAAAATCGGGGCCGACAGCGATTGCGTGCTCGTTTGCTGGTAACTTTCTACAGTGAGCAATCGCCATGCGTACTCTTAACTCAGTGTCACTTTCAAGCAAGGCTTTGGCAAGAACTTTTTCTAAAACTGTGAACACTTAGCGGCTTTTTGTTATGCAAATTAACAAGCAAAGCGACAAAAATAAAGATGGGCTATGTTAGTTCCCATGAAAAATTCAATCGCCACCAAATTAAAAAACAAAGCTGCAATTTAGTATGCTGTCGGGATTCTTTTATTCTCTGCATTTGCAGGCATAGTCGTAACCATTATTGTGATTGTTAACCGCAATAGTTAAAACGTTTCAAAACGTAAAAATAATTTTCAAGATTGATTTGTATCACTCGTATTACTCGACAAAACAACTTGACGTATAAGCTTAATTAAAGCTTCTTGTTTTTCAGAGCTAAGCGGTTTCAGGATTTCTTTTTGTAAATCTTGCACGATAGGAAGAAGCGCTGAACGCACTTTATTGCCTTTTGCTGTTAGCGAAAGTTCACGTGATCGGCGGTCTTGTGCGTTGACAACACGGCTTATCCAGCCTTTTTTCAAGAGGCGTTCCATCACCCCACCAATAGTTGCTCTGTCGTAGCCAATTATTTCTGCGATGAACGCTTGGTCAGAGCCAGGGTGTGTGTAAATTGCATCCAGTGCGGCAAATTGAACAGGCGTTAGATCAAAGCCTGCTTCTTGGGTTCTCTGCGTAAAGATGAATGTGGACTGCTGGTTTAGTCGACGGATCAGATGCCCCGCCATATCGCTTAAGGCCATACAAGAGCTCCTTAAAACTTTGATTTTGAATTACTTTGTCGTAACGCTGGAAACAATTATTATGCCAAATAGTAATCATACATACTATCTTGACAGAAATTGGTAAGTATAGTTATCATTTGTTTTATTGCGCTTCAGACGCAACCTTAATTTATTGGAGAAACGTGATGCAGTTTTATAAAAATGGCTTTAGAGGCGGTGACCCCGATATCAAGGAGGCGGCCCAAAACCGCCGTAATCGCGGTATCAACGAACCTTTGCCTGAAAAAGTAGACGTGCTAATTTCTGGAACTGGCCCTGCAGGTTTGTGTCTGGCTGCACAGCTATCACAATTTCCAGAGATCACCACGATGATCATCGAGCGCATGCCCAGCAACATCATCAAGGGCAAAGCGGATGGCATTAACACGCGCAGTATGGAAATGTTCCAAGCCTTTGGTTTTGCCGACAAGGTCAAGCGCGAAACCTACTGGGTCAATCAAACGGCGTTTTGGATGCCAGACCCTGACAAGCCAGAACACATCAAACGTGTTGGCCGTGTGCAAGATGTGGCGGATGACAGTTCTGAAATGCCACATATCTTGATTAACCAAGCAAGATTACATGAACTCTTTTTGGAGGTGATGAAAAACTCTCCTTCACGGCTCGAGCCCGACTACAGCTGGGAAGTGCTAGGGTTAACGATTGACCACACAACCGATGACCACCCAGTCACTGTCACGTTAAAAGATTCAAGCGGCGTGAACTGGGGCGCTACACGCACTGTGCGAGCCAAGTATGTCGTGGGCTGCGACGGCGCCCATTCATCTGTGCGTAAAGCCATAGGTGGCGAGTTGCATGGCGATGCAGCGCACCAAGCTTGGGGCGTGATGGATATTTTGGCAAACACTGATTTCCCCGATGTGCGCCAAAAATGTTTGATCTCCTCCGCCAACGAAGGCAATGTGTTGATCTTGCCGCGAGAGGGTGGCTATGTGTTTCGCATGTATGTCGAACTAGACAAACTTCGCCCCGATGAAAAAGCCGCCCATCGCAAATTTACCCAAGACGACATGATTGCTGCGGCAAACCGCATCATCAAGCCTTATTCATTAGACGTCAAAGAAGTAGTCTGGTGGTCGATCTACGATATTGGTCACAGCATTACCGACCGCTTTGATGACGTCCCCGAAGGAGCAGACCGTAATCCACGCGTATTTACCGCAGGCGACGCTTGTCACACCCATTCACCCAAGGCAGGTCAAGGGATGAATGTGTCTATGCAAGACACGTTCAACCTCGGATGGAAACTCGTGCATGTCTTGCAAGGTCGCTCCGATCCAGCCTTGTTGCGCAGTTATTCCAAAGAGCGTTTAACGGAAGCCAAGCGATTGGTAGAAACCGACCACGCGTGGTCGCGCATCATGTCTGCCCCTACAACGCAGGCCGAACGCGATGGCACAGAAGAGCCGCGCATCATTCGCCAGTTCAAAGAAAACCTAGAGTTCACAGGTGGCACGGCTGTGAAGTACGACACATCATATTTATTCGCTCCCAGCAAGTACCAAGATCTGGCCAAAGGCGAAGAGATAGGTCGGCGCTTTCACTCTGCACCCGTAGTCCGTTTGTCAGATGCTAAGCAAATGCAATTAGGACATGTGGCTGAAGCGGATGCGCGTTGGCGGATTTATGCGTTTGCTGGCAGCGCAGATAGCTCAAATGTAGGATCAGCGATTCACAAACTTGCTAATTGGTTAGAAACCAATTCCAAATCACCCATCGTTAAGCACACACGAAAGGGTGAAGATATCGATGCGGTCATTGACTTTCGTGCGGTGTTTCAGCAGACCTTTGACCAACTTGCCTTTGAGCACATGCCTTCATTACTCAAACCAAAAACCGGCAAGCTCGGTTTGCAAGATTACGAAAAAGTATTCTGTGTAGACCACAAAGGCCTTGGAGATATTTTTGACATGCGAGGAATCAACCGCGAGAAAGGTTGCATGATCGTAGTTCGCCCAGACCAGTATGTGGCGAATGTATTGCCTATAGATGGGTATGAAGAGTTGTCGGCGTATTTTTCTGAAATACTTCTGTAAAAAATTCCTGAACGCTAAATTTTTAAATGCTTATAGCTATTCAAGTTATTTATTTGGCGATCAGGAAATTTAAAGTTTAGGTTTTTTTAGCCACCCACCTTCAACATGATCTTTCCAATATGCACCGATGACTCCATCAATGCGTGTGCGAGATTAGCCTGAGCTAAATCAAAAACCTGGTGGATAACGGGCTTGACAGTGCCAGCTTCAATAAGCGGCCACACGTGTTGTTTCAACTCTCTCGCCATTTGCGCTTTGTCTGCGGCCGTGCGTGGCCTTAGGGTTGAGCCAGTAAAGGTCAAGCGTTTGGCCATCAGGGACACCCAATCTACTTCTACTTTGGAAGGTTGCAAAAAGGCGATTTGTACCAATCGGCCATCTGGTGCTAGCGATTGCAAGTTGCGCTGAATGTAGCTGCCTCCCACCATGTCTAACAAGATGTTGACACCTTGTTTGTTGGTGTGCTCCATCACCACCTCAACAAAGTCTTGCGTGTTGTAGTTGATGGCGATATCTGCACCCACCTCGCGACAGGCTTTGGCTTTTGCTTCATTGCCGACCGTACAAAACACTTTGGCGCCAAATGCGTGGGCGAGTTGAATCGCTGTTAAGCCAATGCCCGATGAGCCACCGTGCACCATAAACGTTTCACCTTTTTGCAACTTGCCACGCTGAAACACATTGGTCCAAACAGTGAAAAAGTTTTCAGGTAAGGCTGCAGCCTGCAGCATGGAATAGCCCTTTGGAATAGGTAAGGCCTGTCCTTCAGGAACTGTGACGTATTGCGCATATGCGCCTCCGTTGGTGAGCGCGCACAACTTGTCGCCTAATTTCCATTGCGTGACCCCTTCGCCCAAGGCAACAACTTCACCCGAGACTTCTAAGCCAACGATAGGAGATGCCCCTGGAGGCGGTGGATAACGGCCACTGCGTTGTAAGCAGTCAGGTCGGTTGACGCCTGCATAGGCAACGCGGACCAACACTTCGCCTTGCTGCGGGCTTGGAACCGCACATTCGCTAGGAACAAGAATGTCCGGTCCGCCACCTTTACCGTGGTCAACAAAATGCATGGTGGATGGAATGGACATGGCGGTACCCCTTAAGGATGGACATTAATTTATAAAAACTGACTTTGCCTTTTACAAAGTATTCCAAATACTACAGCAGTAATCTAGGCTGGAAAATAATTAATAGATACATGTGAGACAGTTGAATTATTATGAAGAAATGCATAGCCAGATTGCACTACGTTTTTAAGGAGATTCAATGTCTAAATTACATTTCTTCGAGGATGGCGGGTATTTCTTTCTAGAAGGTGGATTTCCGTATTCACAAGGCGTAATTGCTGCCCCAGGCTATTCTTTTCATCGAATTCGTTTCTCTAAGCCGCTTCCTATGAGGCAAGGGTTTACATGGATACGCAACCATCTTAATGAACAAAAAAGACCACTAACTGCGCTGGCAGCCTGCGAATTGCGCTCTCCAGCAGCTTTCACCATGCAGGGATTCAAAGACTTCAACAAGGGGTATGTCGATGTTCTTATTGAATGGGGGCTATTTCGACATCAACTCAATCCAGTGGGGCGCAGTAACTTAGCGCCGCAGTTCAACCCGCCCGCTGAACCGGGTTTTTACGCTTTCACCTATACCTTACCTGAGCAATCTGAAGAGCCTAGGGACTGGGTTATTGCAGGAAGTGGTGAGTGGCCGGAGGACCAGCCATTCCCTGAGGGGATCATTGCCAGAGGTGATCTAAGTCCTAGCGGAATTGCCGCCAAGGCGCACTACGTGCTAGACACTATGCAAGCCCGCGCTCGCGGTTTACAGGCGGATTGGTCTCGTTTGACTTCTGCCCAGATATACACCGTGCATGACTTTTCGCATCTCATTGCATCTGAGTTTGCATCGAGAGGAATGCTTGAGCCGGCGCTGAGCTGGCATGTGTGCAGGCCGCCGATTGAGGAGTTGGCCTTTGAAATGGATGTGCGCAGCGTTCGTAAGGAAAGCGTTATTCACGTTTAGCTATCCGCGAGGTTTGAGTAGCGTTCCTAATATGCCATTGGGCATTTTGATAATAAAAAATATCAGTAATGCGCCATAGATCAATAGATCTAGCCCATGTATTTGGTTACCGATGAGGATACGAAGAATTTCTTGTAAGGCCAAAAGAAATACAGCACCAAAAGTAGGGCCTAGCATCACGAACATACCTCCAGCTATGACGCCAAACACTATTTGTAGTGAAATGCCCACGCCAGATACAGTCTCCGGGTTGATATAGAGTTGGTATTGCGCATATAAAACACCACCCAAACAAGTCATCACAGCGGACAACACCGTAATCTGCAATTTCGTCCGCGTCACATTAATACCAATCGAGGCTGCTGCGTCTTCCTCTTCGCTAATGGCTTGTAGCGCATCGCGTTGCATACTTTGGTCAACACGACGCCATACCCATAAAGCAAAAAGCCAGCAAGCGAGTATCAAATAAAACCAAACTATGCGAGTAGATGACTGCATAGCCCATATTGAAAAGGTTGATCCTTCTGCGATACCTGGCTTGGGCGTAAGCCCTAAAGATCCGCCAGTAAGGTCACGCTCAGCAACGATCACTAGACGCACTACTTCTGCAAGAGCAAGGGTGACCAACGCAAAATAATGCCCCACAATTTTGAAGCGAAAACAGGGGTAGCCAATAACAATAGCCACCACGACTGTGACTGCGACGGCAACAAAAGTTCCAACGAAAGGTGATAGCCCGTATTGGTTCCACAATAAAACGACTGAATAAGCACCAATGCCTAAAAAAGCACCATGCCCCAAACTGACCAACCCAAGCCGGCCCATCAAAGCCCAGCTGGTATAGATAAAGCCGAGCAACAAAGACATGATGATGAGATGCATGGGGTAGGAGCCCAAGCCTAACCAAGGCGCGGCTAACAGCAACACAAGAAATACGCGAAATAGGTTGGTCGATATGGATTGCGACATACGGATTACCGCCTTTGTGTCAAGATGCCTTCAGGACGAATAAACATCATGGCGATGAAAAAAACAAATGCCAGCACATAGCCCCACTCAATTGCGATGACATAACCGCCTACTGAGATGAATTGCGCAAAGATAAAGGCAGCGACAAAACCACCCACGAGATTACCCAAGCCGCCCATCACGCATACCAAAAAAGTGATCGGGCCAAACGTTAAACCAATGGCAGGGTGGATGTCGTACTGCAACACCAGTAAGCAGGCCGCCAATCCCGCTAAGGCGCCACCTACTGCAGAAGTTAATAGATAGATTCGACCAGGATCAACACCCATCAACGGCATGATGCCTCGGTCTTGGCTGATCGCTCTAATTGCAGTCCCAGCATAGGTTTTGTTGAGGAAGAGATAGGTTGCTGCAATAGCAACCATAGCGACTGAAAAAGCGATTAAACGGGCCATTGACAGGCTGATATCACCCACCAAAAAACTAGGCATGCGTACGCCAATATTTCTGAAGTCGACACCAAAAATGACTGTTGCGACGGCTTGTAAAAAAAACAAAACGCCACCCGTTACTAGCAATTGGTTAATGGGTTCAGCGGCAAGAACGGGACGAATGATGAACCAATGCATTGCTGTGCCAAGCAGTGCAACGCCTGCAATGCCGAAAGGAAATGCCAAATACAGAGACCACCCAAGCATCGTGTGTGTCCAGTAAATACTGTACATACCAATCATCATGAGCTCAGCGTAGGAAATCCACACCACATCGATCACACCAAAGATCAGATTCAGGCCTAAAGAGAGTAGGGCAAGCAAGCCCCCAAGCAAGATGCCATTGAGTATGGCTTCGACGAGAAATATGTCAAAGAATTCCATCACACTCCAAGATATGCTTTTTGAACTTCTTCGCTGTTCAGTAGCTCAGATGCAGTCCCGCTTGCTCGAATTTTTCCAGTCTCGATAAGATAGCCGCGATCAACCACCTTCAAAACTTGCTGAATATTTTGTTCAACAATCAAAACGGTATAACCTTCATTGCGAATACGTCGCATGAGTTCGAAAATAGACTGAACAATCACAGGCGCTAGGCCAGCAGATGGCTCGTCGAGTAACAATAATTTAGGGCCACTCATGAGTGCCCTGCCAATTGCGCACATTTGCTGCTCACCACCTGACATGGTGCCTGCTAATTGGTGTCGCCTTTCAGCCATTTTTGGAAATAATGAATACACATAGTCAAGTTTCTCGAAGCGTTTGGCTCTGGCTAATGGAGTGTAGGCACCCATTTTTAAGTTGTCTTCCACGCTAAGGCGAGGAAAAAGCCTACGTCCCTCAGGAACTTGTGCAATGCCAAGTCCAACAACTTCGTGAGAGGGTAGGTCGCGATAGGACAGACCTTCCATATGCATATCGCCTGCAGAGGCCTCTATGAGCCGCGAGATAACGCGCAGTAGTGTGGTTTTTCCAGCGCCGTTAGGTCCAATGACAGCAACGGCTTCACCGGCTTGTATGCTCAAAGAAACGTCAAACAAAGCCTGAAACGTGCCATATCCAGCATTGATATTTTTTAACTCAAGCATTAAGTTATCTCAATGGCGGCTTCGCGCCCAACTTGTTGTTGCAAACTGAGTGCGTCGGTGCCAAGATAAACCTCTACAACGCGTGGGTTATGCGCTACTTCAGATGGAGTTCCTTGGGCAATTAATTCTCCATGGTCAAGAACGAGACATCGGTCTATGACTTTCATCAGAACGCCCATGATGTGCTCTACCCATACGATGGTGATGCCTCGTTCATCGCGGATCCGTTTCAACATTTGTGCAGCTTGCTCCATCTCCGCTTCGTCTAGGCCACCTAAGCTTTCATCCGCAAGTAACAATTTGGGTTGTGTGGCAAGTGCTCTTGCCATTTCCAGCTTCTTCAACCCAGCAGCACCAAGTCCATCGACCTTGGCAGAAGGATCGCGGGGCAAGTCAATAAGCGTGAGCGCATCTTCTGCGCGTCTTAGCGCTTCACCACGCGTGATGGGTTGGCTTGCGCCGTAATAGGCAGCTAGGGTTGCATTTTCAAGAATCGATAATTTGCGAAATGGACGGGGAATTTGAAAAGTTCTGGCTAATCCACGCTGACAAATTTGATAAGGAGGCAAACCTCCTACGGATTGGCCATCAAAAGACACCGTCCCAGAAGTTGGCGCAAAAAGTCCTGCAAGCACATTGAAGGTGGTGCTTTTGCCAGAACCATTAGGACCAATTAGCCCGACGATTTCACCGCGTTTGACCTCAAAAGAGATGCCATTTACGGCGGTAAAACCACCAAACTTTTTGGTCAGAGCTTCAACGACCAACATCAGTTGGAGTAGGCATGGCCCTTTGGTAGAGGCAGAACGGGATCTTTTGATTTGATGGCACTAGGCCATACAACAAAGGTATCGTTATTGATGTACTGATGAACAACGGGTGTAGATCTCTCGTTCTGTCCGGACATAGACTGGCCTGGTGGAACAAACTTAACTCCATAGCCTTGAATTGTTCCTCCCTCTGGGATGTCAGTATCAAGCGCAGACTTTCTTAGAGACTCCGAGTCAATGCCGCCATACTTTTTGATTGCGCGAGGAAGAACATCAGTTAGGAAAATCCAAGTTTGGTTAAAGCCCATAGAAACATGGGGAGGAATTTCATCCGCTTTGACATCTGCTTTGTAACGCTTGATCATTTCCGACGTAACAGCACCCAAACCTGGTTTTAGAACTTTGGGATCTATCAATTGTGCGGCTACGGGGTCAACGTTGTAGATGTAATTTGCATCTTCTTTGAATGTTGCAAATAGTTTGTCAAATTGGCCATATCCTGCACCATGGCCAATAAGCGCACCCCATTTCAAGCCTTGCTCTTTAGATTGTCTTAAGAATAATGTGATGTCGGGGTTGTATCCCGTATGAAGAATCGCATCAGGTCGCGCGCGGCGAAGTTTGGTTACAAGTGCAGACAAATCTGGAGCAGTTGCTGCATATCCTTCTTTCAAAGTGATTTGCATTCCTAATTGCTTGCAATTCACCTCATTACCCATGGCTACGCCAGCTCCGTAGGGGCCGTCTTCATAAATGATTGCAACCTTTAAGTCGCTAACGTCTTTACCAAATTTAGTTTTAGCGTTTTCCGACAAGAATTTGCAAGAAGCCTCACCCATTTGGTCAGAATGGACTTGTCCTCTAAAAATATATTTCAAATTCTTATCTTTAAAAACGGCAGATGAAACGCAAACATTGGCCCACATGAATTTCTTGGCTTGATCAAGGCGTTGCGCCATAGGAACACACTGCGCAGAAGAAAAAACACCCATGACGACATCAACCTTCTCTTGATTAACAAGGCGCTCAGTTTCATTGATGGCAACTTCTGTTTTACTTTGTGCATCTGCGTAGATGGGAACAATTTTGTAACCTTCAACTCCGCCACGCTCATTGATGATGTCAATCGCATATTTGGTGCCTAGGTAGCTTGCGTTTGACCCGCCAGCAGCAAGTGCACCGGACATATCAAAAATTACGCCGATTTTTATTTGTTTGCCTTGCGCAATGGCTGATCCGGCTAATGCCATAGTGGCCACAAGTAAGCCGCTGATGATGTTTCTGAACATGGTTCTATATCTCCTATGTCTTACGACTGTGCCGTGGTGGCAAGCCAGTGCGTAAATTAACAAGCATTTATACAAAGGGCAAGGGGTGCAACCCTGTTTGATGTGAAATTTCTCTAAGTTTTTTGTAGCAAGATAATTTATAGATTGCTTAAATATAGGGTTATCCTTTAGTAGGCGATCAGGAAAAGCCTTTTCACATTAGTGCGGCCAATAAATACCTATTAGGATCAGGCGCTGATTACGTAATGTGCATATGATATTAAGTGTTCGTCTAAAAGAAGTTAAGCAAAAAGTAAATGTATGAAAGTTTTCATATGTGCGTTGTGCTTACTTGCTCCGCAAGTATGGGCAAGTCCGCAGTTGCAATGTAATTTTGAGTTAAACGGAAATAGCGAAACACATGTGTTCAAAACTGTTGCGGATCCATATCTGGCTGAAAGCATTGATGTTGGAGGACGCTTTCGATTCAAAGCGGTAGTCCTTGCCTCCAGCAACGAAGTTGACTTAGTCAATCTTTACGTGTCTTACCAAACACGACGACAACCGATGATCTTGCAGCATTCAAAATTTATCAAACCCACATTGTTGAAAAATTCAGAAGCGAATAGCTTGACAGGACGCGTCGCCTTGTATTCCCCGTTCTTGGGTAAGGAGTTGGTTTACGGGTGTAGTCTATTTGAGGTGTCACCATGAATTTTTTGCGTTCCTTTATGTGGCTACGACTGCTTTTTCTCTGTTGGCTGTCTCTATCCACTTTTGCTTCTTCAGCACAACCCGCCTCTAAATTCTCCACTGTTTCACTTTTAGTCGTCGGGGACATGATGCTCGCCGGTGCGCCTGGACGCGCCATGCAAAAAGGCATTGATCCATTTGCAGGATTTGCTAAGTTATTTAAAGCCAGTGATATCCGTATCGGAAATTTAGAGTGTGTGGTCGCGACAAAGGGCTCTCAAGAGCCCGATAAACCCAATACATTCAGAGCCCACCCGTACAGTTTGAAATACCTGCGTAAATATTTTGATGCTGTGGGCTTGGCCAATAACCACTCAGGTGATTTTGGTCCACAGGCGTTTTCTGAAATGTTGGGATTACTTAAGAAAAACGGTATCGCCTATTACGGTGCGGGTCACAACCTTAAAGAGGCGCATACACCCGTTCTGTTTGAGCGAAATGGCATACGTATTGCAATATTGGGCTACGACGAATTCCAGCCTCGTAATTTTGAAGCCGATCATGACCGCGTTGGCGTGGCATGGAGCGAGGACGAGCAAGTGGTGCGTGATATCCAAGCCGCCAGAAAAGAATGGCGCGCTGATATTGTGATTCCTGTGATGCATTGGGGTTGGGAAGAGCCAGTGGCCAATGCGCGGCAACGTCAATTAGCGCGTTTGATGATCGATGCTGGTGCTGATGCTGTTATCGGTGGCCATCCCCACCAAGTCCAAGATACCGAGCGTTATAAAAACAAACCTATTTTTTATAGCCTAGGAAATTTTGTATTTGATGGATTCAGTTTGCCTGAGAACAACCTTGGCTGGGCGCTGCGCATGGAGTTGGATAAGTCAGGTGTTCGCAATTGGCAAGTTCATACAGCAGCTATCAGTTCAAAAGGTATTCCATCTCCCACCAAACAAGTACTCCAATTTGATAACACCATGATCCAAAGCTTTGCACCCACAGGAAAACTTCGTGCCGGCATCAATGTCGGGAACCCGATATTGGCCAAGCTCGATGCTGTCACTCAAAAACCAGTAGGAGTATCGGTCGACTTGGCAACAGAACTGGCTAAGCGCTTGGGCGTGCCTGTGGAATATGTGGTGTTTGATGCAGCTGGTAAATCTGTAGAGGCACTTTCCACTGAAAAAGTCGATATTGGCTTTTTTGCAGTCGACCCTATGCGAGCAGACGCCATCGCTTTCACGGCACCCTATGTGTTGATAGAAGGCAGTTATTTGGTACATAAAAACTCACCCTTGCAACATAATGAAGAAGTAGACCGTTCCGAGCATTCCATCGTTGTGGGTAAGGGCAGTGCCTATGACTTATTTCTCACCCGAGAGATCAAACAAGCCAAGTTAGTCCGCAGTCCCACATCGCCCACGGTGGTAGATATGTTCGTAGCGGAAAAACATGATGTGGCTGCAGGCGTCAAACAGCAACTTGAGTTAGATGCCAAACGCTTGCCCGATCTGCGTTTATTGCCTGGAAGTTTTATGGTGATCTCTCAAGCCATGGGTGTTCCCAAAAAACGCGGGACGGACTCAGAGAGATTTCTGCGCATTTTTGTTGAAGATATGAAGGCCAGCGGATTTGTTCAGCAAGCCTTGGAGCGCCACAAGATTGAAGGCGCGTCTATTGCGCCACCAAGTCGGTAATTATTTTTTTAAAAGCTAACTTTAAGTAGCCAGCCAAACGCCATCAGTTAGGCAACATGCCTTTGGCCACGATAAAGTCGACCACGTCTTGCAAGCCAGTGAGTGTTCGTAAATTGGTCATCACGAAAGGCTTCAAACCTTGTGTGTTGGTGCGCATGCGAATAGTGTCTGCTTCCATCACGGATAAATCTGCGCCTACATAAGGCGCCAAGTCGGTTTTGTTAATCACAAACAAATCGCTTTTGGTGATGCCAGGGCCGCCTTTACGGGGGATTTTTTCTCCAGCAGCGACATCGATCACGTAGATCGTCAAATCGCTCAACTCTGGGCTAAAGGTTGCGGCCAGGTTGTCACCACCGCTCTCAATAAACACCACATCAGCATTTGGAAACTCCACCAACATGCGGTCAATCGCCTCTAGATTGATAGACGCATCTTCACGAATGGCAGTATGGGGACATCCGCCAGTTTCTACGCCCATGATGCGCTCTGCAGGCAAAGCACCGCTCACAGTGAGTAAACGTTGGTCTTCTTTGGTGTAGATGTCGTTAGTGATCGCGACTAAGTCGTAACGTTCACGCATGGCTTTGCAAAGCATTTCAAGCAAAGTAGTTTTGCCTGAGCCGACAGGGCCACCAATGCCAACACGCAGAGGAGGGAGTTTTTTAGTGCGCTGTGCGATGGGGTGTAGTGAGCTCATGATCTGAATAATCTCGAATATTGGGTTTCATGTTGCGCTGACAAAATGGCCAGCATGGGTGAGAACACTTGCCGCGTCTCGTCAGTGGTGGCTAATGCCTGTGAAACAGCCTGTGAAATATTTTGCGACATCGCTAATAGTATGCGCTGACCGGAGTTTTGTCCCAATGGAACCGACTTCAGTGCGGCTTGCACCATGTTTTCGGCCCAACCAAACGCATAGCTTTGCAGGCACTGCTCTAGAGGCGCGCCTGTCAACGACAAAGCCAAAGCAAAGGTGAGCGGGTAGGTGGGTACGAGTGCATTGCACAGATCAACACTTTCTGCGTCGACAGTGTTTTGATTGCGAAGCCACTCCAGCATAGATCGCCCCATTTGCTCAGACTGCAAACGCAATTCAGCCGTCTCGCGTGTTGCATGCACCCATTGACTCAATTCGGTGAGGCGTTGTTCATCACGTGCTTGCCAAGCGATCACCATTTGAGCGAGTACCGCCAAATCGCCGCTGGCTTGTGAATGGTGTAGTTGATCTAGCAGCCAAAGGCATGCGCTGTCTTCGTCGTGCACCAAGCCTTTGTCAATCGCTGCTTCTAAGCCCTCAGAGTATGAGAATCCTCCAATTGGCAAAGCTGGAGAAGCTAGCCACATCAACTGAATAAGTGGTGGCGTTTCCAGATAGTTTTTATTAGGCGATTGAGGGTCAGTGCGCATGCGAACCGTGCCCGTCGTGGTCGTGGCCATGGCTATGACCACCGCTGCTGTATGCGCCGCCCTCTGGTTCAAATGCCTCATGTACCGTGTTCACTGTCATATGCATGGCACGCAGCATCTCGGCTAAAACATGGTCAGGTTCAATTTTCAAGTGGTCAGGTTTTAATTCGATCGGTACATGGCGATTACCGAGGTGGTAAGCAGCACGCGTCAAATCAAATGGACTTCCATGGATAGTGCAAGCAGTAATGCGCAGAACTTCTTGGGGCGCAGCGTTTACCTGAATCAGTGATCCGTCTTCAGCGACCAAGACATCGCCACCACGAATAACCGTGCCTCTGCTTAGGAAAACGCCTAAGGTTCTACCAAGTGAATCGGTCGTTTCGAATCGGCTTTTTTGTCGGACATCCCAAGCTAGCGATACAGAGCTTGCGCGCTTGAGCAACACGCTCGCAAGCCCTTTACCACCAGCAATTAATTTTGAGCAGGCAAGCATCAGAACAAAAAGTAACGTTGCGTCATAGGCAAACTATGCGCTGG
>Ga0214919_10007914_pt1 | contig 14201 bp, 14 predicted proteins | sample LL1503_MetaG_FD_177994 | JGI IMG/M metagenome (GOLD analysis project Ga0214919, IMG submission 177994) | Freshwater microbial communities from Lake Lanier, Atlanta, Georgia, United States - LL-1503 | ecosystem: Environmental > Aquatic > Freshwater > Lake | place: USA: Georgia | collected...
GAGAGCATTGAGTTGAAGCGCCACAATATGGCCGCACTTCAGAACAATGTGGATGTGTTTGGGGCATCGAATGTGACGTTGCACGAAGGCGATGCCACTCGTATTTTCAATTGGAAGACGGATGTCCTGTATGTGGATCCACCATGGGGCGGACCGGATTACTATAAGATTCCCTGTTTGGAACTCTATATTGGGGGACAGAGATTGGATATGTGGATCGAGGATGTTCTGAGACGACCTCAGCGACCTGAAACCATCGTTCTGAAACTACCCAGAAACTACAATTTCACGCGACTCCAGTTTCTTCCGAATGTGGATTCTACACACTTCTATCGCATTCGTAATTTCACTCTTGCTTTGTTGCGCGTATCTACTTAACTTGTCGGCACAGGGTCAAACTCGACTCTTTTTTGGACAGGCAGAGTTCGGAACGATGCGTTCTTGGTTTCCGTCGAAGACTCAGTCATCGGAGTATTATTGAAGAATATCTGGGGAGACAGATGGACGCTCCGGCGGATCTTGTTTCGCTTGTTTGTGTTGTACAGGACTGCTCCTATCACTGAAGTAAGAATCACACCAAGAACGATGCCCATGCTTCCGTATCCGAGCGCGTTCATATCGGTAGAAACACGTGATCCTCCCACCACTACTGCTGGACTCTTGCTTGGAGACCAGGATTGCGACGCAGAAGAAGTTCCCGTGTAACTTTCAGACATGGAGGGCGTTTCGTCTACACTTGGACTCATGGATTCAGATGCCCGCATGGTGAATGAGTTGGAGAATGAGGGGTCGGGGGAGGATGACGAGGATGCAGTGATGGTTTGCGAAGAAGTGAACGACAAAGAAGGGGACTGCGTGCATGTCGAGGAACTCGAAGAAGTGATGGTCGAACTAGGAGACCCTGCTGGTGACATCGTGGGGATAGGAGAAGGCAGTGCGGTGGTTGAGGAGGACCAAGAAGGACCGGGAGTTGGAGACATGGTGCTTGACCACGAGGGTTGGGACGTGAATGAACTGGAGGAGGACGGACGCATGGACGGAGTGTTGGAACGACTACTTGCGTTCGTCATTGTGGCCAAGGACCCCATCGTGTAGTTCCAAGTGAGAGTGTATGCCCCAGAACTGCTTCCGAATCCAGTTACGATGACAGCGTACGATGCGCCTGGAATCCCTGGGAAAGACACCCGCGACTGCGTTCCAGACCCGCATCCCTGAGAATCGTCGTTTGCGACTGCGCAGGTGAACATGGACGAATTCGTGGGGCAGCGGGTTCCTGGAGGCAGAGGCGTGGATACGATGAGTTCCGTGTCCCAGGTGGTTCCGGTACAAGTGTCGAACGTCAGAGTTCCGCCGAGTGGGGCATTCATGGGGAGAGACACGACGACGAGATTCTCTCCGGTCGCAGAGTTGTAGGAGACGCCGTTACACGAGCCGGTGAATCCAAGATTGGACCCAGTAGTTGTCCCCCTCCAGCTTCCAGAAAGCGACCGAGGGGGGTTGATACATGTTTGCGCGAACGCAGTTGCGAGCAAAAGCATAAGCCACTTCATTTTTCCTTATCTACCTGTCACGATGAAAATCCCACAGAATCCGTTTTAATCCAAACAGAATCCGGAAAATCCCTTCATGTAATTCGCGGACTTGCCTTTTATCTGTAGGTGCTGGATGCGCTCTAACTCCCTTTGCAACGAAGGACTATGTTCCTTCTTGGGTCGCTTCATGTGAGGAACGTAGGAGTAAATGATTCCCAAGATGTAATCAGGTAAGTTATCCTCGATAGGTCCAGGAAGTTTCGGGCGCATCCTACCCCTCTGCTCCAAAATTTTCTCATCGGCGTTTTAACGTAAAAAAAGGGACGAGGAAAAGGATAAGCATAACGGTAAGAATCCCAATATCGACGCCACGCACTATTTTTTGGTATTTGATGGGGAGTTTCTCGTATGCGTCCGCATACTCCTTGGGTTTGAAGGGCATGGATAACCATCCAAGCAGAGTGGGTTTCAGTCGGTCATTACAATCGAACATTACGTCGTACCATGCGAGAAGAACGTACGCAAGAGTTCCAAGGAAGAATGCCATGACGATGCGATGGGCCAGAGGTTCCGGGTGAGGCATCCAGTAGACGGAAAGAACAAATCCAGAAAAGACGAGACACTTGGGGTTCAAGTAAAGAGGCGTTCCGAAAAGACCGCCGCCCATTTGATTCTACATCAACAAACTGTTTGCGCGGGGAATTGCTCCAGTGTATAGATACATACACCCGAGAGCTGAGAGGGTATGCATAAATATATGGACGTAAACGGACAACCATATCTTTCCAATACCGTGAAAGTAGAAGGACAATGCGTATGCGAGAACTCCGACTGAAAAAATCCCATAGAATCCCATTGAGTTTTCTGCACCCCTAACAAGGTAAATGTTCTGATAGAGAATACACAATTTCACCACGGCAAAATCCACGTATCTTCGCCATGAATAATCTGGAAGTCTCCAGAAATTGATGGAAGACATGTAGATGCTGAACTGTAGAAACGAAATTATAGGGTATCCTCTAAAAAACGCATAGATACTGACAACTAATGGAAAACACGAAGTCAAATACAACCACTTATATTGGTCGACTTCATACATTGTTTTCTCAAAGAACGAAAACGGATTCTGAAATACGCAGGAAGAAAGGGTATCCGAATGAATATCTTCTTTCTACACCTAGATCCGCGCATTGCGGCAAGGTACCACTGCGACAAGCACGTCATCAAAATGATTATCGAGTCCGCGCAAATGCTTTATTGCGCGCACTGGATGATGAATCCCGAAAAGGTTCCGGAGGGGGCATACAAGTTCACGCACAAGAACCATCCGTGCACCATCTGGGTCCGCGAGAGTTACGAGAACTACATGTGGTTATGTGCTCTCGGATGGTGGTTGTGCAAGGAGTATCAGCATCGGTATGGCGCGCACAAGACGCACAAGACAGAGGCCCACATTGAGTGGTTGCTCAACAATCCGCCGGACCTTCCTCGTATTGGAATGACGCCGAACCCGATGGCAATGCCGGACGAGTATAAGAAACCGGACCCTGTAGAAGCCTATCGCCTCTTCTATCGTGAAAGCAAACTGGGGGATCGGGGGATTGTTGCCTATACGGGTCGCGACTGGCCTTGGTTCTTGAAATTGAATTCAGTGGAGTCCATTGAAGAAACGATAAGTTCTTTGAGACGCTGAAGTGAGTCTTTACTTCGTGTAGATGATGTAGGTCAGAGCATACGCACCCAATAAACCTAAAAACGAAACAGAACTCTTTTTCATTGACGCAAATTGCTGGGCAAGTAGAACGGTGGAAGCAACCATCAGGGAGTCGTATGCCACAATCTTCCACGAGTTTTCGGTAGCATACTCCTTGAACAGGTCGATGATCTGGTTATGACCACGAGGCGTTGGAATCACAACAAACTGGTAAAACAGAAGGTCATGGACGATTTGGATTGCGACGGCAGTGTAGACGAGAGGATACTGAGGCAAAAACATTTTTGCCAGCAGGATGCCGAGAACGATTATCAAGCAGTCGGAAATCACAGCAAGGATTCCGAATTGTGCGTACCATTTGTCGAGGGATTTTCCGAGTCCAAGAAGTTTGTGGAGAGCAATTGTGACGAAGTCGACCCATACCACTGCTGCTGCAATGTCCGATAGCATTTACTAATAGACAAGCAATTCCAAAAGCAGTAAAGTACAAACGGTCCGAATGCGACTGCGAGCAATATCCATAAATAATCAGGACGCGTAATTAAGTCAATGCTGTAACTTAGAATCATTGTCGCGTTCATTTCAGACTTTTACAAGTTTGGAGGACGACACCTTGGGATTCTGTTTCTCAATCGAATGCTTTCCGTTTTTGTGGAAGTCGTAACTACACGCATGGTCTTCCGGCATTCGGTGAGTTAAGCAGAAGGTGTGGGCGCAGGAGCAACTGTATGGGACGAGAGTCTTCTTACGGCATCCTGTCGCATTGCATCGCATAACATTAGTTCCCTCCATTTCTTATTAATTGAATCGAATAACTCCTTCATCTTTACAAATCCGTTTTCAGCGGAAAGCAACCGCTCGCGTGCTGCCGTAATTGCTGGAGTATCCGCGCCCATCTCACCGCGGCGAGACCCAACAATATACCTTTGATTCTTCTTTGCTGCTGCCAGAAGTTTATCCAAGGTTTGTTTCTCTGCCTCCATGCGTGCCTTTGAACCGTCCATCAGGTCGTCAATGTCGCTGCGAGGACGAGGAGGCGGAACGAAATCCTTCCATTTCTCAGTCATCAAGCGTCGGTGTTCGCGTTCCTCCTTTTCCTCCATGTCTGTCCACTCTTCATCGGAAATATCACGCACTGGAATGCGGAGAAACCGTGATGGGATTTCGGGTTCGTGTAGTGCCCAGCGAACGCTAGGACTATATTCCTCCCTGTGTTCGAGCACCCGATAATAAACGTCTTCTGGAAGTTCGGCAAGCATGTCGTGAATACCTTCCATGTCGAGAGACCAGTTGCGTTTGAGTAAGAAATCGGCGTCTTCAAACGAGAAATCGCACCTCAAACTCATCTTTACTTTCATTTCCGGTTGAAAATGAATTCCATTTTTACGGGAGGAGGTATAGCAACAAATGTTCACGTTCATTGATCTGTTCTGTGGAATGGGCGGATTCCATCGCGCACTGGCAAGTCTGGGCGGGAACTGCGTCTTTGCTAGCGATATTGACCGTGATTGCCAGAATTCGTATGAAATGAACTTCGGGATGCGTCCGGTAGGTGATATTCGGTCAGTGAAACCGGAGGATATTCCGGACCATGATGTTCTGTGTGGTGGGTTTCCGTGCCAACCGTTCTCGACTGCCGGACACAGGAATGCGTTCGAAGATACGCGCGGAACCCTGTTTCAGGATATCGCAAACATCGTTCGTGAAAAGAAACCCAAAGTGCTTCTGCTGGAGAACGTCAAGAACATCAAGACGATTCAGGAGGGACATGTGTTCCGAACCATCTGTAATGTATTCGAGTCGCTAGGATACAATTTGAAGGTGGTTACGCTGAGTCCGCACATGTTCGGGATTCCGCAAACGAGGGAGCGTGTGTATTTCATGGGCGTGCGCAATGACGTGGGACAGGCAACGCTTCCGCCGGACCCTGTCGTGACACCTGCTCGCATCCTGCTGGATACGGTCGACGCAAAGTATGGGATTGCCGCAGAACTCAAGTGCGTGTTTGCCGCATGGGACGAGATGATTCCGATTCTGAGGACTGGGACGCAGTGTTCGCCTATCATTCTGGATTATTTCACGGAGGAGGAGACGGAGGACATGCAGGCGTGGAAGAAGGGGTATATTCGGAAGAACAAGGCAGTGTATGAGGCACATAGGAATGCGTGGGATGCGTGGATGCTGAAGCACGCGGCAGTTCTGAACAAAAAAGCAGTGTATCGGAAGTTGGAGTGGCAGGCAGGACCAATGAAGGAGGGAGATACGGTTCTGCGCGACCATTTCATTCAACTAAGACAGTCAGGTATTCGAATCAAGAATGCAACGACGTATCCTACACTGGTCGCGATTGTCCAGACATCGATTGTTGGGTCGGAAGAAAGGTATTTGACGCCGCGAGAGTGTGCGCGTCTCCAGAGTTTCCCGGACAATCACCTTCTACCTGAAAAAGATAGGATTTCGTACAAGCAGTTGGGCAATTCAGTCAATGTCAATGTAGTTGAGCACGTTGCGCGTCATATGCTGCCGTTCATTATCGGAGATGCATAGAGTCTTTGCGAAGCATTCTAAGCAGTTCGGGATTACGCAGAACTGGAAGAACGAGATCATTGATGGTATGAATTCCAGATTTTTCAGTAGGTTTCTTCACTCCCTGCTTGGTAACCTTTGGAACGTGTTCGATATCGATGGACATTCTGAGTGATTCGTCTAGATTGCGTGCGAGATACTTGACGAATCCGCTCTTCAGGGCATAGTTTGCGTCTCCCTCCTCGCGTTTTTGACCGTCGTAAGGAATCGTATCAATCATAGCATGTGGTAGGAAGATAACATGTGCTTTGGGAGACTTCTTGTTTTTAGAATCGTATATTAGGATGATCGAATCTGGGAATGGCGGAAGAACTTGGGGGCGTGCCTTCCTATAATTTTTGATAATAACTCCAGACATTCCGGCAACAAGTTTTACGGAGAATGGTATCTTCGGAGTATCAGCATATTTCACATCAATATCCACAAGGTCTTGCTCTGAAATGTCTTCGACTTTAAACATTGGCAGACGCATGATAGAATCAATGAGCATCTGTTCGGCAACACCGCCGTATATGAACTTGTTTGCGTTCAAGTCGGTCGAGAAGAGGGCATAAGACAACCCAATCATTCTAAACATTTCGCGTACGATCTGGGGATTCTCTCGGAAACCGGCAATAATTCGTCGGGAAATATCGAGAACGTGCTCCGGAGAAGTTGGAGGAGAAGGAACGTATTCTGACATTTCCTCTACTTCTGTGAGCAGTTCCTGGAGGTCGTGTTTAAGCGTCGGCAATGTAACCTTTAGGTTCTTTGCGGCAACAATTCTCTTGATATTTTCTTTAAGTTCAGCAATTGTATGTCCGCTTGCCATTTTTGGTCGTGTACCACCCCGCTGCGTTAGTCTACCGAATCCGTTTTTGACTAAACGCAATGACCTTCGGGTTTTCGAGGTCATACTATACTTTTAAATCGTAGAATATTAGACCGGTAAGAAACAAGATGGTGAATACAACCCTTCCCGAATTGAGGGAGACGGAAGTCAAGGAACTTCCGCCGGCAGATGTTGACACCTTGCTGAAACTACGCCAGGAAGCATGTTCTGCTGCTGCTTCCGAATTCAAACTACAACCGCAACAGAGGTTTCTACGTCGAGTCCTGAGTCCTGATGCGCCTACACAGGGTCTCTTGATGGTTCACGGAACCGGAACGGGAAAGACGTGTACCGGCATTCAAATCGCAGAGGAGTATATTTTGAGACCTGAGTTCCAAAACAAAAAGGTGTTTGTTCTCGCGAGTCCTGCAGTCCAAGACAACTTCCGTCACCAAATCTTTGATGCGTCGCAAGTCAAAGTCGACGAAACTGGAATCACGCTGTCCAAGCAGTGCACTGGAAGGCGGTATTTGGACATCATTCAGAGAACAAAGGCACAGTCTTTGTCGTGGTCTACCCAAGCAGGACGTGAAGGGATTATGCGCAGCGCATCCAAAATCATCGACGAGTTTTACGAATTTTGGGGATATGAGGAGTTCGGCAATGAATTGGAGCGACAGACGTTGAAGCGAAATACGCGCGAACTGGATGCGTGGATTCGTGCGACCTACGATAATCGTCTCATCATCATTGACGAGGCACACAATTTGCGCGACACTTCTGAAACTACGAAGAACGAGAAGATCGTGAATGCTGCCTTAAGGAGAATCATACAGACTGCCAACGGTATCACGCTCGTTTTGCTGACTGCGACACCGATGTACGATACGTTCGACGAAGTTCTGGATTACTTCAATATGTTTTTGTGGAACGAGAGGAAGCAGACACCGACGGAATCGTTGAAGACTTTAGATTTTTTCACGAAGAACGGCGATTTCGTGTCGGAAGATGCGCGTGCCGCATTCCATAAATTGAGCAACGCGTACATTTCGTACGTGAAGGGCGAGAACCCTTTCACGTTCCCATTCCGACTGGATCCTCCCCCCGATATCCTTGCGTCGGTTCCGAGGACACACGATATGGACGGCAAACCCATAACGAATCCCATCAAGTATTTGAAACTTGCGCAGGCAATCATGTCGCCGTATCAATCCGACATCCTGCGTGCTCTCCGCCATAACAAACTACAGGAACCTCGTGTTGTGTGTGTTCTCCCTGACAACAAGAACGCGCTTCGAGATGTGATGACGAAGCAGGGGAATCAATGGAAGTATTCGGGCATACCGTTCCTTTCAAAGTCCAATGTGGCAAACTACAGTGCCAAGTTCGCGAGTATCTTGCGATGTATTTCTGAATCGCAGGGGGTTGTCCTAGTGTATTCCAACATTGTGGATTTGGGGGCACAGTTGTTCGCGATGTGTTTGGAGGACAACGGGTTCTCACCTGCGTTCGGCGAACCTTTGATGGCAGAAACGTCTGGCGAAGTTCAACCGCGTAGTTCGGGGACGTATGCTCTTTTTACATCCAACACGAGTCGGGCAGATATCAAGACTTCACTGGGACGACTGAAGCAAATTGGGAATAAGGACGGCAAAGATATTCGTGTCATCATTGCGTCTCCAAAAGTATCGGAAGGTGTAGATTTCAAGTACGTTCGTCAAATCCACGTTCTGGATCCTTGGTACAATATGAGTCGCATTGAGCAAGTGATTGGGCGAGGATTGCGCACGTGTTCGCATTCTGCGCTTCATCCTTTGGAACAGAACTGTACAGTATATCTCCACGTGAACCGGCATCCTGGGGATACACAAGAAGTGCTCGACGAGTTCATTTACCGTGAGTTCGTTGAAAAGAAGGCAATTCGCATGGCAAAAGTCAAGAAGGCACTGATGGAGTCTGCGATGGATTGTAAGTTAGAGCAGTCCGTGAATTCATTGCCGCAAGAATGGTTGGATCTTCAAATCCGGCAGACGCGGGCACAGAGGAACGAGACGATTACTGAAAAGTTGAGGAACCTTACTGCCCCGGTATTCATGGACGATGCTCTATTTACGTGCGACGATATCCCCGAAGTGGAAGACACGAACCATACGCGTCCCCTGTCTGCCATTCTCGACGTGAAGGACGAGATTTTGGACAAACTGATGCAGTTGTTTGCCGACAAACCTATTTGGAAGCATAAGGATCTGCTTGTTGCCCTGAAACCTTACGACGATTCGCTGATTCGATACATTTTGCAGAACGCGATTGCGCAAGGATTCAAGATGCGTGACAAGAGTGGACGCGTCGGCAGATTGGAGGCAAAGAAGGGAGTATATGCGTTCGCAGTCGGAGACAATGACACGATGTTGGACAGATTGCTCGAACGAACTACGTCGGAAGGAGCACCGTTATCGGACAATGCGGAACTGAAACTGGGAGAGGATGAGTTGCCTCTTCCACCTCCTGCTCCAGCAGCACCTGTTATCGAATACGAGGGAATCCGGACGGAAGTCAATAAGCATCTGTGGCCTCCAATGGCAATGAACTATCCCTATGAAGTTCGAGAATGGTATTATGTGGACCAGATTATGAAACCGGATGCTCGGCGAGAACATATCCTGAATGCTCTCAACGGATGGAGAGACGAACCTGCCGAGTATTTGAAAGGATTGGTGATTCAAACTCCTCAGAGGTTTTACGTTCTTGGACCGGAGGAGTTTTACACGCCCGACAAAGCAAGATTCATTCCGATTGGTGCGTCGTTGGACGCATACAAGGCATGGCGCAACAATTTGAAGGATAGGTTCGTTGCAGGAAAGGACAACTTCTTTGCGGCAATGAAGGGCGATACTTTACAATTCAATGTGGACGACAAGAAGGTGCCTGTAGAGAAAGCAGAGCGCACCAAGGTGATTGGCGGAAGGTCCTGTGCGTTCTTCGAAGAAAAAGTTCTCACGTCGTTTGCGAAGTGGTTCGGGTCGACTCTAGAAAAGATGAAGAAACAAGACCGGTGTATGGAAATATCCATGCTTGCCAGAAAAGCAGTGATTGACCGCAAAGCAGGGTTCGATTGGTATAGTCCCGAAGAGTGGGCAGTTCTGACAGAAGAAGCAACGCGCAAAGAGATTTTGGCACGATTGAATCCTAAAAAGAAGTGAAAATGGATTTAAAATATGTGGGTGTTGGATAACCAAAGATGGAGTCGCTGTTTGAACGCCGCGTGCTGACAAAAAAGGTGAATATCCATGCGAAGTTCTTACAGAAAAACATCCAGGCATCTCTTCTTTCGCAACTCAAGGTGAAGTTTCAAGGTCGGTGTCTTGCCGAAGGGTATTTGCAGAGAGACAGTATCACCATCACGGCATATTCTCTGGGTCGTCTGAATTACCTTCGTGGTGGTGCCGATTACGATGTGACGTTTCAGGCAGATATTTGTATGCCACACGTTGGGCAGGTCTTCAAGGCACCAGTGAGTCTCCGCAGCAAGATTGGAATTCATGCGGAACTGGAACCTTTGCGCATCCTGATTCCTCGGGATCTTCATATTGGCAACGAGTTGTTCGATAAGGTCGAGGTCAATGACCAAGTGGAGTTTGAGGTTGTGGGGACTCAGTTCAAGCAGGGCGACGAGGATGTGATTGTTGTGGGAAGGTTGCTGGGACAGATTGTGGAGCCGCAAATCCTTGGCGAACCGATTGAACCGATTGCTGCTGCTCCGCCGATTCCTGCGGGTCCTGGCGAGAAGGTTGTGACTGTTGTGGCAGCACCGGCAGGAGAGAAACCTAAGCGGAGGAGACTTAAACAGGCGGCACCTCCAACAGAGTAAATGAGTGTATTCACACGAACCAAAAAGGAGTGGATGAAGGACCGCCTTGATGCGATGGACGCGAACGAGCACTCCCAAATTTTTACAATTGTGCGAAAGTATACCGACCAAGGGACGCGCACACAGTCCGGTATCCTTATTTCAACAGAGTTCATGAACGATGAGTGTCTTGCCGAGATTGACGCTTATATCCAGTTTTTATCGGACCAGCGGAAGAGGATGGAGGAAGATACGAAGGCACGGAGGTCGTATGAACGTATGCTCCAGTGATAAAACGGAAAGGGTTTAATCTAAGTTTAAAACAACAGGAATGGAGGCTTTCGTAACTCCAGGGAATCGTCAATTTATTGCCGAATTCCTCAAAGTCGCAAAACGTGACCCGAACGTAGAATTCGAATGTAAACTACTTTCTGGGCAAATTCAGACGAAGGATGTCGCAGACCGTCTGATGCGCGCATGCGAGAACCTTTCCACAGAAACGAAGGACCAGATACCGTATATGACGGTTTCCTACAAGGATAAGACACGTGTCACGGTGACCGGAGTTAATGAGGTCCATCGCGTGTGTATGACAAACTCGTTCAAGGGTATTCCTGTTTCCGTCGAGAAGAAGGAACTGTATGGCGGTCGTGACACTATTGATGCGACCGAAATCGGGGCAAGATTTACCCTCAGACGCGAGACGCATCTTCGCAAAGATACCGACGCAAAACCGAACGACCCTACGGCATTCATCCGTGTCATTACGCGCAAATCGTATACTTCCAAGAGCGGACTGTTCCAAGTGGATATCTCTATGGTCAAGTCTCGCAAGACGCCTCCGAAGTCTGTGAGCGATGTCCTGAAGGAGCAGCACACTTACGAAGTCGAGGTGGAGTTCGTGAGGCGCGACACGAAGTTGGGGGAAGACCTTATTGTCAATGACCTCATTGAGATTATTGGAGAACTGTCAAAGGCATTCTACCAGACTCAGTTCCTGCTATCTGTGTCCGATATCCAAAGATACGAGAACGAGTTTCGGGAATCTGGCAACAAGTTCTACAATTTGGTTACGCTCGAGCGCCAGCACATTCGCGCCGACCTTCCTCATAACATCCTGGAAGGATATACGGTGACAAACAAGGCAGACGGAGAACGATGTGGACTGTATGTTGCCCGGGACCGCAAACTGTTGCGCGTAATTGGAAACACGGGGCAGATTACGTGGACAGGATACACTGCGCTATCCAATGCTCCGCACTCGCACATTGGCGACTTTGTGGATGGCGAGTACATTGCAGCAAAGAATCTGTTCTGTATCTTTGATGTCTACCGCTTTCGGACGCGAGATACCAAAGGTCTTCCTCTAATGCTGGACAGCGACGACAAGACGATGAAGGATCCGCTTTCGTCTCGTCTGGGGTGTGGGCGCTTATTTGTCCAAGATTTACAGACGGACTTCACGCTGTCTCCGACCGCACAACCTGTTCGCATTGAGACAAAGTTGTTCTTTGCGGGCGACGATATGGCAATGGAGGAATCGATTCGAGAGATGCTGAGAACCGAGTTCGAGTATGAGACGGACGGACTTATCTTTACGCCAAGGGCATCAAAGGTTGCTCCGCCAGAAGACCGTAACAAGAACACGTGGGTGCGCGTATACAAGTGGAAACCGCCGCAGCAGAACAGTATTGATTTCCTGCTTCGGTTCTCGCCTGACGAGATGTTCGATGTGGTAACGAAGAAACGAGTGAAGGAGGGGCAACTGTATGTGTCTCGGAGCGCGGGAGACGATATCGTGTATCCTCGCGAAACCATGACGGGCGAGTATGTTCCAAAGGCATTGCCAGCAGATTTACAGCACATTGTGGATACGAGTGACCGTGTTCCTTCGCTGTTCCAACCCATTTCTCCGGCAGATCCGGACGCATACAAAATCTACTTGCCTTTGAACGACAAGGGGGTGCCGGTAGACGAGACAGAGACCAAGATTGAGAACAACACCATCGTGGAGTGTGCGTATGACACGGAAACCAGCAGGTGGAACGTTATGCGAACGCGGTACGACAAGACCTATCAGTATCGTGTGCTCAGAAAGCAGCAGTATGGCAATGACGTGCGCACTGCAAACTCTGTGTGGTCGTCCATCCATATCCCTGTGACTCTGGACATGATTCAATCTGTAGTATCTGCTCCATTCGAGAGTGATTTGGACAGCGACATGTATTACCGCGACGACCTGAAGCGTAATGCGCGCGTGTTTGCGGATGTGTATGACTTTCACTTACAAATCAAGGAGGAACTTTACAAGAACAACGTCCGGAAAGGCGATACTCTGTTGGAACTTGCGTCAGGACACGGAGGAGACTTACAAAGATGGATACGGTCGAAACCCTCGAAAGTAGTGGGTATGGACTTGTCGCTCAGCAACATTACGTCTCCGACCAAGGGTGCCGCGATTCGATACATCCGCGAAATGCGCTCAAGACCTAAAGGATCTGTTCCGCCAACTTTGTTCGTCCAAGGCGACATGACGCACAACCCGCTGTTTGATCAGGAAGACAAGTATTTGCGTATTCTGAAGGGCGAGGCATCGGGGTCCACGGAGTATTTGAGGCAGTTCGATGGACTGAACAAGTTTGATTCGCTTTCGTGTCAGTTTGCGCTTCACTATGCGTGCGAATCGGAAGAGAAGTTCAAGGCATTTGCCCAGAACATCCGAGACACATGTAACGGAACCTTCTTCGGAACATGCTCGGACGGCAAGTCCATTTACAGTTTGCTGTTCGGGAAGGAGACTCACTCCTTCGGGATGAAGCATGCGAAGACGGGGACGTATGTGGAGGCAGGCAAGTATACGAAAGAGTATACGGAGGCAGGGTCATGGGACGAGGACGCGAAGTTCGGGATGCCAGTGAAGGTTCTGCTAGAGAGTTTCGAGCAGGCGCAAACAGAGTACCTGGTTCCGTTCGAGAAGGTGGTGGAGTTGATGGAGGCAGCAGGGTTTGAACTTGCCGAGACGGCATTGTTCGGTGACATATATTCCAATCAAAACAAGGCAGTTCTGAACGAGCAGCAACAAACGTTCTCGTTTCTGAATCGGTCATTCGTGTTTCGGCGTAGGGCAGATATTGAAGAGGAAGAAGAGGTTGCAGAGGTGGTTGTGCCAACCGACGCGCCTGCTCCTGAAGCGCCAAAAGAGGAAGAACTGCCTCCTTTGGAATGGGATTACGAGAATATGCCGGAGGGACCGCCAAAGACTGCCGCGCCTGCTCCTGCTCCGGCAACGAAACCAAGGTTCAAGAGTTTGACGACGCAACTCACCCCACCGGCACCTGCGCCTGCCCCAGAAGCGCCTAAGAAAGAGGAACCTGCTCCTGCCCCTGAACCTCCAAAGAAGGAGGAACCCAAACCCGTTAAGCGGAAGTTGAAGAAGGCACCTGTTGCGCCAGAAGAAATGCCGATTCTGTTCTTCGGTCCTACTCCGAAGGAAGACAATTCGCAAAATTATAGCAATCAGTCGGCGCATCCAATCACGGTCGACGATGTTCAATACAAGACCGTGGAGCACTTCATTCAAGCACAAAAGGCAAAGTTGTTCGGAGATGAGAAGACGTATACTGAAATTCTAAAGAAGGCAAAGACGGCAAGTTCTGCGAAGAAGATGGGTGGAAAGATAGAAGGGTTTGTTACGGAAGTGTGGGAAAGAGT
>Ga0214919_10007916_pt1 | contig 14198 bp, 16 predicted proteins | sample LL1503_MetaG_FD_177994 | JGI IMG/M metagenome (GOLD analysis project Ga0214919, IMG submission 177994) | Freshwater microbial communities from Lake Lanier, Atlanta, Georgia, United States - LL-1503 | ecosystem: Environmental > Aquatic > Freshwater > Lake | place: USA: Georgia | collected...
ATTGATAACATAAGGTGCGTGAACATACATTTGCATATTGTTCGTATGAAGGAACTTCCCTGCTGATGCTAAATCGGCCGCATCAAACTTCTTCAAGTTATAATTGAGTGGCGCACCAATGAACGTTTGGAAACAGTCACAGCCCTTAGGAAGGGCTTTGAGTGTATCCGTGAATGACCCTTGAAGGCCGATGTGAGGTCCAATGCGGTTGTTGGTGGACATTATTTATGTTATTGATGTTGTTGTGCGGCCACAAATTGTTTCAATTTTTTGCTTAATCAGAGAAAATCTTATTCACCATTCCATTCTGGAAGCGCATCCAATTGAGCCCCATACAGTAAACAGTCACTTCCCACTCATCATTATTGGGCGGCTGAGTAATTTCTAAAGTGAGACGAAGCGAATTCAAGCGACTCGCATTGATTGACCCACTCGGTTGATGGTCACTAGGATGACGTGCGAAACTATAGCCGTATATGTAAGCGTTGTAGGCGACAATACCACCTCTATGTTTTTCCGCTATATGTGCTCTGAAATAATCAGCAGATGCGTACACAAGATCCATACCATTCGCCTGAATCCGCCCATTTACAAGAAGTCCCTTATAGGGATTATATACAGGGTCTTGTTCTGATCCGAGAGTACCAGTATAATTCGTCCACTCATTTTGAAATGCTGCGCCCTTGCGTCGGATAAACCAGATAATCTCTTCAATAGGCCCATTGGCTTCAAGGGGTAGTTGAATCAGCACAGTTTCCCCGCTCGGTTTACCCGTTTTATATTTAAGAGGCTCTGTGAAGTTAAATGTCTGGGTTTGCCTGTAAAGAAGATCGTGTGGTTGCCGCAAATATGCTTGACGCAGTGAACCATCTAAAACTGCCGCATAAGTCACAAGGCGTATATCATGTGGCTGAGGAGGCACTGGAGGTACTTGATATGTATGTATCGCTCCTTGCGGGTCCACAAATGTAAAGACTTTCCCTACAGGTGTATCATCGCAGTCTGAACGAGTTGTTTGACCATAACGGGCTACAAGTTCTTTGAAAGGTCTGAGCGTGATATTTATTCGCATATTCCCTTCGCGAATACTTACAAGGGGGAAAGCCTCCTTCAGTCTTGTGCGTTGAAAGAAGAAGGGGAGAATACATGTAACGTAGCCGCGTGGTCCAGCGGGATAGTCAAACCAGGCGACGCCATTTGTGCGCGGCCAACGACCGAGAGCATCGGTTGCGACTCCAAATTGACTATTAATATCAGGAAAAAGTTGGGAGACAATATTGGCAAAGTCGCCGTCAATGACCTCCAAGACTTGATCTCCTACTTCAAGTTCTGCTCGTTGAATTAGTGCAGTTCCGAGCGAATTTGCCCATACATATGCTGTCGTCGGATCTTGATATGTGAGTTTACCTTTCCGAAGAGACGACAAAATATTTTCTGGGAGCCAATGTTGGAGTTGGACCTGAACGAATACTGAAAGAAGAAGATCACCTGCATTCACGGACCCGAGATCAAATGTAAATGTATTTCCGAAATCTGGAGACCCCCTTACAGGGAATTCTTGAACGGATGTGGAAAATGGGTGTATTCTTCTGTTTGAGTCTGCTGTGAATAGTGTATTTTCCACATCAAGTGGGAAAAGTGTATTATCTTGTTCATCACGACTGGCCTGGTCAAGGACAGTTGTAATGTCTCCTCGTGGTCTTAGGAAATCCATTTGGGCCTCTGAAAGAAATAGTTTTTATTTGTTTATACTTATGCGCCGTTTGGTCTAATTCGCATATAATAGCGATCCTCGTCCTTCGCCCACAGAATATGTTCCATATCCATCAACAATAAGATTCATTTGTGAATTACTGGTATTCACTTGTGCCAAGTCTACATATATTGTTGGTCTATCCGCACTCGTGAAATTCAACGTACCAGTTGGAGAAAACTCGCGAGGAGCCCTATACGAGTGTTGTTCGCCATAAGACCAGTTCATTGAACCGATACTCCGTCCAGAATAGCGTTCCTGTTTTGCGTGGGATTCAATGTCTTGCCATATCAGGGAACTCCAGAACTCTTCTCGGTTCTTCCCCGCAACAGTAAGTTTTATGTTATTATAATAAGGGGCTGTAGAATCGGTCGCATTTGGTGAAAACTTCCAGAGGCGATTCGCATCCAAGTCCTCACGACTCCGTATAAACCAGTACATTTGTTCAGCAGGATGGCGACCTTCAATGAGCCGTTTTGCTATTGCAGTCGCACCTGTAGCGAGTGGCGCATAATCAGCGGGGCCAAATGTGAACTTATTTTCATACAGTCTACTAAATGTCGCAATCGGGATTTCTAGCGACTTCTGGTGTACAGGGTCAATGTAAAGTTGCTTATTTTCAAGAAAGATTGTCGGATCAGCCATCATATAGCGTGGAATAGTCTGAAAGGTTTTAGCAACGTAATTAGAATTATAGATAGTCATTGACCTGTCCCAAGGATTCGGCTTCCCTTTTTGCGCAGCATCAGAACATTCAACAAGATCCTCTAAGCGGCGCAAAGTGAGACGAAGACGATATTGCTGCTTCTCAGTTGCGCACAAAGGTAGACCGCCTTCATCAGTGTGCTGACAGAATGGTAAAGGGATTCGCAAACGATACGGCCCCCCTGTTGCGGCGTGTTGAATTGACAACACAGATCCATCATGAACACCTGTAAGGGCATCTTCCAAAAACGCTGAATTATAAGAACCTCTCATATGTCTCTGAGCAAAGAGCGCATCTCCAGAATATTCTTGTAGTAGTATATTGTCTTGATAGAATTGTATTTTATCAAAGAGAAAATACGCAATACCATTTACGTAGCCATAACTATAATTATTTGTATCAAAAATTTGTGTAGAGTTATTTTGCGCAGCCTCAACTGCAGGAAGCCACGTTGGAAGATTAATCAAGAGTGTCGGCTCAATAAGAATATCTCCAGACTTCTCAATTTCAAATTCACACGCGCTTCCCCATTGAACACGATTACGTGGAACAATTGTTCGCAGTTCAGGAATAAATATCGGGCCAAGTTCATAACGGGCGTCAAATATATTCAAAGAAGTCTCTTCATCTCTTATAAAAAATGTGTCTTTTTTACCTCGCGCAACAAGATCGTATAGCGCACCTTCTAAAGTGGTTGTCGGCCTATCGGTCATCTCTGAAAATTGATTAGGTTTTCCCTTATAAGTAGTGTTACGAAGAATGACAAAACTTGTGATTGTCGAATCACCTGCAAAATGTGGAAAGATTGCTGGATTTCTTGGAGCGGATTATAAGGTCGTGGCGACATTTGGTCATATCAGAGCACTTGATGAGGATTTGGATGCTGTTGGCTTGGACCGAGATTTTGACCCCCGTTATCGGTTTCTAACAAAGGAGAAGGCGAAGGCTATTAACGCAATTAAAGATGCTGCGAAAGGTTGTACACAAATTTTCCTGGCGGCAGATGATGACCGTGAAGGTGAGGCGATTGCTTATTCTGCGTGTCTACTGTTGAAACTGAATCCTGCCACAACTGCTCGTGCTGTCTTCCGTGAAATTACTCGTGATGCCGTGTGTGGTGCTATTGCGAAGCCGAGGCTTCTGGATATGAGTAAAGTATTTGCGCAACAGAGCCGTGCTGTTCTGGATATGATGGTGGGATTCACAATTTCTCCACTGCTCTGGAAACATGTAGGTTCAGGTTTATCCGCTGGTCGTTGTCAAACACCTGCTCTGCGCCTTGTGTGGGAGCGTGAAGAAGATATTCGGAACTTTCGTGCGGAGTCTTCATGGGGCATTAAAGGAACTTGGTTTGGCGGCAACAACAACAGCAGCAGCCCATTTGATGCTTCCCTTACAGATGATTTGGAGGATGAAGAGTCGGCGTTGAATTATTTGGAAAATCATAGCGACAATCAAGCGGCTGTAGTGTGTGCTGCTGATACTCGCCCCTGGACTGAGAGCGCACCTGATGCGCTTATTACAAGCACATTACAACAACAAGCATCATCACTATTTCACATTGGTCCGAAGAATACAATGTCATCCGCACAGCGTCTGTATGAACAAGGGCATATCACTTATATGCGGACAGATTCCGCAACAATGTCTGAAGAGGCTGTTGATGCTGCGAAAGTTCAAGTGGAGGCGTTGTATGGTCGTGATTATATTGGTTTAGTTGCTCCTGTTGTGGAAGAAAATGTCACCGTCAAGGTGAAGGTCAAAGCAGGTCGGCCAAAGAAAGAGGCCTCTCCAAAAGCCCAAGAAGTCCCTAAAGCCCAAGAAGCTCCTAATCCGCAAAATGCTCCTAATCCGCAAAATGCTCATGAAGCGATTCGTCCAACACACTTTGAGCATCGCGCACTACCCGCCGACGAAGACTGGTCAGCAGTTGACCGCAAAATCTACGGTCTCATCTGGCTCCGCGCTATTCAGAGCATTATGGCCTCCGCCAAAGGCGAAAAGCGAATTGTGAAGTTTGTCGCAGAAGGTGACGAAGAAGCCGGATTTGAATGGGTATCTGATTGGAAGCGTACAACATTTGAAGGCTGGAAGAAGGCCGATACGAAAGCCACTGAACAAACCGATGGAGACGCCGCTAAAGACGCAGCAGCAGATGCGTGGACAGCCGCCACAGCACTCGTACCAGGTTCTAAACTGAAGTGGGCAACTCTAGAAGCATTCCCTAAGACCACAAAGTCGCATCCCCGCTATACCGAAGCAACCCTTGTAAGGGAACTTGAAAAGCGTGGAATTGGTCGTCCATCTACATTCGCAATGCTAATTGGAACAATTCAAGAGAAGAATTATGTTGAAAAGAAGAATATTGAAGGCGCTGAAGTTGTTCAGAAGCGCTATATGTTAAATAAGCCTAATGTATGGAATACTGAAGGACCCCAGAGTGAAGAGAAGAAGATTCGTCTCGGCGCTGAGAAGGATAAACTTGTCCCTACAGGATTGGGCGCATCTGTTGTTGAGTTTGCTCTGAAGCATTTCCCAGATCTCTTTAATTATCCTTTCACCGCTGCTATGGAAACTCGTCTGGACAAGATTGCGGATGGTTCGGAAGAATGGAAACTTGTGTTGAGAGATACTTGGAATTCGTATAAGGATCGTTATAGTGCGTTAAAGACTGCGAAAACATCGGCTGAAGATTCGGATCACAGGCGTGAACTTGGAGACGGACTCACAGCAATTAAGACACGCAAAGGACCTCTTCTTATGCGCGAATCTCCTGATGGGAACAAGGATGAGACAAAGTTCTATGGATGGCCTTCTGGTATTGCTTTTGGCGCACTTCAACTGGCGGAGGCTCTTGTATTTATTAATGGAAAAGATAGGGTTCTTGGTTCATATGAAGGTGAAGATATTCGTCTGAAAGATGGCCCATATGGCAAGTATATTCAATACAAAGATGTGAAACTCCCTTACAGTGATAATGAAACGCTTGATGCGATGATTGAGCGAATTAGCGCGAAACTGACTGCTGCTTCAGATGCGAAGCAAGTTGGTCAATACGAGATTCGGAATGGTCCTTATGGATTATATATGTTTAAACACGCGGCTGCGAAGAAGCAGTTTGTGTCTGTACCTGCGGGAGTAAATATTGCGTCATTAACGGAAGCTGCTGCTACTGCGCTGTTTCAGGCAGGATTGGCTGCGAAGGCTCGTTCACAAAAGTTCAAATCAATCCGAGGTGCAGCGGATGGTGAAAACGGGTCTAAGAAATATACACAAGGAAAAAAGAAGGGTGCTAAGACGGACGAATGAAACTTGCGCTATGTTTCCTTATAATTGAGAAAATAAAGTGTGAATCTGTTTGGGCAGAGTGGCTCAAAGGAAATGAAGATAAAGCCCTTATTTTTATTCATTCCAAACATAAATTCAAACCTACAACAGATTTTTTCCGAACACAGTCGCATATTGTAGAAACAGTTCCAACATCATGGGGAGGTTATGGGCTTGTTGAAGCAACTCTAAAATTATTTGAAAATGCTCTTGATTTTAGTGAAGAAAATATGCGGCTAATACTTGTTTCCGAAACAACAGTTCCAGTTAAAAAATTTCAATACGTATATAATTTTTTGTCAAATGATGGACGAAGTTTTATATTTGAATGTGAAAGAGAACAACGATTCCCCAGATATTTAAATATAGCAAAAACTTTGCGACATAATTGTGTTGCTAAACATTCGCAATGGATTATTTTAAATAGACGACACGTACAAATATTATTAAATGCTTCTAGTACAATTGAGAGAATATATTCAAAAATTTGGGTTCCAGATGAAAGTTGGGCTTTAACATTTCTGAATTATTTAAATGAATCTGAAGATGTATGTATTGATTTAATGACAACATATGTTAATTGGACTGAAGAAAGCATTATAAATCCAAAGACATTTTCTCAAATTCCTATGGACTTATTTCAAAATATTTTACTTAAACCATCATATCTTTTTGCGAGAAAATTTGTGAGCGATTCAAAAATTATTTTAGATTCTGAAACGTCTATAGATTTTGCTTCAACATTGACTAGTCTTTTGGCATAAGAGCACGAATATATACACTATGCCAGGCGTGTGGAACTATATTTCCTCTTAATGTATATCTGGGTTTTGAGCCAATTGGTAAATTGCTTATTTGTATATTTCGCAACAACCGATTATTGAGCGGAAGAATATGTCTTTCAAATATTTTCTCTATGAGCCTTTGGCGCGTAGAGAAAGTAATTGCATATATTTTTTGAACTGTGTGTATATTTTCAAAATATACAAGTCGCTGTCTGGGTCTTAGTGCTTTGAACCGAACAATACATAGTATTATTCGCCAATAGAACAATATTTGACTATTTTTCATATTATTATTTTATATTTATTTGAAGTAGTTTAGAATCAATTTTTAAGTATTAGTATATAACAACGCAGGAAGTGTAATAAAACGTGTTCCATAATTATTTATTGCGTTTAATTGTGCTGAATATACTGTACCAAGTTGAAGATTTGATAATGTAACTATAAGATTTGCCGACGAATTATCTAATATAGATATTTCACCAAAATTACTTGGGCTTACTAAAACTGAATAAGAAGCAGTTTGTGATGCCCTACTTATATTTGAATATATTAAAGTAAAAGGTGTAACAAATGTTGTTAGATTCTGTTCAGGAAATTCCGGAAGTCTCGCATTCTTTCGTGATTGAAGTATATTAATAACATCATTTTGAATAATTGGTTCTGTCGGATAAATAAAAGAAGTTCCTTCTGATTTAAGAAGACTTATATTAGTGTTTTTATTTTGATTCGGCCCAATAGGGTCTGTGCGATTATTTATAGAATTGTTTAAAACAGTTCTAGACTTATTTCTTTCCGCTACTAGAGACGCTGTATAGTTTGTATTCACATTTCGGAACATTCTAACAAGGTGATATAATTTGGTAGGCTCTGTGAATTACTAGATTTCTTTTCCAAGTATTTATATTTACTTTATTTGTATTATATAACTTCATATTTTCAGAAATTTCATAATTTAATAGATCGGGCATAATACGTTTTAAAAAATGTGGACAATATCGCCAAATGTGATATATAGGCATTACTTTCTAACAGTTCTCGTCTTTTTTGTTTTCTTGAGTTTTAGTGTTGTTACCGGTTTCGGCTTTGGCTGAATGGCTGCTTCCCCCAGACGGTCTTGTGGCTCAACATATTTCAAACCAAGAAAGTCAAATATATCCTTCTCAGTCTCCATTTCGGGTGGCTCTCCCGCATCTTCCCTTACAGGTGTGATTGTATGCTCGTTCAGAGTGTAGCCGAGGGTTAGTGCGTAGCGTCGCATTGCTACATTAAATATGTCTGAGCCAGTGAAGTAGAGGATTGCGTAGGCGTATTCGGACTCGGGTGTTACAAGGAGATCAAGTCGCCGTCCCTTTGAACACGCATTTAACTTCGCAATCGCAAGACACTTCTTATCGCCTTCCGCAAGGATTTCCACAATATAATGGTTTTTTTTGAGAGTGCTAATATACTCCTTGAAGCCCTGTGAACCTTTGAGCAACATATCAATGTCGCCTGATGTGGCTGCTTGGCGACGGTAAGAGCCCACAATTGTACCTTCAAGTGTGTGCGGGAGTGAAGCCATTAAGAGCGCTGCGTGTGCATCCATTTCATTGCGGGGAATACGTTCATTAATGTCATAGTAGTAGTTTAGACCAATTTTCTGCGTATCGTTCAGAAGTTTAGGATTACGTTGAAGTTTTGTACGGAGATCCTCAACACTCGTGATCTTATCTTTCTCAATAAGTTCCTTCGCCTTCACCGGGCCGACTCCATAAATCTTCTGTAAGGCATCATAGAGTTCAAAAGGGAATTCGGCTTTCACTCGTTCTGCGGCTCGGAGACTACCTGTTTCAATGATCTCTGCGAACTTGTCCTTAATCTTTTGACCGGCACCTTCAATGTGGGAGAGATCTTCAATTGTGTATATAGGCCGTTCCATTGTCTTCAGTTGGTCAATGACCTTCTTATAGGCTCGGGCTTGAAAGACACGCTTCTCTGCTACGTCCTTCTTACGGAGTGTTTCAAGAGCATTTAGAATGAGAGGTTTGTAATCACTGACGTTCTTAGGGTAGTCGCTCATTTTGTCTGCTATTCTATTAATAAATTACGAGTTCAATTTTTCAAAAAATAATATAATATATGTATAATGACTGATCATAATGAAATATTTACAAAAGTATATAATGGAAATTATTGGAATAGTATTAATAGTAATAATGAGAAATATAAAGGTTCAAGCGGTCCAGGATCTACACTTGAATATAATAAAAATACATATATACCATTTTTAAAAGAGTTTATTAGAAATAATAATATTAAAACAGTTGTTGATTTAGGTTGCGGAGATTTTATTTGTGGAAATGCAATATATAATGATTTAGATATTATATATAATGGATATGATACATATGATAAATTAATAGAGTATCATAAAAGCACAAATATAAATACTAAATATAATTTTATACATTTAGATTTTTATAATAATAGAGAACAAATTATAAGTGGTGATTTATGTATAATTAAAGATGTTTTACAACATTGGTCTGTGAAAGATATACATATATTTTTAAATTATATAATTAATAAGAAATTATTTAAATTTATTTTAATAATTAATTGTTGTAATCAATTCAATGATTATAACGAGGATAGCAAGAATATTACAGGTGGTTGGTATCAGTTATCTGGAAATTATAAACCTTTAAAATTATATAACCCTACAATAATTTATAAATATAATACAAAAGAAGTATCTTTAATTAGAAATTAATTTCTAATCCCAATTATGACTCCAAAATGTAATAGCATAACTATCAGGACACTTTTCTCGAATTTCTAATGGAGATAAAGTATTTATCCAACTTTGAATGTCATTTAATTTATTATTAATTCGCCAATCACACGGATATATTAAATCAGTATCCAAAAGTTGTATTTGTGAATTACGTAATTTTGTACGAATACACATTTTAATAAATATTGGGCATAAATGTGATATATTTCCTCTATGATTATTATATATTTTAAAAGCATCAACTAAAAGCATTGGACCGCTACATGCTTCTACTTGTTTTGTATTCTCCTTACACCGCTTGAAACCCATTTCAAGCATAAGTAACCAGAATATTTCATTTGAATATACTGACATCATCCATGCATTTGGAATATAGTGATTATTAGTAGTATCATTTAACTTACCAAATACAATCGGAGTATTATTTATTTCTGCATTTTCCCATAAAGGTGTGTGATTTTTAAGCGCTAAAAAATCCATATCAACATATAATCCGCCTTTAATAAATAAAATCATATATCTAACGAGGTCAACTCTATAAATTTGTTTTGGTAAGTTACAAAAATCGTCATATACGTCTGGGAAATATGTTTTACAGAAATTAAGTATATCATTATCATCAATTAACTCATAGTCCCAATCAGGATGTAATTCTTGCCACGATGGATGGCAAAATTTATAATAAGGATGAAATGTCTTTGGATCACGCGATTTCCACGTTTGCCAAATTTTCATTATTAGTATATTAATATATCTTTTTAGACTAGGAAAATATTTATAGTTGTTATTTAATAATAACTATAAATATTGTATTTATTATTATTTATTATGCTAATTATTATTTTATTTTTGAGTACCGTTTACGCGCTCGCCTTGGCAGCCTTGGCAGCGCGAGGGGCCTTCGCAGCCTTGGTTGTGACGGCAGGGGTCTGCACAGCGACAACTGCAGCAGTCGCAGGGGTCTGCGCAGCGGCAGAAGCAGCAGGCGCACCACCGCGGCGGCGAGCGGCCTCAGCCACGGCCTTCTTGTAGAGCGTGGCCTTGTCGGTCTTCTTCATGTCCTCCCAAACGCGGTGGACCTCTTCGTGCCACGCACGCAGCTGCTGAGGGGTCTCGCCCTTCTGGCCGCGGGGAGTGCGGCGACGGCGGCGACCAACCTGCTTCTCGAGGTGCTTGGCGGCGCGCTTCAGGTCCTTGAGCAGCTCCTCGACCTTCGAGATGCGCTCAGTCAGGCTGAGGACGGCATCAACGGGGGCGACATCGGTTGTGGCGGTGGGAGCAACGGCGGAAGTAGAAGACATTTGTTAGTTCTAATATACCTTGTTGGGGTGTTTTTAAATAGGAAATTAAACGCACTTGTTCTTAATTGGAAGCATCTAAGATAAAAATTGAAAATGTTTATTAATGTTCGCAACGAGACACATATAATAATGACATCATATGAGAATAATTCAGAATTCATAGAGACATTGTTTAAGAAAATGGCGTTCTATGGATTCACCAATATTTGGTATAGTAATCCTTGGCCAGTCGGCTCCAGCCCTACACATGATACACCAGGTCAACGCTGGTTCGCAGGTGTTTGGACGGGACCTGAAAATGATATGTTATGTCTGAAGATATGCGGAACAAATGAAGAAGCAGCGGCGTGGCTTTCCCCTGCAGGATATGATTTGCGCGACGCAGTTGAACTCGCAATTAAAAAACTTGAGTCTCTAAGAGCGCAGTGATGCGACTTCCCGTCGCCATCGCTTACGAATACGCTCTGGTCTATCATAACTTTCAGAATCTATAGTAAATTCTGGTAATGCGGGAACAATAGAAGACCCAGAATATCGTGTCAACCCATCGTGTTCCCTTATAAATGCGAGATCATTTTCTCTTGCTGTCAAATGAATCTCTGCTTTCTCTTCTGGAGAAAGAGATAATGCTCCACAAGATACGAAGACAAATATCGCACCATCTGGTTCATCCCGAAGAATCATATTTATAATCTCTTCAGTAGTCGTATCATCAGATTCTTCTATAAGGGAACTAAAGAAGTGTTTATAAAGAGTCTCTCGTAACGTTGGCGGCTTTTCCCTAAAAGATGTATGATTATCAAAGCGGTAGATTCCTTGAAAGAATTTACGTCCGCCTCTCCCGTTTTGAGTAGTAAGTCTTCGATTTAGATATGTGCCACCTGGAAGATATGTATGAAGTTCTCTTATTGCTTTCTGACTAGGTGTCTGTGACTCTTCTGAAGAGTGCATTGAAACTGTTTTCAGAAACTCGTCGCGGCACTGGTAATGACATACAGGCCATAAATGCGCATCAATTGCTTCTAATACAATTTCGCCTGGTTCACATGTTTCAAAAAGAAAGCAGTTTTTTGGTACAGTTTTAACCGACACCTCTGAATATAACCCGTGTAAAGTCACATAATATAGTGGTAAATGTTGAGCGGGTTTTAGAGCAGAAAGACACGTCATCGCTGCTGCAAACGCTTCTCTAGAAGAGCCGCAGCAATTCGCACGTGTTTCTGGCTTGCGTTACCGTTGCGGTCAAACTTCTCCTTCCCCTTATCTGACTTCTTACGTCGTTCGGTCTTAGGCTCCTTGTGATCCATAACTACAAGTGTGTGTGTTTTATGAGGCAAAAAAGAAGGTTTCAATTTTTCTGATTACTTTACAATAATACGTATATGGTCCTCAGTACGATATTTATTATTCGGATTTTTCTGCGCAAACTTTAATACAGTAGTAGCAATATTTATAGCATCTGTAACACTCTCTTTATAAATAATAGCATATTTATTATTACCAGCGCTTGTTTTGTAATAGATTTTAACTCCGAATGATTCTTGATCAGCAACAGCATCTATAATATTTTGTTTATGAATAAGTAAACGCCTGGCGTTGTGATCATGAATAAATATAAAGTCATCCGCCATATAGAATTGCTTGACCGCTATATTATGATCAACAGTATCTATTACTGTATTAAATATACTATCATCGTATGTACTTGAAAACGGAATTGCGGGGAAGGTCACAGTAATAAGATAGATACTGATTTTATTAAGAACCCAAGGCTGTTTTATTGGTTGATCAATATTAAATAATCTGTGAATTTGCTTTGATAGATCGTTCAAGAATCCAGTGCGGCTGAAGAAGACAATATTTGAATAGTAGCCATCTTCCTGAAAATTCGGTATTGTCAACTGTAGCCGCTTACTAAGCGGTGTATAACCAATACATAAGAGTTCTTCAAAGATACTCGTCATTTGATGTATCATCATAATGCGTTAATTCTAATTTTCAATTTTGGTTGTTTACGTTAGAATGGGAAGTGAAGCACTTGTATTTGGAGACACTTATTATGAAGATGACCCGATTATAATAGAATCACCTGTAAGGGATTCCTGTATCGTTAGATTATTTCGTTGGCTTTGTTGTTGTTTATAAAAATTGTTACTCAATTTTTGTTGAACCATAAAATTGTTACGCTTAAGCTGAACTATTTTTATGGTTTATTAAACCATAAAATTGAACTGTTTTCCCTTACAGGTGTATTGTTAAGGTTGAAGATGTCTAAGCCACTAGGTAAGTCATGGACAACTTTCTCCGATAATCAGCGGTTCATATTTATTATGAATTGTCTTCACAAATTGATTAGTATTCGTGATGAAAGTAAGGGGCCATCTCCTTATACGAATGAAGAGATTAACTCTTGCTTGAAGTCTGTATATCTGGTTGACGCATATGCAACACCTTCTGGCTTCTGGAATGGTGGAATATGTAATGCGGTTCAGAAGGGGTTGAAGAAGTTTATCAAGGCTGCTAGTTCTCCTGAGTTCAAGAATGCTGAAATAAAGGAGTTGTGTACCAAGGTGAAGTTTTATGGGTTGTTTGGGTTGGTTGAATTAGCGCCACAGCCACAGGTGAAGAAGCGTAAGCGTTCAGAGATTAGTGAAGAGGAGCACTCTCTCAAGTATTGGAAGGAGAGTTCACAGTTCTGGATGAAGAAAGCACACTATTGGGAGAACGAATACAATGCGCTGGAAAAAATTGAAAGGGGTCAGATACGTAAGTGAAGCACACATACAATGGCTCTGAAGCAATGTATTATGTTGACTATTAATTCGCAAGATGAAGAATGGGAAATTACTGATCCTGATGATATTGAGAAAGGCTGGTCGCGTCTCAATCTTTATTTCTCATCTCGTGATGCGATTTGTGGGTACTTCCTTAACATATTCAAGAAGGGCTGTGGCAATATGTACCATAATGAGATTGAATACGAATTGAGGGTCAAGGCGCTTGGTAGTAATCTTCCCGTGACAACCCCAGAGAGAGTCAGATTAGTTCAGAAACAGTATGACTTGTTTATTAGCAATGTGACATTTATTGAGATGAATTCAGTATATAACATTAGTCCTACTGTATACATCAGTGCGACGCCATTGGTGATTCATAATTAGGTTGGTTGGTTGGTTAACATTAAAAAAGGCTCTTTATTTTTAATGATTGGATGTTCTGTTATGTATTGTTTACTCGCACTTCAAGTTCATCACCTGCGTCCTGAACTCGTGAGCCTCGGGGCTCAGTGTTCGGAGACTAGCGACGCATGTGAAGCAGTGCTGTTTGTAGCTTGGTTCGGACTTGTACTCCTTACTACAGTGCTGGCACTTGCCACCAGTCTGCTTGAACGGAGCAAGCCACTCCTTACAGTGCTTCGCAGCGGCGTGCTGGTAGACGTTAGTCAGGCGAGGGCTGGAGAAGGGACACTGAGGACACTTGAAGCACTTGTTGGTATGCTTGGCTGCGATGTGGTACTGGAGGAGGTCATTGCAGCCAAGCATACCCA
>Ga0214919_10007918_pt1 | contig 14197 bp, 17 predicted proteins | sample LL1503_MetaG_FD_177994 | JGI IMG/M metagenome (GOLD analysis project Ga0214919, IMG submission 177994) | Freshwater microbial communities from Lake Lanier, Atlanta, Georgia, United States - LL-1503 | ecosystem: Environmental > Aquatic > Freshwater > Lake | place: USA: Georgia | collected...
CCCTGGCTTCATCACCCGCCGAAACTCTAGAAGAGCCTTGTCTATATTCACCTCCGTCCCCTCATAGTGCAGGGTGTTGATCGAAAGGATTAGATCAAAGCAGGCGTCCGGATAAGGAAGCGAGCGGTTCGAGCCTACCTGAATTTTCGTCTTGTAGCCTCGTCGATCCATAATGTCTTGAACCGTAGCAGCCATTTCTGGATGCAAATCAACTCCATGGCACTCGCACCCCAAATCTGCAAAAGGAACAAGATTGTTCGCAAAACCGCATCCAACATCGAGAACCTTCCAGCTTTTTTGCGGTTTACAGGGTTCCTGCAGATAATTTCCGCCTCCGAAGAGCACTTTCAGCATAACCTCATTCGGCCATTTTGGATATTTTTCTTCTTTTTTTTGCCGTTGAATTTCCCTGTTCCATTCTGATACGGAGTTGTCGACGCTTCCCATGATCATCTTCCCTTGTAAGTGATGCCGCCCCAGAACAAGGGCTGATCTTTTTGAATGCCTCGATCTACTTGAGCCCCCACTACGGATGACAAATACCGGGCACGAATTCCCAAAGCCGGCCTTCGAATACAAACGTCTTCTGCACGAATTACTTCACCCGGAGCCAAATCCCGGGCCGCATAGACCCCTTCCCGCCTCCCCAACTCCCTCTCTTTGGGCAGCATCTCTTTATCCGGTGAACCGAGTGCTTGATACGCCTCTTGGAGAAGCTCCCCGTACTCCTTTAACTCCTTGGGCTCCATTGCATAAAAGTGATCAGGTCCTTTGCCACGACGATTCAAAGTACAATGCTTTTCAAAGACGCGCGCTCCTACCCCCACGGCCACAAGGGCGGCTGCTCGCCCGAGCGTATGATCGGAAAATCCCACCGGACAGCAAAAACGTTCAATCCAGCCTGGAAGGACGCGCACATGGGCTTGTTCTGGAGGCAAGGGATAAACTGCGCCACATTGCATGAGGATAATCTTCGTATTCCCAGCTTCTCGGCAAATGTTGACCGCTTCCTCGATATCGACCATGTCGCACATTCCGGTTGATATGAATAAAGGCTTTCCAGTTGAAGCCAGCCGGTGCACGAATGGCAAATTCACGATCTCAGAAGAAGCAATTTTGTGAGCTAGAACCCCGACATCTTCCAAGGCGGCGACAGAATCAAGATCAAAGGCCGAAGCCAAAAAATGAACACCACGCTCCTCTGCGTGGGACGCCAAAAGAGGAACCCAGTCCTTTTTAAGTTCGATGGCCTTGAAGATCGAATGCATTTCCCCGCCACTGGGGTAAAGCAAGTCCGCCTGAAAGAGCTGAAATTTTACAGCCTGAACTTTCGCATCTGCCGCTGCATCAATCAGCCGCCGGGCTTGGTCAAGATTCTGGTCAAAATTGGATCCAATTTCCGCAATCACATAAGGCCGAAAGCCTAGACCGACTTTGATCCCTGCGATTTCAACTTCTTGGGTTAACATGCCCCGGTCTCCACGATTTTTGCCGCAACCCGCTCTGCGCCTTTCCCGTCCACGATTTTGGCACCCGCCACAGCCAAAGCCTTCCGTTGCGGGAGACTTCCCAGAAGTCTTTCGGTCTCCTTTGCTATTCTTTCCACATCCGGGCTCACACCGAGGTCAACCACCGATCCTCCAGCGGCAAAAGGCTCGTTGAGAGAGTCATGCAAAGGATCGATGGAAAAAACCACCGCCGGGGTTTGTGTCGCAGCTAACTCATACTTGACCAAGCCCGTTGTCGTGATGGCCATATCGCACCATAACATTTCATTCCGCAAATGAGGAGGCGAAACAACGGTTGAATACTTATGGCTGAATGACGTCAGCGCCTGGGCAATTTTGGCTTTTAGTGAGCCAGAGAACAGCGGGCCCAAAACCAATCTGATTTCAAGTGGGGCTTTTATTTTACTTAATGCCTCCAAAACCACGAGAGAACACTCTGTGGGATCACTTCCGCCGCAAGAAACCATAATGCGGTTGGCATTGGATCGGTGTTGCCGGTCTATGCCCGCTCGATAACTGGGCGCCAACAGAGCATACTCGGGTCCTCGCAAGAGTTTTCCCTTACGGGAGCGGGGCTCCGGCTCGTCAGTCAGATACGGAATGACAAGAATGTCCGTATCTCCCGCGAGCTTCTGGGCTCCCATGGACTGTGCCCCGACCGAGTCAATTGCCACCCAGATTTTTGCTGATGCACGCACGGCCTGAAATAAGCTCCGGGAGGCTTCCTTTTGTTTCATGAAGATTCCATGAACGATATCCGTGACGATAACGTCAGCACCTGCCATGCAGCTTTTCATTTTATCTGTCGAAAAAGAGGCAAAGTCATCTGTTAGATAATATCGAACCTGGTCAGGCGGTAGCTCCCTTAGCTTTTTTGTGCTCGAGTCCCCTAAAATGATCCATTCTTTGATGTGGTCGGAAAGTTGCTTTACAACAGAAAGTGAAACGCACCGGTTAAGATGACCGTATCCGATTGTGTTAGAAGTGAGAACGATAAAGAGTATTTTCAAAATAACACAGCCCTCTTCCGCCCGTTTAGTTGAGCTTTTTGAATCCCCCATGACAAACTGACCCCTTGAAAAGTCCCTTCACACCCAGCCCTATTGAGCGGCTGGTTTCAGCTAAAACAATGGTGCGTTTATTAGTCAATGGAACTGCGGCCTGCAAAGTTTTCAATGTGTTTAATAGGAACCTATTATTTTCGATTGGCATGCATGGCGTGAAACATAAATTCCGCATTCAGCCAATCATCTTCGTTATCAATATCCTGAACCCTGCACCGAGGGATTAATATTAGCTTTGAATATTTGTCAAAAACACGCTGCTTTTTAAGCCAAGCATCAGGCCGCCCCCAGCAAAACTGGCCCGCATCATGGAGAGCAACAGGCAAATCCTGCGATCGTTCATTGTAATACTTTGGAAAAAACATTTCTACTCCTTTATTTGAGCTTTCTCTGAATGATCGAAAGATCGGAGAAGCAAATTCTGTAACCGCAAACGCGTAAGCCCAATCACTTGATTTTAATGCCTCAATACCGCGCTTCAGATCAGAGATTTGGATAAACGGTGCTGTGGCATACATACAGCATACAGCTTCTAGGTCGAATCCTTGGTCTAAAGCCCACCGCGTTGCATGAGCAATTACATCGGTGGTACCTGCATAATCATCGGCAAGTTGTGCCGGTCTCATAAAAGGCGCTTCTGCCCCCCACTGCTTCGCCACTTCTGCAATCTCAATATCATCTGTAGAGACAATAATGTGCTCGAATAGATCTGATGCCTTGGCTGCCTCAATCGACCATGCGATTATCGGTTTTCCGCAGAATTCCCTGATATTTTTGCGTGGAATCCGCTTGCTGCCCCCGCGTGCAGGAATCACGGCGATTCTCATCCCTACTCCTTCCGCCTTAACAGCAATACCTCGGAATGAAATCCATCCACAGTCTTATGCCCGTAGGGGAAAACATTCTGCTCTACGAGCTCATATTGCGGAAGCATCGACATGTAGTCGTCGCTGACTATCGGGGCGATCACTCCGGTCTCACCATTCTTTCGAATATTTTTCCCCTCTCTCATATTTCTTAATAAAATCCATCGGGCTCCTAAACGCACTACGTGGGTCAGGTAGTTTTGGACAATGCCTGGCTCCATTTCTTGAAAGGAAATAAAATTCACAAACAAATCAACCTGGCCCTCCAGCTTCTCGATTTGCCAAGAGCAAAGCACTGACGCCGCTTGAAGCTTGTCGATAGGGAGAACCTTTTGGCTCGAGGTCTGACAATAACTCGTAACATTTTTTTGGCCGAGTATTTCCCCGAGATAATACTGCGCCACAAAGCTTGTTGGCGGTATGTCGACGTCGATGTACCGCAAGTCCGGAATTCCGCTTTGGCAAAGAATCTCGCCCAAGGTTCCAAATCCTCCCCCGACTTCCAACACCGTGCGAATCGTTTCCCCTCGAAGATGTTTTTTCAACAAGGATAAGCCCAAGAGATAGTTCAACGAGCTTCGACTGAAACAACATCCCTCAAATTCAAATTGTTCCGCCGGATTCCCGATTTTGCTTTCGGAAAAGGAGTGCAGGGCAGGCAAGACCGCTGGACTATCCGACGCCTTAAAGACTCGGTAGTCCGCAGTGGCCCATGATCCACCACTCAAGAACTGGTTGAGCGCAAGCATCGACTTTGAATCATTCGGGTAGCCGCTTTTGAAATAGTTCCGGATGTCGTCGGCTTGTTGTGGGCTGAAGCCGTTTCCGGGAATGCCGTAGGTCGGCACAAAAAATCCTAATGCCCCCTTCATCGATCGAAAGTTCTCGACTCCATACTGGCAAAGTTCAGACACGATTTCTTGGGATGCCTCGCTCCAAAAAGCCGTCGGCTGGTAACGCTGGTTCTGCGTCAGCATGTCGTTACGTGCCTGCTCTAACTCTTGGTAGTTATACATAATGCAGAGCTTTCTTGAGCATGCTTTGTCTATTGCAACGCGGATTCAATTCCTTGGATGACTTGCTGTTGCTGCGTCTCGCTCAATCCTGGGTACAACGGGATGCTAATCGCACGACGGGCGTAGTCTTGGGCAACGGGACACGGTGAAAACTTGCGACGGTTGCTCATCTTTTTTTGGTAATAAAGAAAGTTTTGCACGGCGAGATAGTGCAGATTTGCCTTAATTCCAGATATATGAAGCTTTCGAATAAGAGCGTCCCGATGCTTCATAGTTCGATTTTGAGGCGTCGTGACGACGTAAAGGTGCCAAGCAGAGTTGGCTCCTTTTGTGAGTACGGGAAGTAAAAGAGGGCTCTTCTTTAACTGTACATTGTAAGTTTTGGCGATTTGACGGCGTTTCTTTAGGAACTGTCCTATCCTTTTCAGCTGACTCCTTCCAAGGGCAGCCTGAATGTCGGTCATCCGGTAGTGATTTCCCAACTCCAGCTTTTCATAGTACCAAGGATGACGCATGGAGAGTGGCCTCACCTGAATGTCTCTAGTGATTCCATGGGTCCGTAACCTGAGCAGTTTTTCATAAAGTTCGCGGGAGTTTGTTGTAACCATTCCTCCCTCACCCGTGGTGATAATCTTAACTGCATGAAAACTGAAAACACAGAGATCCGACCACCGGCAAAATCCCACTTTTTCGCCTAGGAATGTTGCTCCAGTGGCATGAGCGGCGTCTTCCACCACCTTGAATCCGTACTTTTCCCGTAGCTTACCCAACATTTTCATGTCCACCGAATTGCCGGCAAAGTGGACTGGGGCCACCACCTTTGGGAGGCGCCCTTTCTTTGCAGCTGTTTTCAGCATCTCCTCCAAAAGATAAAGATCCATATTGTAGGTGCCCCACTCGATATCCACAAAGTCCACTTCGGCGCCGCATCGAAGTGCGGCATCGGCAGTGGCACAGAAGGTATTGGGCGAAGTCCACCAGAGGTCTCCAGGTCCCATCTCTAAAGCCATGGCAGAAAGATGGAGTCCTGCGGTGGCCGAACTGCAGGCAACCGCGTACTTGGCACCGCAAAACCTTGCAAATTCTTGCTCAAAGGCTTCGATTTCCGGGCCTTGGGTCAGAAAATCGCTTTTCAATACCCTTGTGACGGCACGGATGTCCGATGCGTCGATCGATTGACGTGCGTAGGGGATAATCTGTCTTTTCAAATTGGGCGGAAAGATGGATCGAGGTGCTTTTTGATCAGACTCTGGATTTCTGGAATGGTGAGAAAATCGGGGTTGTCGCCTGAGTTGTAGTAAAATCCTGCGGAAACTTTTTTGGCCGACTTCATTTTCTCATACGCCGCAGATGACCTACCCCCGCTCGTATTGAGGATGGCGTAGTATTTACCAAGGTCGATTGTGTTATAGCTGTCGCTCGATGTGATCATCTCCTCATGGATCTTTTCACCAGGACGAATTCCGGTAATCGGCTTTTTACAGCTGGGGCCAATGGCTTCTGCCAGATCCGTAATCTTATACGATGGGATCTTGGGAACGAATATCTCGCCCCCTAGGGCATTTTCCAACGCCCAAAGAACCATATCCACCCCATCTGTAAGAGAGATATTAAATCGAGTCATTGCAGGATCGGTAATGGGCAGAACACCCTCTTTGGCTTGTCTGAGAAAAAATGGGATGACCGAACCTCTGGAGCCCATGACATTTCCGTACCGAACGACGGACAGAACTGTATTCCTGCCGATGTAGTTATTCGCGGCAACGAAGAGCTTGTCACTGCAGAGTTTGGTGGCCCCGTAGAGGTTGATGGGGGCGGCCGCCTTATCTGTCGATAACGCAACCACTCTCTTTACGCCAGCATCCATACAAGCCTCGATCAGGTTTTCGGCTCCAAGGATATTGGTATGAATGAATTCCATCGGATTGTATTCGGCGGCGGGGACATGTTTAAGGGCGGCGGCGTGGATTACCGTATTAATACCCTCAAGGGCTCTTTTGAGGCGGGAACGGTCACGGACATCGCCGATGAAGTAGCGCAATACTGGATACTGCTGATCGCTGAATTTCTGGGCCATTTCGTACTGTTTGAGCTCGTCTCGGCTAAAAATGACAAGTCTTTGAATTTTTGGGAACCGTTGAAGAATTTCGGCCACTAGGGCGTGGCCAAGGCTGCCAGTTCCGCCAGTGATGAGGATGGATTGTTTGTTCATATTTTTTTGTGCGGAAAAAGAGAGTAGATTAGTAAGCGGTTAGTTAGGAGATTTGATATACTACTTTCTTTTGCTTACTTTGTCCTACCCTAGTTCGATGATTTGAGTGCAGTTTTTAAGGGTGGTGAGGCGGTGGGCGATAATGAAAATCGTTAGATCGGCGCTGAGACCTTCAATGGCTTCCATGACAGCTTGCTCGGTTTCGTGATCTAACGCACTCGTGGCTTCGTCGAAAACCAACACGGTTGCCTGCTTGTAGAGTGCGCGGGCGATACCAATCCGTTGGCGCTGACCTCCCGATAGCCGGATTCCTCTTTCACCAACAAGCGCCTGATAGCCTTCGGGCGAGGATTCGATAAAATCCGCAATATGGGCCTGCCGAGCAGCTTCTCTCACTCTTTTCATATCTATTTTTTCGGGAGGAATCCCGAAGGCAATGTTTTCAGCCAAAGTGGTATCTGCCAGGTAGATGGCTTGGGGCACGTGTGCAATGTTGCGTTGCCAGGATCGGAGGTTTCGTTCGTCGAGAACTGTTCCATCCACCATTATTAGACCTGACGAGGGTTCGAGCAGGCCCATTAACAGATCGAGACAGGTACTTTTGCCCGACCCAGTTTTCCCGACAAAGCCGACTCGCGTCCCTTTGGTAATGTTGAAGGACAGATTGTCGAGTACCCACGGGGTTTCGGAGGTATAGCGAAATTTAACAGAATCGAACTGGATCGATTTTTTGAACGGGAGAGCCGCAGGGAGTGGTTGAGAAGCTTCGGGAGGAAGAGGTTGATCCAAGAGTTCTAAAACCTCCCGAGTGGAGACTTGCGCTCCCAGCATAGCGCTCCACGCAGCGTAGCCTTGTTGAAGTGCGGGCAGGAGGCGTTGAGCTCCAAGGGCAAGAGCACCTATGACAGGAAGCGCGGTGATCATTCCTTGGGAGCCACGAGTCATCCCTAGGGCGAGAGCGGCAAAAAGAACCATGCCGATCGATTCCATGACAAAGCGGGGGCTCTGACTGATGAAGGTGCTACTGGCGCTAGCCTCCCGGAGTGGTGCATCAGCTCTTTGATAAATATGGCAGTAGGCAGGTTGAGTGCCGTCGAGTAGGACATCTCGGATTCCGCCGAGGCCTTCTTGGAGGGCTTTGACCACCAGGGTTGATTCTTGGGCAATGCGGGTACTGTTTTGAAACATTTTTTTACTAGAAACCTTGGTGATAAAACCGTAACTGATGCCAAGGCTAATAGCGGCAACAAGAGCAACGCTGGGGTTGATAGCAAACAGGGCGGCAACGATCGAGATGATGATGACGGATGATATGCCAATAGTGAGGCAGGAGCTAAGCACCGCGATCACTGTTCCAACCTTGGAGGTGATGCTACTGATGATTGTACTGCTATTGCGGGAAACGTGGACGGAGTAGGGCTGATAGAGAGTGCGCCGATAGACCTCGAGACTGAGGTCGGCTCCAGCCGCATTCGCGAGTCGGGTGCTGGCCCAAAGAAGGAGGAGGCGGATAGCTCCCGCACTTAAGGCGGCTAGGGCGAAAGCAACGGTGAGGAGGGGGAGGAGGGCAGAAGGACCAAAGAGTGATGACGGGGATTGGGCAGCGGGGATTAGGGATTGGTGATTTGTGATTGGGAAAAATTGTAAGCCGATGGCAGAAGACAGATGGCAGAGGGCGGAGAAGAGGGAGTCAACTGCGGGGTGGGACAGGACTTTTTCGGGGGCAGCAAGGACAGCGAGGAATGGGATGACAGTTCCAAGACTGACGACTTCGGCCATTCCCCCTACCAGCATCAACAGAGACAAAAGGGCAAATTGCTTTCTGCGTCGCGAAGACAGCTTAGCCCATAGGCGCCTGAGGGTTCTAAGCATTTTGTTTCAACTTACTTTTATTGAATTTCCACAGCACGCTGCCGCCCTTGGTCGATTGAGTCCGCGTTAGCGAACTCAAAACCAATCTTTCCCTGCCTTATTCTCTGTTGTCTCAGCATCCCGTGGGATTGCTGGACCCGACCGCTACTTAAACTTTGTCAGTAGCGGCATGGTCCTCAAAAAACCTGTGACCAGTGGAAGCAAAAGCTGACCGTGGCTGTGCCAACGACGAATCGTCTCCAACTTTTCTCTTAATTCTTGCGGCAAGTTGAGGTTCGGATCCTTTTCCAAGCGGACCACCTCCTCACCCAACTCCTCAAAAGCGGGCGCGATTTTCTTGGTCACAAACGTTTCCACCGCTTTGCGTAAGTGATCCTCAACAACGAAATGCTCCGCTCGGTTCCCATTGTTACCCTCGACCCTGATCGCTCCCAGTTCCCTCAGAAACTTTAATCCCTGACTGACCGAGCCCCGACTAATCTTTAGTTTTTTACAGATATCCCCCGCTTCGATCGGCCGTGACGAAACAAAAACCGCCCCGTAAATTAGCCCGACCGATTTGGGAAGTCCCAAGATCGCACAGAGTTTTACGCAGAGATTGAGCATAGAATCCTCAGGACTACCGCCTTGAACAATCCGTGAAGGCTTAGAGTTTATCAGCTTAGATTTCGAACTTAGAGCAATCATAGGTTTCTAGTTTAAGTTGTGGTTGTATTCCCGGAAGACCATAGGTCTAGTCCACAGAAATCAATCGGCCGCCCAGGGCTGTTCGTCCATGCCAAATTATTAAGCCCACGTTCAATTTCAGATATATTTGAAATCTTCCACCGGTGATTACGTTGGTCCAGCGCTGAAAGAGGGGACTTCATAACTGATTTGTTATTCTTTACTAAATTTTGCTGTGTTTCAAGTTTTTTTGAAAGTATTTTGCGTTGATTGATATCTAGTTAAATCCATAGCTCTTTAGATATAGGGTTCCAGCCGGCCTTGGAGTCCCTGTAATATTCTAGGCGCTTTACCAAATTTCGGTAGAAGCAAACTGGCTATAGCTTATAAAGAGCTCCGTATTGACTTAGTCCAGACTTAGTTTAAATATTAGCCATGCAGTTTACAATTCACAAAGCAAAGACCCATTTGTCCAGAATTCTCCATCAAGTGGAAGGAGGGGAGGAAGTGACTTTGTGCCGCGGAGTGGTTCCGGTGGCCAAGATTGTCCCCCTTACCCCGCCCAGAAAAGCCAGGCCGATCGTGGGCCAGCCCACGGCTAAACCTTTTCCGATTCCCCATGACGCCTTTGCGCCACTCACGGAACGCGAACTGATGGATTGGGGCATCCGCTGAACCTGCTCCTCGACACTTGCACTCTGATTTGGCTTTGCTGCGAGCCCAGCAAACTAAGTCCACCCGCAACCCAATCTCTCAGTCAGCTCGGGAACCGGCGCTTCCTCAGCATGGCTTCCCTTTGGGAGATCGTCATCAAGCAAGGATCTGGCAAGTTGCCCTTGCCCGAGAGCCCCGAATCGTGGATCGAAACACAGACCCGCCTGCAGGATATCGAAATTCTCACCCTGGACCGGCACGTGATCTACCAATCGGGCTTGCTTCCATCCGTCCACCGAGATCCCTTTGACCGCTGGATCGCGGCCGAAACCCTGTTCCACAATATGACTCTCGTGTCCCCCGACTGGCCGTTCCGGGATTTCGGGTGTGAAACGATTTGGTGATGCCTGTTGCTACTGGGACAAATCATTCGAAAAAAAGTTTCCTAATTTCGGAATGCGGAATTTTAGATAAGCCAGCGAGAACCTACCCTAGCGGAAAGCGAAGGCAGGGGCGTAAGCGCGGCCGCCTATGATGCGGAATCCCAATTTTCAATTTTCAAATTTCTAATTAAGAAAAGTTGACTGATGGCATCACTGCTTTATTATGCCAACATGATACGAACCCAGATTCAGTTTGAAAAGAAGACGTATGAAACCCTAAAAGCAAAATCCCAGGAAACAGGAAAGAGCATTTCGGAAATAGTTCGAAGATCGCTAGATCGGTCGATCGAATCGCAAGAGTGCGATCAAAAATGGGCCCGTGCCTTGAAATCGATGGGCAAGTTTTCTAGTGGTCTGAACAATCTCGCCGAAAAACATGACGACCACCTAGGCGACCGCTGGTGAAGGCTGTTTTTGTCGATACCTCGGCTTTTCTGGCGGCGCTAGACAAGGGGGACAAATTTCACCCTGAAGCGGCTAAAAAATGGTCGGCTCTGGCTAGTAGCAAGAGTGAGTTGTGGACGACAGATTATGTCCGCCTTGAAAGCTGGTCTCTTATTCAGCGACGGTTGGGTGCAGAGGCGGTGATGGCCTTTCAGGACGACTGGTTGCCCTTGTGCAAAATTCATGAGGTTGGTCGTGATGGATTTGAGCGCGCCGCAGCGCAGTGGCGGATTGCCCAGCGTCGTAACCTCAGCTTGGTAGATTTGACCAGTTTTGATGCGATGCGTCAGCTGGCCATCCGAACAGCCCTAGCGTTTGACCAGCATTTTCAGGAGATGGGATACTTAGATGCTCAGGCTTGAACCCCGGTAGGGGCGATGGTCCCCATCGCTCGATAGAAATTTTACTGCCCCAAAACAGAAACGGATCCATCGGACGACCGAGCCGACTACGTTCCGAGGCCGTTACTTCGAAGGCCAAGGGACGGTCGTCCCTACCACGATTTAGGATTACCAGTTTTGGGTATCAGATCTAAGCGTAGATCAAGATGTTCAAGCTTGAACCCTGGTAGGGGCGTTGGTCCCCATCGCCCAATAGAAATTTTACTGCCCCGAACCGTAAACGAATCGATCGGATGAGCCGGAGGCTCATCCCTACCATGATTTAAGTTGACCAGTTTTGGGTATCAGATCTAAGAAGATTACGAATATTCAGCCGTGTAGAATTTAACTACTCGGAGTCAACTCAGAGCATGCTCAGCTCAGACTCTGAGTCTCGGATTCTACCTACCGGAGCTGATTACCAAAAGACTGTGACGGGATATTGGGCAAAAATTTTATCGGGCGAGACGAGAATCGACCCTGTGAGTTTGGCTTGAACGATCAACAGACGATCGAAGGGATCGCGATGTACTGAGGGCAGTCGTGAGAGTCCAAAAATTGCTGAATCTGTTAAATTTAACTTCGTGAACCCGTACCGGTCCAGTTCCCGAGGAAGAACTACGGCAGGCTCATCCGACATGGGAAGTTTCCCTAACTGATACTTGATCTGGATCTCCCACAAGCTGATCTGGCTGTAAAAAACCTCCGACCTCGGGTCGGCCAGCTCGCGTCGTACTGCCACTGGAACAGAATCCTCCTGACCCATGAGATAGATCAGTGGAGCTGTATCTAAAAGGTAGGTGCCAGGCATCGATTTCTACTTCATTCCCCAGCAAACATTTTTTCAACTTCGGCATCGACCTCGAAAAACTCCGGCCCCAGTTTGAACATACCCTTAGACATCCCGAAAACTCTTGGGGCCGAGCCCCTACGATCCAATGGCCTAATTTCCGCAAACGGCTTGTTACGATCACATAAAATTACCGTTTCACCTGATTTCACTAGTCTGGTGTATTTGGAAAGCCTTGATTTTGCTTCATTTATGTTGATTTGGATCATATAGACTTACTAGGTCATGTTTAAAGTCATGTCAAACTTTGAGTTTGATTGGGGACAACCGCCTGTTGGTGAAGATGTTTACTTCTCAGCCCCTTCAATCGGCGGATCAGGCTTGATGCAATCCGCATCCCGCGTTCGCGAGTTACTTCGAAGACCGAGGGACCACACAACCTACCGAGTCGTCTCCTCGGGCGGGAGTCGGCCCTCGGCGATGGCACGACGGCGGTTGATAGGAAATTGCAGGGAGAAGGGGTAGTTGAATGTTCACGCTTGAACCTTGGTAGGGGCGATGGTCCCCATCGCCCGATAGCAATTTTACTGCCTTGAACTGGAAACGAATCGATCGGACGACCGAGCCGGTCGTCCCTACCACGATTTAGGCTTACCAGTTTTCCTCTTGGTGGCAGCTCCTTGGTTAAAAACGAACATTGTCGCTTCATCAAGCCAAGCCAAGCGCTGGCTAGGAGTCATGCGATCAAAACCCGTATGCCCATCATAATCCTCTGGCCGCGAAAGTCGGACTGCCTCCAATGCCTGCTCCTGAACTTTATCTTTCATCCTGCTGAATTTTTGCCTCTAGGGCGGCGATGTCCAGTAGGTCTTTTGGACGCTGAGGCTGAATAGCTTTTTTCAAAGCAAGAAGTCTGCCCGGAGAAATAATCTGGAATCGGATGCCTCCAACTTCCATCCATTGGACGTGCGGCTTCAGCGATTCGTACGAGAGTTCAGGTCGCAGAAATACATCCAGCTGCAAGATGGGTTCATCGGGGTTAACAAAGGTAAATACCAGAGCCTGCTTTTCCTCCACCATCGCCTGCCTAATCTTAGGATCCGCTAAGGTTTCTGGACGGACTGGCGCCCGAGGCACGAGTCCCATCTTATTCATAACCTGAATCAGGCGATCCCAATTGATAGGGTCCATGTAAATCGCCACGTCGACGTCCATCGTGACCCGCTCGACACCGTGAAGTACGCAGGCGACACCGCCGGCTAAGATAAAATCCACTCCCCCATCCACCAACTCCTTCAGAATTTTCGTGTGCGGACCCATAGATGATCTCCTACGGCTTGGGCGGGATAGACCTCTTGCTGAGATTGTGCTCCAGCAAACGAGTATGACGGACGAGGGTGGAGTAGAAAGTTGAAGCGGCGATATAAAAGCCTGGATATCCGTCGAGGAAACCGAGCCTGATAAAATACGCTCGCGTAAATCTCCAGAAGGCACGAAATCCTGCTTCGGTGGGAGACCAACGAGAACCTTTTTTGATTCGCGAATCCAAATAGAGATCAGAGAAGTAGTTAATCTTCGATACGTAACTGGAAATAGACGGATTCGAGTAGTGGAGGATATCCCCATTCAATCGCCCGATCCGACCCTCGACGAGTAGTCGATCGTGTGGATCAATGCCGCCCCACCTCGCCTTGCCTGTACGCCAGAGGCGTATCTGCCAGTCGGGATACCAGTCGCCATGCCGCACCCAGTGCCCCAAGAAAAGAGAGCAGCGTGCCATCCTCAAGGCGACAGGACCCCCATCTTTCGCCGTCAGAAAAAAGCGGTGAATCGAATCCTTTAATTTGTCGGAGATTTCCTCGTCAGAATCGAGGCCCAGGATCCAAGGCTGAGTGGTCTTATCCGCAGCCGAGTTCTTTTGGGCAATATGCTCTTTCCACGATTCGCGGAATACTTTGGCCCCATGCTCAGTCGCAATTTTATCGGTACCATCCGTGGCGTCGTCGTTCACCACGATAATCGTCTCGGCGACCCACCCTTGAACGCTTTTGAGGGCCCGTCCAATTCGAGCGGAGTCGGCCCCCGAGATCATGCAGACAGAAATAGGGAGCGGGGTGGGCATAGGGATAGATTACCGATAATGGCCTGAAGATGAAGTTTAAGATCGGGCCTCCTTCTTTATCGGCTCGCAGGAGGACAGGTTTATGTTTATCTTTCTAAGTTGAAGGACAGGTGCCGGAGCGGTCTATCGGGCTCGCCTGGAAAGCGTGTGTTGGGTTAAA
>Ga0214919_10007919_pt1 | contig 14197 bp, 14 predicted proteins | sample LL1503_MetaG_FD_177994 | JGI IMG/M metagenome (GOLD analysis project Ga0214919, IMG submission 177994) | Freshwater microbial communities from Lake Lanier, Atlanta, Georgia, United States - LL-1503 | ecosystem: Environmental > Aquatic > Freshwater > Lake | place: USA: Georgia | collected...
GGATATAGCAGATTTTCAGTAGTACCTGATATTTTAAATACAATCAACGTATCAACTTTACCAAAATTACCAAATTCACCAATGCCTAATATTAAAGCAAGACGTAGTAGGTCTACAAGACAAAGTAGGAATCGTAAAAACAGAAAGAGTCGAAAGAATCGTAACAACAAAAAGAATCGTAAGACGCGTAGGACCTAAAGATATTGTACTATAGTCAAATGGAAGCGAGGTAGCAAAGAGGGATTGCGCTGGGCCCATACGTCTAACGACAGAGAAACCCAGAGGTCCATGGATCGAAACCATGTCTCGCTAACCCACCTGGTATTTTTTATTGTAGAATCTAGAATAAAAAATGCAGTAAAAAATTGAAGGTGCTGCTTGATTTATATAAAGCACAACTCTACCTACTACTATAGAATGTTCTCTTTCTTACGCAATACACTTCTGGCATTTGCCATGTTTCATACTACGAATGCAAACATCAAAGACTGTAGTTCTGCAAACAGTCTCTTTGACTTTACCGACCTTGCTCTGAAACCCGATCCTCCGGTTCCTGGCCAACAAGTCGCAATGACCGTACGTTTTACAAATCCTGGTGGAACTCTTGACGACGGAACTGTAACAACTTCTATAACACTCAACTTTATACCCTTCACTCCTTCTGTAGAACCTCTTTGCACAAACACAAAATGCCCCATCCTAAACGGTCTGAATGATCGCAGCACAATCGGCACTACACCGACTTCCATACAAGGAAAAGTTGTAACTAAAATTGTATGGACTGCCATAAACGGAAGTGAATTACTCTGCATAGAAACGACATTTAGTCTTGGTACAAAGTCAACCTTTCTTCGTACAAATAAAATAAAAGTAAACAACACCGAACACGACTTGCTTCTGCCGATGTTTAGAAGTAACCGAACCAACAGTGTCAAATCTAGAAAATTAACATACTTTAAACTAGATAAATATAGCAACAAAAATGCTTCCAACTCCACTGCATTAATACCTTATAAAAGAACGTATATGCTTAAGAAAGACTCATCTATAAAGTACTACAATTCATCAAAAAACATGTGCTTTCCTAAAGAGGCTCCTATCAAACTCGTGAATTATTCAACCTCCTATCCTATGAAAGTCAATATGTCTTCTAGAATATTACTACGTAGAAAATAGGCACATGATGTAACCAAAATAAACGCACAGAAAATAAAACCCTTCTAAAATTCCCGAAACAACTTTTCTTTTTAATTGTCGGTGTGCGTTTAAAGACGTTTGAATATTACAGTATATACGAGTATAAGAAATGGCATCCACTGTTCTACCTGTTGAAACCTCTGTTGAATTGAGTCTAGTCGAGCGTATCTCCCAGATTGAGGATAGTTTGAAGGAGTTGAAGCGTCATGCGCGTCAGGAGTTGAAGGCTCGTCGTCGTCGTCGCGGTGTTCGTGTAAACGCCAACGGCGAGAAGGCAGCCAAGGGCGAGACCCCTGAGCAGTTGAAGGCCTGGCACGAGGAGGTTCGCAAGGTATGGGATGAGATGCGTACCAATGATGTAAAGACCCCCTACAAGCGCGCTGTTGCCGAGGCATCTGCTCGTCGCAAGGGAGGCGCTGTACCCGCTGTTGTAGCAGCCGTCGCAGTTGTTGAGAAGAAGGCCAAGAAGGCTTCTGCTTCTGCTTCTGCTTCTGTACCTGTACCTGTAGTTGTTGCCAGCGCAACAACCGAGGCTGCCCCCAAGAAGCGTGTTGCCAAGAAGGCCGTGGCTTAAATATAGTATATAGTATTCCAAATAATATTTTTCTTGTATAAAGTATATAGAAGAAAAATAAATATAATTTACCTAAAACCATTTCATTGCATTCAATTGTTTTATAGGCAATAAATTAAATCGCGAACCTGGATTTACCACAGGTGCAGTATTTTGTTGTTTTTGGTTTTGTTTTTTAGGAACTGCAAAGGATATATTAATAACAGACGGTTTTGGCGAAGATGCAGGGGAAGAGTCGGGCGATGAGTTAGGCGATGAAGTAGGGGAAGATTCAGGAGTAGAAACTCTAGTATTAGATACGTTCAATTTAGGCAGATTTGGTTTAGGATCCTTTTTTACCCATGTTGGTTTACTCGTTTTCCAAATTTCTAATCCGCCTTTCATTGTTCTACGATTTTTACGAGTTCTGCGATTTCTCCTATTTTTACGAGTTCTTCCGCGTGCCATATACCTACTTTATTCCTATAATTTATACACTTATACGAATATGATTTCCTACAATCTCAAATGCATTCATTAAATTATTACTAGAATATTTCGTATAACCATTTTTATAATAGATAGGTGTTACTGCCAATTGGTCTCTAACGGATGTTTTACAGAGTTGTTCATAAATTGATTCACAGTATGTCTGCAATTCAATATTCTTATTCATTTTAATAAGAATGCATGTATCAAATAAACCCCATTCTTTGGGCATACGTATAGAATGTAACAAAGAACGAACAGAAGACGCATGTTGTTCTGTATCTCGTTTATTCGTTACGACTGCTTCACATTCATCCCAAACACATTTTCGTTCTGGATGAGTTTTATGAAGAATCTGTACATCCTTTTCTTTCATTGTAAGAATCCATGTTTGAAGTAATTCATCTCTACTTGGATTAGGGGCTATATACGCATCCATCCATACAACTACTTCATAATCTTCCAAGTAAGTATGACTCAACCATTTATACTTCTTCGCCTCTAAAGCAGGTTCGTTGCCTTTATAGTCTACTTGTACAATAGTCCATCCATATGGATTCTTTATAGGTTGATTTGTAAAACATATATAGTCCCATCCATCTATACGTTCAAAGGGTCCAAGTATATCTACAGCCTGTCCTGCTTTCCCAATGATTGCCGTATAAAAACATTTTGTAAGGGATGCATATTGTTGGATTGATGAATAGGTAAGAGATTTCTGTCTAGATTGTGCATGATACAATGTATCAATACGTTTATGTAACAGGTTGACCTTTTCTTTAATAACTCCTTCTACCTTTTCAAGCATATTTTCTATAAATGAATATGTTGTTTTGTATTTTGTTTCTAGTTTTGTAATCGACGAGTCAGATTGTTTTACGACCGAATCTAATGCGTTGGAAGTTTTATCAAAATAGCCCTGTGTTTGCGATTCAATCGTTTGTATTGCTTCTAATAATTTATTCATTCTTGCTGTGTGTGTTTTTTCATATTCTACGGCCTTATTATTTCTCATTTTCATATAAATAGATACTGTTGCATCTATTTCACTTATTTTAGTACGTATAGAATCTTGTATTAATGTCTCCATGTCCTTTACTTTAGTAGGAACGGCATTCTGTAATACAGTAAACATAGATTCTATATTGGTTGTCATTGTCTTATATTTTGTTTGGAATTCTAATTGTTTTCTGGAATAGACTGTATCCAGTTGATGTATTTTAGAATCCATAGTTTTTTGTATGAATGATTCCATCTCCTTTACTTTGGCAGGGACAGTATGTTCTAATATATCAAATACAGAATCTACATTTGTTGTCATCGTTTTATATTTTGATTGGAATTCTAACTGTTTTTTGTTGTACACTGTATCTACTTGTTGTATTTTAGAGTTCATAGTTTCTTCTATACTTAAGATTGTTGTAGCGTATTTTGTTTGAAAATCTGATTGTTTTTTGGAGTATACTGCATCTAATTGTTGTATTTTAGAGTTTATAGATTCCTCCAGCAATGATTCCATTTCCTTGACTTTGGCAGGGACAATTCTTTGCAACTTATTAAACGAAGTTTCTATATTTGAAGTCATACTAGTATAGTTTGTTTGGAACTCTATTTGTTTTTTAGAGTATACTGCATCTAATTGTTGTATTTTAGAGTTTATAGATTCTTCGAGCAATGACTCCATTTCCTTCACCTTTATAGGGACAGATTTTTGCAATACAGCAAAGGAAGATTCTATAGTTGAAGTCATGGTATTGCATTTTTGTTGAAGTTCTAAATGGGTCTTTACAGACTTGTTTGTATCTTCTATTTGATGCATGTGTACACGTATAGAATCTTCTAATACTTTGATTGTAGATTTTATAGATGCTATAGAGGTTGTCTGGTTTCTTTCAAATGTTTTGTATTGATTTTCAAGTTTTGTATAGTTTGCTTCTTGTGTTGAAAGAATGTTTGCTGTATATGTTTCTATACTTTGTAATGTAGTATTCATACTTTCTTCTAATTTTTGGTTTTGTAGTTGTCCTGAAGTTAGTAGAGTAGTATATTGTGTTTCAAGATCTTTGTAGTTGGCAATTTGCAGTTCAAGACTATCCTCAAATTTCTTATATCGTTTCTGTAATTCAGATGCCTTTAATTCTGTTTTTATTTCTGAAGTTAATTCTAAGAAGGATTGTTTTAAGGCTTGAAATTCAGTGCGAATTGTAGTATAGTGTGTTGCTACATAGGATTGGAGTTTTTGTGTGAACTCCTCTTGTTTTGCTTCTAGACTTGAGTGAATTAGTTTAATTGCTTTTTCTTCTAGAGCCGACCATGCTTTTACTGAAAATTTTTTCGATAATTCTTCTTCAAATGACTGGTAATGTTGTTTCATTGCGTGAAATCCAGTTTGCACATCTTTGGAAAATGATTCTACACGATATACAGTTGACTCAAATTTCTGTAATTGGTCATGGGATGCTCGTGTTTCCAGTCTTGTTTCAATTTCTTCTCTGAAGGTTTGATGCGCCGTTGCAATCATAGTTTCAGTCAGTTTTTTTACATCTAGACCACGGAAGTTTTGGAATTCTCTATTCAGAAGTTCTACTGTTGATTGTAACTTCGTTAAAGGGGCTCCGTATTCTCCTGGTTTGTAGACGGTGCGATAGGCTCGTTGCACTTCTTCCAAGAGATTTGTTTCTAAGTGATGTATGTGCTCCTTGAGTTCTGTAATAGTAGCCGTATCATATTGTATTGGTTGTATTTGATTTTCTTCCAGTTGTTTTAAACGAAGTTGAAGTGAGATGAGAACTGAATTGTCACTTTGATTATTTTGATTACTTTGATTATTTTGATGAATTTCTGGATTGTATCTAGTTTTCGGTTTTATGGGTGCTTCTTTTAGTATAGTTGTACAATGATTTTGTAGTGCTGTAAGAGCATGACCTAGATGACTGGAAATAAATTTTGTTATATTAATATAATCTGACCCACGTGAACCACGCTCATTCATGGCTTCTCGCACTTGTTCGTCTATATATTCTGGAAATTGTTTCTGAAAAAAAGTTTGTGTTGCTTGTAGGTTGTCTATTGTATATTGTTGCTGTTTGATGATTGAGTCTAGTTGAGAGACTTGATTCTGCGATGCAAAGAGGTCTCCTGTTGATGAGCCTAGATGGTTTAGGACCTGGGAAAGTTGTTGTTCTAGGTTGGAGCACCTTACTTCTAGAGCCTCCATTATCTATCTTTCTTCAGTATTGAAATAGTGTCCTAAGAGCGCGGTTTCCATCGTTTTACATATGTTGGTTTTGGCTTCTCTGTTGTATTTGATTGCGAGGACCCATACGTAGATGATCGGGCCTTTTGTTGTAGTTCGTGTTGATAGATTGCGATAAGTTGTGCTTCATTGACAGTTTCCAAGTCAACTGTTTTTGGTAAAGAGACGAACTTTCTAGAAGGTCCTGTGATACCATGTTTGAACATGTAAGGGCCGTACTGACCGTCACGTACTTCAAATTGACCGATGATTTTCAGAGCCTTGGGACCTTGCTGTTGGAGTTTTTCAATCACTTGTTCAAGGGTGTCTGTGAGTTGACAGGAGACTGTTTTTCCGTTCCAGATGACGTAGGGGCCGAATTTGCCTTGTTTTCTTGTGATTTGGTGGCCTTCATGAGTGCCTACGACATCTCCTTGCCTTTCCTTCTTGGCTTGTTCTATATAGGTTTTGGCTTGTTCTTCTGTAAACGTCTGGAAATCGGTTCCAAGAGGCCAACCGTAGAAGACTGTTTTTTCCTTGTCGCCGTCTGGAGATTCTTGCAGGAGTAGAGGCCCTTTCTTCGTCATGGTGGCTAAGAGGCCATTGCCAAAGTCTTTGCGAAATGTTTTGCTTGTTGTGTCCGTGGTTCCTTTGGCTGCTTTCTGGATTTCATAACGGTCTTTGTAAGAAGACCATGTTTGTCTAAGAACTTCTTTCCATGGCTCTTTTCCTTCTGAAATTGCATCGAGTCTGGATTCCATGGTTGCTGTAAACTTGTACTGGAAGAGGTCGTCAAAGTGTGTTGTGAGGTAGTTCAGAACTTGTTCACCGATTGGTGTGAGGGTCAAACGGTCTTTTTCGGCTCCGTATTTGTGAATTTGTTGATACTCTCTTGGAGGCCATTGATCAGGGGCTATTTCCAACTTGTGGATTGGCACTTCTTTCGCTTGAAAGGATTGGAGTTCTACGTATTGTTTGTCCTGGATAGTTGTGATGAGGTTGGCAAAGGTGGAGGGACGGCCGATTCCTTCTTGCTCCAATGCGTGGATCAGGTTGGCTTCATTGTAGCGCGGGGGTGCTTTTGTTTGATGCGGTTCGGCTTCCAGTTTGGACCATTGGAGAATCGTATCTGGTTCAATGGAGGTTGCTAAGGTCCATTCTGCTTGTTCGGCCTCCTTGTGGTCGTCGGCTTCGGCTTTGTCCGTGGTCTCCTTAGTGGCTGCTTGGCGCCAACCGTTGAAGAGGGTTTTGCGCCACGAGGCTCGCCAGTTGAAATCATCCTCGTCATCGCCGTCGGCCACAAACGTAATGGTTCGTTGTTCGCCGTTTGTGGGAGCCATGATACTCTGGATGGCTCGTAGCCAAATCAGTTTGTAAATACTGCGGTCCTTGGCTGACCAATCTTCGGTTGTTGGAAGTTCTATGAGATCAAAGTGAGTGGGTCGGATGGCTTCGTGGGCTTCTTGAGGTTTAGGTCCTTCTTCTTTGGATTTCTTGGATGCTTTTGCTTTCACGGGATGGATGAAGGAACCAATAAACTCTTTTCCATAGAGTGTTTCAACTTGTTGCTGGGCTTGTTGCTTTGCTTCCTCGGACATGACTGCTTTGTCAGTTCTCATATACGTAATATGGCCTGATTCATAAAGGCGTTGTGCAGTGGCCATTGTGATTTTGGGATTGCATCTAAATAAAGTAGAGGCTTGTTGCTGCAAGGAACTCGTAATGAGAGGAAGGGGAGGGGATTCTTGCCATTTAGTCGTTTTGGCGTCTAGGACTTTTCCAAAGGGTTCATTGTGGTGAATTTCCAGATAGGTCTTGGTATTTTCTTCATCCTCCAGTTCGTCTGTGAGGTTCGCAGTCCATTTAGTTTGTTGGTTCTGGACGGACCATTGGCCGTGTACTTTCCAAGAGTGACTCACTTGGAAATTATCAATTTGGCTTTGACGGTCTTTGACGAGTCTGAGAGCAGGTGTTTGACAACGACCCGCCGACAACATGGGACCCACATGTTTCCACAAGAGAGGACTCATGGTAAATCCGACCATCATGTCTAGCATCGCTCGTGCTTCGGCCGCCTTGACTTTGTTCATGTCTAGAGTTCTAGGATTGGCTATGGCAGCCTTTACAGCGGTTTCCGTAATTTCGTGAAAGACGGCTCTTGCTGTTGTTTCTGGATCCAACTTGAGGAGTAGGCAGACACTGTAGGCTATGAGTTCTCCTTCCCTATCATCGTCTGCAGCAAGGTAGATTTTCTTGGAGTAGGAAGCGGCATCTTTGAGGGCTGCTGTCGTCTTTGCCTTTTCGCGCATGAATTCCCAACTGGATTCAAAGTCTTTCGTCAGACCGACGGCTTCCAGATCTTGTTTCAGGTGTCTGATGTGGCCGAGGGAGGCGATGACTTTCCATCCTGCGCCGAGGAAACTCTGGATTTTGGAGCACTTGGCTGGTGATTCGACTATTACTAAGTTTGTTGTCATTTTGGTTTGTTCTGTTATTATATTAGGGTTTAGGTAGGTCAATTTTGTTTTAAGGGAAAAATTGACTGAATAATTGTATGACTTTAGGTCATATGTAAATAATAAAACTAAGATGGCGACTACACGAGAACAATTATGGAAACGTATTGAGGTTGTTGGTAAAGAATTATATCACTCTGGTAAAAACTATATAGCATCTGTTTATTGGAAGCAACATACCATGGCAATTCTAAAAGTTCTACCAAAGGATAAAAATGAAGATAAAATTCTTAATCTTGCGTCAATAATGACGATATTTATGTCTGAAGACAAAGAGCCATTACATCTAAAAGGTGGGGGGGATGATTTTACTTGTTCTTTGATACATCGTAAAGATAATGAATATATATTTATGACTAAAAGAGGTTCTCCTTACATATTTCCAGAAGAAGTAATATGTAAAAAGTATCAAATTGAACCAACCCCTGAAAATCAAGAAAAGATCAAGATGTCAATTGAAAGGCGGATATATTCATATAAACATCGTGATTCAGAAAAAATGAAAAGATGTATTACATTTGAAGATGCAGAGAAATTAGAGGATTATCTCATTAATACTTTATACTTTGACATATATAATGAGGATGAAGAATTACAAAAATTGCGTCATTTAGCCGGTAAAAAAGTATCTGAATTGACACCAGAACAAAAAGTAGAAGTTTCAACTTATATCACCACTACACAACGCCCTGTATTGCTTTACAAATCACCTGGTAATAGTAAGTTGTTAGTAAATGAACTTCCTGAATTTCAAACAGCATCATATAAAGATTTGTGCGAAATATTGCTTTCCACTCTAGAAGAATGTTCATATTGCAAATGTAAGATGACACTGATCAATACAACATATTGTGAATCTGGATTAACGTTTGATGCTATTGTATCTCTATATGGTCATAGAAAAGATAATATTGTTTTGTGTTGTTCTTTATGTAATTCAAAGAAAACTTTCAAAAACAAATTAGATATTTAGATATTCTTTATCCTTCCGTCATTTAAACCCCTAATATACTCTTACCCCGTTTGAGCCTATTTAATTCTGCTCTCAACATAATCTGCTTGTTTATTATAAAAGTCTTCATCGCAAATAGTCAGTTTTCCATTATTCATATCATCTACTGTTTTACTGAGAGCCATATATTGTTCAAATATAGTTTTATAATCAACTGCTACATCTAGATTGATATTTTCAAAAGCATTTTTAAAATGTTTGAAAGTTGCATATACCGTAGTATTTTTCATTGAGGCAGTTTCATAAGATGGATCTAATACATGATTATCTCCTATATCAACTACCACATGAGTAATAACCCCTAGAGTTTTAGTATCAGTGTCTTCATTAATAAGAAACACTGCTTTTGCTTTTGCTTTAATATATGGTAAATTTTTCGTTATACAATCTAATAAATACTGTGTATTTGTGACACACTGTGCTTTAATGTTATTACGTTCTTGAAATCCATGCATTGCTTTGGCTATATCTAGTATAAATTCGGCCATGTTTGAGGTGTTTTATATTTTACAATTACTATGTTCAATTTTTTGGATAAAATTGATTTGTATTGGTTTGGTATTTAAATGTACAATCAAAAATGGGTGATTTTAATAGATACATTAATATAATGGAAAGACATCATCATGACTGGATAGTATATAGAAATATCAATATCAATCAACCTATTATATTTAGATGCTCTTGTTCTGGACATCAACATCTACCTTTAAATATAGACGATGCTGTTCATATTGGAGAAATACGATTCAATGCAAATGAACTATTTCCAAATGGAGATACAATTACATACGAGCCCTTCGAAGATGGTGACGAATGTGCCAGATTAATGGGAAATACACTATTTACATTCAAAAAAGATTCCTTACAGCAATATTTTAATACTGGAAGGAATATAAACCCCTTGACAAATCAAGAAATTACTTTAGAGAATATACAACGTTGTACATATCGTGAATAATAGTTAAAGTAAACCACATGCTTTCCAAAATGGAATAGATTCAGGTAGCGGATGACTTAGTATTATATTCTCATAGCATTCAGATAATGAATTAACCATTTTTTTAGCAAATCCTCTACGTCTTGCTCTAGTATGGACCCATATTATTGAAATCTGAGCATTGCCTTCTTTCATATATTCATTATCTAATAAAAGTATACATGGAAGAAGATATAAAGAATTAGTTCCCTTACATTTTACAAATAATTCATCTGTATCTGCACCACGTGAATACATAGAATCTGTCTCTTTAACAGTTAAACCGTACATTTCACCCTTTTTAAATGCATCTAGAAGTGTAATTCTATTATGAATAAACCCACTATCGTCATCTTCAAGTTCATCCCATAATGCCCAGAAATCTTCCGGTCGTTCGATAAGAGTCATTTCAATGGTTCCATAATCGGTCATTTTTGGGTTGTTATGTTATTGTGTTGGTGTTTAGGTAGTCAATTTTTCTCTTTGATAAAATTGATTTGTTTTATTAGCTAGAAGTATTGTAACTACACCAACCATGACTAAAAAACAACCCCAAGAAGAGATAAACGCAAATAAAGAGGCTAGGCGGTTAGAGAAAGAGAAGGAACATCTACAAAAATTTATTGATCAATGTGAAGAATTACACCCAGGAAAGATATGCTTTTCTAAAACAAAATATAATGGCAGAAAGGAATTATCTATATTTATATGTAAAGGTTGTGGAAATGAATATGAACGAACACCTGACAATATGTTAAGAGGTAGAGGTCATGGTTGTACAGATTGTAACGGAGGTGTGAGGGATACAAAAGAAATATTTATTAAAAAGGCTACTACTAAACATGTTACTAAATTTAGATACCATTTAGTAGAGTATGTAAATGCACATACACCTGTTAATATAGAGTGTGTAAAAAATAACCATATATTTCAACAAACACCATATCACCATATTCAAGGAGATGGCTGTCCATATTGTGCTGGTAAGTATCGCACACTTGATGATTTTAAGAAATTCTCTTCTGAAAAATACCCTGATAAGAATTACGTCTTTATTGAATCTACATTTGTAAATATGTCTACTCCAATGTCTATGATATGTCCAGAAGGTCATCCATTTACAATTCCTCCATCTAGACATATTTTAGAAGATTCAAAAGGAGGCTGTACTACTTGTGCGAATATTGCTACTTCAGAAAGGAATTCTTATACACAAGATGAATGGATACTTCTAGCAGAAAAAAAACACAATGGATTCTATACATATTTAAAAGTGATATATAGAGGGTCATCATACTATGTTATAATTACATGCCCTACTCATGGAGATTTTCCTCAAAAACCTACATCACATTTATCAGGAGCAGGTTGTCGAGACTGCGGTATAGATAAAATTATTCAATCTAAAGTTTATACAGATGAAGACAAAGAAATGATATTAGATCAAGTATCTGAACTACATAAGAATCAATATAAATATGGAAAAATATATAGGGATGAAAATGGTAGACTAATGATTGAAGTTATTTGTAAAAAACATGGATTATTCCCTCAACGTTTAGATCATCATCGCAATGGCCATGGCTGTTCATCGTGTATATCTCAGTATTCTAAAGGACAAATAGAGTGGTTAAAATTTTGCGAAGTAAGAGATGGTGCTATTGAACATGCCGAAAATATTGGTGAATATAAAATACCAGATTCAATGTATACTGTTGATGGAAGACAAATGTTTAAAGTCTATGAATATCAAGGTGATTTCTGGCACGGAAATCCTAAACGATTTTGTCCAACAGATATAAATCCACGAACAAATACATCATATATGTATTTATTTGATAAAACAATTAAAAAAATAGAATTTCTAAAAAATAAAGGGTATGAAGTATGTACAATGTGGGAATTTGATTGGAAAAGAGCCAAAAACGCACTTATCAAAATTCAGAGAAAATGGAGAGCAAATAAATGAGATATATTATTAAATAAATATATATTTGACTACTATATAATATTTTTAAGTTCTTGATCATAGTATTCTGCTTCTTCATCACATAGAAATAGACGAATGTGTAAATACTTCTTTCCATCTGCAGAAACTTGATAGAGTTCATTCAAACGAAGTCTCAATTCATTTTCTGACAATTTTTTCGTATTTGGCTGCTGATTAACCCAATAGCGATATGTTTTTAAGAAATCCTTGAAGGTAGGATGCTCTTCACATCCAGGGCAAGGACGCACACGTGCTTTGATAAATTGTTGAAACATATCACTAGTTTTTAGTCCTTTTTCAAATGCACGATCATAGAATGCAAATATTGCTTCCTTCAAAATACCCGATCTGAAGGATGTATTTAAACATTTTTCATGTAGTTTTGCTAGACTCTTTAAAGTATTTTGATACTTTTTCATTTTGTATTCATATTCAATGTCATTACTCTGTGGTGATTGGACTGATTCGCTTATTTTTTCAATATATTTTGTAAGAGGCTCAATTAATATATTTCTAACTAAATCCAGGTTCATAACCTGTTCCCATTTACCGGAATTGTTTTGATATAATATAGTTTTGCCATTTTCAGAAATACTTTTAAATGAATCATAATGAATTATTTTTAGAATTTCTGCAACTTCCACATGAGTCCCCCCAGAAAATTGTGCGGTTGCTAAAATCCTAGTATTTATTTCGGTCTCCATCTTTGTATATTATACTAGACAGATTCAATAAGTCAATTTTATCCTCCGATTATCTAAAGCATCATCACCTCTAAATACCTAAATGGGAATTGACGGTACACAGCATCTAGACATTTACGGTCCTGCCAAGACTATGGACGCCCTAGAAGCATCCTGTCTTGTTTTAGAAACATCCAACGAAGAGTTAGCCTACATCGGCAAACGTTTTTTTGGAAAACAATTTCGTATCAAGCGTCATGCATTCAATCACATTGGTATCTCTTATGAATTCCGCAATGAACCTATTTACAAATACTTAACCGAACTTTTGCTCCAGAATCCAACCTGCTGGATCAAAAATGAGTATGATACAGAAGACGGTGATTGTGCCATCTGGATCGCTAGAATGGTCTATGGAAAGCCGTCCATAAAGGAAGTTACATGGCACGAAATGTCTATTGAGGACGCCATGCGTTCTGAAGATTTTTCTATATATTCGTAAGTATGAGCTATGTATCATTATGAAAAAATTGATAGTATTTTCTGTAATAATAGAATTATACAAAATACTATGGAATATAAAAAATTATTTGAACAAGTTCGCCGTTCCATTCAGGAACAATGCAAGGTCTTGATAGTGCGTCATTGGGAACAATTGTTCACCATGTGGCTATCTAGTGAGGCGTCGTTTGACATTGGAACTATTTACAAAAAGGCCTTGAAAAAACAATTTGACTATTACATGAATTCACGATTGGAACAACAAATATGGATGGCCGGAACAAATCTTGTTGTTGCACTCCACACATTTCTAGAAGTCCATGATGGTGTTCTAGAACTGGATGATATGTTGCGATTTACACGTCTATACATTGATAGACAACTTGTTTCATTTGATACATGGTGTTCTGAACTTCGCGAGACACTGGACGGAATTTACGGAAAACAAAGTAGTTAAGGTTCCTCCTGTTGTTGATCAATCCATTCTTTAATTAGTGTAAGCGATTTCCTAAATGCCCTGAATGTTCTTTTTGCACTCTCATAATTATTATGAGTTTCTTGGTCCTGTAGTGTAAAATCTATCCTATCAAGTTCTCTTCGTGTGTTTTCTAATGTTTCTATCATATCCTCCACTATACTTACAATATCAGAGTCATTAAAATATTCATATTTTTCTAAATATGTCACATAGGTCTGAACTGTATTGGATATAGAATACCACTCTTTATTCAGTTCTATACTGCGCTTCGTACCTTGCCTCAGCCGATTGTTCATAGTTGGTATAGGTATTAGTTCTATAAGTTCCTGTTTATTTAGATTTATGAGAAGACCATTTAAGAAATAGGAACTTATATAGTGTAGAAATAGCATGACACAACTAACAGCAGAACAAGATATTGTAAATGCACTCAATTCTGTTAAATTCAAGAATATGTTGATGGAATTTGACAGAGATTCGCGCGATGTACTCTTTTCCAAGTGTATCCACTGGTTTATTTCTCATATTCACCTTGATGTAGAATCTGAAAAAGTGTTTCAGTGG
>Ga0214919_10007920_pt1 | contig 14196 bp, 8 predicted proteins | sample LL1503_MetaG_FD_177994 | JGI IMG/M metagenome (GOLD analysis project Ga0214919, IMG submission 177994) | Freshwater microbial communities from Lake Lanier, Atlanta, Georgia, United States - LL-1503 | ecosystem: Environmental > Aquatic > Freshwater > Lake | place: USA: Georgia | collected 2015-03-15
CTAATATAGTGACTAATAAAAGTAAGATGTGATAAATTCCGTAAATTATTTAATGAATCATTTAATGGTTGGTTAAAGTTAATTCCAAAAGTAAGATGTGTTAAATTTATTAATTTATCTAATGAATTATGTAATGATTGATTAAAATTATAGCCAAAAGTTAGATGTGTTAAATTTATTAAATTATCTAAAGAATTATTTAATGATTGATTAAAATAATAACCAAAAGTAAGATGTGTTAAATTTATTAAATTATCTAAAGAATTATTTAATGAATGATTAAAATGACTTCCACTAATATAGTGACTAATAAAAGTAAGATGTGATAAATTCCGTAAATTATTTAATGAATCATTTAATGGTTGGTTAAAGTTAATTCCAAAAGTAAGATGTGTTAAATTTATTAATTTATCTAATGAATCTTCTAAAGGTTGATTAAAATTATAACCAAATTTAAGATGTGTTAATTTCTTTAATTTATTTAATGAGTCTTTTAATTGGTAATTAAAATTAATACTAAAAGTTATATTGGTTAAATTTTGTAAATTATTTAATGAATAATCTAATGATTGATTAAAATCATCCCCTAGTATAAGATGTTTTAAATTATACAAGTCATTTAATGAATTACTTAATGGTTGATTAAATCTTTCTCCAAAAGTTAAATGTTTTAAATTATACAAGGCATTTAATGAATTATTTAAAGGTTGATTAAAATTAGCACCAAAAGTAAGATATGTTAAATTACTTAAATTATTTAATGATTTGTCTAAAGGTTGATTAAATAATTTACCAAAAGTTAGATGTGTTAAATTACTTAAATTATTTAATGAGTAATCTAAAGGTTGATTAAACGCATGACAAAAAGTAAGATGTGTTAAATTGTATAAATTATTTAATGAATTATTTAAAATTTGATTAAATGTAAATCCGAAAGTAAGATGTTTTAAATTATATAAATAATCTAATGAATTAATTAAATCTTGATTAAAATTATAACCAAAAGTTAAATGTGTTAAATTCTGTAATTTATTCAATGAATTATCTAAAGATTGAATTAAATCTACTTCAAAAATAAGATGTGTTAAATTTGTTATTTTATTTAACCAATCTAAAGATTCATGTATCTTAAAACAAAATCTTTTAAAATTAATATGAGTTATATTCTTTAAATTATTTAATAAATCAATTAAAGATATATTACTAGTACTTGCAACAGATTGATCATTTCTAGTATCAAAATTAATATCAAAAATAAGATGAGTAAAATTTGTACAATAATAAAATATATTTTTACAGAGAAATGTATTTACATTACTATTTGTTATAATAATTTTATAAAAATTAGAAAATATTTTATTTAAAATTATTTTTTTATCATCAATTAATTTAATATCAATATCAATTATTAATACATTATAATTTATTGACATTAATAAAAAATTAACAATATCTATTTTTATTAATTTTGATAATTTTATATATTTATCTTCAATAAAATTAAAAATTTTTTGATTTATAAAATCTGGTAATTCTACAACATTAGTATCTTGTTTAATTAAAAAATCTTGTAATTTTGACATTTTACCTATATTAATTTTTGATTTATTAGTTAGATGATTAAAGTTAAATAAATTTTAATAATAAAGGTATTTTAATAATAGGTATTTTAAATTAAATTAACCTCTAAAATGAAAAAATTTTCAATTTTATTTTATTTTATAAATTATTATACATATATCAAATTTTAAGCTTTTATTTTATTTTATTAAATAATATTTATGCATTATTTAATAATTTTTATAAAAAATATTTTAAATAAAAATATAATAAAATTAATTAGAAATAAATTTTCATTCATAAAATAAAATTATTGATTTATTTAATACATAAATAATCTTCTAATAATTAATTACTCAAAGTTAGTTGTTATAAATTAGATTTTATTTATTTAATATATTTTCAAGGTAAAATATTAGTTTTAAATTTAATAATATTATTATTTTTATTTACAAAAGATATATTAATTTTTTATTAAAAATAATAATAATTTTATTAATAATTAATCTTCTTCTGTATCGTCATCATTATATATATTGTAGTTAATTGTTTCTAAATTAATATTAGAAACATCAATATAATCAGTTTCATCAATATCATTATCTATATTATTTATATCGGTTATTTCTTCATTTACATCAATTCTAGGTTCATTTAGCTTCTGGGTTTGTTCATTTAAATCATTAGAATTTAAATTAGTATTATTGGATAAATTTAAATTACTATCATTAGATAAATTTAAATTAGTATCATTAGATAAATTTGTAGAATTATCAGTACTTGTATTTAATTTATTTAATAATGCATTTAAATATTTTATACATGGATTAGAATTACCCATTTTATTTCTTAATGATTTTTCTAATAAAGTAATTATTGGTTTAAATTGAACAGGATTTTGTAAAACTGTATCTGGTTCAGGTATAGGAATATTTGAATTTATTTTTTTTACATCTGCATATAATTTATTAAGATTTTCTGAAGTATCATTATTGGGTATTTTACTTCTATTTGATTTAATTTCTTTAATTTTTTGTTTTAAATTATTCTTTAATTCAGTATTATTAATTTGAGAAGATAAACTTAAATTAAATTTAATAAAATCAATTTCCTTACTAATAAGTTCTAAATTATATTCATTTTTTATATATAGTCTTTTCAATTCAGAAATATCAAAATTATTATTATTTTTTATTATATCTTTAAATTTTGTAATAGATGTTTTTGAATAAAACCCTGATTTATCTCCTTCAATAAAAACATTTTTTATCATTATATAAATTAAAAATAATTATTGTTTATATATATTTATAATTATTATATTTTTTTTATAAAATCATAATGCTAACAAAAAAATAATTAAATGTAATAACATTTATATATATTGTTTATTATTATTAATTTTAATAGAATATATAAGAAATAATTACATATAATATTAATAATTATGATATTTAAATTACAAATATATAATGATAATAAATTAATTTTACAAAAATTTCAAATGAATAAAATAAATGATAAAATTATTATAACAACTAATAAATCATTAATAAATGTTCCTATTTTCAATAATTTATATGGTCTAGAATATTTTATTTTAAATTTTCCATTAGAATTATTAATTTATGATAATGGTTTATTTAATCCTTATATTTTATTAACTAATTCTAATACTGATAATGATAATGAAATTGATTTTTTTATTAATTTAGAAAAAATAATAAAAACAAAATTTAATTTAAATTTTATAAAATTTAATGATTTATCATTACCAATTATATTAAATTGTTATAATAATATTTTAAATTATAATGAAGATATAAATGCATTATTATTTAAATTAAATTTATTAAAATTAAATATTATTTATTCATTAATTAACAATATTGAATTAGATACAGGCATGGAATTTATTAAAAATTATAAATTTAATATTTATCCTAATGATAATGAAATATTATTAACTTTTCATGAATGGATGTCATATATTAAAACTTTAAAAATTACTAATTTGCATAACAATAGATATTATTATATATCTTATAATAAAAATTATTATAAAGTTAAAATTATTAATATTAATAAAAAATATATTTTATTAAATAATAATTTTAAAATATCATTAGTTGAATCAGATTTAGATGATTCGATAAATTATATAAAAAAATCACAAGTTTCCTGGTATTATTACTATCCAGAACTAAATTTAAATTTGAATTATTTATTATATTGTGTGTTTGTACATGAAAATATAAGTATAATATTAATAAATTATTTAATAAAAAATGATTCTATTGATGCTAATAATATATTAAATTATTATAAAAATAATAAATTAAGTCATATTATTGATTATTTAAAAATTGGTAATTTAGATGTATTAAGAACTAATTCAGTTACAGATAGTTTTTTTAAAAATATTACTTTAAAATATTTTAATGATGAAGACAATATTTATGAAATTTTACAAATTTTATTTCTTAATTATAATTATCCATTAAAAATAAATAGACATGATATGGATGATACTTTTGATTATATTTTATATATTAGTTTATATAATTATAAATTATTATATGATAATGATATTTTAAAATCAAAATACATTAATATACTACCAATTAAAGTAAAAAATTTATATTTAAATGTATTAAAAATATTAATTCAAGTTATTAACAATAATTTTACAACAATTATTTATAATCAAAAATGTTATAATGATTATTTACATAGAAATATAATAAAAATATTTTTATCAGATTCAAATAAAACATCTGTTAATTTCTTTAAAAGTTTAATTTCTGATACAACATTTGAAAAATTTAAAAGTATTTTTACTAGAAATTTATTATTAGTAGATATATCTTTAAAATTATCTTGGAATACTTTATCAAAAAAATTAAATTATCTTAATATTTTTTATAAAAATACTGATATTATTTATTTTCAAAATAAAATTAATAAAAATATAATATTTGATAATTTTGATATTAGAATAAAAAAAATTATTGAAAATCCATTTGAAATGTATAAATTTTTAAAAAAAGAATTTGATTTTATAAAATGGACTAAATTTATATCGGATACTATAAATAATTTATATTATATTAATATTTCACTAGATAATAATGATATTAATAATATTGGTAAAATGATTTATTTATTATTTAATATTAATGAACAAAATATTAAAGAAATATCTTATATTAATTTTATTAATTTTTGTATTAATCATTCGAATTTAATTATTAATAATAATAGAATTAATTTAAAAATAAAAGAATATTTTCAAAATTTAAAATGTAGTATTAATTTAGGATATTTAGTAAAAGATTTAATAAATTATACAAATAATATATCATTTGATGAGATTAATCATATAGATAATAAAAATAATATTGAAGCTAAATTATGTTTAGCAATAGATAAATATTTAAAATATAAAGGTAAATATTTAAAAATAAAAAATGGAGATAGACTTACTATTATTAATAGCCAGTATAATAATAATATTTTAGAAAATCAATAAGAGACACTATTTAAATTATAAATTAGACTAAATACATTTTGTCATACCGCAATCTAAACATTTAAAATCATATTTAATAGAAGTAAATTTATCTAAAATACTATTATATTTTTTACAACTAATACAAATCACAAAATAATTTATATATTTATTAACTATATCTTTAATATCTTTTATGGATTGTTTTTTACCATGAATTATTAAACCTTCTTCAATTGAATTAGAATTAATCCAATTAATATTTTTATTATTTAATTCATATTTTAAAAAGTTTATAAAATGTTCTGATGGTCTATTTATTATATTTAAAAAATCAATAACATTAAACCATTGTAATCTTGTAATTTCAATCTTAATATTAAAGTTTGGTAATATTAATTTAAATTTATTATTATTCTCATTATTTAATAATTCATAGCTATTATCTAACATTTCTTGAAAAGATATTTCTTGAGAATTTTGTTTTTGAAAATCGGACATAATAATATTTAAATTTTTATATTTAAATAGGAAAATAAAAATATTAATTTGATATACTAGTAGTTACATTATTACTACCAACATTATTACTACCAACATTATTTTGAGTATTAGAGGTAATTAATATAGTTGTAGTTAATTTATTTAAAAATGAATTTATTGGCGATAAATCAGTTATAGATGTCATTTTCCAAATAATATATATGACTATAAATGAAAAAAATATTTGTATTAATATCATTATTAATTTTCCATATGCAAAGTTAATACCAAATATATCAAAAGTATATACATTTACTGCATTATTATTTTTTTTAAATATTCGTTCTATAATAGGATTTATTATTTCATTATTAATTACACTAGCTAAAGTACTAATTTGCGTTCCTATAAATATACTAATTACGACTTTCATTATATTTTTATCAAGTATAAATGTAATAAAACTATTATAATTTTCTTTTAAAAAATTTAAAATTATTAATATAATCAGTATTAATTTAGATTTTATTATTTCTATTAAATTATTAACATGTGTATTACCTTCATTTATATAATTAACCATTACTATATATTATATAAAAAATTATTTTAATTATTTTTTATATATATTTTATATTATTTATTCTACTTAAAAATTGAATTTTAAATATTTTTAGCACATCTTTAATTTAAGGTACCTCTAATACCGACTAATATTATATAAATCTGCTTGTGACAACCAGATTACAATCATTAATTTTATAACACTCTTTGTTATAAACAGTGTTATAAACTCATCTTTAAAACAATTTACTTTATTTAACTAGAATAAAGTAAAATAAGTTATGGCTCTTGCTAATTCTGATGAATATATTCAAAAATTTACTGGTAAAGGTACAAAAACTATTGGTAAAAGTATAAAATCATTTATTCAAAATTATGAAAATTATAATAAAGAATCCGGAAATCAATCTTTTATTAAAGGTTCATATAGTTTTGGTATTCCTAGCCAAAGTTCTTCTAGTAATGCTATAAATATATCAAGTGACGAATATAATAAAGAAAATATTACTTCAAAATCTATAGTTAAAGGTCATGGTCATAATGAATCATTTAGTAAAGGTTATGGTCCAAATAAATCATTTGGAAAAGGTTATGGTCCTAATAAATCATTTGGTAAAAGTCATGATTCTAATGAATCATTTAGTAAAGGTCATGATTCTAATGAATCATTTAGTAAAGGGAAAGGTAAAAATTCTTATGACTCATTGATTAAAGGTCCTAATAAATCATTTACTAAAGGTTATGGTCCTAATAAATCATTTGGTAAAGGTAAAAGTAATCCAAATACTAATGGGACATTTGGTAAAGGTTATGGTAAACCGAATACTAATGATTTAGAAACTTCTGAGAATAAAATTGGTATTTCTAATAGTTTATCTAGCAATGTTCATAACTTACATAATGAAACTAATGAAACTAATGAAACTAATGAAACTAATGAACAACCTGATAATGAATTTTTATTAGTTGTAAAAAAAAAATTACAACCTAAAACTAAAACTCTATTTTGTATAAATTATAATCAAGATATAACTGTTTGTTTAAATTGGTATGAAAATCAAATTAATAAAACTTATTATAAATGCGAACATCCTTACAATTCAGAATCAAGACCACATCCACCAACTAATATTTGTAAATTTTATTTTGAAAGAAATCACTGTACTAGAGGTGCAAATTGTTCATTTTTACATATTGAAGTACAAGTTGAAAAAAAAAATAAAAAAGATTTTAAAAAAATTTCATCATATCCATTTCAAGAAATATATAATCAATTAAGTAAAAAAATACCTATGGTTCATTCATATATTATGGATATACGTAAGATTAATGATTTAGATTATATAGCATTACCAAAAGAATTATCTGAGATGATTAATTACTATGGAATAAATGAAAGTTTTCTTCAAAAAAATAATTTAGTAGATATTTTAACATTATCGGAAGATATTAATGAATATGTATGGTGCTTATATCGTTTAGGAAAATATTGTATTCATAATATAACATATATAAGTGAATATGTTTTAGGTGGAAAAAAAAGCACGTCATTTTGTAAATTTTATAATTGTAAAAATGGTATTCATTTTGAAAATATTATTAATGGACAATCACCTGAAATATGTTATGAATTTATGAAAAATCAAAAATGTAGTTGTGTATATAAAACACCTGAAGAAGCTTTAATAAAAATAAATTATTATCAAAAAATATTAGTTGAATTAAAACAAAAATTAAATATTACTAAAATTACATTTGATGATCATGATAAATTAAATAAAAATTTAATTAAAATTAAAGAACATTTAAAAGATATTAATGAAAATTATAATAGTTTAATAAATAAATTTAAATTATTATGTCCCGATTTTATATTAAGCTCACATACAATAAAACATGAAGCTGAAAATAAACTTACACTTGATGAAAATCTTAATAAATTAATAAATTATAATAAAAATTTAAGTGAATATTTATTAAATAAAACTATTAATATAGAAGATATTTATAAGATTATATTAAATTATAATATAACATTAAATTATATTAAATATAATATTAATATTGAAAATAATAAATTAATTGACCTTACTAATACTATAGTTCAAGAAAAAATTAAAGAAAAAATAAATAGATTAAATATAGAAATTACCAATATTTCATCAAAAATTACTAAAACATATTGTAAAGTTCATATAAATTATAAACTTAATACTAATAGTGATTATATTCAAATTAGTTATGAATATCATGATAAATTATTTAATGAATTAGAAAGTAATCAAGAACTTTTTGAAATAAATAAATTAAAAACGTTTAAAATAACAGAAGCATTTAATAAACATTGTAATGAAATTAAAGCTGTAAATAGAATTAAACGATTTATCAAAAATATAAAATTATATAAATTAATTAAAAAATTAGATGGAAAAAATAAAACTCATTATATATTTTTATTATCTAATAGTTTTACACATATGGATTTAGAAACTTTTGAAAATTATGATTTTTATAATAGAGTATTTTATGGTATGAATGCTAATAAATATATTAGTTTCAGAGAATTTATTAATAATTTTAAAACTATTAAAAGCTTTTATTTTTGGTGGATTAATCGAGACTCACATAAATTATCTTATGATTTATTTCATAATAATTTTATAACTAGATTAATAGAATGGGATAATGATGGTAAATGTGAAATAAATTTAGCAAAAGAAGAATATAGTATAATTATAGATAATTATTTACATAGAAATTTTATTACTTTTTGGCATTGGTATTTTGATATTAAACCTGAAAATGATATTAAAATAACAGAAAATAAAAGATTACATATTCAGATGCCCGAATTATTTGAAGAATTTTTAGAATTATTACCTAAAGGTTTAGTCATTATACCATTAAAATTATTATCATTTCCACAATGGTTAAATAAAAAAGAAGAATATAGTAAATATATACCAATAATGATTAAACATAATATATCATTAAAAGAAGCCCAATATTTTATAAAAATAAATAAACATTATAAAATTTCAATATCAGATTTTATTATTCATGGTTATAAAGTTATTAATAATTGGATTAAAATTAAAGTTATTATAAATTATATAAAAGAAAAATTAAGCTTTAAATTTGAAGATTATTTATTGGATAAAGAATTATATGATACATATTATATTGATGGATGGTGCGAACATTATAAAGATTTTGGAGGTATAGTAAAATTTAAATCTGATAAAGTAGATGAAAAATTTATATTTAAAACATTTAATGTTAATAGTAAATTTTATTTTGATGAAGATTATGGATTACAGATAAAAGAATTTAAACAACAATCGCAATTAAATAAAAAACGAGAAATGAAAGAAAATAAATTAATTAAAGATGGTTTAAAATTATATGAAAATAGTTTTAATATTTTAGAAAATAATAAAAGTAAATTATTATATTTTTATATACCAACTGATGATAATAAATATAATTTATTTGAGAGATATACTACAGTTATAATAAAAAATAATAAAATTATTAGACCTGAATTTCTATTTGGACCTTTTGGTAACAAGAGAGATGCTAATTATATAATTTTATGTATCAAAAAATTAAAAAATAATATAGTTAATTGTAAAATTAATCCAATTTGCGAAATTATAAAAAATAATGAATATTTAGAAACATTTTATATTAAATTTATTAATGAAGATTATTCTTTAAAATTATCATCAATATCATGGTTAATTAATTTAATAATTAAAATATATAATTCTGTAGAATTTACAAAATTTAAAATAACTAGTTCTAATACAGCAACAAATATAAATAGTATTGAAAAATTATTTTTAAATATGTTAAATGATAAAATAATAGATTGTAATTATTCAGACAGTTCTGATAGCAGTTCTGATAGCAGTTCTGATAGCAGTTCTGATAGCAGTTCTGATAGCAGTTCGGATAGTAGTTCGGATAGTAGTTCAGATAGCAGTTCTGATAGCAGTTCGGATAGTAGTTCGGATAATGATTTTAATGAATTAGATTTAAAACCTGAACATAACTTATTTAAAATAGAAAATTTTAAGAAAAAATTGTTTAGATATATGAAAACAGATAATGATATTATAGAAATAATTAGTAAAACAGAATCTGAAGTTAGAATAAAAAAAAATAATCCAGTTCAAATTAAAAAATTATTAATTGGTCCCTTTTCAGATAATAAATTAAAAAATTCTGAACAAGATTTAGCTGATTTTATAATTGACTATTTAAATAATAATAAAACTTTTGGTATTATACCTAAAAAAGAAAAAATTATAGAAACTGATGTATCATTATTAACATATTATATAAGTATTAATGATATATCAAAACTAAAAGAAAAAAAAATGAAAAAATTTGAACAAGAAGTTGATAAAGAAACCGATGATGCAAAATATGAAAATAAATTAGAAAATTTAGAATATGAAAAAAAAAGAAATTATATGATTGCCTATACATGGCTTAATGATTTAATTAATAAATTATGTAATACAAATGAATTTAAAGAATTAAATATTAAACCTAATAATTTTATTTCAAACGATACTGATAAAATTAAGATAACTGAAATAGTTGTTAATAAATATATTAAACCAATAAAAGAAATAATTCAGAAAGAAAAAAAAGAAAAAATAGTTCTAACTAATAAACAAAAACAAGAAATAATTTTAAATAAAATTAAATTAAGACAGGAAGTAAATAAAAAATAAATATATTTAAAGAATGATTATGATATTTATATTATGAATTCACCAATTTATTTAGTTAAAAATTTATTAGACATAAATTTATCTATTAATGAATTAAAAACTAAATTATATAGTAACAAAATTTTAATGAAAGATTATGAACAAGATAATATAATTTTATTATATCGTAAATTTAATTCATATATAAGTAATGAAATAGATAGAGAGTGTAGATCAATAATAATAAATAGAACAACATATGAAATAATTGCTGATAGTTGTGAATTTCCCAGAGAAAAAATAGATAATTTAAATTTATTTAATAAAAGTTTAATTTATTCTTGTTATGAAGGTCCGTATTTGACATTATTTTATTTTAATAATAAATGGAATGTATCATCTCGAAAAATTATAAATGAATCTAAAAATATTAATTTATTTTATAATGTTATTGAAAATTTTAAAGATGAATTTTATACAAATTTAAATATTGAACATACTTATAATTTTATTTTAATTCATCACGAAAATAAATATATTACAGATTATAATAAAATATTTGGTTCCAATTATAAAAAAATATGTTTAACAACAATTAGAGATAAAAATTTAGTTGAGATTAATTTAGATACATTTAAATTAAATAACAACTTTATATTTATTAGTCAAAAAATTTCTGAAATTAATATTAATGATTCTAATAATGATAATTTAAATATTTTAAAATATTTAGAAGATGATTTAAATAAAGATTTAGAAGGAATAATTATTAAAGTTTGGAATAATGAAACAAATAAATATAATTTAATTAAATTTCAAAATGATGATTTTAAATATAAACATTTATCAAATATTAACTCACTTCATGGAATGTTATTTTTATATAAAATAAATAAATTATCTAAAACAGTAAAGATTGGAAAATATGCAGCACTTGGATGTATTGATTTATTATTTAAAAATTTATCTATGCATATATTTGATTTATTTAAATTACATTATAATATGGAAAATGGTAAAGCATTACCAGATACTAATTACTCTACATTGCATAGAAATTATAAAAATATTTTATATAACGTAAGGGGTATTTTTTTTTCAAAGAAAAGCCACAATATTCCATTAACAAATAATGATATTTATTATTATTTAAAAACATTAGATACTAAAAAAATAATTAGTCTGATTAATACTAATAAGAAAGAAGAAATATTTAAAAATGATAATTCATTATTTAATTTAATAGTTAATTTAATTTAATTATAATTATTTATTATAATTAAATTATTAATTTAATTACTATAATATTCAATATATAAATTAGATGGTACTTTTTTTTCTTTTACATTAATATTAGCTAAATTTGAAAATTCCAAATTATTATTAGATTCATTTTTATTTCCTTTTTTTATTTTTTTTTTACTTATTGAATCAAAATTATTTAGTTGTTCATTCTTATTATTTAATTTATCAATTATAAATTTATTATAATTATCCATTTAAATTTACTAAGATAAAATAATTTTTATAAAATATTTATTTTTTATAAAAATTATTAAAAATTAAATTTAATATTTTTAATATAAATAAATAATATAAATATAAAAAAAATCATAATAATATAAATATAAAAAAAAATCATAATAATATAAATATATAAAATCATAAAAAATATAAATATAATAATGGATGATTTATATAATATATTACAAATAGATGAGAATGCTACACAAATAGAAATTAAAAAAGCTTATATTAAATTAGTAAAACAATATCATCCTGATAAAAATAAAGAAGCAGGTGCACATGATATGTTTATAAAAATTCAATATGCATATGATATATTATCTAATAATAAAATTAAAAAAGATTATTATAATTTAAATTTTAACGATAAAATAAATTGTTTTGATATTTTACAAAAAATATTAAATAATTCAATAAATATTAACGAATTTAATAAATATTTTTCAAAAATTTGTGAAACGGATTTTGAATATATTAAGTTAAATTTTTTAAATTTTATTCAATCTATAAATATAATAGAATTAATTGATTTATATAAAAACGGAACATTAAAAAAAAAAAATTTTTTAACATATTCAGATTCAGAATCTGAAACTAATATTGAATATTATTATAATTTACCTATTTATTTGCAAAAAAATAATAGTTTAGATATTAAAATTGATATACAAGTTGAATTATCCGATGTATTAGAAAATAATAAAAGAAAAATAAAAATAAAAAGAAATGTCAATAATAAAATTATTATATCGACATTTATTTTTGACCTAACTCACCCATATGTTGTTTTTATTGATGGTGGTGACATTAAAAATAAAATAATAACTGATAATTATATTAATGGAAATTTAATAATAAAAATTATATTATCTAATAATTATTACTGGGATTATAATATTATTTTTATTGATTATCCAATGAATTTATATGAATTAATATATGGTATTAAAATAAATATAGATGATATTATATCTCTTGATTATTGGATACCATATAATGATGGTTTTATAATAGATATTACAAAAAATGTTAATTTAGCTATTAAATTATATTTGAATTATACAGATAATGAAATAAATAAAGAATTTTTAAAGCAAATTAGTTATTAAATTTAATTTTTATGTAATTTTTTATATTTAATATATCCAATTTTATTATTATTATCTCTATCTTGCACAATGATTAAATTATTAATAATTGTAGGTTTTATTGTAACAATATTTCCTTTAACTAAAACTAATCCTCTATGTTTATAATTATTTACTATAATATTTTTATTTGGATTATCTAAATGTGCAGATAATCTTAATCTAACTTTATCTTTAATTATTATAAACTGATATTGATTTATTCTTTTTAAATATTTTTCTTTAATATATCCAATTTTATTATAATTATGTATTGACATAACATATCTAAAATAATATTTTTTTCCTTTTTTATTAGTTAATTTAATTATTTTCCCATTAGGATAAATAATTTTATCATTAATATTTAGTGTTGAACCAAAAAATTTTTGTTTATTTTGCACATTATTAAATAATAATCTTAATCTTACTTTATTTTTTATAAAAAAAAAATTATTTTTGGAATAATTTTTTTTCATTAAAAAATTTTGATTTATTTTAGAATGGTTTTGTTCTTGGTCTTGGACTGGTTTTATTTTAGATAGGTTTCGTTCTTGATCTGTTTTTATTTTAGAATTGTCTTGGTCTTGATCTTGGACTAGTTTAATTTTAGAATGGTCTTGTTCTTGGTCTTGATCTTGGACTAGTTTAATTTTAGAATGGTCTTGTTCTTGGTCTTGATCTTGGACTAGTTTAA
>Ga0214919_10007921_pt1 | contig 14196 bp, 9 predicted proteins | sample LL1503_MetaG_FD_177994 | JGI IMG/M metagenome (GOLD analysis project Ga0214919, IMG submission 177994) | Freshwater microbial communities from Lake Lanier, Atlanta, Georgia, United States - LL-1503 | ecosystem: Environmental > Aquatic > Freshwater > Lake | place: USA: Georgia | collected 2015-03-15
GCGCCATCTCGGCGAGGAATTCGCGCGCCTCGCGCGGCGGCTGGGTGGAGACAAACTCCAACACCACCGGCAGGTAGTCGGGCAATTCGCCCGGCGCGAGATAGAGGCCGGCTTTTTCGTAGGTCTGCGCCAGGTCGATCATCGCCGGTCCACGATCGCGCGAATCGCCGTGCACATGCTCAAAGAGGTGCAGCGAGGTGGCGCGGCCGCGGTCAAACAATTCGACGTAGGCCGCCTCGACGTCGAGCCCGTCGGTGCGGCCCGACAGCGCGACTATGAGCGCATCGAGTTCGGCGAGTCGCCGCGGCGTGAAGGCCTGTTCAGCGTGCAGTGCATCGCGCAGTGCCGGCAATTGGCCGCGCAATTGCGCATCCGGGTAGGCGAGCAGGCGCGCGAGCACACGCAGGCTCACCGAGGCATTAACGGGTTTTGAGAACATGGCTTAAACCTCCGCCTTGATCGGGATGGTGCGGCGCTTGTTGCCGCCAAAAAGACTGGTTTCACCGGCGCCTTCGGAACAGCCGTTGCCGAAGGAAAAACCGCAGCCGCCGCGCATGTCGAAAGTGTTCTCGGCGTATTCGCGATGTGCGCTGGGGATGACGAACCTGTCCTCGTAATTGGCGATGGCCATGACGTGGTACATGTCTTCCACCTCCAGTTGGCTCATGCCCACCTGCTGCAAGGCGGCGGTATTGATGCGCCCCTCGACATGCTTTTCACGCTGGTAGGCGCGCATCGCCAGCATGCGCTCAAGGGCGCGCACCACCGGTGCGGTGTCACCCGCGGTGAGCAGGTTGGCGAGGTATTTGACCGGGATGCGCAGCTGCTTGACGTCGGGTATTTCGCCGTTGATGCCCATCTGCCCGGCGTTGGCTGCGGCGGTAATGGGCGAGAGCGGCGGCACATACCAGACCATGGGCAGGGTGCGGTATTCCGGATGCAGCGGCAACGCGACCTTCCACTCCACCGCCATTTTGTAGACCGGGCTTTTGCGCGCGGCGTCCATCCAGGCGTCGGGAATGCCGTCGATGCGCGCCTGGGCGATGACCTTGGGATCGTTCGGGTCGAGGAAAATGTCCAGCTGCGCCTGGTAGAGGTCGCGATCGTGTTCGACGGCGGCCGCCGCCTCGATGTGGTCGGCGTCATAGAGCAGCACGCCAAGGTAGCGGATGCGCCCGACGCAGGTCTCGCTGCACACCGTCGGCTGTCCGGCCTCGATGCGCGGGTAGCAGAATATGCATTTCTCCGCCTTGCCCGACTCCCAGTTGTAGTAAATCTTTTTGTACGGGCAACCGGACACGCACATGCGCCAGCCGCGGCATTTGTCCTGATCGATCAGCACAATGCCGTCTTCCTCGCGCTTGTAAATCGAACCCGAGGGGCAGCTCGCCACGCAGGTCGGGTTGAGGCAGTGCTCGCACAGGCGCGGCAGGTACATCATGAAGGTGTTCTCGAACTGGCCGTAGATGTCCTTCTGGATGTCGTCGAAATTGCTGTCTTTGCTGCGCTTGGCGAACTCGCCGCCGAGGATTTCCTCCCAATTCGGGCCCCATTCGATCTTCTCCATGCGCTTGCCGGTGATCAGGCTGCGCGGGCGCGCGGTCGGCGTCGCCTTCATCTCGGGCGCCGACTGCAGGTGGGCGTAGTCGAAGGTAAAGGGCTCGTAGTAGTCGTCGATCTGCGGCAGGTTCGGGTTGGCGAAGATGCGCATCAGCACCTTCCACTTGGCGCCCTGGCGCGGTTCGATGCTGCCGCTGCCCGTGCGCACCCAGCCGCCGTTCCACTTGTCCTGGTTCTCCCATTCCTTGGGATAGCCGATGCCGGGCTTGGTCTCGACGTTGTTGAACCAGGCGTACTCCATCCCCGGGCGGCTGGTCCAGACGTTCTTGCAGGTGACCGAACAGGTGTGGCAGCCGATGCACTTGTCGAGATTCAACACCATGCCGATTTGGGCGCGGATCTTCATGCCACTTCTCCTTGTGCCTGGGCTTCGGCCGGCGTGTCCAGCCAGTCGACCTTGTTCATCTTGCGTACCACCACGAACTCATCCCGGTTGGTGCCGATGGTCCCGTAGTAGTTGAAGCCGTAGCTGAACTGCGCGTAGCCGCCGATCATGTGGGTGGGCTTCAGCACGATGCGCGTCACCGAGTTGTGGATGCCGCCGCGCATGCCGGTGATCTCCGAGCCCGGCGTGTTCACGATTTTTTCCTGCGCGTGGTACATCATCACCATGCCGGGATTGACCCGCTGGCTCACCACCGCGCGCGCTGCTATGGCGCCGTTGATGTTGAACAGCTCAATCCAGTCGTTGTCGACGATGCCCACCTTCTTCGCGTCGTCCTCCGACATCCAGACGCACGGCCCGCCGCGGCTGAGCGTGAGCATCAGCAGGTTGTCGGTATAGGTCGAGTGGATGCCCCACTTCTGGTGCGGGGTGATGAAGTTGAGCGCGATCTCGGGGTTGCCGTTCGGCTTTAGCCCCAAGATGCCGGCCGTGGTCTTCAGGTCCACCGGCGGGCGATAGCTCGAGAATCCCTCCCCGAAAGCGCGCATCCACGGGTGGTCCATGTAGAACTGCTGCCGCCCGGTCAGGGTGCGCCAGGGGATCATCTCGTGCACGTTGGTGTAGCCGGCGTTGTACGAGACTGTCTCGCTTTCGATGCCGCTCCAGGTCGGCGAGGAGATGATCTTCCGGGGCTGCGCCTGGATGTCGCGGAAGCGGATCTTCTCGTCCTCGCGGTGGATCGCCAGGTGCGTGTGGTCGCGGCCGGTCTGCTTGCCCAGCGCCTCCCAGGCCTTGACGGCCACGTGGCCGTTGGTCTCGGGTGCGAGCATCAGCACCACTTCCGCCGCGTCGATGTCGCTCTCGATCTTCGGCATGCCGAGGGTCACGCCCTCGGCGGTGACGAGGCCGCTGAGCTCGCCGAGCTGCTTCACCTCGGTCTGCGTGTTCCATGCGATGCCCTTGCCGCCGTTGCCCACCTTGCCCATCAGCGGGCCGAGCGCGGTGAAGCGCTTGTAGACGTTGGGGTAGTCGCGCTCGACCACCATCATGTTCGGCGCGGTCTTGCCCGGGACCAGGTCGCACTCGCCGCGCTTCCAGTCCTTGACCTCGAACGGCTGGGCCAGCTCGGACGGGCTGTCGTGCATCAGCGGTGCCAGCACGAGTTCCTTCTCGACGCCGAGGTGCCCGATGCAGACTTCGCTGAACTTCTTCGCGAAGCCCTTGTAGATCTCCCAGTCGCTCTTCGACTGCCAGGCCGGGTCCACCGCGGTCGACAGCGGGTGGATAAAGGGATGCATGTCGCTGGTGTTGAGGTCGTTCTTTTCGTACCAGGTGGCCGTGGGCAGCACGATGTCGGAATACAGGCACGTGGTGCTCATGCGGAAATCAAGCGTGACCAGGAGGTCCAGCTTGCCCTCGGGGGCCTTCTCGTGCCACACGACTTCCTCGGGCTTGGCTTCCTCCACGCCCAGGTCCTTGCCCTGCACGCCGTTGCTGGTGCCGAGCAGGTGCTTGAGGAAATATTCGTGCCCCTTGCCGCTCGAGCCGAGCAGATTGGAGCGCCAGACGAACAGGTTGCGCGGCCAATTGCTCGGGTGGTCGGGGTCGGTGCAGCTCATCTTGAGCGCGCCGCTCTTCAGCGCGTTGACGGCGTGCTCCTTCGGGTCCATCCCGGCGGCCTGGGCGTCGCGCACCACCTGCAGCGGGTTGGTCTGCAGCTGCGGCGCGCTCGGCAGCCAGCCCATGCGCTCGGCGCGCACGTTGTAGTCGATCATGCTGCCGCCATAGGCCTTCTTGTCGGCCAGCGGCGAGATCACCTCCTCCATGCCCAGCTTCTCGTAGCGCCACTGGTCGGTGTGCGCGTAAAAGAAGCTGGTGCTGTTCATCTGCCGTGGGGGGCGGATCCAGTCGAGCGCGAATGCCAGCGCCGTCCACCCGGTCTGCGGGCGGAGCTTTTCCTGGCCGACGTAGTGCGCCCAGCCGCCGCCGCTCTTGCCGATGCAGCCGCACATCATCAGCATGTTGATGATGCCGCGGTAGTTCATGTCGCAGTGGTACCAGTGGTTCATCGCCGCGCCGATGATCACCATGGAGCGGCCCTCGGTCTTGTGCGCGTTCTCCGCGAACTGGCGCGCCACCGTGATGACCTGGGCGCGCGGCGTGCCGGTGATGCGCTCCTGCCAGGCCGGCGTGTAGGGCGTGTCGTCGTCGAAATCACGCGCGGCCAGCTCGCCGGGCAGGCCGCGGGCCACGCCGTAGTTGGCGACCTGCAGGTCGAACACCGTGGCCACCAGCACGTCGCCTGCCTGGCCCAGCGCGATACGCTGCACCGGCACGGTACGGACCAACACGTCGCCGCTGCTGTTGTCGACCCCGCCTTTTTGGACGTTGTTGGGAAAATTCTCGCTCTCGATGCCGCCGAAGTACGGGAACCCGACCTTGGCCGTGTCCTGGCTCGCGGCAGCGCCCTCGAGAACCGAGAGCTTCAGCTTCACTTCGCTGCCGTTGCGCGCATCCTTGGCTTCCAGGTTCCACTGGCCCTGGTCGGCGCGCCCGTCGGCGCCCCAGCGAAAGCCGATCGCACCGTTGGGCAGCACCACCTTGCCGGTCGAATCGAACGCGACGGTCTTCCACTCCGGGTTGTTGGCCTGGCCGAACTTGTCCTCGAAGTCGGAGGCGCGCAGGTAACGGTCCGGGACGTTGATGACTTCCCCGCTCGGCAGGGTGTGCTCCTTCAGCATCACCAGCATCGGCATGTCGGTGTAACGGCGCACGTAATCGTCGAAGTACGCGCTGCGCTCCCGGCCGCCGTCCGGGAAGTAGAACTCCTTCAGGATCACGTGGCCCATGGCCATCGCCACCGCGGCATCCGTGCCCTGCTTGGGGTGCATCCAGATGTCGGCTAGCTTGGCGACTTCCGAGTAATCCGGCGTCACCGCGACGGTCTTCGTGCCTTTGTAGCGGACTTCGGTGAAGAAATGCGCGTCGGGGGTGCGCGTCTGGGGCACGTTGGAGCCCCACGCGATGATGAAGCTGGAGTTGTACCAGTCGGCCGACTCGGGCACGTCGGTCTGCTCGCCCCAGATCTGCGGGCTGGCCGGGGGCAGGTCGCAGTACCAGTCGTAGAAGCTCATGCACACGCCGCCGATCAGGCTGAGGTACCTCGAGCCTGCGGCATAGCTCACCATCGACATGGCCGGGATCGGCGAGAAGCCGATCACGCGGTCGGGGCCGTGTTTCTTGATGGTGTAGACGTTGGCCGCGGCGACGATTTCGTTGACCTCGTCCCAGGTCGAGCGCACGAACCCGCCAAGACCGCGCACCTTCTGGTAGTCGCGGCGCTTGGCGTCGTCCTCGACGATCGAGGCCCAGGCCTCGACGGGCGCGAGGGTCCGGCGCGCCTCGCGCCAGGTCTTCAGCAGCCGGCCGCGCACCATCGGGTACTTCACGCGGTTGGCGCTGTAGAGGTACCAGCTGTAGCTCGCGCCGCGCGAGCAGCCGCGCGGCTCGTGGTTGGGCATGTCCCAGCGCGTGCGCGGGTAGTCGGTCTGCTGCGTTTCCCAGGTGACGATGCCGCCCTTGACGTAGATCTTCCAGGAGCACGACCCGGTGCAGTTCACGCCGTGGGTGGAGCGCACGATCTTGTCGTGCGCCCAGCGGTCGCGGTAGGCGTCCTCCCAGGTGCGGTCCTCGGCGGTGGTCACGCCGTGGCCGCCGGAGAACGCCTCCCGGGGTTGCGAGAAGTAGCTCAGGCGATCGAGAAAATGGCTCATAGGAAAAACTCCGTCTGTAGCGTTTCTGGGTTCAGGGATTCTTCACGTACGCGCCGGCGCGCAGGTAGAACCACCAGTTGAGGATCAGGCACAGGGCGTAGAACGCCGCAAACCCGTACATCGCGAACTGCGGCGTTCCGGCCTTGATCTGGTCGCCGATCACGATCGGCGCGACGAAGGCGCCATAGGCGGCGACCGCCGAAGTCCAGCCCAGCACCGGGCCGGCCTGCTGGCGGTCGAAGATCACGCCGATCGAGCGGAAGGTCGAGCCGTTGCCGATGCCGCTGGCGAAGAACAGCAGCATGAACAGGCCCAGGAACATCGGGAAGTGCTGCTCCGGCGTGGCGGACCCGTAGGCCTGCATCATCACGTAGCCCACCGCCACCGAGGCAACCACCATCACCGCTGAAATGATCTGCGTAACGATCGAGCCACCGACCTTGTCCGAGATCCAGCCGCCGATCGGGCGCACGGCCGCGCCGACAAAGGGTCCGATCCAGGCGTAGGCCAGGACGCTCGGCGCGTTCGGGTTGTTCAGGGTGTGCTGCATCACGCCGTTGGCGTCGGGTACGTGGCTGACCCCGAAGATCACCTTCATCGACAGCGGCAGCGCCATCGAGAACCCGATGAAGGAGCCGAAGGTGACGATGTAGAGCAGCGTCATCGACCAGGTGTGCTTGTTGCGGAAGATCTCGAACTGCTTCGTGACCCCCTCCTTCATCGGGCCGAAGGCGGCGAGCTTCATCACCAGAAGTGCGGCTACGATGTCGAGCGGAATGGCCACCCACATGCTGATGAGGCCGATACCGGTCGGCTTGGGCAGGTACAGGTACAGCCCGAGGATCGAGGGCACGAAGGCCAGCGTGTACAGGTAGGTGATCTTGGCGAACGCGACGAGCGGGTGGCCGGTGTCCGCCGACACCGTCTTCAGGTTGTTCATGCCGAACCAGCAGAGGATGGAAAGCGGCACCAGCGACAGCAGCCACGCGAAGCCGGCGTTCTGGATCCAGGTCTGGGTGCCGGCGGTGATCTTGCCGAAGATCCAGCCGCTGTCCTTCAGCAGCGTCATCGACTCGCCGCCGAAGCTTCCGAACATGCCCACTGTCATCACCAACGGGACCACGACCTGCATGGTGGTCACGCCGAAGTTGCCCAAGCCGGCGTTGAGCCCCAGTGCCGTTCCCTGCAATTTCTTGGGAAAGAAGGTGCTGATGTTGGACATCGAGCTCGCGAAGTTGCCACCGCCCACGCCGCACCACAGCGCCATCAGCTGGAAGGCCCACAGCGGCCAGTCCTTGTGCTGCAGCACAATCCCGGTGCCCAGGGCCGGCGCCAGAAGCATCGCGGTGGTCAGGAAGATGGTGTTGCGCCCGCCGGCCAGGCGGATCAGGAACGAGGCCGGGATGCGCATCGTGGCGCCGGAGATGCCGGCGATCGCGGTCAGCGTGAACAGCTCGGCCTGGGTGAACGGGAATCCGAGGTTGAGCATCTGCACGGTGATGATGCCCCACATGCCCCAGACAGCGAAGCCGCACAGCAGCGCCGGCACCGAGATCCACAGGTTGCGGTACGCGATGCGCTTGCCGGTCGACTCCCAGAAGGCCTCGTCCTCGGGACGCCAGTCGGCGATGTCGGGGCCGCTTGCGCGTTGCTGCGCCGGTTTAGTACTCAGGGTCTCTGCGGCCATTGCGGTTCCTTTAGGGAATTAACTGGGCTTGCGCGGGTTCCGGGTGCTTGCGGCTCAGTTCGTCGCCCATCGGCCGCACTTCGGTGAAGTACATCCACATCAGCGAAACCCAGACGACGCCGAACATCAGCATGAAGGCCGACGAGCGCACGCCGGTCAGGTCCACCAGCGCGCCGAACATGATCGGAAGCACGAACCCGCCCATGCCGCCGGCGAGACCGACCACGCCCGAGACCACGCCGATGTTGTGCGGGTAGTCGTCGGAGATGTACTTGAACACCGAGGCCTTGCCGATCGCGAAGGCGATGCCCATGGTGAACATGATGATCGTGAACAGGGTCGCGTTGAGGCCGATGTGGAAGGACTTCGGTCCCGACACCGTCTGGATCACCAGGTCGGTCTGCGGGTAGGAAAGGAAGAACAGGCACAGCAGCGAGATCCACAGCACCCACCAGGTGATGGTGTGCGCGCCGTACTTGTCGGAAAACCACCCGCCAATGGCGCGCAGAACGCCCCCGGGAATGCTGAACGCGGCCGCCAGCAGCGCCGCCAGCTTGATGTCAAAACCGTACTCGGAGATGTAGTACTTGGTCATCCACAGGGCCAGTGCGACGTAGCCGCCGAACACGATCGAGTAGTACTGGCTGTAGCGCCACACCTTCGGGTCCTTCAGGACCAGCAGCTGCTCCCGGACCGTCACCTGGGCGTCGCCCGAGGCGTGCTCCTCATCCGTGTAGCTGAAGAACCAGAACGCAATCGCGGTGACCAGCATGAGCACGGCGTACACCTGCGGCACCATCGTCCAGCCGTAGGCCACGACGATGCTCGGGGCCACGAGCTTGTTCACCGCGGCCCCGGTATTTCCCGCACCGAAGATCCCCATCGCGAGGCCCTGGCGGTTCTTGGGGAACCAGCGTGCGCAGTAGGCGATGCCTACCGTGAACGAGCCGCCCGCCACGCCCACGAACAGGCCGGTCACGAGGAAATGCCAGTACTCGGTGGCGCGGGAGATAAACCAGATCGGGAACACCGTGGACAGCATGAGGATGAAGAACACGATGCGGCCGCCGAACCGGTCGGTCCACATGCCGAGCGGCAGCCGGATCAGCGAGCCGGTCAGCACCGGCAGCGCCACCAGGATGCCGAACTGGGTCTCGTTGAGGCCCAGGTTTTGCTTGATCGGGATGCCGATGACCGCGAACATCATCCAGACCATGAAACACACCGTGAATGCGGTCGTGCTTGCCGTGACCACCGACCAGCCCTTGTATGCCTGTGACGCCATCGCTCGCTCCCTTGCGCTTGTGTTCGAAGCGAAGGTTAGGCGGGCGCAGACCAGCCGGTTTGATCCAGGTCAACCGAAGATGTATTTGCCGTCCATCTTTAAGAACGCCGCTCTAGAATCCGCCAACACTCGGGAGGAACACTGCCCGGCGGGGCGCCCCGCGCGCAACGCAGTGCACTTGTCATGCGCCTGACCAACTTCACCGACTACACCCTGCGCGTCCTGATCTACCTGGGCGCGCACCGTGAGGAAGACAGCCTCGCCACCATCGGCGACATCGCGTCCGCCTACGGCATCTCGGAGAACCATCTGATGAAGGTGGTGCACCACCTCGCCAGGCAGGGCTATATCGAAACCGTGCGCGGGAAAGGCGGCGGCATGCGGCTCGCCCGCGATCCCGCCGAGATCAATGTGGGCGCGGTGATACGCGACGCCGAGGAAGACCTCGCACTGGTGGAATGCTTCCAGCCGGGAAACCACAACTGCCCCATCTCGCCGATATGCACCCTGCGAGGGGTGCTGGCGGACGCCATGGGTGCGTTTTTCGAGGTTCTCGACGGGCAGACGCTGGCCGACCTGATGCAACCCCGCGCCAAGCTGGTCAGGATATTTCGTGACGCCGGCACGCAGCAGTAGGCGAACTCACGCCTAGTCGAGCGTAATCCCCAGCTCGCGCGCCAGGGCGATCCACTGCGGCTTGATTTCGTTGTTGAGCTTCTCGAATTCCTCGGCCGTCCATGGCTTGTCGCGCAGCCCGAAGGTAGCGTTGATCTGCTTCACGCGCGGGGTGTCGGCGGACTCCTGGTGGATGGATGAGATTCGCGCCACGATATCCTTGCGCAGCCCCGCTGGCGCGAACATGCCGATCCATCCCTGGATGACGAACACCGGGTCGGTGTATCCCTGTTCGGTGAACGTGCGAACGTCAGGCAGCCGCGGAGAGCGCGCCGTAGTAGGGACGGCAATCGGCCGCACGCGCCCCGACTGCAGGTGCGGCGCCATCGCCGGGATGCTGCCGATGGCGGAGGTGATCTGGCCGGAAGCGAGGTCGGCCCACATCGGCGCCTCGCCCTTGTAATGGACCGGCTCGATCTTCGTGCCGTACAGCTTGTTTACCTGCGCGGCCACCATGTGCGGGTAGGACCCGGCCGAGTAATTGCCCATGGTGACGCGCCCGCTCCGGGCCAGTTCGATGAATTCGGCCATGGTCGCCACGTTGACGCCCGCGGACACCGCCAACGGCAGGTGCCCGGCGTCGAAGCCCGAAACGTAGGTGAAGTCCCTGTCCGGGTCGTAAGCCAGATTCTTGTACAGCACGCGGTTCTGGTTCATCGTGCTGGAGATCGTGAACAGGAACGTGTAGCCGTCGGGCGGCGCCTTCGCCACCTCGGCCGCCGCGATCATCCCCCCCGCACCCGGCTTGTTCTCCACGACCACCGGCTGGCCGAGCTTTGCGCCCAGAGGCTCGCTGTAGGCGCGCGCCAGGATGTCGGTCAAGCCACCGCCCGGGAAGCCGACGATTACCCGGATTGGTTTGGCGGGCCAGGCCTGGGCCCGGGCGGTCCATGGCAAAGCGGATGCAACTGCGATCCCGGCCCCTGCATGCATCAGCCTGCGTCGTATGTGGTTCATTGCGGTCTCCTCCTCAGGATCGATAAATGTACTTTTGCCAGTACAAATTTTCCCGGAAAGCCGCCCCCATAGCGGACTTCTTGAAATATTCTTATGAAATCAGGTCATTTTACGGCGAGCGCCTCCAGTATCCCGCGCAGGTAACCCGCCGCCCGCGCCGCCGCGCCTGGGCCGTCGGGAACGTAGTCGAATGGCTCCACGGCAATGTCACCGGTGTAGCCGTGCCTGAGCAACGCGGCCAGCAGCGGCGCGAAGGTGTCCGTGCCCTGCCCCGGCCCCGCACGGTTGCGGTCGTTGACCTGTACGTGCGCGATCAGGCCCTGCGGCAGCCAGCGCTCGACAAGTTGGTCGAGGGCTTCCTGCTCCATCTGCCCGGCCGAGCTGCAGTCGAGCATGCTTTTCAGCGCCGGGTTGCCGATGGCCGCGACGACCTGCGCAGCCTCTGCGAGGGTATTCACCAGAGGCGTTTGCTCGGACGAAAGGGGCTCGACGCAGTAGACCACCCCCGCCTTCGCGGCGCGCTCCCCCGCGGCCGCCCAGCACGCCTGCGCGCGCGCGAGGGCCGCTTCATGCGTGTCGCCCGGATCGATGCGGCGTTGGCCGGGCGAGCCGTGCACAAGGTACTTCCCGCCCAGCTCGGCGCACAGGTCGATCAACGCGAACATTACGTCGAGCGTATTCGTTCGCACCGCATCGTCTTTGGCGCTTATCGACAGTCCCGTCGGCTTCACCAGCAGCCAGTGCAGCCCCGTCACCTCGATCCCGGAGTCTTCGGTTGCGCGCCGCGACGCCGCCACCAGCGCCGGGCTCATCCGGTGCGGCTCGTCGGACAGCGTGTAGGGCGCGACCTCGAGGCCGTCGTAGCCGAGCTTGGCCGCGTACTCGCACTGTTGCGCGAAAGGCATGGGCACGAGTACTTCATTGCACAGCGACAGTCGCATGGTCATTTCCCGAGCATACCGCGGATTCCCCGCAGAAAAGCGTCCTTGGCCGCGTGCACACGCCGGTTCACCGGGGGCACGTACATCAGCAGCGTGAAGAGGGTCACTGCGGCGAGCAGCCCACTCACCGGCCGGGTGAAGAAAGGCGCGAGGTCGCCGTTGGTGATCTGCAGCCCGCGACGCAGGCTCTTGTCGAGGATGTCTCCCAGCACCAGGCCCAGCACGAATGGCGCGATCGGGTAGTTGCAGCGCCTAAGCACGAAGCAGCACACGCCGATGAATACCATCAGCCAGATGTCGAACACGCGCGAGGCAATCGCAAAGGCGCCCACGGTGCACAACACGAAGATCACCGGCATGATGATCGAGCGCGGAATGCGGATCACCGCGAGCAGGGGCCGCACCAGGAACAGGCCGTAGAACAGCATGCCGAGCGTCGCCAGCGTGGTCATCGCCACCACGTCGTAGACGAACTGCGGCTGGTTCACCATCAGCATGGGGCCGGGCTGCACCCCGTGGATGATCATCGCCGCCATCAGCACGGCCGATGGCGCCGAGCCGGGAATCGCCAGCGCCAGCGCGGGGATGATGCCTCCGGGGATCGAGGCGTTGTCGCCGGTTTCGGCGGCCATCAGGCCTTCGATCGAACCCTTGCCGTAGAGTTCCTTCTCCTTGCTTGCGCGCCGCGCAGCGGCGTAGGAGGACCATGCCGCCATGTCTTCGCCTACGCCGGGCAGGATACCGATGTACACACCGATCACCCCCGAGCGCAGGATGGTTTTCCAGTACTTCAGCACGTCCGCGATGCGCGGCAGGACCGAGTCCACGCTGTTGACCAGCGCCTTCTTCATGGGCTCGGACAGCACGGTGAGAATCTCGCAGAAACCGAATGCGCCCACCAGCGCAGGGATCAGCGTAATTCCGCCCGAAAGCTCCGGCCAGCCGAACGTGAAGCGGTCGTGCGCGTGAATGCCGTCCTGGCCGATCAGCGTGGCGAAGAGGCCGAGCAACCCCATCATCCAGCCCTTGAGCGGGTCGCTGCCCGCGATCGATCCCGACATCAGCACGCCGAAGAGGGCCAGCCAGAAGAACTCGAAGGCGCCGAAGGACAGAGCGACCTCGCCAAGGGTGGGCGTCAGCAGGGCGAGGCAGACAACGCCGAACAACGAGCCCAGCACCGAACCCGTGGTGGCGATGCCCATCGCGCGGCCGGCCTGTCCCTTCTGCGCCAGCGCGTAGCCGTCGAGGCATGCGGCGGCATTGGCCGCGGTGCCGGGAATGTTCAATAGGATCGCCGTGCGGCTGCCGCCATAGATCGTGCCCACGTAGGCGCAGATCAGGATCAGGATCGCGTCGTTGGGCGGCAGCTTGATGGTCAGCGTGGTGAGCAGCGCGATGCACAAGGTGGCCGAGAGTCCCGGCAAGCAGCCCACCAGCACGCCCACCAGCGTTGCGCCCAGCGTGTACAGGATGGGCTTGACCGCCATGAACCCGGCAAAGGAATGGCCGAGCAGTACCAGGCCGTCAAGCACGCAGGGCCTCCAACTAGGGCAGCCGCACGAGGAAGACTTCCTGGAACATGAAAGCGATGGCGCCGCCCGCCCCCAACGCGATTGCCGCGGCAACCGCGAGGCCGCGCACGACGTTGCCGCTCGCTTTCCTGTCCGGGAACTGCAGCACCGAGATCTGCAGGAACAGGTAAATGGACGCCGCACACCAGAACGGGATGCGCCCGACCAGCCCCAGCGAAAATCCCAAGCACAGCACGAGCGTCACGCCGATCCGCGCGAGCACATCGGGGCGCAACAGCACCGGCGGCCTCTGGACCGTGCCGAAAGCGCCCTCGCGCCAGGCGCGCACGGCCAGCACGAGGCCGCCCGCAGCCATCAACGCCCCAAGTACTCCGGGCACGAGGCCCGGCGCGGTGAAGAAGCTCACGCCCATCTTCTCCAACCGGTCCATGCGCCAGGAGGCGATGCCGACCACCACCCCAAAAGCAATCCACGCCAGGCCGGCGTAGAAATCGGCGTACGCCGAGGGCCTGGGCTGCTCGGGCTCGAGGTCCACCTCGTACCCTCCCCGCTACTGCCTCGGGATCCCGAGCTTGTCCGGGACGACCTTGGCCATGCCGGCCTCGTTGATGATCCAGGCGTCGGTCACGATGGTCGGCCAAACTGCGTCATGCGCCGCTTTGCCCGCCATCGGCGAGAACAGCACGGAGCGCGCCTTGGCGTAAGCCTTGAGCTTGTCCGAATTCGCGATTTTTTCGGCCCAGGCCTTTTCCACCGCCGCGACAACTTCGGCCGGTGCGCCCTTGGGGATGAAGATGCCGAACGCAGTGTCGACAGAAGGCAGGCCCTTCACCCAGTTGGTGATCGGCGGCACCGTGCCGTATCCCTCGATCTCCAGGGCCTTGTTCCCGACCACGGCAAGCGGCCGCAGGCGCTTGCCCTTGATCATCTCGGCCTGCTCGGAGGCGAGCTGCGTCGTGACCTGAGTCTCGCCAGAGACCGTGGAGATCACCGCGGGGTTGCCGCCGTCATAGGTCACATGGCGATACTTGAGGCCGGTGGCCTTCGAGATCGCTTCGGCCGCGATATGCCCGCTGGACGTGTTGCCCGCAGTGGCGAAGGTGATCTGCCCGGGGCCCGCCTTCATCGCATCGAGCAGTTGCTGCATGTTCTGGTACGGCGAGTTCGGGTTTACGCTGACGATGGGCACCTGCGTCACCGAGACGAAGACATGGAAATCGTCGAGCTTGGTGTTCGCGAGGCCCAACACCGGATAAGTCCCCAGTTGCTTGGGTGCGCCGGCGGTCCAGGTATAACCGTCGCGCGGCGCGTTCAGCGCATTCATCGTGCCGATCGCACCGG